>Ga0316583_10000328_pt1 | contig 13413 bp, 7 predicted proteins | sample J_170502JBrBrA_D_FD_204513 | JGI IMG/M metagenome (GOLD analysis project Ga0316583, IMG submission 204513) | Rhizosphere microbial communities from salt marsh grasses in Alabama, United States - J_170502JBrBrA | ecosystem: Host-associated > Plants > Roots > Rhizosphere | place: USA: Alabama... | reverse complement strand
GCTGCTCCTCGGTCTCGCCCGCTTGCGCGGCTTCGTCTTCGGCGCCCTCGGCGCTTTCGTCTTCCGGCGAGCCGCCGTCGTGGTCCTCATGGGCGACCGCGTGCTCGGCCACGGTCTCGTGCGTGAAGCCTTCAGCGCTCTCTTCACTCGCTTCCCGCGCGCTGCCTTCGGCACCTTCCTCGCGTGCCTCGCCAGCACGACCGCGGCCCCGGCCGCGCCGGCGGCGGCGGCGGCGACCGCCTTCGCGCTCGCCGTCGTCCTGCGCTTCTTGTGCTTCTTGCGTTTCTTCGGCTTCGGACTCCGCTTCAGGCTCCGCTTCGTACTCTTCTTCCGCAATCGGCGCGGCGGCCTTGGCGGCGGCGGCGAGATTGCGGGCGGCCTCCGCGCTGTGCACCTGTTCGCCGCGATCGATGATGTAGGATTGCTGGCCGGTGACGGTGGCGTCGGCCGAAACCGTGATCATCACCCGGAAGCGTTCTTCCAGCTCGCGCAGGTGCGCGCGCTTGTGGTTGAGCATGTAGAGCGCGACCTCGGAGCGGGTGCGCACGACCAGGTTATGGGTCGCGCCCTTGATCAGCGTCTCCTCGATCGCACGCAACGCCTGCAGCGCCACCGACGACACCGAGCGGACGTGGCCGGAGCCGCCGCACACCGGGCAATTCTCGGTCGAGCTTTCCAGCACAGAGGCGCGGATGCGCTGGCGCGACATCTCCAGCAGGCCGAAATGCGAGATGCGGCCGACCTGGATGCGCGCGCGGTCGTGCTTGAGCGCTTCCTTCAGCTTGCGCTCGACCTGGCGATTGTTGCGGCCCTCATCCATGTCGATGAAGTCAATGACGATCAGGCCGGCGAGATCGCGCAGGCGCAGCTGGCGGGCGACCTCTTCGGCCGCTTCGACGTTGGTCTTGACCGCGGTGTCCTCGATGTGGTGCTCGCGGGTGGCGCGGCCGGAGTTGACGTCGATCGCCACCAGCGCCTCGGTCTGGTTGAGCACGATGTAGCCACCGGACCTGAGCTGCACCACCGGCGAGAACATGGCGTCGAGTTGGCTCTCGATCCCGAAGCGTGTGAACAGCGGCAGGCCGTCCTTGTACAGCTTCACGTGCTTGACGTGGCTCGGCATCAGCATGCGCATGAAGTCGCGCGCTTCCTTGTAGCCGTCTTCGCCGGCCACCATGATCTCGTCGATATCCTTGGTATAGAGATCACGGATCGAGCGTTTGACCAGCGAGCCTTCCTCGTAGACGAGCGTCGGCGCGGTCGAGTTCAACGTCAGGTCGCGGACGGTCTCCCACAGCCGCAGCAGGTATTCGAAGTCGCGCTTGACTTCCGTCTTGGTGCGCGCCGCGCCGGCGGTGCGCAGGATCACGCCCATGCCTTCCGGCACCTCGAGCTCCGACGCGATTTCCTTCAGGCGCGAGCGGTCCTCCGCGCTGGTGATCTTGCGCGAGATGCCGCCGCCGCGCGCGGTATTGGGCATCAAGACGGAATAGCGGCCGGCGAGCGACAGGTAGGTCGTCAGCGCCGCGCCCTTGGTGCCGCGCTCTTCTTTGACCACCTGCACCAGCATGACCTGACGGCGCTTGATGACTTCCTGGATCTTGTAGTTGCGACGGAAACGCGGGGCGCGTTCCTGCGCCTCCTCGAGGGCATCGGCGCCGCCGACGGATTCGACGACCTCTTCCTCGTGCTCCTCGCCGTTGCCGTTGCCATTGCCGTTGTCGCCGTTCGGCTCGGCAGAGGCGGATTCGGCGCGCGGCGCTTCCTCTTCGTCGCCGTCTTCGTCCTCGTCGTCGTTGCCGTCGTCTTCGCCTTCGTCTTCCTCGGCTTCGTCGCCGTGATCGTCTTCGTCCTCTTCGTCGTGCTCGTCCTGATGCTCGTCTTCGTGTGCTTCAGGCGCCTCTGCTTCTGCCGTCTCGGCGGCCGCTTCGATCGCGTCGGGCGTCGGTTCGTGGATGTCGGCCGGCTGTTCGCCTGCGGCCGTGGGCGCGGCCTCGGCGGGCGCCGCGGCATTTTCCCCCTCGGGCGGGAAATCGGCCTCGTGGACCGTGTCCTCAACGCTCAGGGTGGGCTCGCGCAACGCCCCCTCGGCACCTTCGGCCATGACGGCTGCGATGGCGGTGGGCGCCTGCTCGTCGGCCGGGAGTTCGGTGGTTTCCGCTGGCTGTTCGTCGCTCGCGATCGTCTCGCTGCGCTTGACGTCGCGACGGCGGTTGGCGCCGCGCCGGCGATGGCGACCGCCGCGCCGCGAGCGGTTGTCGGCCTCATCATCAGCGTCGCGCTGGGCGCGCGCTTCCTCGGCAAGCAGTGCCTGCCGATCGGCGACCGGGATCTGGTAGTAATCCGGGTGGATTTCGGAGAACGCCAGGAAGCCGTGGCGGTTGCCGCCGTAGTCGACGAATGCCGCCTGCAGCGACGGTTCGACCCGGGTGACCTTGGCGAGATAGATGTTACCGCGTAGCTGTTTGCGGTGAGCGCTTTCGAAGTCGAATTCCTCGACGCGGTTGCCGCGCAGGACGACCACCCGGGTTTCTTCCGGATGGGTCGCGTCGATGAGCATTTTGTCGGCCATTGGTAAGTCTCTCGGGGCCCGGGCTCATGGCGCGCTCGCGTAGGGGAGGCGGCGCGAGATATCGCGGGGAGCCGGCCTTATGGGTGTGGAAGGAGGTCGGGCGCGCGGTTTCACGGGAAAGCGCGACGAGGCCCAAAGGATAGCTCAAGCGAAAACGCGCTGTCGCGCGCGTCACGCAAAAGCGGGGGACCTCAAATTGCTTTTGCTGCAGCATTGGCAGCATGAAAAAGCGACCCGTAGCGGTCGGCTGCGCCAGTCAGCGTTGGGCGCGAGCCGGGATTAGTCGGCGCTGAAGATCGAAAAACGGCGGCAAATCATTGGCCGCACGTTAATCCGGCTGTCCTTGACCTAGGGTTTCGGCTCGTTTCGCTTCGTCCGTCCGCCGACTCCTTGGGGGGCGATCCTGGACTTATATAAGCGCGCCGGGGCCCGAACGCGGCACAACCGGAACTCAATGACCATCAGCAGTATGTTACATACGGCTGGATTCTGGTTATGGCAAGCGGGTTTGGGGCGATTGCCGAGGTGATAATGTTGGTGCCGTTGGTCGCCCCGCGACAATACCGCCCATCCACAATTCTGGCGCGGCGAAAACCCGCGCCGGTTAAGAACCGTTAACCAGAGCGGCTCCTAATGCGCTAAAAGGGCGCGAAAGGGTCGGGATTCGTGACGTTTCGCTCAGCCACCAGCTTCAAAGTCGTTTTGGCCGCCATTGGGCGCGCCGTCGGCCGTGCCGCGGTTCTGGCGGTAATTGTGGCCGCGGTGGCGGCGCTGCTCGTCCCAGCGGCTTTGGCGGCGACCTCGGCCAAAGCAAACCCATACCCGGTTGCCTCTGCCGTCAGGGTCGGCGGCAACGAGCACGACACGCGTTTCGTGCTCGATCTGTCTCGCAAGGTCGACATTGCCGTCTTCTCGCTGGCCGATCCCTACCGCGTGGTGGTCGATCTGCCGCAGGTCACCTTCAAGCTGCCCCGGCGCGCCGGCGAGCACGGGCGCGGCCTCGTCACCGCGTACCGCTACGGCCTGGTCATGCGCGGCGGCTCACGCATCGTGCTCGACACCGCCAAGCCGGTGAACGTGAAGAAGGCCTTCGTACTGCCGGCCGCGGCCGGCCAGCCGGCGCGACTGGTGCTCGATCTTAGCATCACCGACCGCACCAGCTTCCTGCGCGCCATCGCGCTACAAGACCGCGACGAGCGTGCCAAGCGGTCACGCCGTGCGGCGGGTGCCCCGAAGCAGAGCAACGATCCGCGTCCGCTCATCGTGCTCGATCCCGGCCATGGCGGTATCGACAACGGCACCCACTGGAAGAGCATCGACGAAAAGGACATCGTGCTCGCCTTCGCGCGCATCCTGCGCAAGAAGCTCGAAAGGAGCGGCAAGTACCGGGTGCTGATGACGCGCAACAGCGATACCTACATCCCGCTGCGTGAGCGCGTGCGCTTCGCGCGCGAACACCACGCCTCGCTCTTCATTTCGCTGCACGCGGACTCGCTGCCGGCCAAGGAGGGCCATGCCGAAGGCGCTACCGTCTATACGCTGTCGGAAAAGGCGTCCGATGCCCAGGCCGCCGAGCTTGCCAGCAGCGAGAACGCCTCGGACGTGCTCGCCGGCGTCGACCTCTCCAACGAGCCGAGCGACGTCGCCAGCATCCTGTTCGATCTGGCGCAGCGCGAGACCAAGACCTTCTCGGTGCGGTTCGCCCGCGACGTGGTCGACCAGTTGCGCGACACCGCGCGGCTCTACAAGCACCCGGTCAAATCGGCGGGCTTCGTGGTCCTGAAAGACCCGGACGTGCCGTCGGTGCTGATCGAACTCGGCTACCTGTCCTCTGCCGCCGACCGCAGGAACCTGATCTCGGCAAGCTGGCGGTCGAAAACCGCCGGCGCGCTTGCAGATGCGGTTGACGCGTTCTTTGCCCCGCGACTGGCGACCTCCGGGGGCACCCGTTAATGGATCAACAGGGGAGAAGCGGGCGCCTCGGGCGCATCCGGACGCGCGTCCTGCCCGTGTTGCAGGCATGCCGCGCGGGCGCGGAAATCGGCCCGGATCGACGCGGAATTCAGGGGTACTGGCCTCAGTTTCAACATAAAACCGCGCGAGCAGAGATCAACGCCGCGATCGCGGTGGCGGCGGCTCATCCGAGGGCGCAAAGTTCGGGACCGAATTCGGTGTCCGGCGCGGGATGTGCGGGGAGGGCGACGGGCGGCGCGAGCCGTTCCCGGAACAGAAGCGGGATCATCACCGGATGAAAGGTTTGCTGCGCTTCCTCGGCTTCCTGTTCGCGGTCGGTACCATCCTGTTCGTGGTGGGCGTCGCCGGGGTCGCCGGCGTGATGTGGCATTTCTCGCAGGACCTGCCGGACTATTCGCAGCTGAAAGACTACGAGCCGCCGGTGATGACGCGCGTGCACGCGGCCGACGGCTCGCTACTCGCCGAATACGCCAAGGAGCGCCGGCTCTATATCCCGATCCAGGCGGTCCCCAACCTGGTCAAGCACGCCTTCATGGCAGCCGAGGATAAGGATTTCTACAAGCACGGCGGTCTTGATTTCCCCGGCATTGCACGCGCCGCGATCTATTATGTGGAGCATTACGGCTCCGGCCGCCATCCGCAGGGCGCCTCCACTATCACCCAGCAGGTCGCCAAGAACTTCCTGCTGACCAACAAGGTGACCTTCTCGCGCAAGATCCGCGAGGCGCTGTTGGCGCTCAAGATCGAGCGCGCCTATTCCAAGGACAAGATCCTCGAGCTTTACCTCAACGAGATCTATCTCGGCATGGGCGCTTACGGCATCGCCGCGGCCGCGCTTACTTATTTCGACAAGGGCGTCAACGAGCTCACCATTCCGGAGGCAGCCTTTCTCGCCGCGCTGCCGAAGGGACCGAACAATTATCAGCCGTTTCGTCATCCCAAGCGCGCGATCGAACGCCGCAACTGGGTGATCGACCAGATGGCGCAAGACGGCTTCATCAAGAAGGCCGATGCCGAGAAGGCGAAGAAGCAGCCGCTCGGCGTCGTGACCAATTCAGTCGGGCCGCGCCGTTTCTCGGCCGAGTATTTCGCCGAGGAGGTGCGCCGCGAACTGGCCCAGCGCTACGGAGAGAAAAAGCTTTACGAGGGCGGGCTGTCGGTGCGTACCACGCTCGATCCTAAATTGCAGGTGATGGCGCGCCAGACGTTGACGCAAGGGCTGGTGGACTACGACGAGCACCACGCCGGATGGCGCGGGCCGATCACGCATATCGACGTTTCGACCGGCGACTGGGGCGTCAAGCTCGCCAAAGTGTCGTCGCTCGACGACATCTCGCCCTGGCGCATGGCGGTGGTCCTGAACGTGACGCGCAAGGCGGCGCGCGTCGGCCTCAAGCCCGGCCGTCTGCCGAGCGGGGCGGTCAGCAAGACGCGTGACATCGCCGACGTGCCGCTCGCCGGCATGACCTGGGTCAAGGTCAAGCATCGCAACGCGCGCAACGTCGAGGACGTGCTCAAGCCCGGCGACGTGATCTACGTGGAGCCGGCCAAGGATGCGATCGACTACAAGGACGAGATCAAGAAAAAGAAGATCGCCGAGGACCAGTGGGTGCTGCGCCAGGTGCCGAAGGTGTCGGGCGCCATGGTGGTCGAGGACCCGTGGACCGGCCGCGTGCTCGCCATGGTCGGCGGCTTCTCCTTCGACAAGAGCCAGTTCAACCGGGCCACGCAGGCGCTGCGCCAGCCCGGCTCCTCCTTCAAGCCGATCATCTATTCCGCCGCCCTCGACAACGGCTACACGCCGTCCTCGATCATTCTCGATGCACCGATCGAGATCGACCAGGGCCCGGGGCAGGGCATATGGAAACCGGAAAACTACGAACAGAAGTTCTACGGGCCGTCGACGCTGCGCTTCGGCCTCGAGCATTCGCGTAACGTGATGACGGTGCGGCTCGCCCAGGACATCGGCATGCCGCTGATCGCCGAATATGCCAAGCGCTTCGGCGTTTACGACAACCTGCCGCCCTATCTCTCCTTCGCGCTCGGCGCCGGCGAGACCACGCTGCTGCGTATGGTCACCGCCTACGCCATGATCGACAACGGCGGGCGCAAGGTGACGCCGACGCTCATCGACCGCATCCAGGACCGCTACGGCCACACCGTCTACAAGCACGACAAGCGCGAATGCATCGGTTGCGATGCCAAGTCATGGCACGACCAGCCCGAGCCGGTGCTGATCGATCGGCGCGAGCAGGTGCTCGACCCGATGACGGCCTATCAGATCACCTCGCTGATGGAAGGCGTGGTGCGCTTCGGTACCGGCACCGCGCTGCGCTCGCTCGACCGGCCGGTGGCCGGCAAGACCGGCACCACCAACAAGGAAAAGGATGCTTGGTTCATCGGCTTCACGCCCAACCTCGTGGTCGGCGTCTATGTCGGCTACGACACGCCGAAGCCGCTCGGACGCGGCATGACCGGCGGCCGCGTCGCGGCGCCGATCGTGCGCGACTTCATGAAGGAAGCCCTTGAGGGCAAGCCGGCGGTGCCGTTCCGCGTTCCGCCGGGCATCAAGCTGGTGCGCGTTGACCCTAAGACCGGCGTGCGCGCCGCGCCGGGCCAGCGCAATGCGATCCTGGAAGCCTTCAAGCCCGGTACCGCGCCGCCCGACAGCTACAACATCGTCGGCTATAGCGAGTACGGCAACGGCATTCCCGCTAACCAAGCGCCTTCGCTCGGCGGCGGCGTTTCGCCCGACGCCGACCGCGCGGTGCGCACCGGCGGTGGGCTGTACTGACGTTCTTCGGGCCGGGCGGTGGTTGCGCCGGCGGGCCTGCGAGGCTAAATCGTCCCTCGACGAAGCGGAATCAGGACGCCGCCCCGGGCGGCCACGGAATTGGACAAATGCGCGCGGAAACCCAGACCCTCCTCGATGACATCAAGCAGTCGCTCGGACTGCTGAGGAGGCATCTTTGACGTCGAAACCGCGCAACGGCGCCTCGCCGAACTAAACAAAGAGGCTGAAGACCCCGAGCTGTGGAACGAGCAGGCGCGCGCGCAACGCGTGATGCGCGAGCGCGATGCGTTGGAAGACCAGCTCAACGCCATCGGCCGCATGGAGCGCGAGCTCGACGACCAGGTCATGCTCATCGAACTCGGCGAGGACGAGGGCGATGAGGCGACCGTCGCTGAAGCCGAAGGCGCCCTGAAGCGCCTGAAGGTGGAAGTCGGTCGCCGCGAGATGGAAGCCCTGTTGTCGGGCGAAGCCGACAGCAACGACTGCTACGTCGAGGTCCATGCCGGCGCGGGCGGCACCGAAAGCCAGGACTGGGCCGGCATGCTGATGCGCATGTATGTGCGCTGGGCCGAGGCGCACGACTACAAGGTCGAGTGGGTGGAAGAGACAGAAGGCGAGGGCGCCGGCCTCAAGTCGGCGACCGTGCTGATCAAGGGCCACAACGCCTACGGTTGGCTGAAGAGCGAATTCGGCGTGCACCGGCTGGTGCGCATCTCGCCGTTCGACGCCAACGCGCGCCGCCATACTTCATTTGCCAGCGTCAACGTGTTCCCGGTGCTCGACGACTCGATCAAGGTCGAGATCGACGAAAAGGACGTGCGCGTCGATGTGATGCGCGCCGGCGGCGCCGGCGGCCAGCACGTCAACAAGACCGAGTCCGCGGTGCGCTTGACGCATATCCCAACCAATATCGTCGTGAAGTGCCAGAACGACCGTTCGCAGCATCGCAACCGGGCGCAGGCCTGGGACATGTTGCGGGCGAAATTGTTCGAGCTCGAAGTGCACAAGCGCGAGGAGAAGGCCGCCGCCGACCAGGCCGCCAAGACCGACATCGCCTGGGGTCACCAGATCCGCTCTTACGTTTTGCAGCCCTACCAGATGGTCAAGGACCTGCGCACCGGCGTCTCCACCTCCAACACCGGCGGGGTGCTGGACGGGGATATCGATGAGTTCATGCAGGCGGCCCTGGCGCAAAAGGCGTTCGGCGGCGAGCCGGTGGAGATCGAAGACGTCGAATAGAGCGCTGGCAGGCATGCCTCACGGCCGATTGGCCGTTCTTTACGAATGATACTCAGCCGCCGCGGCCCGGCCGCTCCGGACGGACGATTGCGATTTGACCCTTGGCCTTCTCGCGCCAGTCGCGGTCCGGCCCCGATGGGCGGTAGCGGCGCGACGGCCGTTGCGATGTTGTACGTTGCTTGGTCTTTTTGGGCGTTGCCGCCGCGGCCGTGCTCTCATCTGCCGTCTCCGGCGGCCCCTTGGACATTGCATACCTCCCCGCGTGACGTCTGTCGTGGCAATCTAGCACGGTAGCGCGGGATGCCCTGTGGCCCAGATCACAGAAACGGCGGTTTTCGTGCGCCGGCGGCCGTGCCGAAATGCGCAATTGTGTGACCCCGGGCACAGCGCGCAGCCGGGACGCCTCCTATGGTCACGATCAAAGAGATCGATCGGCCCACCCGCGATCGCGCGGCAAGCTGGGCCGGTACAGGAGAGCGTCCATGTTCAAGCTCACCAACAGCATTATCGCCGCTGCCGCGATCGCCGGTGCGGTTACCGTCCTGACCGGCAACAGCGACAGCCTCGCCGCTGGCCCCTTGGCCGAACCGGCGCGGAGCGCGTTGAAGGCCTGCACCGAGCGGCCTTGGCCGTATCTGCACTGTGTCGGCACGCCGTTCGGCGATCCGCGCATTCGCCTGATCACCACCGAGCACTTCGCGCAATAGCGGCGATCTTGAGCGGCGATTTTGCGCGGCCCTCGCGTCGAGACCGCGAGGACGGACGATCGACAATGCAGAGGGTGATATTGTTTGCGTGAAGCCCTCGCGCGGCGCCAGCCGGATCGCCCCGGCTGGGTGCGCGCACGCATTTGGATCGATGCATGACCAAGAAAACCGCGCCGCCGACGCTGAACCTGCTCGCGGGCCTGCCACCGGCGGGCGCCGAGGAAGCGGTCGAGACGCTGCTCAGAGGAGACGGCGTCCGCGTGGAGCGGATTGTCTCCCACGGTCAGGCGTCGCCGGATGGCTATTGGTACGACCAGGATGAGGCCGAATGGGTTCTGGTGCTCAGCGGGCGGGCCCGGCTCACCATCGAAGGCGAGACGGAAGACCGCGCGCTCGGTCCCGGCGATAGCGTGTTCCTGCCGGCCCATTGCCGGCACCGGGTCGCCTGGACCGAACCCCGTACGCCGACTGTGTGGCTGGCGATATTCGTGGATGCGCGGCTCAGGGCCGGACCAGAGGCCTGACGGGCCGTCAGTTCTCCAGCCGCTTGCCAGTCTCGGCCTGCCAGTTCGCCAGCCATTGCCGGAAGCGCTTGCCGCCGTCGCCGCTTGCGCCGCCATGGAGCGCGGCGAAGACGGGTCCTTCGGCGGACACCATCAGCACCGCGTCGAGACCCTGAGAGCGGCGCAGCGTGGCAAGCGCCTGCACCGGCGTTTGCGCGATCGGGCCGGCGACATTGAACGAGGTGTTGACCGCCACCTCCACACCGATGCGGCGCCCGAGCGCTTTCAGATAAGCGTAGGTGAGGGGATCGCTTTCTTCGCGCACGATCTGCAGGCGGCCGGTGCCGTCGGCGTGCACCACTGAAGGAATACGCTGGCGCGCCTCCGGCTTGGCGTGCGCGGTCAGCACCATGTAGTTGTAGGCGTTGTAGTCGGCGTCGCTTGCGCCATCGGAGAGCTCGAAGAATTGCTTCGCCGCATCCAGTGTCATCATCGGTGCCAGCGGGCGGATGGCCTCGCGGTATTTCACCCGCGCGTTCAGGTTCTCGCGCGTTTGCGGATTGCACGGATTGGCCAGGATCGAGCGATGGCCGAGCGCGCGCGGACCGGTTTCGGCCGCGCCCTGGTAGAGCGCGAAGATGGCGTCGTGCGCCGTCATATAGGCCATGAAGTCGGCGTAAGACGCGCGCGTCGTGTCGTCGTTGGCCACGATCTCGATGAAATCGACGTCATCGGCTTCGGCCAGCGCGGCGCGGATCGCGGCCGCCGCCGGCGGCGCACCGCAATAGAAGGCGTGAGTGGCCGGCGGCCCCAGGCCATAGCCCGCGAGATAGGCGCCCATGTAAGCGGCACCGATCGGCACACCGCAATCATTCGGTGTCGGAGGCACCCATAGATGCAGGCGGTCGGCGCGGCCGTACGCGCGGCGGAAATAGTCTTGGTCGAAATGCTCCAGCAGCCGCATGTTGGCGAGGGCGTTCAGGCCGACGCCGCCGGTCAGCACAAGGCGCTCGCTGCCGGTCGCGCGGATGAAATGATCGACGATATGGAAGATGGCGTCCTCGAACACCATCTGGCAGGCGGCGGCCTTGTCGAGCCGCGCCTTGGTGTTCTCGGGGTGCTTGATGTCCTCGATCTTCAGTACCGCGTCCGGGTTCCACATCTTGTCGGCCGGGATCGGCTCGCCGAGGATTTCGGTGAGAGCCGCGGTGTAGGGCTCACGCACGATGCTACGCGGCCAGTTGGCGAGATCGCGGTTGAGCGCGACGCTGCCGTCTTTTTGCAGCACGAAGATATCCTTCAGTGCGGCGTAATACGGATTGCTGTTGCGGTCGTTGTCGCCATAGGCGGTGGCGCCCATATAGCGTCCTTCGCTCGACAGCCAGGTCCAACCGCCCTGCGTGGAGGAGATCACCGCGTAGTAGAGGCCGAGCGAGTCGAAGACGCTGTCGTTGCAGTAGCGCCGCGTCATGCGGCCATCCTCGCAGACATAGAGCGAGATCGAGCCGGCGTCGCCCAGCCCGTCGATCACCGCCAGCATGGTCGGGCCGGGAGCCCGTGCGAAGGGCGAGGCGGCGAACGAGAACCAAGCGTGGTTGTCGTGGTGCGGGATGCCGATCAGGAGCGGCGGTTCCTCCATGCCGAGTTGTCTGCCGATATGACGCGACGAGCGGATACCGCTGTCGATAGCACGCATGTTGAACAGGCCCGTGGGCTCGCCGGTCAGCATGCGCAAGGTCTGCGGTGCTTCCTCCAGCGCGGCGCGGATCAGGGTGGCGCTCAAGGATGCGTGATCCCAGCCGCTGAACCAGCCGTCGATCTTGCGGATGTCGAGGCCCATGGCCGCCATGTCGTCGCGCAGCCTGTCGATCGACTGCGTCGGGAACTTGTTGGTGTGCTTGACCGCGGAGAAGCGCTCTTCCTCATTGTTGAAGAGGAGGCGCGGGCCGTCGCGAGTGACTTCGACCAGCGCGATGCCGGTGTTATGCGCGCCGGAAGCCGAGACGCCCGCAAGATAAGCTGGTTCGCCGCGGGCGATCTTGTCGCCAATGGCGGCAATGCGCGCGCGCGCTGGCGCGCTTGACGCGGGCACAATGTTGCGGCTGCGGCAGGCGCGGTCGACGAAGGCAAGCGCGAGCCTGTGGCCCATTGTGCCGAGCCATGGATGACGTGGTCCGATCCGCACCTGACGGTGTGCCCTCAAGAAGGTGGTCAATTTGCGCGGGATTAATGGATGAGCCGGGCGTCGAGGGCAACTGGTGGAGCGAAATTGGTCTTAGACCAGTCTCAAAGGCTGCCGAGGCGGACGCCGGCGTGCAGGAACTTCTCCGGATTGACCGCCTTGCCGTCGACGCGGACCTCATAATGCAGGTGCGGGCCGGTGGAGCGACCAGTCGAGCCCATCAGGCCGACAACCTGGCCGCGATGCACCCGCTGCCCGGCCTTGACCAGGATCTTGGAGAGGTGGCCGAAGCGCGTGACGATGCCATGGCCGTTGTCGATCTCGACCAAATTGCCGTAGCCGCCGTCCCAGCCGGCGCGTTCGACCTTGCCGTCGGCGGTGGCGTGCACGCGCTTGCCGATGTGACCGGCGAGATCAAGCCCTGGATGAAATGCGGGCGTGCCGAGAAACGGATCAGGGCGCGGGCCGAAGCCGGAGGTCACGTCGAGGGTGCCGGCGAGGGGTTTGCGCACCGGCACCGCGCGCAGCGTGTGGGCGTAGTGCTCGATCTGCGCGCGCGCAACGCTGACGCGGTAGAGCTTCTTGTCGAAGGTGCTGGCGCCCGCGCGCGGGCGTTTAAGCGGAATGTACGGGCCGCCTTCGGCCGGCGGCGGCCCCGGCTTGACACCGAGCGTGCTGAGCACGCTGTGCATGCGGCGTGCCTTGTTGTCGAAACGCTGCTCCATGCCGTCGAGCAGCGTCGTCTGTTGTTGCGCGATGCGGTCGAGCGAATGGGAAACGCGGGCGAGCTTGCCGCCAACGCCCGGCTGATTTTCGGCCGTCTCGAAATAAAGCGATGGGCGCAGGGCAGGCGGCCTGAGCCGGGCGTCCTTATCGCGCGGCAGCGAGCCGGTGGTGAGATTGTCGTCGGCGAGTGCGCTGGTGCGTCGCTCGAGAAGCTTCTGCCGCTTGAGCAGAGCGTCGAGCCGGCTTTGGAACTGCTCCTGGTCGAGCAGCTGCCGGCTGGTGATGCGATCGACCTCGCCGCGCAATTCGGCGATGCGGTCCTCGTAGGCGATCTGCATGCGCGCGTGGCGGCTGATCAAGCCGCTCAGCACATCCTGGCGAAAGGCGAAGTAGGTGCCGGTGCCGACCGACCACACCGCCATGATCACCAATGTGCCGACCACGACCCAGAACGCCACCGGCCCGACGCGCACCTGACGACCGCCATGCGCCAGCGTGTAGTCGCCGACGGTGGCGTGGGCGCGGCTGACGTGTTGCGAAACCGCTGCGGCCGAACGGGTACGATGCCGACCATGATGTGCAGCGTGCTCGCCGCTGCGGTCTTTTGGATACAAATGAGACGAATACGACATCGATACCCCGTACCGGTCGAAAACACAGGATTCGACCGGTGAAACACTTCGGGTTGATATCAATCCGATATGGTTAATAAAGCG
>Ga0316583_10000327_pt1 | contig 13416 bp, 11 predicted proteins | sample J_170502JBrBrA_D_FD_204513 | JGI IMG/M metagenome (GOLD analysis project Ga0316583, IMG submission 204513) | Rhizosphere microbial communities from salt marsh grasses in Alabama, United States - J_170502JBrBrA | ecosystem: Host-associated > Plants > Roots > Rhizosphere | place: USA: Alabama... | reverse complement strand
AACCTGATGGACACGCCGGGCCACGTCGACTTCGCCTACGAGGTCAACCGGTCGCTCGCTGCCTGCGAGGGCTCACTCCTGGTGGTCGACGCCAGTCAGGGGGTCGAGGCGCAGACGCTCGCCAATGTCTATCATGCGCTCGACGCCAACCACGAAATCGTGCCGGTCTTGAACAAGGTCGACCTGCCGGCGGCCGAACCCGAGAAAATCAAGAAGCAGATCGAGGACGTGATCGGGCTCGATGCTTCCGACGCGATTCAGATCTCCGCCAAGACCGGTGTCGGCGTGCCCGACGTGCTGGAAGCCATCGTCACCCGCCTGCCGCCGCCGGAAGGCGACCGCAGCGCGACGTTGAAGGCGCTGCTGGTCGACAGTTGGTACGACGTCTATCTCGGCGTCGTCGTGCTGGTGCGTATCGTTGACGGCGTGCTCAAGAAGGGCCAGCGCATCCGCATGATCGGCATTGATGCGGCTTACGAAGTCGATCGCGTCGGTGTGTTCACGCCCAAGCTGACGCCGGTCGACGAACTCGGCCCTGGCGAGATCGGCGCCATCACCGCCTCCATCAAGGAAGTGGCCGACACCCGCGTCGGCGACACCATCACTGACGAGCGTAATCCGGTCGACGAGCCCCTGCCCGGCTTCCAGCCGGCGATCCCGGTCGTGTTCTGCGGTCTGTTTCCGGTCGACGCCGCCGACTTCGAAGACCTGCGCGCGGCCATGGGCAAGCTGCGCCTCAACGATGCCAGCTTCACCTTCGAGATGGAAACGTCGGCCGCGCTCGGCTTCGGCTTCCGCTGCGGCTTCCTCGGGCTGTTGCATCTGGAGATCATCCAGGAGCGTCTGGAGCGCGAGTTCAATCTCGACCTGATCGCGACCGCGCCGTCGGTGATCTATAAGATGAACCTGCGCGACGGTTCGCAGATCGAGATTCACAATCCGGTCGACATGCCGGACGTGATGCAAATTCTGGAAATTGAAGAGCCGTGGATCGAGGCGACGATCCTCACGCCGGACGAGTATCTCGGCGCCGTCCTGAAGCTCTGCCAGGACCGCCGCGGCGTGCAAAAGGAGCTGACCTATGTCGGCTCACGCGCCATGGTCAAATACGACCTGCCACTCAACGAAGTGGTGTTCGACTTCTACGACCGGCTCAAATCGGTGTCGAAGGGCTACGCCTCCTTCGACTATCACCTGACCGACTACAAGCCGGCCGATCTGGTGAAGATGTCAATCCTGGTCAACGACGAGCCGGTCGACGCGCTGTCGATGCTCGTGCATCGCACGCGCGCTGAAACGCGCGGCCGCGGCATGGTGGAGAAGCTGAAGGAGCTGATCCCGCCGCACATGTTCCAGGTGCCGATCCAGGCTGCTATCGGCGGCAAAATCATCGCTCGCGAAACCGTGCGGGCGCTGCGCAAGGACGTTACCGCGAAGTGCTATGGCGGCGATGCCACCCGCAAGCGCAAGCTGCTCGACAAGCAGAAGAAGGGCAAGAAGAAGATGCGCCAGTACGGCAAGGTGGACATCCCGCAGGAGGCGTTTATTGCCGCGTTGAAAGTAGACGTGTGAGCGCACCCGCTTCTTCGAAGCGCATCTCCTCGTTCTCAAGCCGCAGACAGTAACGACCTCAGAGGAATTAATGGATCTCGCGCTTCGTGCCTTTTATCGCGTGCCCGTTTTCGGCCGGCTTACCAAGGACGCCGTGAAGGGCGCGCCAGGCGCCAAATATTATTTCCTGGCGAACATCGCCGTCTTTTACGCGTTCGCGCTGTACGTGTTCGGCTATCCACTTCTTATCGTCACCTTGCTTGCAGCGACGGCGCTCGCCCTCACGACAATCATCGCACTGACGGCGGCGGACGCCATTTCCAACAGCGTTCGCAGTCGGCGCAAGGGCCGCAAGCCCGCATAACCCGCGAGACGGATTGGCGCGGCACGGTCCGCCATTTCACGTTACCGACAAAGCGGCGGGTTATGCCTTCGGCCGGTCCGCCGCGCGGCTTGCCGCAATAGTTGCGCTTTTCTCTCCGCTCGTCCCCGCGGGGGTCGGGTCCGGCTGCGCCGGCGCCGCCAGGCAGAAAAAATGGCCTCCAACTTATCCCCGCTCACCCAAGTCACCCTTATCCTGTCCACGCCTTGATCGGATGCGCGACGCCAACTCGAGGGCGTCGCGACGAAGGCCGAGGCCGGCGCGCCGACAATGCGTGCTGAACGGTGGAGCGCCGGGAGGGCGCAGCCCGCGGCCAAACCGCGGGCGCGCGCCCTCGCCAGGCGCGCGGGGCGGGTGCGTCAATCCCGCCCCAAAGGGGTCTCGCAAACCCCTGGCGCTCTCCCGGCGCTCCAAGCCTGTCAGGCAAAGGAAAAAGGGAAGCCGGCCTCCCCGGGGCCGTTCAAAGAACACCGGCGATGGCGCGTGGCTGTTTGACAATTTGATCGGCAGAGCGACGCGAGTCTTTTCCACCTCGCCTGGAAACGCGCTAACGGCTGTACCACCATTTCCGCAGCGCGCGCTGGCCCGGATTATTCCTGTTCAGCATGTCGTCCCAGGTGGGATAGGGCCGCCCGGCGCCGTAGGCGGCGCGCGGTGGCGCAAACGCGTTTTCGAAACCCACCCGGCGCGCGCGCGCGCGTCGCTCGGCAGCGCGCTCACTGCGGTATCGCGCGCGCCCCTCCACACGCCTCTCCGCGCGGCTGCGGCGCTCAACGGCCCGGTACGACGGCCTCTCGCCGGTGACGACGATCTTGGTGTCATCGCGGTTGGCGCGCACGATCTTGAACAGCACCGCCGCGTGCTTGGGCAGCAGGCGGATGCAGCCGTGCGAAGCCGGCCGGCCGAGACGAGAGATTTCGTAAGAGCCGTGAATAGCGTAACCGCCGTGGAAGAAGATCGAATACGGCATCGGCGACATGTCGTACTTGCGCGAGTACCATTTGCGCGCCAGCCGCTGCGGCCGGTAGGTGCCGTTCGGCGTGCGGTAGCCCCAGCGCGCGGTCGAGACCGGCCATTCGTGTTCGCGGACACCGTCGACCGCGACCGAAAGGCGCTGGGTCGACTTGTTGACCGTGATGATAACATCGGCCCGGGCGGCGGCGAGGCCATTCAAAACTCCGGCCAATAAAAATCCGACGGCGGCGGACGCAAGCACAAAACGCGACATCGGGAACTTCCAGGGTACGCACGTGAACGCAACGAACATCGACGCAAATGACGTCGTTAATAAACGTTAATACAGATGCGGTGCCGGCGCAGCTGCTTTTGCGTGAATATTTCCGACCACCCCTGCGACAACAGGTACCATTTGGCCGGCCCCGATCCTACGAGCGCGGACACTCCGCTTATGCCGTCATTTTAACCGGCTGGTCCGACGATTTTTTTCTGCGCGACGGTCGGGCCATGGCAGCAGCCGTGGCCGGCGCCCCTATTAATCGCGTCCCGCAATTTACCTGACAGGCCGTGTGGAAGCGGCTAGAGGAAGAGACCATGAACACCCGGATCGTGCTCGTCTTGGCCGTGGTTCTCGCCGTTTGCGGCAGCGTGCTCGTCGTGGCGCGATCCGACGCGCAGGCGCCGAGCTCGGCCGCGACGGGGGTGCCGGCGGCGACTTCATCGCCGGCCGCGACCGCGTCACCGCCGGTTCAGACGGAAAAGCCCACCGCGGCGAAGGCGCCCGAGCAGAAGCCGACACCGGTCGTCACCGCGCCCGTGCCGCAACCCGAAAAGCCGACCGCCGTCGAGGCGGACAAGGCGAAAGAGCCAGACCAAAAACAACCGGCGCCGGTCGCGACCACACCGCCGCCCGCGCAGACGGAAAAGCCCGCCGCCGCAACAACGTCTGCGCCCGCCCAAGCGCCCACACCCGTCGTCACGGCGCCGGCGCCCACGCCGAAACCTGTCGTCGTCATGACGCAGTTGCCGAAGAAGCGGCCCAATATCACCAAGGCGCTGATCGAGCGCACCGAGCCGGCCAAGGAACTGTTCGCGGCCGTCAAGCTGCCCTCGGAGGGGAAATCGCGCGTCATCGGGTATTACTCGAAGGGCTGCCTGGCCGGCGCCGTCGAATTGCCGATCACCGGCCCGACCTGGCAGGTCATGCGCCTGTCGCGCAATCGCAACTGGGGCCATCCCGAGCTCATTCGATTCATCAAGCGCTTCTCGGCGGACGCCACCAAGGCGACCGGCTGGCACGGCATCCTGATCGGCGACATGGCCCAGCCGCGTGGCGGCCCGCTGCCCTTCGGCCATGTGAGCCATCAGGTCGGACTGGACGTCGACATCTGGTACACGCCGATGCCCGACCACGTCCTGACGCGCAAGCAGCGGCAGACCATGTCGGCCACGCATATGGTGGCGGCGAACCGTCTCACCGTGAACAAGAACTTCACGACGGCCGACGCCGCCTTCCTGCGCACGGTCGCACAGGAGCCCGGAGTCGAACGCGTACTCGTCAACGCGGCGATCAAGAAGAAGATGTGCGAGCTCGAAGGCAAGCATCATTACGCCTGGATGGCGAAGCTGAGGCCCTGGTACGGCCACACCAGCCATATCCACGTGCGGCTGAAATGTCCGGCCGGTTCGCCGCACTGCCGCCACCAGCCAGCGGTGCCGGACGGCGACGGCTGCGGCAAGAAGGCCCTGGCGTACTGGTTCTCCGACCGGGTGCTGCACCCCAAACCCGCAAAACACCCCAAGCCGCGCAAGCAGATCATGCTCGCCAACCTGCCGGCTGCCTGCAAGACGGTGCTCAACGCGCCGGCCAAGAGGAAGCACCTGGCCTCGGAAGAGCGCTAGTTAGTCGCGATTGCGCGTCAGGCCACCGGCAGCACGTTGGTGTATTTTACCTGTTCGAGCGCGAAGCTCGATTCGATCGAGGCGATGCCTTCGAGCCGCGTCAGCTTCTGTTTGAGGAAGCGCTCGTAGGCGGCAAGATCCGGCACCACCACGCGCAGCCAATAATCGCGCGGTCCGGTCATCAGATAGCACTCGAGCACTTCCGGCCAGCGCGCGATGGTCTTGGCGAAACGGTCGAGCAGCTCCTCGCGCTGCTTCTCAAGCTTCACCGAGACGAACACGCTGACCGGCAGCCCCACCGCGCGCTGGTCGAGCACGGCCACGTAACGCGAGATGACGCCCGCCTTCTCCAAGAGCCGCACCCGGCGCAGACACGGCGACGGCGACAGCCCCACCTTGGCGGCGAGATCGGCGAGGCTGAGCCGGCCGTCGTCCTGCAAGTGGCGCAGGATTTTCAAGTCGATGGCGTCCAGATTCGGACTTGGCATATTCCGCTCTTTTTGCTCAAAATGATGGTGTAATCAACCAATATGCCGTTACAGGATAGCTCCTTTTGGCAACCTTCGCCAGGACCGAAACCGGATAGTAGCCTCTTGAAGAGGCAACGCAGGCGAATGCCATGGCCAATTCCAGGACCCCTTCCGACGATCTGACGGCCCTTGGGGCGCTGGAGCGCAAGGTGTTGTGGCTGGCGAGTTGGACCATCCACAACGCCAACCACCTGCGCGAGAGCACCGACGGCCTCAAGGTCGGCGGTCACCAGGCCTCAAGCGCCTCGCTCGCCACCATCATGACCGCGCTTTACTTCGACGTGCTCAAGCCCGAGGACCGCGTCGCGGTGAAGCCGCACGCCTCGCCGATCTTCCACGCCATCCAGTACCTGCTTGGGCACCAGACGCGCGAACGCCTCGAAGCCTTCCGCGCTTACAAGGGCGCGCAGAGCTATCCCTCGCGCTCGAAGGACGCCGACGACGTCGACTTCTCCACCGGCTCGGTGGGGCTGGGCGTGGCGCAAACGTTGTTCTCATCGCTGACACAGGACTACGTGCGCGCGCACGGCTGGGGTCTGAACCGACCGGAAGGCCGCATGATCTCTCTGGTTGGCGACGCCGAACTCGACGAAGGCAATATCTTCGAGGCATTGCTGGAGGGCTGGAAGCAGCATCTGCGCAATTGCTGGTGGATCGTCGACTACAACCGCCAGAGCCTCGACGCCGTGGTGCGCGAAGGACTGTGGGAGCGTTACCAGCAGCTATTCCAGAACTTCGGCTGGGACGTAGTGATCGTGAAATACGGCTCGCTGCAACAGGCCGCGTTCAAGGAACCGGGTGGCGACAAGCTGCGCGCCTGGATCGACAAATGCCCCAACCAGCTCTATTCGGCACTGGTGTTCGCCGGCGGCGCGGCCTGGCGCAAGCGGCTGAACGACGAGATCGGCGACCAGGGCGACGTCAGTAAGCTGATCGCAAAGCGCAGCGACGACGAACTCGCCGCGCTGATGAACAATCTCGGCGGCCACGACCTGCCCGCCGTGCTGGACGCCTTCCACGGCGTGAAGAGCGACAAGCCGACCTGCTTCATCTGCTACACAGTGAAGGGCTTCGGCCTGCCGATGGCCGGCCACAAGGACAACCACGCCGGCCTGATGACACCGACGCAAATGGATACCTTCCGTGAAGCCAACAACGTCCGCCCCGGTCATGAATGGGACAAGTTCGAGGGGCTGGCGGACGCGAAAGACGTCAAAGCGTTCCTCAAGCGTGTGCCGTTCGCTGCCGGCGGCGAGCGCCGGCTGAAGGCGCCGCAAATCCCGGTGCCGGAGAAGCTCCCGCTGCCGCAGCAGGCGACCAACTCGACGCAGGCCGGCTTCGGCGCGATCCTCAACGACATCGGCCGCAATGACGACGATTTCGCCAAGCGCATCGTCACTGCGTCACCCGATGTCACGGTCTCGACCAATCTCGGCGGCTGGGTCAACCGGCGCGGGCTGTTCGCGCACGAGGCCATGCCCGACACTTTCCGCAACGAGCGCATCCCCTCGACCTTCAATTGGGAGTTCTCGCCCAAGGGCCAGCACATCGAGCTCGGCATTGCGGAAGCGAATCTCTTCACCCTGCTCTCGGCGCTCGGCCTTTCGCACAGCATCAACGGCGTGCGGCTGTTACCGGTCGGCACGCTCTATGATCCCTTCGTCGCGCGCGGCCTCGATCAGCTCAACTACGCCTGCTACCAGGACGCCCGCTTCATGGCGGTCGGCACGCCGTCGGGCATTACGCTCGCACCGGAAGGCGGCGCCCATCAATCGATCGCGGAACCGCTGATCGGCATGGCGCAGGACGGCCTCGCCGCTTTCGAGCCCGCCTATGTGGACGAACTCGCTGTCATCATGCGCTGGGCCTTCGACTACATGCAGAAGGATAGCGATACCGCCCCCTCCGAACAAAACTGGCTGCGCGACGAAACCGGCGGCTCAGTTTATTTGCGGCTATCGACGCGGCCGATCGAGCAGATCGCGCGGCAGATGACGCCAGAGCTGGAACGCGACATCGTCGACGGCGCCTACTGGCAGCGCAAGCCGGGGCCGAACGCGCAGGTGATCGTCGCCTATACCGGCGCCATCGCGCCGGAAGCGATCGCCGCAATTGGATTGATGGCGGAAGACCGCCGCGACGTCGGCCTGCTCGCGGTCACCTCGGCCGACCGGCTCAACGCCGGCTGGACCGCGGCGCAGCGGGCGCGCGAGCGCGGCCTCGTCCATGCGCGCGCGCACATCGAACGGTTGCTCGCTGACGTGCCGCCTCATTGCGGCATCGTCACCGTGCTCGACGGCCATCCGGCGACGCTCGCCTGGCTCGGCGCCGTCAACGGCCACCGCACGCGTTCGCTCGGCGTCGAGCATTTCGGCCAGACCGGGTCGCTCGCCGACCTCTATCGCCACTACGGCATCGATGCGAACGCCATAGTGGCCGCGGCGCAATCAATCGCGCCGGGCCGGCCGATAAGGCATTTGAAGGCGCTGCCTTAAGACCCGTTAGACCATCGCCCTGATGCCGAAGATCGAGAGCACGATGCCGCCGATCACGATCCAGATCACGACCATCACTACGATGACCGCGATCGTGTAGAGCACGGCCTTGTTCGCCGGCGGCCTCATCAGCGCGGCGAGGCCGGTGTGCAGCAGATAGATACTGTAAAGGCCGAGCAGCGACAGGATCGACAGCATCGGAACCAGGCCGAAGATGCCAGCGAGCCAGCCAGCGGTCGGCGCGTAGGCCGACACCTTCATGGCGTTGCCCAAGTTCCGTTGCCCGCCGAAGGTCCCGGCCAGAAAGTCGATGACATAGGCCATCACGTAAACACCGGCGAGCGCCAGCACGTAGCTGACGATGGCGTGCCAGATGCCGCTACCGATGCCGACGCGGATCGGCCCGAAGCCGACGAAGGTCGTGCCGATGAAGGTGCAAACCGGCGGAATAGCCGCCAGCATCATCACGTAGTTCGGATAAAGATAGCCCGCGTCGCCGGACTCGCCTTCAATCACGTTCCATTCGGATTTCGGCTGCAGCAGGATCGCTTTCGCACGCTCGACGAGGTTCATGTCACCCCTCCATGGTTTGAGGCTTTGACGATCAACGCTTCAACTCAAACTTCCGCTAACGTTTGGCGTCCTCCAGAATCATCGCCGCGCCTTTCTCAGCGATCATGATGGTGGGCGAATTGGTATTGCCCGACGTTATCGACGGCATGACGGAAGCGTCGATCACGCGCAGGTTCTCCGTGCCGATCACCTTGAGGCGCGCATCGACCACGGCGCGGGTGTCGTCCTCACGGCCCATGCGCGCAGTGCCGACCGGATGGAAGATGGTGGTGCCGATATCGCCAGCGGCCTTTTCGAGCGCCGCCTCGTCGTCGCGAATGGCACCGCCGGGCAGATATTCCTCGGGCGTGTATTTCTGCAAGGCCGGCTGCGAGACGATGCGGCGCGTAACGCGAATAGAATCGGCGGCAACGCGGCGGTCCTCCGGGGTTGAGAGATAGTTCGGTGCGATCGCCGGCGGCTGGGCCGGGTCTTTCGACTTCAACGTCACGCTGCCACGGCTGGTCGGCCGCAAGTTGGCAACGCTGGCGGTGAAGGCGGGAAACGGATGCAGCGGCTCGCCGAACTTGTCGAGCGAGAGCGGCTGCACGTGATACTGGATGTTGGCGCGGTCTTGCGTTGAATCGGAGCGGGTGAACACGCCGAGCTGCGAAGGCGCCATGGTCATTGGCCCGCGCCGACGCAACAGGTAATCGAGCCCCATGCCGGCGCGGCCAATGAGCGACGCATAGGTCATGTTCAAGGTCTTCACGCCCGAGACCTTGTAGATCGTGCGCAATTGCAGATGGTCTTGCAAATTGGCGCCGACCCCGGGCTTGTCGATCACCATCGGAATTCCGTGCTTCGCAAGTTCGTCCGCTGGACCGATGCCCGACAGCATCATGATCTGCGGCGAGCCGATCGAACCTGCCGACAGGATCACCTCGCCGCGGCAGCGCGCCGAGCGCGCCACGCCGTTCTGGCGCCAGCGCACGCCGGTGATGCGCCTGCCGTCGATGTCGAGCCCCTCAACCAGGCAACCAGATTCCAGTTTGAGATTGGGCCGGTTCATGACCGGCTTCAGAAACCCGCGCGCCGCCGACCAGCGCCGCCCGGTCCTCTGGTTGACGTGGAAGTAGCAGACGCCTTCGTTGTCGCCGGTGTTGAAGTCATTGGTGGCCGGAATGCCCGCTTGGATCGCCGCCTGCCGGAACGATTCCAGGATTTCCCATGACAGCCGCATCGGCTCGACCCGCCATTCGCCACCGTGCGCCTGGCTGGGCAGAAAGTGGTCGAGGTGCTTGTCGAAATAGGGCTTCACGTCGTCCCATGACCAGCCCGGCAGGCCGAGCTGGCGCCAGTGGTCATAGTCGGCCGCCTGGCCACGCATGTAGATCATGCCATTGATGGCCGACGAGCCGCCGATCACTTTGCCGCGCGGGTAGTTGAGGCTGCGGCCGTTGAGGCCGGGCTCGGGTTCGGTTTTGAACAGCCAGTCGGCGCGCGGATTGCCGATGGCAAAGAGGTACCCAACCGGAATGTGAAACCATATCCAGTTGTCGCGTCCGCCGGCCTCCAACAGCAACACCCGCTTACCGGCATCGGCCGACAGCCGGTTGGCCAGCACGCAGCCGGCCGATCCCGCGCCCACGATGATGTAGTCAAATTCTCCCCCGATGGGCGCCGGCTCGCTCATTCCGATCCCTCGATCCCTCTCAGGCGGAGGACTTTACCGCGTTGAATAAATCTTGCTAACCTCCCCCTCGGCCTTCGGCGCATTGTGCATGCGCCGCTCTCGAGCCGGAACGGCGGTTCCGGTGTACGGTCGTTTTCCATTTTTACCAACGTCCGTGGGGTACGCGTCATGCGCACCCAAGGAGGACCGCCATGCTTGCCCGGCTCGTTGCCGCTTTCTGTCTTTTTCTTCCGCTCGCCGCCACGCCACAACCGGCGGCCGCACAAGACACGCTGACCGTGTTCGCCGCCGCCTCTTTGCGCAATGCGCTCGACAACGTGAACAAAGCCTTCACCAAGGTCTCAGGCGCACACGTGACGGCGAGCTACGCCGCGAGCTCCGCGCTCGCCCAGCAGATCGCGCAGGGCGCGCCGGCCGACGTCTACCTCTCGGCCAACGTCAAATGGATGGACTACCTGCAGAAGCAAAAGCTGATCCAGATCGCGACGCGCGTAAACCTACTCGGCAATTCGCTGGTGCTGATCGCACCGAAAGCCTCTAAGCTCGACCATGTGACTATCAAGAAGGGATTCGACATCGCCAAGCTCGCCGGCAAGTACCGCATCGCGGTCGCTGACACCAAAGCGGTGCCGGCCGGGCTCTACGCCAAGGCGGCGCTGAAGTCGCTCGGCGCCTGGAAGGCAGCCGAATCCAAGTTGGCACAAGCCGAAAATGTGCGCGCGACGCTCGCCTACGTGGCGCGCGGCGAGACGCCGCTCGGCATCGTCTATTCGACCGACGCTAAGGTCGAGCCGAAGGTGAAGGTGATCGGCGTGTTTCCGGACGATTCGCATCCGCCAATCAAGTATCCGGTAGCGGCGATGAAGGACGCCAAGAGCAAAGCGGTGACGCAATATCTGCAATTCCTGCGCACGCCCGAAGCGAAGGCGATCTTCGAGCACTACGGCTTCACGTTCCTACTAAAGCCGGTGTCGTGAGGCCACCGACTGGTGCTTAATCTCACGCCCCAGGACTGGACCGCGGTTCTATTGACCCTGCGCATCGCTGTCGTCGCGACGGCGGTGACGCTGCCGTTTGGCATCGCGCTGGCGACTTTGCTGGCGCGCAAGGATTTCTGGGGCAAGGCGCTGGTCGAGGCGATCGTTTATCTGCCGCTGGTGCTGCCGCCAGTGGTCACCGGCTATCTGCTGCTGATCACGCTCGGCCGGAAAGCGCCGGTCGGCGCCTTCCTCGACCAGCATTTCGGCATCGTGTTTTCGTTCCGCTGGACCGGCGCGGTGATCTCCTGCGGGGTGATGGCATTTCCGCTGATGGTGCGCGCCATCCGCCTCTCCATCGAAGCGATCGACCGCAAGCTCGAGGACGCCGCCGCCACGCTGGGCGCCAACTGGTTCTGGTGCTTCGTGACGGTGACGCTGCCGCTGGCGCTGCCGGGCATCATCGCCGGCGCCATGCTGGCCTTTGCCCGCGCGCTCGGCGAGTTCGGCGCCACCATTACGTTCGTCTCCAATATCCCGGGCGAGACCCAGACCATCTCGGCGGCGATCTACACGCTGACGCAAGTTCCTGGCGGCGACGTCGCCGCCCTGCATCTGGTCGTGGTAGCGGTGCTGATTTCGCTCGCCGCACTGGTGACCTCGGAATGGCTGGCACGCCGCGCCACAGCAAGACTGCACGGGGCATAACTATGCTGACCGTAGACATCGAAAAATCCTTTGGCGAATTTTCGCTTCATGCCGCGTTCAACGTCGCCGGCGGCTGCACGGCGCTGTTCGGGCCGTCCGGCGCCGGCAAGACCAGCATCATTTCTATGATCGCCGGCCTGACGCGGCCCGATCACGGACGCATCGCACTCGACGGCGAGGCGCTGTTCGATTCCACGACACGCACAAACGTGCTGGTGTCACGCCGTCATATCGGCCTGGTGTTCCAGGAAGGCCGGCTGTTCCCGCACCTTTCGGTGAAGCACAACCTCGACTATGGCCGCTGGATGAACGGCCTCACCTTCGATTCCGCCGCTTTCGACCACGTGACGGCCCTGCTCGACATCGGTCATCTGTTGACACGTCGACCCGGCCGCTTGTCCGGCGGCGAGCGCCAGCGCGTTGCGATCGGCCGCGCGCTCTTGATGCAGCCGCGGCTCTTGCTGCTCGACGAACCGCTCGCTTCGCTCGACGCCGCACGCAAAAGCGAAATCCTGCCCTATCTCGAACGGTTGCGCGACGAGGCGCGCGTGCCGATGATCTACGTCAGCCACTCGCCCGAAGAGGTGAAGCGCATCGCCAGCCGCGTTGTGATGCTGGAGGCGGGACGCGTAGTGGCGGTGAATGGGGCGGAACTCCTCGCTGGTGTATAAGGCGCTAATGTACCTGCCACAACGAATCGTCTGCCTCACCGAGGAAACCGTCGAGACGCTCTATCTCCTCGGCGAAGACAACCGCATCGTCGGCGTTTCCGGCTACGCGGTGCGGCCGCCACGCGTGCGCAAGGAGAAGCCGCACGTCGCCGCCTTCATCTCAGCCGACGTGCCGAAGATCCTCGCGCTCGAACCCGACCTGGTGCTCACCTTCTCGGACCTGCAAGCTGACATCGTCGCCGATTTGGTGCGCGCCAATGTCGCGGTGCATGCCTTCAACCAGCGCGACATCGCCGGCATCCTGGCCATGATCCGCACCCTCGGCGCGCTGGTCGGCGCGCCTGAGAAGGCCGAAGCGCTCGCCACCGACCTCGCCGCCCGCGTCGAAGCCACCCGCGCGATAAGCGCGCAATACCCACGCCGGCCGCGGGTTTATTTCGAAGAATGGGACGAGCCTATGATTTCGGGCATTGGCTGGGTCTCGGAACTTGTCGAAGCCGCTGGCGGCGTCGACGTGTTCCAGGAACTCTCGACCGCCAAGAACGCCAAAGACCGGATCGTCGCGCCCGAGGCGGTGATCGCGGCCGCGCCAGACATCATCATCGGCTCCTGGTGCGGCAAGAAGTTCGTGCCGGCCAAGGTCGCAGCTCGCCCCGGCTTTACCCAAGTTCCCGCAGTCGCGGCGGACGCGCTTCACGAGGTCAAATCGTCCGTAATCTTGCAGCCGGGGCCGGCGTCGCTCACCGACGGCCTCGACGCGCTCGCCCGAATCGTTGGTGGCTGGGTTGAAAAGGCGCCGCGAAAGGCCCAGAAATAGTGACTTATTGGCGGCCCATAGCCAGCGCGGCCCGGGCCGTGATAGGAACGCTTGAGAACGACGCTTAAGGGACCTCATCGCAATGCAGCAGCAGCCGCCGACCAAGAACGCCCGCACCGACCTGTGGATGGATCTCGCCCTGGTGGCCTTCCTCATCGGTTTCGACGTGACCGCGCGG
>Ga0316583_10000323_pt1 | contig 13468 bp, 6 predicted proteins | sample J_170502JBrBrA_D_FD_204513 | JGI IMG/M metagenome (GOLD analysis project Ga0316583, IMG submission 204513) | Rhizosphere microbial communities from salt marsh grasses in Alabama, United States - J_170502JBrBrA | ecosystem: Host-associated > Plants > Roots > Rhizosphere | place: USA: Alabama... | reverse complement strand
CGGAGACGTCCGGAACTGCCGGATGGGGGGGGAGGAGCCGGTCAAGCCACTCGGGCGATTAGTACGGCTCGGCTTCACGTGTTGCCACGCGTCCACCTACCGCCTATCGACGTAGTCGTCTGCTACGGCCCTTCTGAGACCCGAAGGTCTGGGAGCGTTCATCTTGGGGGAGGCTTCCCACTTAGATGCTTTCAGCGGTTATCCCTTCCCGACGTCGCTACCCGGCGATGCCCCTGGCGGAACAACCGGTACACGAGTGGTCGGTCCATCCCGGTCCTCTCGTACTAGGGATGGCGCCCCTCAACGCTCCTGCGCCCACGACGGATACAGACCGAACTGTCTCACGACGTTCTGAACCCAGCTCATGTACCGCTTTAACGGGCGAACAGCCCGACCCTTGGGACCTTCTCCAGCCCCAGGATGCGATAAGCCGACATCGAGGTGCCAAACCGCCCCGTCGATGTGAACTCTCGGGGGCGATAAGCCTGTTATCCCCGGCGTACCTTTTATCCGTTGAGCGACGGCCCTTCCATTCAGAACCGCCGGATCACTAAGGCCTACTTTCGTACCTGCTCGATCCGTCGATCTCGCAGTCAAGCTCCCTTCTGCCTTTACGCTCTTCGTGCGATTACCGACCGCACTGAGGGAACCTTTGCGCGCCTCCGTTACTCTTTGGGAGGCGACCGCCCCAGTCAAACTACCCACCTGCCACGGTCCCCGAGGAGGATTCACTCCCCTGGGTTAGAGCCTCAACATCACAAGGGTGGTATTTCACGGCTGACTCCCCAGAAGCTGGCGCCCCTGGCTCAACGTCTCCCACCTATGCTACACATGCAATGCCGAAACCCAATGGCAGGTTATAGTAAAGGTGCACGGGGTCTTTTTGTCCTGTCGCGGGTAATCGGTATCCTCACCGATACTCCAATTTCGCCGAGCTTGCGGAGGAGACAGCGCCCAGATCGTTACGCCATTCGTGCAGGTCGGAACTTACCCGACAAGGAATTTCGCTACCTTAGGACCGTTATAGTTACGGCCGCCGTTTACCGGGGCTTCAATTCAGAGCTTCGCAGGTCCGAAGACCCACTGACCCCTCCTTTTAACCTTCCGGCACCGGGCAGGCGTCAGTGCCTATACGTCGTCTTGCGCGACTTCGCAGACACCTGTGTTTTTGCTAAACAGTCGCCTGGGCCGATTCTCTGCGGCCCGCTTCGGCTCTCTCCGCAACGGAGTTCACCTACCACGGGCTCCCCTTCTCCCGAAGTTACGGGGACATTTTGCCGAGTTCCTTCTCCGCAAATCACTCGAGCACCTTAGGCTTCTCGCCTCGCCTACGTGTGTCCGTTTACGGTACGGTCGCACCGTGTGCTCCCCCGCGAGGTTTTTCTCGGCGGTTTGATTAGGAACCCTTTGCGGGGTCCGAAGACCCCTTCGGCATCGGCGCTCGGCTAAGTGGGTCTTTTCGCCCCCACCATCGCCTACCACCTTGCATCGGATAGTCCACCACCCGACGGTTCTTTCACTCCCGCGTCCCCCCTCGAGGTCAAACGCCCACGCTGCGGTACAGGAATGTTGACCTGTTTCCCATCGCCTACGCCTCTCGGCCTCGGCTTAGGGACCGACTAACCCGGAGCGGATCAGCCTGGCTCCGGAACCCTTGGGCTTTCGGTGACAGGGATTCTCACCCTGTTTCTCGCGTACTCATTCCGGCATCCTCACTTCCCTGCGCTCCACGGGTGCTCTTCCGAGCCCGCTTCGACGCCCAGGGAACGCTCCCCTACCATAGTTCACTCCCGTAGGAGTGCTCTATCCGTAGCTTCGGCGGCGTGCTTCAGTCCCGACCATTATCGGCGCAGATCCACTTGACTAGTGAGCTATTACGCACTCTTTCAAGGTTTGGCTGCTTCTAAGCCAACCTCCTAGTTGTCTCTGCAAATCCACATCCTTTCTCACTTAGCACACACTTCGGGGCCTTAGCTGACGGTCTGGGCTCTTTCCCTCTCGCGGACGGACATTATCGCTCGCCCACTGACTCCCAGGGTCCTTCTCTCAGGCATTCGGAGTTTGCTTGGGGTCGGTAACCGGGTAAGGCCCCTAACCCATGCAGTGCTCTACCTCCCGGAGATATCCCTGAGGCTATACCAAAATATATTTCGGGGAGAACCAGCTATCTCTGAGCTTGATTGGCCTTTCACCCCTATCCACAGCTCATCCGAGTAGTTTTCAACCCACACCGGTTCGGGCCTCCACCAGGTGTTACCCCGGCTTCACCCTGGCCATGGATAGATCGCTTCAGTTTCGGGTCTGCCCCCACGTACTCATCTCGCCCTCTTCAGACTCGCTTTCGCTTCGGCTCCGGCCCTGAAGGCCTTAACCTCGCACGTGAGGAGCAACTCGCCGGATCATAATGCAAAAGGCACGCCGTCACCCGCGTGCCCCCCGTAAGGGGCTCCGGGCTCCGACCGCTTGTATGCACAAGGTTTCAGGTTCTCTTTCACTCGCCGTCAGGCGTTCTTTTCACCTTTCCCTCACGGTACTCTCCGCTATCGGTCACGAGCTCGTATTTAGCCTTGGAGGATGGTCCCCCCTGTTTCGACCAGGATTCCTCGTGCCCCGGCCTACTCGGGTACCCCAGCTCCTCGCTACTCGCGTTTCGCCTACGGGGCTCTCACCCTCTATGGCGTGCCGTTCCAGGCACCTTCTGCTACGCTTTCGCTCGGATCCCCTGAGGCCCCTCAACCCCGGCAAGGTTTGACCCCCACCGGTTTGGGCTCTTCCCGGTTCGCTCGCCGCTACTTCGGGAATCTCTTTTGATTTCTTTTCCTCCAGGTACTTAGATGTTTCAGTTCCCTGGGTTGGCTTCCCTCTCGGGATGACGGAGTATCACCTCCGCCGGGTTCCCCCATTCGGATATCCCCGGATCGACGCTCGCTTGCAGCTCCCCGAGGCTTTTCGCAGCTTGCCACGTCCTTCTTCGCCGGCTCGTGCCTAGGCATCCACCCTGTGCACTTTCCCGCTTGACCGATGCTCCCGACCGCGGCTCTTCGCCCCGGTCTTCTCCCTTCCAGCATCCGATCGTCCTTCTCTCTCTACACACCCGAAAGCCGTCACTTCCTGCTTCTTCTTGCTTCTTCCTGCTCTTTCCTGCTTCGGCTTCGGCTCCCCGCACCCGGACTGCGTGGACCCCACGCTCTGGCACGAGTCGCCTCGCCTAAGGCTCTCTCTTTCCTCTCGACCTCTGTTGTCAATCAGCTCTGCAAAAAAGGTCCACGAATGTCGAATGAACAGCCGTGGACCGGTCAAAATATGAAAACCGAGGTTCCGAGATTGTGAGCGGGTAGACCTGTGAGCGCCTTTCCGACCTTCGGCGCCAAAATGACGCCTGAGCCTTACTCGGCATCTCCAGAAAGGAGGTGATCCAGCCGCAGGTTCCCCTACGGCTACCTTGTTACGACTTCGCCCCAGTCACCGAGCTTGCCTTCGGCCGCTCCCTCCCGAGGGTTGGGTCACGGACTTCGGGCACTCCCGGCTTCCATGGCGTGACGGGCGGTGTGTACAAGGCCCGGGAACGTATTCACCGTGGCATGGCTGATCCACGATTACTAGCGATTCCGACTTCATGTAGTCGAGTTGCAGACTACAATCCGAACTTAGACCGGCTTTTTGGGATTCGCTCACCCTCGCGGGTTCGCAGCCCTTTGTACCGGCCATTGTAGCACGTGTGTGGCCCTGGGCGTAAGGGCCATGATGACTTGACGTCGTCCCCACCTTCCTCCGGTTTATCACCGGCAGTCCCCTATGAGTCCCCGGCCGAACCGCTGGCAACATAGGGCAAGGGTTGCGCTCGTTGCGGGACTTAACCCAACATCTCACGACACGAGCTGACGACAGCCATGCAGCACCTGTCCTGGAGTCCCGAAGGAGGCCTCCTGTTTCCAGGAGGTTTCACCAGGATGTCAAGCCCAGGTAAGGTTCTTCGCGTTGCTTCGAATTAAACCACATGCTCCACCGCTTGTGCGGGCCCCCGTCAATTCCTTTGAGTTTCAGCCTTGCGGCCGTACTCCCCAGGCGGGGCACTTAATGCGTTAGCTACGACACCGAGCCCGTCTATAGACCCGGCATCTAGTGCCCATCGTTTACGGCGTGGACTACCAGGGTATCTAATCCTGTTTGCTCCCCACGCTTTCGCGGATGAGCGTCAGATCCAGCCCAGCTAGCCGCCTTCGCCACAGGTGTTCTTCCTGATATCTACGCATTCCACCGCTACACCAGGAATTCCGCTAGCCTCTACTGGTCTCCAGCCTGCCAGTATCTTCTGCATTTCCGGGGTTGAGCCCCGGATTTTCACAAAAGACTAAACAGGCCGCCTGCCCGCGCTTTACGCCCAGTAATTCCGAACAACGCTTGCGCCCTCCGTCTTACCGCGGCTGCTGGCACGGAGTTAGCCGGCGCTTCCTTTGAGGGTACCGTCAGCCGCCATCCCTGTTTGAGGTGGCGGGGTTCTTCCCCTCTGACAGTGGTTTACACCCCGAAGGGCTTCCTCCCACACGCGGCGTCGCTGCGTCAGCCTTTCGGCCATTGCGCAATATTCCCCACTGCTGCCTCCCGTAGGAGTCTGGGCCGTATCTCAGTCCCAATGTGGCGGGTCGTCCTCTCAGACCCACTACGCGTCGTCGCCTTGGTAGGCCGTTACCCCACCAACAAGCTGATACGTCGCGACCCCCTCCCTGGGCGAGAGCTTGCAAGCAGAGGCCCTCTTTGGTCCGGTCCCCATGTGAGATCCGGACATCATGCGGTATTAGCCCGGGTTTCCCCAGGTTGTCCCCCGCCCTGGGACAGGTTGGTCACGTGTTACTCACCCGTCCGCCACTCGGATAAGGGTGCAAGCACCCTTTCCTCGTTCGACTTGCATGTGTTAGGCACGCCGCCAGCGTTCGTCCTGAGCCAGGATCAAACTCTCCGTTGAGAAAAAGCTTGAACAGCTCCTGTCGAACGCGATCTGCGATTGATCGAGCGTTCGGAATTCTACGTTGAAACCCACCCGACCCGAAGGTCGACCGGCGAGACGTAGCGCCCGCCGTGGTGGGCCCGCTCAACACATCTCGGAACCTCGGTTGTCAATCAGCTCTTGGTCTGCTCCTCGGACCCCGGGTCGCCGCGAGCGGCGGAACGGAATGGGGTCCTCTCCTTCGAGCAAAACGCAGCGGCGGCAGACCAGCATCCGCCCGCTGCGAGGCCCAAAAAGTAACGGCCGTTTCACGGGCGTGTCAACACCTGCGCGACCGTGTCTCCGGGTCCGAAGACCCAGGGTGAGCGACCGGATTTGAACCGGCGACCTCCAGGGCCACAACCTGGCGCTCTAACCACCTGAGCTACGCCCACCATCGCCCGGGAAGCGTGCCGCGGCAGACGACTCTGCGGCGCCACCCCGGAAGCCTCGCCCGTGTGTCCGGAGGCGAGCAAGAAAAGCTAAGCAAACCGCCGGAGGCGCGGAACCGGGCCATGCGCCCGCTGGGACTCGAACCCAGGACCCTCGGCTTAGAAGGCCGATGCTCTATCCACCTGAGCTACAGGCGCCACCACGAAGCTAGGCGTGGGCCCCGCGGGACTCAACGAGTGCCTCACCAGAGCCCGTTGGCGCTACGCCGCAGAAAGCGTACTGCTCCTCTCTCCCTCCCCGTGCAGTCCTTCGCCTCGAGGGTGCCCACGAGGGTTCCCTCGCCGGGGCCGGGGCGGGCCTCGATGGTCATCGTCCCGGGGCACTTTCCCGGGTAGGTGAGCCGAAGGTCGAGCGCGCCGTCCTTACTCTGCCGCCTTCCCTCCCCCGTGGCGGTCAGTCCGAGCTCGGCGATGTGCACCGTCCCGTCGATCCGGTCGCCGCGCCGCGCGGTGAGCTCCAGCACCATCATGAGCTTCTGGCTCTGGAAATCCACCTGACCACCGTAGGTCTCCTGCCAGGGCCCGTGGGTGCTCGCCTGTCCTTGCGGGGCGGGCGGCGCCGCAGCGTGGGAGCCGGTCACCGTCGTGCAGGCGCCCAGGGCGAGGGCGAGGGTCAAGGCGGCCGGCCGAAAACCCGTGCTACGCATGGATGCTACCTCTGGGGGGGATGCGCCACTTCCTGCCTTCCCGCGGGGCGGATCCGTCTCCGCCTCGCGACAACCCTACGTGCACGGGCCGTGCCAGGCTTCACGCCTCCGCGCCGGAAAGGAACTGGGCCTGGGCCGTCGGGCCCTGCTCCTGCCGCCGCTCCCAGACTCCGTCGGCCCGGAGCACCCAGGCCCGTGGATCCGTCAGCTCGGCGTCCAGGATCCCACGGAGACGGCCCCGGGCCGCTGGGTCGTCCACCGGTGCGACGACCTCCACCCGACGGCGCAGATTCCGGGTCCGCCAGTCGGCGGATCCGGTGAAGTACTCGTCCACGCCGGCGTTGTGGAAGTAGTAGATGCGCGCGTGCTCCAGGAAGCGACCCAGGATGCTCACGACCCGGATGCGACTGGACAGCCCCGGGAGCCCGGCGCGCAGGGTGCAGATGGCCCGTACCACGAGGTCGACGCGGACGCCTTCCTCGGAGGCGCGGTACAGCGCTCGTACGACCTTCGAGTCGGTGATCCCGTTCAGCTTCGCCTGGATGAGGGCGGGGCGCCCCGCCCGCGCATGCTCGATCTCCCGGTCGACGCGCCGCTGGATCTCCTGCGCCAGAGTGTGGGGTGCCACCAGGAGACGGCGGAAATCCTCAACGGGCGGCCCTGAGGACCCGGTGAGGACGTTGAAGAAGTCGGTGAGATCCGCGCCCAGGTCGGGATCCGACGAGAGCAGACCCAGGTCGCTGTAGAGGCGCGCGGTGGCGGCGTTGTAGTTGCCCGAGGCCACGTGGCTGTAGCGGCGCAGCCCGTCCTCCTCCCGACGCACCACCAGCGCGGTCTTCGCGTGGGTCTTGAAGCCCACGACCCCGTACACCACATGGCCCCCCGATTCGGCAAGGCGGTGGGTCCAGGCGATGTTGCTCTCCTCGTCGAAGCGCGCCTTCAACTCGAGAAAGACCGAGACCTCCTTACCCCGACGCAGCGCTTCCAGGAGCGCGTCGACCACCGGGGAGTCCCTCCCCGTGCGATACAGCGTGAGCTTGATGGAAACGACCTGGGGATCCTCCGCGGCCTCCCACAGAAAGCGGCCCACCGTGTCCTCGAATTCGTCGTAGGGGTGGTGGACCAGCACGTCGCCCTGCCGCAAGACCTCGAAGATCGAGTCGGCATGGGCCAGGGGGCGCCGGGGCGTGAACGCCTCGAAGCGCCCCGAGTCCCCCGCGGGGAGCTTCAGCGCCGCCAGCTCGGAGAAGCCGCCCAGATCCAGGGGTCCGTCCACCTCGTACACGTCGGCCCGTTCCAGCCACGCCGACTCCCCGCCCACGCGCTCCCGGTACAGCTCGCGAAGGAGACGGGCCCTAACCTCCCGGGACATGCTGCGCTGCACCTCGAGGCGGACCACCGGCTTGAAGGGACGGGACTCGACCTCGTCCTCCATGGCGGCCAGGAGGGATGCCGATGCGTCCTCGTCGATGTCGACCTCCCCGATCCGGCTCACGCGGAAGAGGTGCACCTCCTCGGGAGGCGTCGACGGGAAGAGGGTCGCCACGTTGGCCTTCACCACCTCTTCCAGAGGGATCACGTCCGTGGAGCCGGGAACGGCGGCGAATCGGGGTATGTCCGCCGGCAGCGGCACGTACGCGAGCTGGCTCCCTCCGCCCCCTTCGCCCTCCAGCACGACCATCAGCGAGAGGCCGAGGCTCACGAGACGCGGCAACGGATGGCCGGGAGAGGGGCTCAGGGTGGTGGGCGTGAGGGCCGGGAGAACGTCCCGCTCGAACGACGTGGTCAGGGACGCCTGCTGGTCGGTGCCGAGCCCGTCCCACGAGCGCACGCGCACCCCGCGCGTGGCGAGGGCCGGCAGGAGCTCCTCGGTCAGGCACCGCAGCTGACGCGCTACGAGGGCCCGGACGCGGATGGCCAGCGCGTCCAGGAGCCCTTCGCCCCTGAGGGTCTCGTCGTGGGCACCGCCTCCAGCCTTCGCCTCGCGCTTCGCCACGCCCGCACCGCCGACGGTGACGCCACCCCACTCCCTTCCCGGTCCCTTCCCGCTCCTCTCGTCCGCCTTCAGGCGGCCGACGCGCACGGTGAAGAGCTCGTCGAGGTTGCTGGAGAAGATGGCGAGGAACCGGAACCGCTCCAGCAGCGGCACCGACTCGTCTTCCGCCAGCTCCAGGACCCGCTGGTTGAAGTCGAGGATGCTGAGGTGGGCGTCCAGGAAGTCCGACGGCTGCTTGCCGGGGGCGACGTCCGACGGCCGGGCCGGCGCGGGCACGAGCCGAGGCGGACCCCACTCGCGCTTGGCCTCGCGAAGGAGCCGGTGTCCGATCTCGGAGAGCACGAGCAGGAGAAGCGGCTCCACCACGTCCGCTCCTCGCAGCCCGGGGCCACCGACGCGCTCCAGAAGCTCTCCCAGGGGCATCCACAGCGCGACCCTCGGCGTGTCGGGCTCGCCGTCCTCCGAGGGTGCGGACTCGTGGAGCCACACCTCCATCTCCGCACGCTCGCGCCCCGGGGGCACGAACCCGACGAGCTCCAGCTCCCCCTCTGGCGTGTCGCGTCCCAGGATATCGGTGAGGTGCTCCCGGGCGATCTCCTCCCCCGAGCCACGCGTGGACGGGAGCCCCAGGCCCCCGGGAGTGGCCACCAGCGCCACCTCGCGCCCTCTCTGGAGCACCAGGACGACGCGCACCTCGGGGGTCGTCTCCGCACCGACGGCCCTCGCCGCCGGCCCCAGGACGTCACGGACCCGCTCCATCATGTCCATGCCGTCGTGACTCAGGCCGTGGTCGGTGCGGGCGCGCTGGACGCAGCTCTCCAGAGCACCCTGGCCGGTCCGGAGCTCGATGAGCTCCAGGGCGAAGAGTGCCTTCGTCGCGCTTCCGGCGTGGGCGACGATGCGATCGCACGCCGCCCTCAGGGTGGGCCGTCCCAGAACGCCCGGCCGCAGGTCGCGCACCTCCCGGTCGATGTCCAGGGCGATCCGCGGCCGCAGAGACGCGGGGTCCGCCACTTCCCGCACGGCGGTCGCCAGCTCGCTCGTTCCGGCGAGGGTGGCGTACAGACCCGCGCCGGTCACGGGAGTCTCCAGGATCTCCTCGTCGACGACACCCTCCGCGCTGACCCCTGCCTCGCGGTTGAGGCGAAGGGTCTGCCGGCCGTCCGCTCCCGCCCGCAGCCGGAGGGTGAGGCGCCGCTCCCGCAGCGCGTCCCCGGCGGTATCGAACCAGGTCTCACGGACGAGCTCGTGGTCGATCTTGCCGGCGTGCATCCCCAGTGACCTGGGCGCGCACCCGAGCTCGTCGAGCGCGGCGTCGTCCGGGACGGGAAGGCTGATCCGCCTTCTCATGGCTTGCGCCTGTGGGGGGCGTAGACGGTGAGGGTGGGATGGTGTCCCGCCGCCTCGTCCGAGATGTAGAGGTCGCCCTCGGGGCCGATGGCCACACCCTCCGGCTGGCGGTGGTACTTGCTGGACAGGCGCGCGGCTCCGAGCACGCCCGCGTCCCGGCTCAGGACGAGGAGCGCCCGCTCGCGCGCGGCCACCAGGATGAGGGCCCCGGACTCCGGGTCCACCTCGAGGCCGGAAGGGTGCACACCCCCGCCAAGACCGAACGGCGCCAGCGCCGCGAAGGGTACCGTCAGGCGGCGTGGAACCCTCCGAGTGGAGTCCACCGAGAGGCTGTAGATGTGGATCTCCCGGGCGGGAGGCTCAATCCGCTTGCACGCGAAGAGCACGCTCTGCGACCGCGCGTCATAGGCCATCCCCTCGATCTCGCAGTGGCTTCTCAGGCGTGTGTCCGAGACCCGGTATGGTGCGCTGCCGCCCTCGGGGGCTTCCCGGAACTCGTAGAGGAGCCCCTGGCTGGTGACGAGAAAGAGGCGCTGCCCCACCACGGCGACGGCCTCGAAGTCTCCTTTCGGGGGGCGGTGGAGGTCCCCCAGCGCGAACCCGTGATCCGCCTTGCCGGTTCGGGGGTCGATGCGGTAGACGACACCGGTGTTGTCGTCGTGGGCGAGGAGCTGCCCATGGGCGTCGAAGGCGAGCCCGGAGATCTCCCGGAGGCGCCCGGGGAGCGTGTAGTGGGCCTCCGGGTGGTGCAGGTTCCAGCGCGCCGCCGCGGCCGGGGCGTGGACGGTGCCTGTGTCCTGGCCGACCAGCGGGGAAACGGCGACGCTCGGGACTGGGGCGAGCGTCGCCATCACGCAGATGGCCACGGATCCCGCGCTCGACCTCATGTGCGCTTCTTCAGACCCTTGAGCGAACGCAGCTCCACTGCATCCACCGCCTTCTCATCCTGCCGCAGGCGGTCCAGCACGGTCCCCTCCATGCCCTCCCCGTCCAATCTGACGAGGTACTCCAGGACCATGTGGCCCGGCGCCCCCTGGGCGATCTCCACGAGCTTGTACCGCGTGGCGACGTCGGTGAGGATGGGGTCTACGAAGGCCTGCGCCCGCCCGGCGGCGGTGGTGTGCACGAGGAGCAGCGCGTTGGCGCGCTTGCTCTTCCCCTTGGTTCGCTCCTCCGCCAGGTACTGCTCCATCCGTGCGGCGCGGTCCACTACACTGGAGAGATCCTGTGGTGCGGCGGCGTCGATGAGGGATGCGTCCCCCAGCACGTACATGGCTTCGGTGGTCCCGGGGCCCAGGAGGGTGTCGCCGAGCCCGATCTCCCCCGGCCCGGCCATGGCGTAGACGTTCCCGATGCGGGCCTTCCACATCACCAGGACCACGGCGTTGAAGAAGATCGAGAGCACCATGGCGATATCCAGGGCCTGGACCCCCGAAGCCAGCCCCACACCGATGGCGAGGAAGACGTAGACCGCGTCCTTGGTGTCCTCCAGGGTGGCGCGGAAGCGCACCCCTGCCACGATCCCCGCCAGGGAGAAGGCCAGGGCGAGGCTGTTCTTCACCACCACCACGATGCCGGTGACGGCCACCGGGAGGATCAGCAGCGTCTGTACCACGGCCTCGTCGTAGCCCCGGTATTGGCGGGTGATCATGTAGATCCAGGCCACGGGGACCATGATCGCCAGCGAGCCCAGAATGGCGATGGCGCTGAGGATGCCGCCGGCGGCGGGTACCGAGACGAGGGGTGATCCGAGGAGAGGGAGCGAGTCCTTCAGTGCCTCGTTCCCCGTGGTCCCCAGCGCCTCGCCGCCGGTGAGAACCTCACGGGCGCCGGGGACGAAGTGGAGCAACAGCACAAGGATGACCGCGAGCACGACGTAGTACACGAACACCGGCGTCAGGTGGCGGTGCTTGCCCTTGGGATGAGGCTTCGCGCTCATGGGTCCTGCGGGAGGGAAGAGATCGGATGCCGGCCGTTATCATGGGCCGGGGGAACCCCCGCGAGCAAGGATCTTCTGGACAACCGTGGAGCTCTGCCGGTACTCTGAATCGACCCCGCTCCGTGGAGCTCCCGTCATGTGGCTGCGTTCCCGATCGATTCTGCCCCTCGTCCTGTGGCCCGCCCTCATGGGCGTGCCGGTCCTCGCATCCGCCGCCGCCGCCCAGCAGGAGAAGGCCCCGTCGCCCAAGAAGGTGGAGGAGCGGCGAGAGGCAGCGGAGAATGCTCCCCTCTTCGCCAGTCAGGACCCGCTGGCGGTGACCCTGCGCACCGACATCAAGCTCCTGCGTGACAAGCGTCCGGACAAAGAGCAGGTCGAGGGGACGTTCACCTTCCCCGGCCCGGAAGGTCACCCCGTGACCGTCCCCGTGAAGGTGCGCACCCGCGGGAACTTCCGGCGCAGCAAGTCCAACTGCAACTTCCCGCCCCTCAGGTTGAACTTCGAGACCAAGTCCCTGAAGGGGACGGTGTTGGAGGGGCAGAACAAGCTCAAGCTCGTCACCCCCTGCCAAGATTCCCGGGACGACTACCAGCAATACGTCCTCCAGGAGTACCTGGCCTACAAGGTGTATCAGCTCCTCACCCCGGCGAGCTTCCGTGTCCGCTTGCTCCACATCACCTACGAGGACGTGAACGGCAAGTACGACACGCGCACCAAGACGGCGTTCGTCATCGAGGACGACGACGCCATGGCCGCTCGCAACGGCGGCAAGGTCGTGGGGTGGGACAAGTTCGATCCCACCGGCCCCGACGATAATCGCGCGGCGGTGCGTGTCCTGACGCTTGCCGATCCGGTGCAGGCCGTCATGACGTCGCTCTTCGAGTTCATGATCGGCAACACCGACGTCTCTCTGGCGTTCCTGCACAACGTGGTGATGATCTCTACGGGTGACGGCCGGCACGTGGCGGTGCCCTACGACTTCGACTGGTCCGGGGTGGTGAACGCGCGATACGCGCACCCAGATCCCCGGCTCCAGATCAGCAGCGTGCGTGACCGCGTCTACCGGGGGTTCTGCCGGCCGGGGGTCGATCCTGGCGTCGTCGCGGAGCGCTTCAAGCGGATCCGGGACTCCATCCCCCCGTTGTACCAGGAAGTGAAGGATCTCGATGCGAAGCAGCGGGAGCAGGCCCTCAAGTACTACGACGGGTTCTACGACGTGCTGAAGGACCCCAAGCGCTTCGATCGCGAGGTGGTCAAGGGATGTCGCAAAGTCGGTTGAGGAGGTCGAGCCCGTGAATCCGTCTCCCCGGGGACGTGCCCGGCGCCTGCGTGAGCAGAGGCGCATCGAAGAGGGGCTCGCCGAGATGATGGGTCTGGTGCGCGGTGTCATCGCCGACGGCCGCGTCACCGCGGACGAGGCGGCGAGGCTGTCGGAGTGGGCACGGAAGCAGCCCGACGTCATCGATCGGTTCCCCGCCAACCTGCTGGCACGCCGGTTGGAGAAGATCTACCGGGACGGGAAAGTCGATGCGCGCGAGCGCGCCCATCTGGAGGCGATTCTGGGGCAGATCGCCGGCAACCCCAGCGGCCTCGGATTCCCCCTCGCCACGGACCTGCCCGTGGACGTGCCCGCGCCGGAGGTCGTCTTCGAGGGCCGCACGTTCGTGTTCGCGGGGGAGCTGGCCTACGGGCCGCCTCGCACATGCGAGCGCGAGGTTCTGGAGCTGGGGGGTGAGTGCGATCGGGCGGTGTCGCGAAGGACGGACTACGTGGTGCTGGGGAGCTTGTCGGCGAGCGAGTGGGCTCAGGACACCGTGGGCCCGGTGCTCGATGCGGTGGTGCGATACCGGGCGCGAGGCGTGTCCATCGCGGTCATCTCCGAGGAGTCCTGGGCGGACGCGCTCCCGTAGGGGGCAGCCGCTCGGCTCGAACCGACGACCCCCTGTCCCCGGCCTCGGTCGCGGTTCCCGAGGTGCGCCTCCCCTTCCTGCGCCGCCGCCACGAAATCAGTACACGGGCGACAGCTCGGGCAGCATGATGATCTCGGGCGGTGCCTCGGGCACCGGGATCGTCTTCTCGACCGTGTCCGTTGCCGGGTCG
>Ga0316583_10000322_pt1 | contig 13485 bp, 10 predicted proteins | sample J_170502JBrBrA_D_FD_204513 | JGI IMG/M metagenome (GOLD analysis project Ga0316583, IMG submission 204513) | Rhizosphere microbial communities from salt marsh grasses in Alabama, United States - J_170502JBrBrA | ecosystem: Host-associated > Plants > Roots > Rhizosphere | place: USA: Alabama... | reverse complement strand
CACAACCCAGGGTGTCTCCAGTTTAACGCCTCATGAAACAGACATATAGCAGCCCATTACATTTTCGTAAGATTTCGCCCTCACACGCCTCACGATTCCCAAGCGCGGCATACGAGTATGACCATAAGGGCATCATGGACCAAGTAATACTAGGACACCCATCAGTTACAAACCCGGGTCGGAGAATACTACCCGCCAATATTCGCGCTTGCTAATACAGAAGCAATTCTATAGATTTGCATCACATCCCCGCATGTTCACAACAAGGTGAGCTATGCCACGTAAAGCGCGCTTTTACCTCCCGTAGCAAAACCCCTCTCCGACCCGCGTCTTGGAGAGGCCAACCCTATCACCGAATGCATCACTCAGACGGAGAGTACTCCCATGAACACCGAAACACCCATGTCGTCGAACCTGAACCTGATCCGAGACCAGCAGCGTGAAACATGGGACCGGTTCTCGGCGGGCTGGAAGAAGTGGGACGCGATGGTCCTGGACTGGCTCGCCCCCTTCGGCGCGGCGATGATCCGCCACGCCAACCTGCGCGAGGACGCCAACGTCCTGGACATCGCCGCGGGCACCGGTGAACCGGGGCTCACCGCAGCCACGCGGGTGCCGCGCGGGCGTGTGACGGTGACCGATCTGTCCGAGCACATGCTGGCGGTGGCGGCCGAGAACGCCGCCCGCCGCGGCCTGGGCAACGTCGAGACCCGGATCTGCGACGCCGACGCTCTGCCATTCGCTGACGCGAGCATCGACGCAGTGCTGTGCCGCTTCGGCTTCATGTTCTTCCCCGACGTCGCCGCCGCAGCGCGCGAATTCGCCCGGGTGGCAAGACCGGGGGCAAAGATCTGTGTCGCGGTCTGGGGCGAGCCGACGGACAATCCCTGGGCGACAACCATCATGGGAACCATTGCCCGCCATGTAGCGATGCCCGCACCGCCGCCGGATTCGCCGGGCCTGTTCCGCTGCGCGCCGGCAGGCTACATGAACAAGGTGTTCGCCGAGGCGGGCCTTCGAGACATCGCCGAAGAACAGGTGTCGGGCGACATGGTCCACGATTCGCCGCAGGGGTACTGGGAGTTCATGACCGACATCGCCGCACCCGTGGTGGCCGGCCTCGCCAAGGCGAACGAGTCTACACGGGAAAAGATCCGGGCCGAGGTCCTCGACCTGGCACATCAATCCGTACGCGACGGTGTCGTCCAGATGCGCTCGACAGCTACGGTGATCGTCGGCACGCGCTAGCGATAAGCTCGACAAATCCCGGGGCAGAGAGCATATATAGCCTACATCAGAAAGCAAGCCTCTCGGACCCGGGTCTTGAATTTATTGCGCCTTGACCGCCTCATCCGCCAAGGCCTTTGCTTCCGCCACGTAGCCGCGATAGGTTTCATACAGCTCCATCAGGAAATTGTTGAGACTGGTCTCATCATACGGATCACACCTGTCCTTGAGATGAAATGGCTCATGCACGACGGCGGCGTAGGCGCTGTTTTTAAGACGCTTGTCAAAATTAGTCAGCGCGACGGGCACAATCAGTGGTTGTGGGTCCAGGGCCGCCGCCAGGCGAAAAGCGCCTTTCTTAAACTCGGACGGTGAATCCTCGCTCCAGTTGGCGGTGCCTTCCGGGCAGATAATCAGGTTTATCCCGGCGCGCAGATAGTCACCCGCGGTTTGATTGAAGCCTTCACGCCTGGCCTTGATCTCCTGCGCCGACTCCAGCAAGGCATCGGACTCGGAGGTGTAGACATAGATGTGACCCAGGCGATCGTAATAACTGTGATGGCCATGTTCTTCGCCACGGCCTCGGCGGACCACCCTCACGCCGCTATCACCATACCGTGGTTCTAGAATCATGGCACTGACAAAGTGGGTATCCAGGGCGAATACAAAACCATTGGGCAGCGCATGGTAAGGATGGCTGATCAGGTGATTAAGGATAAAAATATTGCCCGCCCGGGCGGGCAGGCGTTCCACCCCGCGAATCACGAAGCGGGCATTTTCAAACACCCGCTTGAAAATCTGACTGCACAAATGGCGTACATATTCAGGCGGTTGATCCAAAGGCGCATGGGCGACAGCCTGATAGACATCGTGCAGGCCTTCATAAAATTCCAGCTCCCGCCACACCTCGCCCAACTGCTCAATGCAAACGCTTGCCAGGGTGCGCTCCAGGCGGGAGCCGTTCAGCTTGACATCCTGCAGGCAGGCCAACGCCTCCGCATGGGTCAAACGACTGGCCAGCAAATGGGGCAGCTTGTACATTTTTGATGAGATGCCCAGCTGCGGGCTCACCTGGGTCAACAGATTCCGAATGACGATATGTTCATCGTCATTATGTTGCCCCACCATTTGTATGCGAAGGTTACGTAGTCGGAAAGTGAGCAGCCATAACAAGCGTCTTTCCAGTATCAGGCCAAATTCGGGCTGCACCTCACTCAGACGCTGAATGTCGGACTTGTTGATGGACAATACCGTCACGTCGGTAACGGCGGTCGCCGTTGCCTCATGCCTCTCCGCCAGGCTAAAGGCCGATGTAGTGACAATCTGCCCGGGACTGCTGCATGAACGCAAAAACACCTCCCTGCCGGAACCGGCGGGAATAAAACTGACGGCAACCAGGCCCGCGGCCAACAGCATCAACTGGTCTGATACCGCGCCCTGCTGATACAGTTGCTCGCCCTGACGAAAATGCCTTATCTCAACCCTGCCCTCCAGCATAGGGAGGTAATCTTCCGGGAATACCTCCAAAAACAGGGAATGTCCGAGCACCTCCCGGATCTCCTCCGGGGCCAACGACGCACACGGAGAACCGGGAATCCTCTTCGCCAGGGTACTCAGGAACAGCCTGGATGACCCCGAGGGCGCTTTAAGCTTGCGGCGTGCATCATCCAGCAACGGCAATACCCTGTTGAGGATATAATGAAAAAACCGCCGCCCCATGGCCAGGTCAATATAGAAAAGCTGATTCAGGGTATCGATGGGCCAACGATACAAGGTGCAGTGTGATTTTGCCCGGGCAGTGGTTGCGTATCGAAACGGCGCGGAAAATCCGGACCAGCCCAATGGAAAGAACCGCAGCGATATTTCGCCCACAGTGTAATCGGACTGACTGCCTTCAAACGCCAGACTGTGCTCGATTTCCCCTTCCACAAGAAAATAGATGTACTTGGCAGGGTGCAATTGCCGGACGACAATGTCGTCCTGTGCGAACTTCACCTCTTCGGCGAGATCCCGCCACTCACTTACAAAGGCCCTGCTCGCCTGCCCCTGCCAGATTGCGTCAGATAATTTATCTAAATCATCCACTTGAATATCCTGATTTCCGCATACAGGCGCGACAAAATACACTATGCTAGTTATACCACTGAATAATAAAATATTGACCGCTATTTTGCGCTAGCCACCTTCATCGCAGAGCAGTATATGTCCAGCCTCGGACCACCGGCATCGCCCTATCAAGCCATTATAGAGAGGCCCGAAGACTTTGAGCGCTTCTGGAAGGACACACTCGCGGCATTTAACAATTACGAAAGAGAATTCAAAAAGACGCTGCAGAACAGCCACGGCGGCATCAGCCATTACACCGTTGACTTCAACTCGTGGAAGGATACACACATCCGCGGCTATTGCCTGCATTGGAATGATGCGCAACCCAGACCACTGCTGATCTACACCCACGGTTATAAAGGCACGTACAATGTTGAATGGCCATGGGCAGAGCTGGGGTTTAACGTATTTGGTTTCGATACCCGCGGCTTTGGCCGGTCCTCCGTTTCGATTCACGAGGACGGCTGGATTCTGACCGGCATTGAATCTCCGGTCACGAGCATTCTGCGCGGCGCCGTTTGCGATTACATGCGCGCCACGGAAATCGCCGGACTCATCACACAATCATCGACCTTGCGCACGCTCTACTACGGCCGCAGTTTTGGCGGCGCCATGGCACTGATGGCCGCGGCCCTGAATCAATCCGCTGACATGTTGGCCGCCGCTGTTCCCACATTCGGCTGGATGGCCGGCCGGCGCAAACTGGTGAAACTCGGATCAGGCGATGAGGTCAATCGATACATTCGCATACATCCGGAACAGGAAGGCAATATCATGAACACCCTTTCCTACTTTGATACCGCCAACTTTGCACCCTTGATCAACAACCCGACACTGATCGGTATCGGCCTAAAAGATATTGTGGTCCCGGCGGAAACCGTGCGTGCGATATGCGACCACCTGCGTTGCTTACATGTGATTCGAGAATTTCCCTATAGTCACAGCAGCCAGCCGGAAGAACGGCTGTGGCAAATCTTCGATAAGGAATGGCAGCAGATGGCGCGCACAGGCCGATTACCAACAACAGTGATCTGACCCTGGTGCCGCCCGGCGCATCACTGCGGCAAGGGATAGCGCTCCATCAGGTAGCACAGGCAGTCCTGGCGGATCACTTGCGCATCGCGGGTCAACATCGCCGGCATGAAGCTGCGACGCAGGCGGATTTCGCTGTCCGTGACCTCCAAAAATTGCTCGCCTGCCTCAAGGCCGCGCTCATCCCACACCTCCAGGCGCGCCCCGGCGCCGCGGCGGCGGGCAAGCAGCGCGCCCGGGGGCAGCTCTTGAAAATTCCAGTGATCGATGTTGTCGGCAAAACACAACGGCGCAACCGCCGAACCGAAACCGAAGCCGATGTCCTCCGGCACCTTGACTGTTGCCACGGTATGGAACACGTGGACGTCGTTGGTACGCACCGGGTGATCGGAAATGGCGGCGAGGTGCAGACAGGCTTCGATGTAGTCCATGGCATGGGTCACGCCGCTCTCCTCGCCGACCTTGCCGCACTCGCAAGTGACGGCAGGGCAGAGCTCGGCGAAGGCCATGGCCTGTACGCCGCGCGGGCGCTGGAAGAATACCACGGTGCGGGAGAAGATCGCCGCCAGCTGCAGAAACCGATTAGTGATATGGTTGATGCAGGCGTAGTGGGGATTGATGCCGGTGTTGTTGTGCAGGTCCACGCTGGCGAATACGCCTCGCGAGCGCATGTGTTCCACCACCTCGGCCATGATGGCATGTTCCTGTGTAAGCGGCAGCTCACTGCCGGGCCAGATGCGGTTGTAGTCCGGCTGATCATTCAGGTGGCGGGCCCCAAATCGGGCCGCAGCCACATTGCCGACGAAGATGGACAGGGCGCGGGGCAGTGTCCGGTCCTCATAGTTGCGCAGCAGTCTTTGCACCGCCAGCAGGCCCACGTCTTCGTTGCCGTGCAGCAGGATGGAGACAAACAGGGGCTCGGCGCGCTTGCCCGGCAGGTGTATGAGCGTGGGGCCTGTCAGTACGCTGTGCAGGGTGGCACAGGTCGCCCCCAGGAAACCGCGGGGCAGTTCATGGATGACGTCTAGCTGGGGCTGGCGTGGGTTGTTCATGGTGACCTTTACTGGTTTCGTTCAGCACTGTATGTCGTGAGCCGAGACCCACGCTTGGTATACCACTGGTTTTCTCACTGCGGCTGAAATATCTGTGCGTGTTGATTCCTGACTGCTTTAATAAACGTCACTTTATGGTTTCTCCTCCCGGGGGGAGAGGGAGTGCATCTGGAGTGGCTGGCCTGACCGATACTTGTCTAGACATCCCATCGATGTACCGGTTCATCGCTGCGCTGGCGTTCCTGGTAGGCAAGGGTCAGGGCCTGCATGTCGCGGCCATGGTGTCGGACGAACTTGCGTTGCCACGCGGTACCGTTTTGCCCACCGGCGACACGCGCCTCGATCAGGTCGAGATGAGCACCGATGGATGCCGCGTCGACGCCCAGGTGTTCCATCCCCTGGCGTGCCATGGGCAGCAGCTCTTTTTGCAGTAACTGCCCGATGGGCCAGCGCCGCCCGTCGTCCCAGTGTACAACGCTGTCCAGTCCACGGCGAGCCGCCTCGTAAAAGTTGTCCCGCGCCGTGGCGAAGGGGATGACGGTCTCCGGCGCGGTGGGTCGGGTGGCCAGCGCGGTGCACAGGCCGTAGAAAAAGGCGATGTTGGCCAGCATATCGGTGAACGTCGGTCCGGCGGGTATCACCCGGTGCTCGATGCGCAGGTGCGGCGTGCCGTCGTCATCGAAACCCAGCAGGGGGCGGTTCCAGCGCCAGATGGTGCCGTTGTGCAGGCGCAGATGCGCCATGTGCTCCGGGGGCTCGTCCACGGTGAGGGGCAGAAGCACGGGGTAGTGCTCGCTGTTCTCGTGAAAGCAACACGCCAGGCCGTCTTTCGCGTAATCGCTGCCGAAGGTGACACGGCGCGCCGGCGCGCCCAGGTCCACGGCCTGTTCGAACAGCGGGATGCGGGTCTCGTCCCATAGGTCCTTGCCGAACAGATAGGGCGAGTTGGTGGAGGCGGCCACCATGGGCGCGGAGGCGATGATGGCGGCATTGTAATAACGCGCCGCGCTGTCCGCCGTCACTTGCAGGTGCACCTGCAGCGAGGTGGCCGCCGCCTCGAGCATGACGTCGTGGTGTTTGGACTGCAGATGCTCGTGCCCGGAGATGTTGAGGGTCAGCGCCCGCCCGCGGCGCAGGCGCATCACCTGCTCGTTGAGGGCGTGATAGCGTTGCATGGCGGACATGTTGGCGAATACCAGGTGGTGGTCGTTGACCGTGGGCAGAATACCCACCGCCAGCACCGAGGCCTCCATGTCGGCGGCCACCGCGGCGCAGCGCCGCCAGGTGGCGCGCAGCTCCCGGTCCAGCCTGATCAGACCGTCACCGGCCAGGGTTTGCGGCGCGACGTTGAGTTCGATATTGAAGCGGGACAGCTCCGGCACCACCGTGGGCATGGCCAGGCGCTGCAGATAGGCCTCGTTGATGGACAGCGGCTCGGCGGCGGCATCGATCAGCCACGCCTCCAGCTCCAGGCCGCCGATGGCATGACGGCTGGAAAAACGGCCCTCGGCGAACCAGGAATGCAATAGAACCATCTCTTTGGCCAGCGCCGCCCCGAAGCGCTGGAAGTCCTGATGCCGGAAGTGCCGCGAACTGATTTCCTGGCCCATAGTTGTGATAATTAAGACGTGCCTGATTCGATTACTATCACGCCGCCGGGGCCGGTGCAAGACAGGCCGGTTGCATCAAGGAGGACAAAAATTCCAGAAAATTCCAGGAAAATTCCAGGACACCCATAAATTAATGCGAAATAGGGGGACAAATCCGGGACGGCCATCGATAATGCCCTATGACAAGAGAGACTTGGGACCTTGCCGCTTTATAATGCATGTGATTTCAATAAATTATCTCCGGCCATGTGTCACTGTATTTCGGCACGGGTCGACACAATGGATGCAGCGGACTCCCATTCTCTTGCGTGAAGCGTTGAATAGATGAGTACCAACATTTTCGCCACACAGGCGGGCCGCCCTGTGGGCCTTATCGGCAAAGTCATGGGCCGCATCATGGCTTGGCACAATCAGCCGGACAATGAATGGACGGTTTCTCTACTGGAGATTCAACCCACGGACCATGTTTTGGAAATCGGCTTTGGGCCGGGCCAGGCCATTCGCTATGCCTCCCGACGGGTACCGGACGGTCTTGTTTGCGGGATCGACCATTCCGAGACAATGGTTCAGGAAGCTAGCAAATATAATGCCGCCGCCGTGGCGGCGGGGCGGGTGGCACTCAAACAGGGTGATGTGGCGGCATTGCCTTATGATAACGAGGCATTTCACAAGGCCTTTTCCATCAACTGCATTTATTTCTGGCCGCAACCCCTGGACGGCTTAAGGGAAATCCACCGCGTGCTGAAACCGGGGGGCGTGATTGCACTAACGGTACGCAACCGACAGCGGAATGCCTACAAGCCCTTCACCGCAGAGAAACTCACCGTCATGCTTGCACAAGCCGGTTTTCGACAAACTCACTATGTAAACGGCCCCTATCCGGCACATCCCATTCTGTCCGCCGTGGGCATCAAATGAGATAATTCCCGGATATCCCGGCGCGACGTCCCATGATATAAAGATATATAGGGCATTCATCTTTTTCTCGACGGGGGAATTCCCATAATCCGTGTGTGGTGGTTTTTACGAACGTCCATGTTTATTATGACCCGGGTCATTCAGATTAAGCATTAGAGTTTTCTTTTGAACACTGTCTCTGGAATTAAGACTTGGCCCTTCGATCATAAATAAATGGTTAGGAGTCCAACATGACCAGTCATGAAACATCACAACTTGTATACGCTCTATTTATCGGAGTTCTCTGGATATTAGTAGGCGTAGCGATCTATACGGTGGCCACCTCGGGATAACACTGGTTGCCTCCCACAATACCCCAGACACCCGTTAATCAGGGCCCGCCGGCGGCGGATCGCATGCGAAGGTGGCGGGGATTGAGTTTTGATGAATTTTCCAAGGAAGGTCTGAATAATTCTTTTGATGTCATCCCGGCGTAATCCCGGCTTCGCCGGGAGGGATCCAGTCACTCCCTGTATTAAAAGGGTCTGCGCTACGCAATGCCCGGAATGACATATTATTCAGACCTTCCCTAATTGTAGGGCAACATGGGTAACACCCTACAATGATGCTTGCGACGGCGAGAGCTCATGGATATCACGGCTCGGCCGTCTTTAAACCGTGTCTGGACGCCGCCTGGCGGAGGCCTCGACCCGGCGCACCACCGGCAGCAGATCGACCTCAACGCAACCGGGAACACCTCTGACCAGGGAATAGTCGGGCACATCCTGGGTGACCAGGGTATTGGGCACGATGATGCAGCACTTGCCGATGGAACAGTTCGATATGACCACATTGGCGCCTATCCAGGTGTCATTGCCAATGGTGACGGTGCCGAAGCGCACCGGATGCAGGCCGTTGGTGATATGGGCGAACGCGGTGTCATGGGTAAATATCTTGGCGCCCGGCCCGACCGTCACCCTGTCGCCGATGGTCAGGGAATTCATTGCATCCGGATGGGCATAGTGGATGTCCAACGTCACGTTGTCGCCTATCCAGCACTTCACGCCGATTCTCACGCCCTTCATGCGATTCAGTTTGACCCGTGCGTTTCCACCCGGCGCCAGGAATGCCAGGAAGGTCAGGACCTGGTTGAAGAATCGCCTGAGACGCCTGCCCTGCTTGAGACGATCGGCGAAATACGCGTTATCAATCTTCTTCACGCCAGCGCCTCGCCGTACGGGCAAATTTGAAAACCCTGGTCGATCCACGTCTTCAATATGCGCTCGAACAGCCGCTGATCCCTGAAACCTTCCCACACCGGATGCCCATAGAAAGTCCTCAAGTGATTTTCGCTGGCCCACTTCACCATTTTAGCTACGACCTCGCCGGCGTCATGTCCGGCCGCCCTGAAGTGCTCGATGAACGGCACGGTTTCAAAATGGGCGGTCACGGGCACTTCCCACAAGCCATTGGAACGCTGATAAATTTCACGCGAACCGAAATCGTCGGACGAGTAGGCAAAGCCCTGTTTTTGAAGTACCGGATACAGTTCATCGTTCGCCGCCGCCCCGGGGGAGGCAAAGCCCCCGCCCAGGGGGACATGGCGCCGATACTCCGTGAGCTTTTCCTGCACCCAGCATCCGAACCTTGCGCCGTCGGCGCCACCCCCCGTTCGCTGCCATGTGCCGTGATTTCCCCCGCCGTGAAGTCCAAGCTCGTGACCCGACTCAAGCAGCTGACGTAATAGATCATGCCGCCGGGAGCCGACCTCGGGATTGAAGACCAGGGTGCGCAGGGTGTCCAACACCCCCAGCTTTTTCAGTACGCTGATCTTCTTAGTGCCGCCGCGGACATTATCCACCGTGCGGGAGGCGGAGCGGTAAAGGACCTCGTTGCGGTCGATGGACCGGCCCAGATTGACAAAAAAAGTGAACCCGACATCCAAACGCGCCGCCAGATCCAACAGCCGCGGCACCCCCTGATCCATGCAGGTGATGGTGTCGATATCAAAGCGAACATAAATCGGTTTCATGCTCATAATAATAGCGATACCGTTCGACTCATCAGTTCCGGCAGATTCTGCCCGTCCCAGATGGGATAAAAATCCAGGGCATGGCCGATCTCGACCACTCTTTGCAGCCCCCCGTTGGGCGATTTCTCGATCAACTGGATCAACGCCTCTCTATCGATTCCGGCGACCGTCAGGGTCTGATCACTCTCGCGAATAAGGCCGGCTACGGATGCAATATCGGCCGCTGTGATTTCCAATATAAGTCCCCGGCCGCCGTGCAGCCGTCTCACGGACTGATCCAGCTGATTCAGCTCACCCCGATAGGGGTAATGCTGCGAACGACCCAGGACTTGACTCACCATGCCTTGCGCGGCCAGGGTGCTCAGATCCACCAGCCGCGCCATCCTTTCCGCCGGATTGAAGTCAAGGGCGCGTCCGGCGGCGTCCTCATAGGCGTGCCAGAATCTGCGCTTCGCCGCCTCAACCTGTGTCGGGTCCCCCAGCCAGAACACCACCCGGGGTGATGAGCACGCCTGCTGGCCGAACAACTTGACGTCGGAGAGAAACGCCGCGGCGAGCCTCTCCAGGTCGGTGGGTGCCAACCCGTTCACATGCCCCGCGGATATCAGAGAGAAGGAGAAGCGATCGGCGAAACAGATCTCGCCGGCGCGGGGATTCAGCGCAATGGCGCGAATAGCCCGTATGGTTTCGTCGCCGCCCCACACCACCCGCAGCTGGCACGTGGCCGACAACTCCGCGAGGATGCCGTGGTTGCGCGGACAGGTGAAGAATATCAGCCGTGTCGCGATCTCCTCGAACTCGGTCCGGCGCAGCATGGGAAAGACATAATGGTCGAACAGCAAACGCCCCTCATCGCCCAACCGGTCCGACAGGCGGACAAAATTGATATTCCCCATCAACAGGCTGATCAGGCAGGAATACATGAACACCGTGTCCACATTGGCCGGGGTGACGTGCAGCGCCAGCCCCCTTCCCATGCGCACGCCGCGGTGATGCTGCAGGAACGGCTCTATGTTCCTAAGGCCCCCGTCCCTGAACCAGAACCCCAGGGCCATCAGCGCGGGCGCGGACCGCGCCGCGTCGCTCTTCAACAGCGCCGCAGATAATTGTTTGCAGAAGGCCACGGCGCGGGGATCCAGTGAGCGCCACGCCCTTTGCGGCGACGCAAGCGCCGCCTTTATCTGTTCGGGGGTCTCCGTCACCATGGCACTCATGCTCTCAGCGCGATCACATCACTGCAGCCGCGCAGCTCCGCCTTGGGCAGGCGACCGCGGACGTGAAAGTACTTCCCTTTTCTGCCGCAGGGACAGTCATCCTCACCCAGCCAGGCGCCCATATCCTCGGTCAACAATGAATGCCCGGGATAACTCTGCGGCAACACACTGAAGGTCTGGATCAGGCCGGGGGTGTTGGCGGGCAGCACGTCGAGGGTCTCGGGCGATCTGACAATGATGTCCGCATAGGAGGGGGCATGCAGCACGCCCTGCGCGCACTCCATATAAATAGACCCCACCTGCTCGATCATGCCGTAATAGTCATATACGTGTTTTATCCCAAACTGATCGGCAAGGCTGTTTTTAAACAGCTCATTGGAAACGGCCTGCTGTTGCAATTTTTTCCACCCGCCGCCGTGGATCATCACCGTCGACTCCGGAAAGTCGAACCTTCGCCCCGCCTTCGACGCGGCGTTGACAAACCGCTCCCAGACCAGCCATGTAAAGCCGAATACAAATATCGGTTGATCCCCGTATCGGTCCAGGAACCCCGCCAGGACATCCCACCGGGGTTGCAGGTCGTCATCGAGGAGATAGGTGTGATCGGCGCCGAATTTAGCGAAGCCCAGAATTGCGGCGGCGCGGGCATTAAATCCACTCCGGCCATCCACGGAGCCGCGCTCATCTATCACCAGCATTGGACGCCGTTCAGGCAAAAACTCCTTGACGATGGACACCAGGGTACGCGCCTGAACTGTTGCGGTCTCCGCGTCCAGCACGATTCTGGAAGGCGTCATGCCGGAGGTCCCGCTGGAGGCCATCACCTTGACAACTTGTTCCGCGGGTACACTACTTAATTCAACGGTTTTGAACAACGACACCGGCAGCCACGGCATCCGCGCCAGGGAGTCGATTTCGTGTATGCCGCCGAACAGGCTTTTGACCACGTTTTGGTAGGGACGGCATCGATCCCAGTGATGCCTGTTGAGAACGTTGAGCTCAGCGACCAGGCGGGCGGTTTTTTCCGCGGCCTCCATCTCATAGGGCGGAAGCCAGTCCTGAAGATTCATGCACACATGCCCCGCAACAAAGGCAGATCCAATTTTCCGTTATCCTTTATGGGCAGGTGATCAACCAGGCAGACTTTGTACAACGAGGGAGAGAGACCGAACAGCGTCTTCACCCGTTGCTCAACACTGCCGGACAGTTCATGGTCAGCCGCCTCAAGGACCAGTTTCAGGCTATCGTCATCTCCCACGGCGACAATGTTGCAGTGAAACTCGCCGGCCAGCTTTTGCTCAATGTCGTCCAGGGCGAGGCGCTGTCCCGCAAGCTTTATAAAACGGCTCTCGCGGCCCATCACATAGAAATACCCGTCGTCATCAATCCGGCCGATATCTCCGGTATGCAGCACACCCCGGTTGACGTCGCCTTCCAGCAGGTGCTCTTTCCGGGTGGCGTAGCCCATCATCACGTTCGGACCCTGATAAACCAGCTCACCCGTTTGACGGTCACATTCCATTTTGCCGTCGGGAATGGGTATGCCGATGGAATCCAACTTATCCCCCAACTGCGCCGGCGGGACGTAACACATGCGCGCGGTAGCCTCGGTTTGGCCGTACATGACATAAAAGCGCTTTTGTTTTTGTCGCGCATACTCATGAACCAACTGCTTGTCACGGGCGTCCAGCCTCCCGCCCGCTTGCGTCAATGTATTGATATCAGGCCAGTCATCACGAAAAAAACCGGTCTTGACTAGCGTCTTGTAATGAAACGGCACACCCGCCAGGGAAGTCACGCGCCAGTCCTTCAGCTGCGCATAAAACACCTTATCCAGCAACGACCGGGAAGTCAGACCGATAGAGGCCTCCGCCAGCAGATGGCTGTTCAACACCGACAGGCCATAGGAATAAAAGAGCGGCAGGGAGGTGACGGCAACGGTATCGGATTGAATACCAAGATAGGAACGGATGGACTCCGCGTTGGCCTGAAGCGCGCCCCGGGAAAGGCGCACCAGCTTTGGACTGCCGGTGGATCCGGAAGTCGTGAGCAGCAGGGCCAGCTCGGGGTGACAGGTTGAAAACACCGAGTCCTTTCTCAGGTACAGGGCCTTCGCCTCCCCAGCCAGGGCGGCACCGTAGCATGCCGGCAGAGACAGGGACTTCGGCGCCAGAATCCACGCCGGTCGATAATGCTCGATTAACCCGCCGGCCAGGGAAGGGTCCATGGACGCGTTCAGCAGCAGAGCGGGATTTGCGCTCCTGAGGCTCGCCAGATAGACCCCGATGTCGAATACACTGGGATCGAAAAACAGC
>Ga0316583_10000321_pt1 | contig 13501 bp, 10 predicted proteins | sample J_170502JBrBrA_D_FD_204513 | JGI IMG/M metagenome (GOLD analysis project Ga0316583, IMG submission 204513) | Rhizosphere microbial communities from salt marsh grasses in Alabama, United States - J_170502JBrBrA | ecosystem: Host-associated > Plants > Roots > Rhizosphere | place: USA: Alabama... | reverse complement strand
TTTCTGTTTCGTGAGCCTGAGCAGTTGAAAACCCCTGACGCCCATGATGTCCAGGATAGCCAGATCAAAGGATTCTGTTTCAAGGAATTCCGTTGCTTCGTCATAGGTTGAGGCACACGTAACCTCACACATGGAAAGCAACTCTTTCACTGTTTCCAGGATATCGGGCTCATCATCCACCACAAGGATCTTTTGTCCCTCCAGCAGACTTCTCCGCACAATCACGCAGACTTGACGGTTCGCACGCCGGCACACTGTGCCTGCAACGCTTCCCAGCCCGGAACTGCCCATCACAATCATATCCACTTTCCGCATTGCCGCGTACTCGGCAATAAGGTCTCCCGGGTCTCCCTGGATGATGCTGGTCTTGAGGTTCCTTATCCCTCTCTTCCTGGCTTCCTTTTCCGCCTCTTCGATGATCTGATTTCCCATCAGGTTCAAATAGACGTCGAGCGGCGGTTCTTTGATCCTTTCCACCTGCATAAAATGCTCGAGATCCGACGGGATCCCGGACTTTTTCACCACGTGCAGGAGATGAACCTCAACATCCTCCTCATTCATCGCTGCCCGCGCGGCAAAATCAATCGCCTTGGATGTGTAGATGGATCTGTCTACCGGCACTAGAATCCTGTTTACCATTTCGGGTCCGCTCCTTGTGTTTGATTATTTTCAAATTTTTAGATAAAATAGTATTAATTTGGTTGTAAGTCAACGCAAATCCCAATGCATCAGGCTGTGTAAGCGCATCCATCAATGTCGTCCCAAACCTGCCGTCAAATCCATACAGGTTCATGAAGGCGAGTGGCGGAGGGCACATGGCTCCATGATGGAGCAGGGTGGCCGAATCCGCTTGACATCCAAAGCGGGATAGCTTAACAATTTGTATTTACAAACATAAAGGGGTTGCCCTGGACAAACGGAGGAGAGAAAATGGCTGACGCAGAAGGTATCCTGGACGCACGGAGTGCGAGCGAACTCCCCACGGCGAAGACCCTTTCGAGGAAGAAAGCCATGAAGGGTCTGGATACGCTTGACTGGGGAATGAGAAACCGACTTTCCCGTCTCGTCCGGGAGGATGGCCACTGCCAGTTCCTTCCTATCGATCACGGCTACTTCCAAGGGCCCACCCACTGCCTGGAACAGCCGGGAGAGACCATACGGGAACTCCTTCCCTATGCGGACGGGTTGTTTGTCACCCGAGGGGTTCTGCGGAGCTGCGTAGATCCGGACGCGAAGACACCGGTAATTCTGAGGGTTTCCGGGGCGACGAGCGTAGTGGGAAAAGATCTTGCCAACGAGGTAATTACCACGTCGGTCGAAGAGATGATTCGCCTGAACGTGGCTGCGGTGGGCCTTTCCATCTTTGTGGGGAGCGATTACGAGAAAGAGACCCTGGAAAACCTTTCAGATCTGGTGAACGTGTGCGAGGATTACGGCATTCCGGTCATGGCGGTGACCGCGGTAGGGAAGGAAATGGAAAAACGGACCGCGCGCTATCTGGCGCTCGCCTGCAGGATAGCCGCGGAATTGGGAGCGAAGATCGTCAAGACCTACTACTGCCCGGAGGACTTTGACAAGGTTACAAGCGGGTGTCCCGTGCCCGTGGTGATAGCGGGAGGTCCGAAATGTGAGACCGCCATGGAAGTCTTCCAGTTCGTGTACGACGGACTGCAAAAAGGGGCCATCGGCGTGAACCTGGGCCGAAATGTCTGGCAGCATCCGCACCCGGTTGCCATGATGAAGGCCCTCAATGCGGTTATTCATTCCGGTGCGGGACCCGAGGAGGCCCTGGACGTGTTTGAGATGAGCAGGCAGGGCGAAAACGGCAACCCATGAGGAAATGACCCGTCATGCGCGTTTTGATGTACTACAGCAATCGTGACGTCCGGCTGGAAGAGATGCCTGTGCCCGAGCCGGGCCCGGGTGAGTTGCTCATGAAGGTGGTTGCCAGCGGGATCTGCGGCAGTGATGTCATGGAATGGTACCGGCGCGACAAGGTCCCGCTGGTCCTGGGACACGAGGTGGCGGGTGAAGTAGTGGAGGTCGGACCCGGTGTGGAGAAGTTTCAACCGGGTGATCGCATTGCCGCCACACACCACGTGCCCTGCAATACCTGTCACTACTGCCTCAGCGGGCACTCCACGGTGTGCGAGACCCTCCTCAGGGGGACCCGGTTCGATCCCGGCGGATTCGCGGAATACGTGCGCGTTCCCGCTATCAATGTGGACAGGGGAGTGTTTTCGATCCCGGAGAACCTCTCGTATGAAGAGGCCTCGTTCATGGAGCCGGTAGCCTGCGTGTACCGGGGACAGAAGAATGCCCGGCTCATGCCGGGGCAGTCGGTCCTGGTGCTCGGGAGCGGCATATCCGGCCTGCTCCATGTGGCGCTCGCCCGTGCCCTCGGGGCCGGCCTGGTGGCTGCGGCCGATACGATCCCCTTCCGTCTCGAAAAAGCGAGGGAGATGGGCGCGCACCTGGCCATGCGAGCGGACGAAAACCTTGTTGAAACCCTGAAAGAGGCAAACGATAAGCGTCTCGCAGACCTGGTTATCATCTGTTTCGATGGTTTTATCCCGCTGGCCATGAGATGCGTGGAACGGGGAGGAACAGTTCTCTTTTTTGGAGGGGCCTCGGAAACCGCAACGATTCCCGGCACCATCAACGAACTCTTCTGGAGGACGGAGATCACGCTGACGAGTACGTATGCGGGCAGCCCGGGAGACTGTGTGACCGCCATCAGGCTCATGAACGCGAGGGACATTCCGGTTGAAAAACTGGTGACCCACCGGCTGGGGATGAGAGAAGGCGCAAATGCGTTCCAGTGGGTTGCCTCGCCGGTCGAACACGAGTGTATAAAGGTCATTGTTGAACCTCACAAGGGGGAATGTTAGAATTTCTAACCCGCATTCCTCGCCGCTTCCCCTGAGGAGCGGCGAAGCAAATTGCCGGTGAGAAATGCGGCGGGACGGGAAGGAGGATGGAGAGATGACATCTGATAGGGGGTATGGATCGAGAGATTTTGAGAAAGCGGTCGAGATCGGAAGGCCGCCGAATATCGCCCGGCTTTTTCCCCATTCGAAGGCGCTGATCGTGAGTGGGAAGGCCGTCGACAGGGCCATGCTGGCCAAAGGGAAGGCCATGACTATCGCAGCAAACGGGAGAAATCATTTCGTGATCAGAGGTGCCCTGAGAGCGGCGCAGCGGGCCAATGCGGCCATTATCCTGGAGATCGCCAAGTCCGAGGGAGGGGGTTCTGCGTACTGTGCCACGAATTTCTGGAACCTGGCAACCCAGGCGGATGCGATCTGCAATGAACTGGGTATCACCGTGCCCATTGCCATCCACGCAGATCATTACGGCATCAAGGGTCCCGATGACGTGGAAAAGGCCAAGACGGAGATTCCATCCCTGTTCGATGCAGGCATTACGTCAATAGCCATAGACGCCTCTCACCTGCCGGACGATGAAAACCTCCTGGCCAACCTGACATTGACCCCGTACATCCCGCCCTGGGCGGGCCATGAAACGGAAGTGGGAGAGATCAAGGGAAAAGAAGGCCTTTCCACGGTGGACGAGGCCCTGTTCCTTATTCAAGGCCTGAACGCCCACGATTTTTTTCCCGATTGGATCGCCCTCAACAACGGAACGACCCACGGCATCGAGGCCAGCGACGAGGGGATACAGGTGCCGCTCACCGCGAAGATACACGAGGCCCTTGCTCCCTACAAGGTCTCCGGCGCCCAGCACGGCACCTCGGGAAACAGTTCGGAGCGGCTCCGTCAAATCGCCGTGAAAACCCGCACCACAAAGGCAAATGTTGCCACGGCGCTTCAAATGATCTCCTGGGGCGTCAAAGTGAACGACTACGGGAACGCCCAGCTTGATGAAAACGGTGAATTTATCAAGATGCCCGACAAGGGGGTCACCGAGTCCATGTGGAATGAGATGGTGGGCTACGCCAAGGACAAGGGGCTGAAAGGGGGCAATTATAAGAAACTGAACCTCCCTTTTGAAAACAGGCTCCTCGGTCTCCCGGGAGATATTCGTGAAAGGATGGTGCAGGGTGTGGAGGACTTTGTGTATGAACTCCTCAGCGAGGTCTTCAACGCCCGGGATACCGCACCGCTCGCCATTGAGGCGATCCTACAGGCAGGTTCTTTCGCCCTGGGGCCGAAGGCCGCCAGAATCGAGGATCCGGCGGAATGGACCGAGGCCAACATCCTCGCACGCGCAAAAAATCTGAATTTTCACAAGGGAGCTTCGGGCGATTTTGACGACTGATGTTCCCCATACTTGGATCAAGGATATCCAAGAAGGTGATACCGTCCAGGGCCTGTACGCGGTGCGGGAGAAACGGCTGGCGAGCACCAGAAGAGGCGACGCCTTTCTGACCGTCTTGCTGGCGGACCGCACCGGTGACGTGGAAGCCAAGGTATGGGACGGCGCCGAAGAGATTTCCTCCCGGTTCAAGACCGGGGATATACTCCATATACGGGGGAACGCCACTTCCTACCGGGGCCGTATCCAGCTGACGCTCTCGGGACTCGAGACAGTGGCGGACAAGGTGGACAGCGCCCTTTTTCTGGAGTCTTCGGCAGAGACGTCGGGGGTCATGGTGATGCGTCTCCGGGAACTCATGCTGGAGATCCGGAATCCAAATCTGAAGGCCCTGATCGAGAAGTTCTTTCTGGACGCGCAATTCATGCACCTCTTTGAAAGGGCCCCCGCCGCCAAGAATTTCCATCATAATTACCTTGGGGGACTCCTGGAACACACCTTGTCGGTGTGCGGGATAATCCGGCAGGTTGCGGATCATTATCCGCACCTGGACAGGGATCTTCTCCTTGCCGGGGGGTTTCTCCACGATATCGGAAAAGTCAAGGAGTTGAGCTGGGACCTGCAGATCGACTACACCGGCGAAGGGAGGCTCGTGGGACACCTTGTGCAGGGGACCCTCATGATGGAAGAAAAGCTCCGGTCCATGAAGACATTCCCGCAAGACCTGGCGGCACGTTTGAAACACCTCATCCTCAGCCATCATGGAGAGTACGAGTTCGGTTCCCCCAAGCGGCCGAAATTTCTGGAGGCCTTCGTCCTCCATCTGGCGGACGACCTGGACGCAAAGGTGAACGGCCTTGGGCGTCTTTTTGAGAGGGACGGCAGGGAAGGTGCGTGGACGGATTACAGCCGCCTCTTCGAACGCTACTTTCTCAAATCCAATACTTTCCCGATGGAGGAGGCATGTATCCCGGACGAAGAGGATGAAGGAGAACAGGGGAAGTTGTTTTAGGCACTCTAGTCACTCTGGAGATACAAGGACAAACAAGCCCTTCCAGAGGTGACCCAAAACCAGGCTTTCTGGACCTGGATCTTTGCTGGTTTTGATCGGGAAGCGGATTCATTGTCCGGGTGGAAGAGAGTAGATGGAGAAGCTGGGGCTCATTCTTGAAGGAGGCGGGCTCCGGGCCGGATTCGTGGCCGGGGCCGTGATGGCCCTCATGGATCTGGGCCTTGATCGTTGTTTCCATACGGCTCTCGCGGTCTCGGCGAGCGTGCCTACGCTCGCCTATTTCGCCTGCGGACAGCGTGAGGAGATGGAGCAGGTCTGGCGTGAGGAACTGAATACGTCCCATCTTGTCTGCTACCGCAACATCCCCGCCGCATCCCTTCGATTATCCATGACAAAGCCCGTTCTTGACATTGACTATCTTGTGTATGATGTGTTCAAGAAACGGTACCCTCTGGCCATGGCATCGCTGAGAATGAATCCCATGAAATGCCTGTTTGCGGCAACCGACATCAATCGGGAAAATCTGGCGTTTCTGAGCCTGGAGAGGGAAGATTGCTACCTGATATTCAATGCCTGTCTTGCCGTGCCAGGCTGCTATCCGAAAACGGTGCGGGTAAACGGCATTGAATGCGTGGATGCAGGGACGATCAATCCTCTCCCGGCGAAATTCCTGCTGGATCAGGGAATCCACAAGATCCTTGGAATTCTCTCACGGCCCGAGAACTGCGACAGCGATTCCCCGAGCTGGCTTGAGAGGACCCTCTTCTGGCGGTATTTTCAGAAATACGATTGGATGCTCAGCAAACTGTGGGGGGCCGCGGAGGCGTACAAGGAGGAAGTCTCCCGCCTTGAACGCCTGGTAAACGAGGTCCCTCCCCGGGCCGTCATCATCAGCCCCGACAGAATGCCGCCGGCCCCTTTTATCACCAGGGATAAGAGCAAGATCAACCGGACGATCGACATGGGATACCGGGCGGTTGAGAGAAGGCGGGGAGATATTCTTGAATTTCTTGGAACGGAGACCTGAAGATTTCGCAAGTAGCCCGATCGATCCAAGACAGCGCATCTGAGCTGAAAGAGGATTACTTTCACATGGAGACCACAAGACAACTGAAGGAAGCAGAGCAGAAGATCAGGATCCTGCAGGAAATTACCAGATTCGTCTCTTCTCTCCTCACCGTGCAGCATGTCCTGGATGCCATCATGGGACTTCTCGTGGAGGAGTTCAAGCTGGACGCCTGTTCGGTCCGTCTCCTCGACAAGGACGGGAATCTGAGAATCAGGAGTCATCGCGGGCTGAGCCGGGCCTTCATAGAGCAGGCTACCAGGAAGCCGTCCCTGGACTGCTATTCCGGAGAGACTTTCCTGACCGGCAGAATAGTCATCATCAACGATTCCGATGAGATGGACAAGCCCATATCCACGGCCAGGAGCGTCGGTGAAAACATCAGATCATTCGCCCTCGCCCCGATCATCGTAGAAGGAGAGCACATCGGCGTTCTTGTCACCGGCAGCAGGAAGAAGAGCTACTTCCATGAGCGATTCAATGACGTCATAACCATCATCGCCAGCCAGATCGGCATTGCCATCAGGATTTCCCAGTTGTACGAGGAGATAAACGAACTGAATCGAAATCTGGAAAGAAAAGTAAAAGAGCGGACCGAGGAGCTCGAGCGAAAGGCAAAAAAGCTGATCGAGGCCGAACGGCTGGCTGCCATGGGCAAGATGTCCCAGATGATAGCCCACGAGTGCAGGAATTCGCTGGCGGTGGTGGGCGGCCTGGCGCGGAGGCTCGATGAAAAGACCGATGAAGGAGAACCCGAAAAGGAATACACCCGCATCATTGTAGACGAGGTGAAGAATCTCGAGAAGAAAGTGTCGGCGATCATTACCTTCGACAGATCAGACCTGTAACTGCTCAGGGAGTCCCGCCTTTGGCGGGATTCCGTTCCGAGTCTTCCGGGCGGGGCTTTTCAGCGACTTATCAGCGTGGGATAGCTACCCCCTCCGCATTCCCGACTTCGTCGAGCTGCGGGTTCCCCTACTGATAAGTCACGAAAAGATGGTGCCCTCTCGCCAGTCACTCCAGAAAAGGCTCCCTCCCTGAGCTCCCCTGGGAGGGGCACCTGATCTCCCCCGCGCTTCGGAAGGAGGCTCACTCCCCTTTCCGGTGGGAACGGGTTGCACCTCTGCCGTAAGTAATCCCCAGCCTATTCATCCTGTTCCTGAGCGTGCTGGGATTTATTCCGAGTACCTCGGCGGCCCCTTTTTTCCCGTGGATCCGCCCGTTGGTCATCCTGAGTACCCGCCGGATATGGATGGACAGAACGTCATCGAGCTTGAGCGTATCCAGGGGAGGATCCTGGATCGGCATGGTTTCCGCCGGGTTTTGGTAATCCACATCGAGAAAGGTCAGAGGGGCACCTTTCCCCCGGATTAACGCCCGTTCGATCACATTTTCCAACTCCCTCACGTTCCCCGGCCACCCGTAGGAGACCAGCCGGTCTATGACCCCGCCCTCAAGCGGAGGAGGGGTCGGTATTTTCAGATCTCTGGATTTTCGCTCCATAAAATAATGGACCAGGGCGGGGATGTCCTCCTTTCTTTCTCTCAGAGGCGGTATGTGAATCGGAAAGACATTGAGGCGAAACCATAAGTCGAGCCGAAACCGGTTCGTTTTGACCATCTCCGGGAGATTGCGATTGGTGGCGGCAATAATCCTGATATCGACGGTGATCGGATTCGTCCCTCCTATCCGCTCGATTTCCTTGTATTGAAGCACCCGCAGCAGTCTGACCTGGGCCTGGGGCGGCAGTTCGCCGATCTCATCCAGGAAAATGGTCCCCCGATCGGCCCTTTCAAAACGTCCCCGCCTCTGGGTCAGGGCCCCCGTAAAAGCTCCTTTCTCGTGCCCGAAGAGCTCGCTGTCCAAAAGCGTTTCAGGGATGGCTCCGCAATTAACCTTGATAAACGGGCCGTCCTTGCGGGGGGAAGAAAAATGTATGGCATTGGCAATGACATCCTTTCCCACGCCTGTTTCTCCCGTCAACATGACCGGACTGTCGAGTGAGGATACCTCGTGGACCAGGGTCATGACATCCCTGAGTCCAAAATCGGCACCCACAATCTTTTCACCGGCAAGCCGCCGCAATTCACGTCGAAGATACCGGTTATCGTCGGCCAGCAGCGCTTTAAGCCTTACTATCTCCTGGTGCTTGAGCGTATTTGAAAGAGCGATGGAAAAGGGTTCGTTCAGGAGGGAGAACAATCGGGAGTGCTCTTCCGTGAATCGATCCTTCCCTTCGGCCAGGAGAACGAGTGCTCCCAGTTTCTCCCCCTCGACCTCCAGAAGCCTGACCAAAGCCGATGTGTCCGGCCTCCCATAAAATTTCAGCATGAAATGAAAGCCCGGTTCCGACTCGGGTCGATTGATGATCAGCAGATTCGGCAAGGGCTTGTCGAAGCGGGGTCTTGCGTCTCTGGGGAGCGGGGTAATCCTGTCCATCCTTCTGCCCTCCAGGGCTGTGGCCCCGGCGATCGTATGCATGGCCCCCAGACCCCGATCGTACAGATGGAGATACATTTCTTCGCCAGGGATGAAATCCTTGAGGAACTGCATGCAGCGCCACATGGCGATCTCCAGGTCCAGGCTGCTGCAAATCCGCATGGTCGCCTCGCGGAAAAATTCATTCTCATTGATGTCCATGTCCCCACCCTTGGTCCATCTGTAAGGGATGTGACGCTAAACCGGGCATGAAAGCCGTGCCATCCAGGTGTGAGTCAAATTGGTTTTTTCCAGGACATATATGACGTGGAGCGTAGTCATTCAAAGCTTCTGAATTACGCTTTGACAAAACCAATTTGTCGTATTCGACAATTTTAGCGCTGATCGCCGGATAAGACAATGACTTTTGCCGATATCGGCAATGCAAATCTGCGCTAATTGTTAACAGTTTGATATTATTAATGTTAATTTCTCGGCACGATTCGAGCAATGCCCACATCTCAGAGGAGCACACTATGCAGTGGATGGAAATTATCAAACTGCGGTCAGCCGGAAATGATCCCGGGCGTCTCAATGACGTTCTCTTGTCAATACGCGAATTGACAGAGAGCGGAATGGAGATAAGGATCTACCGTCATGCTGCTTTGGAATCGGACTTGAGCATGCACCTGTACTGGGACACGGAAGGACCGGGGCGGAGCGGCAGCGGGCTCGGCCTTCAGTTGGCCAAAGCCTTGGAAGAGTTCGGGCTGGTCGACCACAGCGTTTGGATGGAAGCAAGCATCATTTGAAATAATTTCACTCTGAAAGGAGAAAAGCGATGAACAGATTAATGGAAATGAAGATATGGTATGTTCCAATTGCCGCAATTCTGGCAATTGCCTTCTTCCTGCTATACAGATGGCTTACCGGGCCGGAAAAGGTTTCCGAGTTCAGCCGGTATCGAGGATATTCCAAGGCCATCTATGACGGAACCCAACGTATTTCCGATTATCTCACCCTTCCTGATGGAAGGAAACTGGCGTACGATCTCCTTCTCCCGACAAAGAAAGGAATGCCGGCGAAGGAACCCCTGCCCGTGCTTTTCAAATACACCCCCTACCTGCGGACCTTCACCATCTTTGATGGGGACGGTAAGAACATAATTGCCGATCTTTTTAACCTGGGTTGGAAAGAACGGTGCATGCTCAGAGTGCGTTACTGGCTATACGATCGCGGGCATTTGATGGATCCGCTTTTCAGAACCGGGTGGCTCAAAAACATGCTCAAGCACGGGTATGCCGTCATCGTCGTTGAGCGGCCCGGCACGGGCGCTTCCTTTGGAAAACCCGATATGTCCTTCGAACCGGCAGCAAAAGAAGGTGAACTGATCCTCAACTGGATTGCTTCTCAGTCCTGGTGCAACGGCAATATCGGGATGTTCGGGGATTCATTCCAGGCCATGATACAATTCGCCATCGCCGCTTCAGGCAATCCCAACCTCAAGGCGATCTTTCCCGTTTCAAGCTCTCTGGATAATTACGAATCCGTCATCTATCGAGGCGGAATACACAACAAGGCCTTCAATTCCTTTTTCTCCTGGGCCACCTCATTCCTCGAGACCGTTGTTACCCCGGTAGACAGGGACCGGGACGGCGCGTTGCTGGCCCAGGCCAAAAAAGACCGGAGCAGCGGGACTCTCGGGGAAACATCGTCGGTCATCTTCAAGAAATATCCCTTTCGTGACAGCACGCTGCAGGATGGAACGATTCTCTATGAAAGCCGGGCGGCTCTGTATCCCTTCATAGATCGCATTAACCGGGCACGGATTCCCGTCTATATGGTCTCCGGCTGGTACGATATTTTTACCGAGGATATGTTTTTCTGGTATGAGAACCTCACGGTGCCGAAATGGCTGACAGTACGTCCCCTGGATCACAGTCAGGTTGAAAAGAAAGCTCTTGATCTTGATGTCGGAGCAGAGGCTCATCGCTGGTTCGATTACTGGCTTAAGGGGATTGACAACGGCATTATACGTGAACCGCCCATGCACTACTACGTGATGGGGGCGAAGAACAGACAGTCCTGGCAGACGTGCACCCAGTGGCCGGTCCAACAACAAAAAACTCTTCCGCTCTATTTCGCCAAAGGCAGAACCGGGAGCATTTCCTCGGTCAATGACGGTTTTCTCACCGGTTCAAGTCCCGCCGGCCGGAATGATCGCGATGTCTACACCGTTGACTATACTGCGACCAGCGGCAAGAACTCGCGCTGGACGGCCGTCAACTGGCCGCGCAACTACCCGGACCAGCGTCCGAATGATGAAAAGGCCCTGACGTACACGACGTCGCCCCTGGAGACCGATGTGGAGGTGACGGGACACCCTGTTGTACACCTCTGGCTGTCAACTGAGGCCCCTGATCTGGATGTATTTGTCTACCTTAAGGAAGTGGACGGCAACGGCAGATCCATCTACATCACCGAGGGAAATCTCCGGGCCTCTCACCGCAGGCTGTGTCAGGCTCCTTTCAACAACCTTGGACTGCCATATCATTCCCATTACCGGAGCGATGCGAGGCCGATTCCGCCAGGGGAGCCGATCGAGTTGGCCTTTACCCTGCTCCCGACCTCGTACCGATTTCAGAAAGGAAATCGCCTTCGGATTGCCGTGACCTTCTCCGACAAAGACAATTTCGAAACGCCGGTTATAAATCCGGCGCCCCGGTTGGCTTTACTGAGGGACGTGGATCACCAGTCGTACATAGAGATGCCGGTAATCTCACCGGAGGAGCATTTTCTCCGAAAATTCCTTCAGGGGCAGGAGCGCTGACAAGACCCTGGGAGCGGACCGGATGTCCGTATGTGGGTCATACAAGGAGCACCGGAAGCGCGTGAACGCTTCACCGGTGCTCCACCTATCACCTTCGATACACCGGATCACGGACAAACCGTCCGGAAATCAAGCCGAAGTCGGCCCGGGCTACAGCATGAAAATGGCGACAATCAAGACGGCCAGGAGTCCGCACAGTGTCGGCACCAGGTTTCGGCGGGCCACCTCTACGGGGTCAGTGCCGGTAATGGCCGCAGCAGGAATCACGGCCCAGGGAACGATGCACCCTCCGCCGACGGCGATAGCGAAGAACTGCCCTAGGGCGGTCAGGGACGGCAGATTCAAGTGGGCGGGTTTGCCCAGGATCTGTGCCAGGGATCCGACCAGCGGCAGTCCGGAGAAACCGGACCCGTCAAGGCCGGTGATTCCCCCGACGACGGACTGGGTGACCCCCGCCATAACGCGGCCGATGGGAATCACATGCGCAAGTGCCTGACCCAGATCAAAGAGAAGACCCCGTGCGTTTGGCCCGAAGATGGCCTTTGCCGGTCCGGGAGATCCCATGAAGAAGAAGGCTGCTATGAAAAATACGGGGGCAAAGATCCGTACACCGAACATGAAACCATACTTTCCATGATCGGTCAGTTTTTCCAACCCGGCACTGCCGTACACTCCGATGCCTACCACCACCATGATCAAGGCGATCGTGCCGCCCAGGAGCGCCGTGGCATCCCCTCCGCGGATCTTGAACGCCAGCATGGCCACGAGATCCAGGAGAAAAAAGACACAGATGAGGGCGACGGCAAACTTCTTGAAACCCAAGGAGCCCTTCTTGGTCCACTCTTCCGCCTCTCCCTTTTCCGAAAGGGTCAGCTCGAACGGAGCCCATTCAATGGCCTTTCCCTTGTTCTTCCTGATATCCTTTCGGGTCGAAAGGTAGACGAGGGGCAGTGCGACGGCGGCCCACGCGATCACCAGGGGAAGGCTTTTTATCATAACGGCCTGCACGGTGATCCCCGCGGCCTTGGCCGAAATGCTGGGGGCGCCCTCGATGATGAAGTCGGTGGTCAGTGCGATGCCGTAGCCGAACATGCTGATGGCCATTGCGGCACAAATGGGGGGCAGCCCGGCCTCGATTGCCGCAGGCAGCAGGAGGGCGCCCACGAGGGCAATGGCCGGAGACGGCCAGATCAACCAGGCCACGATCATGATCACCACCCCAAGGACCCAGAAGGCGATGCCCGGCGACCTGATGAACCTGCGAACGGGTCGGAACATTATTTCGGCGATCCCGGTTTCTTCCAGCATCTGGGCCATGGCCACGATGATGGAAATGATGAGGACGATGCCCAACAACTCACTGAAAGCGGTCTGAATGGCATTGAAGACCGACTGCACCGCCTGTATGAGGCTGCCCGTGATCACCCAGCCCAGGACGAAGGCCGCAACAACGCAGACCAGGGGAGTCTCTTTTCTAAAGCCCATGGTTACCAGAATGGCAACAATGCCGATGAGATAGATCCAGTGTGCAGCAGTCAGATGTACCATTTTCTGCTCCTTTCAGAAGAGATTAGTTTTGATTAAACCCTCCACATCTGGTGGAGAACCCAGATACGTTATCCTGATCCGGCCCCTGAATGAGCGTGATGCTCAGGAAGCAAGCCATTTCTTCCGTTCCGAGTCTTCCGGGCCGGTCTTCCTACTCTGCATAGACCCCGAGCATTCCGGCCGCATCAACCCGCTTTTCAATCTCCTCCGTGTCCGTGGAATAGAGCCCGAGCGCTTTCATCCGCTCGAAAAATACCGATCCGGAAAAGGTGTACTTCAGGCTCAGAATTCCATCATCCCGCATCTGTGTCCGCACGAAGCGCATCGCCTCTCCGGCAGCGAGGCTCGT
>Ga0316583_10000320_pt1 | contig 13525 bp, 15 predicted proteins | sample J_170502JBrBrA_D_FD_204513 | JGI IMG/M metagenome (GOLD analysis project Ga0316583, IMG submission 204513) | Rhizosphere microbial communities from salt marsh grasses in Alabama, United States - J_170502JBrBrA | ecosystem: Host-associated > Plants > Roots > Rhizosphere | place: USA: Alabama... | reverse complement strand
CCATTCACGACAATCAGGGCCGTATCCACATTGACGCCACGCTGTCGCCGCCTTTGAGCGCCGATAGCGGCGATCGTTTCGTATTCATCGTCGACGGTGTGCCGATGCTGCCGTCGCGCAGCAGCAGCCTGTCGCTCGAACAGATGGATCGCGGCAGCCACACGTTGCAAGTGCGAGTCATCAATCAGGCCGGCAATACGCTGATCACGTCGCCGACGACCACCGTCTACATGTGGCATGCCTCGGTCCTGTCGTCGCCGTCAGGCCTACCGGCCGCAGCACCTTCTCCTCGGGGCCCTCAGGCACCGACGCTCGTTCCCCGTCGCCCCGGGTTGGGCCGTCCTTAAGTCGGTTTTAAGTCTCGCCGCGCTATCGTCATCCTGAACCACGCCAAACGCGTACCAACAGGAGAACGTTATGCAACTCAAGACCACTAAGAGGCTACTGGCCGTAACCGCAATAGCAGTCGCGGCGGGAATCGCCGCTTACGCGCACTACGATGGTCTGCCCGGCTGGCAAACGCAGGCGGCGACCGTGACGCCCTACCCACCAACGGCGACAACACAGGCGGCGCCGACGGTAGCGACGCCCATGCGTGGCATGCCGGACTTCTCGTCCATCGTCGCCAAGTACGGCCCGGCAGTCGTCAACATCAGCGTCGAGGGAACCACGAAGACCAGCGGCGTCATGTCGTCGCCATTCCCGGGGCTCGACCCCAATGATCCCTTCTACCAGTTCTTCCGTCATTTCCAATTCCAGGTACCGCAGGGCGAGGTGCCGACGCGCGGTCTCGGTTCCGGCTTCATCATCGCTCCCAACGGCATCATCCTGACCAACGCCCACGTCGTCGCCGGCGCCGATGAAGTGACGGTCAAGCTGACCGACAAGCGCGAATTCAAGGCCAAGGTGTTGGGCATGGACAAGCCCACCGATATCGCCGTACTGCGCATCAAGGCCGACAACCTGCCTACCGTGCGCCTGGGCGATCCGTCGCAAACGCCGGTAGGCGCCTGGGTACTGGCCATCGGCTCGCCATTCGGGTTCGACAACTCGGCCACCGCCGGCATCGTTTCGGCCAAGTCGCGGTCGCTCGACGAGGGCTATGTCCCCTTCATCCAGACCGACGTGGCGGTGAATCCAGGCAACTCGGGCGGCCCGCTGTTCAACGAAGACGGCGAAGTGATCGGCATCAACTCGCAGATCTACTCCCGTTCCGGTGGCTACCAGGGTCTGTCGTTCGCCATCCCGATCAACGTGGCAATGAAGGTCGAACAGCAGATCGTCGCCCACGGCAAGGTCGAGCGCGGCCTGCTCGGCGTCACCATCCAGGACGTCAACCAATCGCTGGCCGACGCATTCGGGCTCAAGAAGCCGGTCGGCGCCCTGATCAGTTCCGTACAGGATGATGGTCCGGCGGCCAAAGCCCATCTGAAGCCCGGTGACGTGATTCTTGCCCTCAACGGCACCAAGATCACCAGTTCCAATCAACTGCCGCCGCTGGTGGGTTCGCTCAAGCCCGGCACCGTCGTTTCGCTCAAGGTCTGGCGTAAAGGCGAGACACGCGACATCAAGGTCACGCTCGGCAACTTCAACGCCGGCAAGCTTGCCAGCGCCAACGATCATCAGAGTGCCAGCCCGGCTCGCCTTGGCGTCGCCGTACGGCCGCTGACGTCACAGGAGCGCCACGAGGTAGGCGTTGTCGGTGGATTGCTGATCGAGAATGTTTCGGGTGCCGCGGCCCGGGCCGGCATCCAGCCTGGCGACGTAATCTTGTCGCTCAATGGCCAGCAGATTTCCTCGGTCGCTCAATTGCGCACCTTGGTCGCCAAGGCGGGCAAGCACGTGGCGCTGCTAATTCACCGCAACAACGCCACCATCTTCGTGCCGGTAGACCTGGGTTGATCGCCGGCCGAGAACCGAGCCAACGGAAAGGAGCAAATCATGAAACGAGTCACCCATCCCGATCGGCGCATGTGGCGCCACCTGTCGATCGCGCTGGCGCTGGGCGCGGGCGTCGGCTTCGCCCTGCCGGCCGCGGCCAGTGTTTCCCAGTTGCCGATGGCGCAGCACGAAGGCAAGGTCACTTACCTCTCCGGCGGCATCGGCGAGCGTGAAGCCAAGGCGATGCAAGAGGCGGCACCGAAGTACCCGCTCGAAGTCGAGTTCATCAAGAAGGAACCCAGCGGCCCGGCCGCCTATTTGGCCAACGACAAGGTTGCCATCCGCGATCGCGCCGGCAAGACCGTACTCAGCACGACCAGCACCGGACCGTTCCTGCTGGCCAAGCTGCCGCCCGGCCGCTACACCGTCATGGCCACGAACAACAAGGCCAGCAAGGCGCGCAAGATCGATCTAGCCGCCGGCAAGCATGAAAAACTCGTCTTCGAGTGGTAACGCGATATGTCAGCCGATACCCTGAAGCCGCAGGATCGCCGTCAGTTCCTGCTTGAAGCGACGGTTGCCGTCGGTGCCGCATACACGGCGGCTACCGCCTATCCTTTTCTCTCCAGCATGGCGCCGAGTGAACGCGCCAGGGCGGCCGGAGCACCGGTAGAGGCAAGCATCGCCGGCATCGCGCCGGGTGAGTTGAAGACCGTGATGTGGCGCGGCAAGCCCGTCTGGCTGCTGCACCGTACGTCGGAAATGCTGGCGGGCCTGAAGGAACACAACAGCCTACTGTCCGATCCGACCTCGAACAACTCGCTGCAGCCGCACTATTGCGACAACGTCGATCGTTCCTCGAGGCCGGACATGTTCGTCTGCGTCGGCATTTGCACTCACCTCGGCTGCTCGCCGAAACTGCGCATCGATCCGGGCGCCAAGGCCGAACTCGGCGCTTCCTGGCCGGGCGGATTCTTCTGTCCCTGCCACGGCTCCAAGTTCGATCTCGCCGGACGCGTGTTCAAGGGCGTGCCGGCGCCGACCAACCTGGTGATTCCACCCTATCGCTATATCAGCGACACGAAACTGGTCATCGGCGAGAATCCGAAGAAGACCTGAACGGCAGGACGCCTAGGGGGATTCTCCGTTCAGTCGGCGCGCACGTCGCCTGAATGAGAACAGCCCCTAGAAACCGTACGGCCGATGCAGCCAGTTCTTGACCACCTGGACGTCGCGCTCGGGCAGGTAGCTGAAGCCGGATTGGCTGTCGTCGATGACCGCGGCGGCGACGGCGTGTGGCACGGCCTTGGTCGTCAACATATGGAAGAACCAAGCCATCGGATGGCCGGCCTGGCGGTCGAAGCGTTGCAGCGCATCGCGCAACGCCAGGCCACGTGCGCCGTAGGCGCCGTCGAAGCGCGGCGGCGCGCCATTGACCGCCGCCACCGGCGTTGCCTGCAGGATCGGCTGACGATAGCGGTCGAGATGCTCGCTGATGGCCAGAATCCAGTGATTGCTGAACTGCGCGGCGCCGGCGCTGCTGTCCTGCCAGGCGTCGAGAAAACGATGCACCGCTTGCGCGTCGGGTTTCTGCGCGCGCATGCGGCCGACGAATTCGGCCATGTCGGTAATGCGACGAAGGGTGTAGAACGGAATGCCGATCGGTGTCGGCGCCTCGCCGCAGGTGTCGCGCGGATCGATCAATTCTTCGAGACTGCCGGGCACCTCGTCGCCGGCGAACAGTGGCTGACAGACGAGTTCCTGCAATTCCTCGATTTCCAGTTGCACGAAATCAGCGGCAGCGGGACCGATCGGTGCAATCCAGTAATGCGTCTTTCCGGTCAGGCGCGTCGCCGTGAGGTCGCTGTCGGCGTAGGCGTCGGCCATGAGGACAAAATCGTCGTCGTGGCGATGCAATTCCGTTTCCGCCCAACGCTCGAGATCGCCCGAGATGTGGTTGCCGTTGGCATCGACGACTCCACCCAGGCGGTACCAGCCGCCACGGGCAAGTACCTCGCGAAACACCAACTGTGGTGCCACCGCCGCCAGTTCGCGCGCCAGCCCGCCGGCGCCGGCCGACACCGGCACCCGCACGCACAGTTCGGCAATCGGTTCGGCGAGCTTGCTCCAGCTCGATTCCGCAATTGATTCGACAGTCATCTCATCTCGCTCAGTCGTCGCCGATCAAGGCCACGACGATACCCGTGGCCACCTCGGCATCGGTCGTCAGCTTCAGGCAATGCTCGTTGGCATCGACGTAATAGAGCCGGCATACCGGTCCCTCGGCCGCCGGCGTCAGGCGTGGCGGTACGTCATCTTCGCCGCAGACGGTGATATGGATGCCCGGAAACGCGGCACGCAACTGTTGTGCTAGGGCATCGAAGCTCGCCGAAGGCTGAACCTGGCCGATCACCTGCTCCAGAAGCGCCGCCTCGATCATGACTCATCCTCCGCCTCGGCCAAGTCGCGATAGACCGCCAACGACTCCGCTTCGACCCCCATGGCCTTGGCCAACCAGGGCGGTGGACTGATCAGCGCTTTCTGCAAGGTGACGAGCACTTCACGGGCAGGTGCGGACTTGGGTATCTTGACCGGATGTACGCCAGCGCGCACCACCTTGGCCGCCGCCGGTCCGCCGATGGATTGGAAATAGGCGACCTGGCAATCGCCAATCAGCGCCGCACGTGCGGCATTGCGATCTTCGGCGTGGTCGGCTGCCAACGTCGGCCGTACGCCGATAAGCCGCATCTCGGATGTCGACACCTGATAGACCAGGAATCGCTCGCAAGAACCGAAGTGACCGTCGAGCGTTTCGTCGTTGTTCGATGCGCAGGCGACGCGGATCGAACCCGGCATGTCGCCATCCTGATAGCGCTGCACGGGCGGTAACTCGCTATGCTCGATGCCCTCGCCCCAAAGCAAGCGTACGGAGGACTTGAGGGTGTCCTGATCGACATCGACGACGCAGTTCTCGTCGGCATGGTCGCCGGCCAGGATCTCGCGCAGGTCGGTGACGGTCACGCCGCCGAGCTTGGTTTCGGTCAGCGGCAGGCCCAGGCGCTCGGCCAGGGCCGTAACCAGGCCGGCGGCCGTGACGCCGGGGAGCTCACGCACCGCCAGGGCGATGCGAAGTGCCGCTTCGCGGGTCATCGATGCAGACATAGACGTACTCCTATTTCGAGCGCAGCGGTCTGGTTGTCACCTTCCCCGCGAGGGGGGCGTAGGCGGGGTTTCTCGGAGCACCGCTCCGAGCCGCTGCAGCCGGCTGGCTGTGCAAAGCCGGCCGTGGGCGGCTGGGAGGGAGCGGGCGATTATGCAGCGGCTTGTATCGTGTATCAGAGATACACGATACAAGCGTCGCCCGCAGGGCACGCATCCACGCACTTGGGCGAATCGGCTTCGTCTTCGCACTCGGTGCAGGTGTCCTTGTTGATCTTGAAGATACCGCCCTTGTCGGTAATCGACTTGGTCGGACAGACCGGCACACAGTCACCGCAGGACGTGCATTCCGCTTGAACGATTTTCATTGCCATGATGCTTCTCCTTGAAATTTCCTTACTCGACGCCATCGAGCCGCTTGGCGCGCACCGAGTACGGCAGCCGTTCCGGTGCTGCCTGCGGTTCGATGTAGTACAGACCGCCGTTCTTGAGCTTGATCTCGCCGCCCCATTTTTCCGGGCTATCGAACTCCATCGAGGTGATCTGATCTTCGATGTCGCGCTTGGGCATGTAGAAGACATAGCCTTCAGAGCCGCGGCGGATCATGATGTTGGCCATCAGCGCCCCCTCACCGAATCAGGTCGTAGTTGTAGTCCGTCACGCCCAACTGCCGCGTTTGATCGTCGAGACGCTCCAGCACCGCGTTGGTCAGGGTGGTCAGGATGGTCATTGCGCCCTCGTAGCCCAGCGTCGTCTGGCGATGCAGGTGATGGCGGTCGAAGATCGGGAAGCCGATGCGGATCACCGGCACCTCGAACTCCTTGCCCTTGTGAGCCGTATCACGCTGGATGAACTTGCCGTAGCTGTTGCCGATCAGGAAATCCGGCTTGTCGGTGAAGCACAAGCTGCGCAGATGCCAGAGGTCGGCGCCCGGATAGGTCTTGGCCGACGCGCCGTAGGGCGAGGACTCCAGGACCTTCTTCATCGCCTTGTCCCAACGCTTGGCGCCGTTGTGGCAAACGATGTGGGTGGGCTCGATACCGAACTCCATGAGGATCTTGGCCATGCCGAGCGTGAAGTCGGGATCGCCATAGAGCGCCATCTTCTTGCCGTGCAGCCAGGCGTGAGAGTCGGTCATCATGTCGATCAGGCGGCCGCGCTCCTTAGCGATGGATTCGGGGATCGGCTTGCCGGTCGCTTCCGAAACCTTCATCAGGAACTCGTCGGTCCATTCGACGCCCATCGGGATGTGCAGCTTAGGCACTTCGTGATTCCAGGTGTTTTCGACGAACTTGCGGGTCTTGTCGAGACCGAGCGGCTGCACCAGGAAGGTGGTGATGGCGTTGGGCGCGTCCTTCACTTCTTCCATGGTCGTACCGCCGGCATACATGCGGAACTCGCCGTCGGCCGGGGTATCGAGCACTTCTTCCGGATCGCAGAGCATCGTGTAATCGACGCCCATTTCCTTCATGTAGCGCTTGATGACGCGGTAGTTGCCCAGGTAGGTCTCGAAGCCCGGCACGATGTTGATCTTGCCGTTCTTGCCCGGTTCCTTGCCTTCCATCTCGTTGAGCGTGAAGTAGCGCAGGATGCCTTCTTCCATATTGTCCCAGCCGGTGACATGGCTGCCGACGAAGGACGGCGTGTGGGCGAACGGGACCGGGAACGCCTTGTCGATGTAGCCTTCGTTCTTGGCGTTGTTGATGAACGCATTCAAGTCGTCACCGATGACCTCGGCGATGCAGGTCGTAGACACCGCGATCATCTCGGCGCCGTAGAGCTTGGAGGCGTTGGCCAGGCCTTCATGGATGTTCTTCTGGCCGCCGAACACGGCCGCGTCTTCCGTCATCGAATCGGCGATGAAGGCGATCGGCTCCTTGAAGTGGCGGTTGAAGTAGGTACGGAAGTAGGCCACGCAACCCTGCGAACCGTGGATATAGACCATGGTCTTCTTGAAACCGAGGCCGCACAGCGCGGAACCGAGGGGCTGGCAGGCCTTGGCCGGGTTGATGGTCAGCGCTTCGCGCTTGAAGTTGAGGTCCTGATATTCCTTGGTCGTGGTCCAGTCGAAGATCTCGATGACCTTCTGCTTTTCGGGCGCTTCCTCGAACTTCTCGCGCTTGCGCGAAATCATGCCCTTGTAGTCGTCGTCCCGGAACAGTGGGAAACTCGGCTTGATCTTTTCTGCGGCTTGCATCTTCTATCTCCTTTGCCCGGCCACCAATCCGTGGACGCGGGCGAAAGTTAGCTAAACGGGGTTAGGGGTACGCTGTTTCCGGCTTAGGCCGCCTTCTGCTCGGCCTCGGATTCCTGGTTCAGCCACGGTGCCTTCATCATCTTCCAGCACGGGTTGTTCAGGGTCATATCCATGTCCCGGGCAAAGACCGCGAAGCCGTCGTAACCGTGGTACGGACCGGAGTAGTCCCAGGAGTGCATCTGGCGGAAGGGATAGCCCATCTTGTGGAAGACGTACTTCTCCTTGATGCCGGAACCGATCAGGTCGGGCTTCATCGCCTTGACGAACTCGTCGAGCTCGTGGCCGGTGGCGTCGTCGTAGATCAGCGTCGCATCCTTCATTTCCTTGATGGTGCGATCGTAGTCGTCGTTGTGGGCGAACTCGTAACCGGTGCCGATCACTTCCATGCCCAGGTCCTCGTAGGCGCCGACCACGTGGCGCGGACGCAGGCCACCGACGTAGAGCATCACCTTCTTGCCCTGCAGGCGCGGCTTGTACTTGGCGATGATCTCGTTCATCTCCGGCGTGTATTTCTCGATCACCCGCTCGGCGCCCTCCTTGATGCGGTCGTCGAAATGGGCGGCGATGGCACGCAGCGATTCGGCGATCTTGGTCGGGCCGAAGAAGTTGTATTCCATCCAGGGGATGCCGTACTTCTCTTCCATGTGACGGCTGATGTAGTTCATCGAACGGTAGCAGTGCAGCAGGTTCAGCTTGACGTTCGGGGTGTTTTCCATTTCGGCCAGGGTGCCGTCGCCGGACCACTGGGCCACGACGCGCAGGCCCATTTCCTCGAGCAGGATGCGCGAGGCCCAGGCGTCGCCGCCGATGTTGTAGTCGCCGAGGATGGCCACGTCGTAGGGCGTCTTCTCGTACGGCTGGTTGTCGCGGTTGGAAAGGATCCAGTCACGGACGGAGTCGTTGGCGATGTGGTGGCCGAGCGACTGCGAGACGCCGCGGAAGCCTTCGCAACGCACCGGTACGACCGTCTTCTTGATCTCGACGGCCATCTTCTTGGCCACTGCTTCGATATCGTCGCCAATGAGGCCGATCGGACACTCGGACTGCACCGAGATGCCCTTGTTGAGCGGGAACAGCATCTCGACTTCGTGGATCAGCTTGGTCAGCTTCTTGTCGCCGCCGAAGACGACATCCTTCTCCTGGAAGTCGGAGGTAAAGTTCATGTCGCCGAAAACATCGACGCCGGTGGTGCCGACGTAGTAGTTGCGGCGGCCGGCACGCGCATATTGGCCGCAGCCGATCGGGCCGTGGGAGATGCTGATCATGTCCTTGATCGGGCCCCAGACCACGCCCTTGGAGCCGGCATAAGCGCAGCCGCGCATGGTCATGACGCCAGGTAGCGACTTGCGGTTGGAGGTGATGCACTTCTTGGACGACTCGAGCGCCTTGTCGTTCACCATCAGGTGCTTGGCGCGATCCTTGGCTGCCTTCTCAGGATAGACGTCAAGTACCTCCTGGATGAGGGCCTGGGTTTCTTCGCGTGTCAACGCAGACATGTGTTTCTCCTTCATTGGCGCCGGCCGCTATCCGGGCACGGCGCCGACAGGTTGCAATGTGTCGAACGACTCAGGCGGCCGCGGCTTCGGCGGCCAGCTCGGCAGCAGTCTTGCCGACGATGGACTCGTCTTCCGCTTCCATGATGCCGAACTCCATCAGCAGTTCTTCGAGCTGTTCCATTTCCAGCGGCGTCGGGATGACGAACTTCTTGTTGTCCACGATCTTCTTCGCCAGGGCGCGGTACTCGTCTGCCTGCTTGTGTGTCGGGTCATACTCGATGACCGTCATGCGGCGAATCTCGGCGTGCTGAACTGCGTTGTCGCGTGGCACGAAGTGGATCATCTGGGTACCGAGGCGGGCGGCCAGGGCTTCAATCAGTTCGTCCTCGCGGTCGGTCTTGCGGCTGTTGCAAATCAGGCCCGCGAGGCGCACGCCACCCGAGTTGGCGTACTTGACGATGCCCTTGGCGATGTTGTTGGCTGCGTACATGGCCATCATTTCGCCGGAGACGACGATGTAGATTTCCTGGGCCTTGTTTTCGCGGATGGGCATGGCGAAGCCGCCGCAGACCACGTCGCCGAGCACGTCGTAGAAGACGAAGTCGAGTTCGTCGTCGTAAGCGCCTTCTTCCTCGAGGAAGTTGATGGCGGTGATGACGCCGCGACCGGCACAGCCGACACCGGGCTCAGGACCGCCGGATTCGACGCACTTAACGCCGCCAAAGCCGATGTTCATCACATCTTCGAGTTCCAGATCCTCGACGGAACCCGCTTCGGCCGCCAGTTGCATAACGCTGGTCTGCGCCTTGCTGTGCAGGATGAGGCGGGTCGAGTCGGCCTTGGGGTCGCAGCCGACGATCATTACCTTCTTGCCGGCCTCGGCCAGCGCGGATACGAGGTTCTGGGTGGTGGTGGACTTGCCGATGCCACCCTTGCCGTAAATGGCGCATTGACGCAGTTTTGCCATGGTGCAATCTCCTTTTCTCTGAAGTCTGTCGGGTGTTGGGCAAATCCCGTGTTCCCGACCAACCCATGGCAAGGACTGTGCCAAAGCGCCATGACACATATAACGAATTGTTTTTAATGGTCTATTTGTCGACGCCAGCAGTCGGTCGCCTGAGGATCGAAGACGACACGACGCGTCGTTTGTCGGACTTCCTACAACGCTCGGTGAGGTCGCCTAGGCGGAGGCGGAGGGACGGCGGCGCATCCAGTCGGCCAGTTCTTCGGCCGGCATGGGCCGCGCGATGCCGTAACCCTGGCCGAGAGTGCAGCCAAGATTGATGAGAGCGACGCAATGGGCGGCCGTCTCCACGCCCACGGCCACGACCTCGCGGCGAAACGCCCGCCCGAGGCCGACGATACCCTCGACCATGGCTTGATTGTCACCATCGCCGAGCATGTCGCGAACCAGCGACTGGTCGATCTTCAGGCTGTCGACCCGAAGGCCGCGCAGATCGGCCAATGACATTCGGCCGCTGCCGAAATCGTCGAGTGCGAAGCGTACCCCGCATCGCCGGCAGGCATCGATGACCGCTGCCATGCCAGCAAGGTCGGCCAATACGGTCGTTTCCGTCACCTCGAGTTCGAGCGTGGCCGGCGGCACGTCCGGGTGGGCGGCGAGGGCAGCGTCCACGTCCTCGGCGAAGGCCGGCGATCGCAGGTGGAGCGCCGCCACATTGACATTGACGGCAATCGCAAGGCCGACTCGTTGCCACTCACCGGCTTGCGCAATCGCGGTTTCGAACACCCAGCGGCCGAGCGTGGCGGCAAGGTCGGAATCCTCGATCAAGTGGAAGAACTGGCCCGGCGCCAGCAGACCGCGCTCCGGATGCTGCCAGCGGATCAGCGCCTCGGCGCCGACGACTCGGCCATCGAGCAAGTCGACTTTGGGCTGGTAGTACAGCACGAATTCGCCGGCGCCCAGCGCCGCCTCGATGCGCACCCGCCCGTCTTGCTGGTCATGCGATGCCCGGTCCTGGGCTTCGTGCACGGCATCATCGCTCACGACCTGCCCTCCTCCCAGTTCCCGATGACGACCTTATTTTAGCCGTCGCCAGACGAAAGTATCAGTCTCGCCGGTGGCCGCGGAAACACAGGCCGGGCGTCCCGTCATATAATTCGGCCATCGACTACAGAGGCGCCGAAGCCCCGATCGGGCATTCGGGTAAGTTGAACCCCCTCGCCAGGACCACCTATGAACACGGAAACACCCGAAACCGCGCCAGCCGCGCCGCCGTTTGACCCGCGCCGCCGACTGCGCGAACTGCTATCGATCCCGGAGCGAGATCGGACCGACGCCCAATGGGATGAAATCAACGAACTGGAAATCCAGTTGGCGCCCGGCAACCGGATTGCCCCGGGCAGCACGCCGGGAAGCGCGCCGCCACGCCCCTATCCGTCCAAGAAGTTCTCGGCCAAGGGCGACAAGGGCGGCAAGAACCGCCGCCAGCGTAAGCAGCAGCAGTCCTAGCCCGCTCAGTGGCCGCCTTCGGCGACCGCCAGCATCCTCTCCGTCCGTTTCTTGCGTGCCTCGGCCACGGTTAGGCCAATCAGCGACTCCGGCGGCAACGGCACGTCCCAGTGCTGCTGGAAGAGATCGATGTCCTCACCGCTGTCCATGTGGGCACGGTAGACCTTGTTCTGGTAAGCCGGCGCGTCCGGCAACGCGACCAACTCGACGGACTGGATGATCACGATGGCCTCCTTGACTGATTCAGGCATCCATCCTGCTCCGCCGCCTGGTCTCGGTTAAGCGAAAAAATGCGACCAAATCCCCCTCTTGTTCGGGTTGAAATCGCGCCCTTCCGCATGGCGTAAGGCCGCCGGCCGCGCAAGACAACGTAGTAAGATAGTTCCATGGACGCTACGGCTGCTGTCAGTACGCTTCTGTTCGTCGACGACGAAGCAAGCATTTTGTCTTCGCTACGCCGCTTGTTCCGTCCCCATGGGTACCGCATTCTTACGGCCGGCAGTGGCGCCGAAGGGCTCAGCATCCTCGAAAAGGAAAGCGTCGACTTGGTCGTGTCGGATATGCGCATGCCGGAGATGGACGGCGCGCAGTTCCTCGAACAAGTCCGCAGCCGCTGGCCCGATATCGTCCGCATCCTGCTGACCGGCTACGCCGACATCGCCTCGACGATTGCTGCCATCAATCGCGGCGAGATCTACCGCTACATCTCCAAGCCCTGGGACGACAACGAGATCGTGCTGACCGTGCGCGATGCGTTGGAACGCAAGCGGCTCGAGATCGAGAACACCCGCCTCGATGCCCTGACCAAGCAGCAAAACGAGGAGCTGAAGGCGCTAAACGCCAGTCTCGAACAAAAAGTGACCGAAAGAACGGCACAACTGCGACAGACGCTGGCTTCGCTCGAAAAGGCCCACAAGGACCTCAACCGCAGCTTCATGATCTCGGTGCGGGTATTCTCAGGCCTGCTCGAACTGCGTGGCGGCCGCCTGTCCGGACACAGCCGGCGCGTGGCCGAACATGCGCGCGCCGTCGCCCAGCGCATGGGACTGAACGAAGCCGAAAGCCAGGATGTCCTGCTGGCGGCGCTGCTGCACGACATCGGCAAGATCGGCCTGCCCGACGAACTGCTGAGCAAGCCGTTCAACATGCTTTCAGGCCAGTCGCGGGCCGAAGTCATGAAGCACCCAGTCGTCGGCCACAACATCCTGATGGGCATCGAGCAACTGCAAGCGGCGGCCAAGCTGGTGCACCACCATCACGAGTGTTACGACGGCTCGGGCTTTCCGGATCAGTTGGCCGGCATCGCCATTCCGCTCGGCAGCCGCATTATCGCAGCAGTGAACGAATACGATGCCCTGCAGCTTGGCACGTTGACGCAAAAGCCGCTCAGTGCCGCCGAAGCCGCCGCCTTTCTGGTCGACAACCGCAGCAAACGCTACGATCCTGGCGTGGTCGACACCTTCATGCAACTGCTGGCCGAGAGGAACAAGGATGCCGTCGTAGAACTACCCATGCGCGTAACCCAGTTGCGGCCCGGCATGATCTTGGCCAAGGATCTGACCCACCGCGACGGTTACCTGCTGCTCGCCCGCGGCCACAGCCTCGACGCCGCTGTCATCGCCGAACTCCAACGCCTCGAAGAAACCGATGGCACACCGTTGACCGTCCATGTCCGACAGGAGACCCCATGAGCCGCATACTCATCGTCGACGACGAGCCCGCTATTCTGCATTCGCTGAAACGCTTGCTGCGGGCCGTACCTTGTGCGTACGGCGGCACCGTCTATCCGCTCGAAGTCGAAATCTTCGATTCCCCGGCCGCGGCGATCGAGCGCGTCAGTCACGTGCCGATCGATCTGATCCTGACCGATTTCCGTATGCCCGGCATCGACGGTGTCGAACTGCTGCGGCGCGTTCGCGCCGTCCAGCCCGATGCCGCCCGCCTCATCCTGTCCGGCTATGCCGACCTCAACGTCCTGGTCAGCGCCATCAACGAAGTCGAGATCTACCGCTTCATCGCCAAACCCTGGAATGACTATGAACTGGTCGCTGCCATCGGTCAGGCACTGCACAACCGCGATCTGCTGCTGGAGAACCGGCAACTCGCAGATCAGGCGCGAGTCGGCAAGGGCTTGATGTCGCCCGAGGCGCTCGAGGCGAAGCGACTGGAAGCACTCGAGCCCGGCATCACCCAGGTCAACTGGGCGGACGACGGTTCGGTGATGCTCGATCAGGAATTTCAGGATCTGGACGACACCTA
>Ga0316583_10000318_pt1 | contig 13565 bp, 10 predicted proteins | sample J_170502JBrBrA_D_FD_204513 | JGI IMG/M metagenome (GOLD analysis project Ga0316583, IMG submission 204513) | Rhizosphere microbial communities from salt marsh grasses in Alabama, United States - J_170502JBrBrA | ecosystem: Host-associated > Plants > Roots > Rhizosphere | place: USA: Alabama... | reverse complement strand
AGGTTGAGCTCGGTGCCGACCAGCCAGCGCGTGCCGGGCGCCGATTCCTTGACCGTTCGAATGATGCTTTCGGTCGAACCGATGGCGTCGGACTGCGCGCACACCTCGAAACTGCATTCGGGATGCGAGATGACTTTGCCTTCCGGATGTTGCTCGCGAAAATGCGCGATATGGGCGGGCTGGAACATCTGGTGCACGGAACAGAAGCCGTGCCAAAGGATAATCTTCGCCTTACGGATCTGCTCGGGCGTCAGGCCGCCGAGTTCGAGATCGGGATTCCATACCGGCATCTCCTCGAGCGGGATGCCCATCTTGTGGCCGCTCCAGCGGCCGAGGTGCTGATCGGGGAAGAACAGCACCTTCGGCCGTTGCTTGAACGACCAGTCGAGGATCTTCGGCGCGTTGCTCGAGGTGCACACGATGCCGCCGTGGTCGCCGCAAAAGGCCTTTAGGTCGGCGGCCGAGTTGATGTAGGTGACTGGCGTGAATGCCTCGTCGGGATCGAGCACCGAGGCGAGTTCGCGCCAGCAGCGCTCGACCTTGGCCAGGTTGGCCATGTCGGCCATCGAACAGCCGGCCGCGAGGTCGGGCAGGATGGAAATCTGCTCCGGTCGCGACAGGATGTCGGCCACCTCGGCCATGAAATGGACGCCGCAGAAAACGATGAATTCGGCATCCGATTGCGAAGCGAGGCGCGACAGCTTGAGGGAGTCGCCGGTGAGGTCGGCATGCTGGTAGACATCGGCACGCTGATAGTGGTGACAGAGCAGCACGGCACGCTTGCCGAGGCGTGCGCGGGCGGCGCGGATGCGCTCCTGGGCATCCTGGTCGGCGAGCGTGTTGAAGCGGTCGAAGTCGATGACGGCGGTTTGCATGTGGGCGCTGAGCGCAGTGATTAACGCGTTAAACGATCAATCTTATCATTGAGCCCCTCGGGTAGAATCGGCGCCCATGAATGCCCCGCACGGCCGCCCGAAGGGGTGCCAGTCACAACCCGGAGCCGCGCAGCGGCGAACACCCGTCATCCCCTTCGGCGGCAGGGGGTTGGGGGGAAGGCAGTCCAGTGGGCGATGAGGAACTGCCGGTCTCGAGCCGGCTACCGATAGACGACGGCCGCTATCGTGAAGGCCGTCGGGTTACCTGGGTCAGCGTCGGCGTCAATCTCGGCCTGACCATCGCGCAGGTAGTCGTCGGTACGCTTGCCCATGCCCATAGTTTGGTGGCGGACGGCTTTCACTCGCTGTCTGACCTGGTCGCCGATTTCCTGGTTCTGGTGGCCAACTTCCACAGTCGCCATCCGGCCGACGCCAGCCATCCCTACGGCCATCAGCGTATCGAGACGGCCGCTTCCTTCGGGTTGGGCCTGCTGCTGATGGCCACCGGCGGCGGCATTCTCTGGTCCGCCGCGGTGCGCATCGAACATCTCGAAGCGCTGCCGCCGGTGGCGTCGATTGCTTTGTGGACCGCCATCGCCACCCTGGTGGCCAAGGAAGGCCTGTTTCGCTACATGCTGCACGTGGGCGAAAAGCATCGTTCGGCGATGCTGATCGCTAATGCCTGGCACGCGCGTTCCGATGCGGCCTCGTCGCTGGTGGTGACCGTCGGTATCGCCGGCAGCCTGCTCGGCTTCCGCTTCCTCGATCCGGTGGCGGCGGTGATCGTCGGCTTCATGATCCTGCGCATGGGCGCCGTGTTCTCCTGGGATGCGCTGCGTGAACTGATGGACGAAGGGCTTTCCGACCAGGAAGTGGCGGCGATCCGCGACACCGTGCGTGCCACGCCCGGCGTCATCGGCCTGCACGAACTGCGCACCCGGCGCATGGCGCACAAGGTGCTCATCGACGCCCATGTCCAGGTCGATAGCCACATCAGCGTTTCCGAGGGCCATCGCGTCGCCGAGGACGTGCGCCGACGCGTGCTCAAGGGGCATGACGACGTTCTCGACATGCTGGTCCATGTCGATCCCGAAAACGACCTCGCGGCGACGACGCCGGCAGAGATGCCGTCGCGCGAAGACTTGCTGTTGCACCTGCGCAGCTTGCTAGGCGACGATCTGCCGGAGTTTGAGAAGATCCAACTGCACTATCTTGGGCAGCGTGTCGAAGCGGAGGTCTTCCTGCCTGCCGGCGTCGCGTTCGACCGCGACTGGGGCAGGCGCCTGGAGCGTCGACTGGCGGAACGGCTGCCGGGCGACCCTTACTTTCGGGTGGTCAGCCTTCACTGCACGATTGCACCGCAATAGTGCGAAATTTCACTTTTAGCACCAACTTGGTGCCGTTTGTTGTCGTTCGGTTCGGCGGATATCCTTGTGGCACAATCATGTGCCCCGGAAAAGCATTGGCACAGTAAGTGCTATATTTTCGCGCGACTGGATACCCCCGGTTTTACTGATTTTTCCATTAGGAGAGCCTGTTATGACGCCGCAAGATGTAATGAAGTTGGTCAAGGAACAGGAAGTCAAGTTCGTCGACTTCCGCTTCACGGATACCCGTGGCAAGGAGCAGCATGTTGGCGTGCCGATCAAGGCCTTCAGCTTGGAGAAGTTCGAAGACGGCCATGCCTTCGACGGCTCCTCGATCGCCGGCTGGAAGGGTATTCAGGCTTCCGACATGCTGTTGATGCCGGATGCGGCCACTGCCTACATCGACCCCTTCATGGATGAGACGACGCTCATCCTGACCTGCGACGTCATCGAGCCTTCCGATGGCAAGGGCTATGACCGCGACCCGCGCTCGCTGGCCAAGCGCGCCGAGGCCTACCTGAAGTCCTCCGGCATGGGCGACACCGCCTACTTCGGTCCCGAACCCGAGTTCTTCATCTTCGACTCCGTCGAGTGGAAGGTGGATATGTCCGGCTCCTACTGCAAGGTGTACTCCGAGGAGGCCGCCTGGGCTTCCGCCGAGAAGGTCGACGGCGGCAACATCGGCCACCGGCCGACGGTCAAGGGCGGCTATTTCCCGGTGCCGCCGGTCGACTCCCTGAACGACATCCGCGCCGCCATTTGCCTGGCGCTCGAGTCCTGCGGCGTCGAGGTCGAAGTGCATCACCACGAGGTCGCCACTGCCGGCCAAGGCGAAATCGGCACCAAATTCGCGCCGCTGGTCAAGCGCGCCGACTGGCTGCAAGTACTCAAGTACTGCGTCCATAACGTTGCCCATAGCTACGGCAAGACCGCGACCTTCATGCCCAAGCCCATCGTCGGCGACAACGGCTCCGGCATGCACGTGCACCAGTCGATCTGGAAGGACGGCAAGAACCTGTTCGCCGGCAACGGCTACGCCGGCCTGTCCGAGTTCGCGCTCTACTACATCGGCGGCATCATCAAGCACGCCCGCGCCCTGAACGCCATCACCAACCCGCTGACCAACTCCTACAAGCGGCTGGTGCCGGGCTTCGAGGCGCCGGTCAAACTGGCCTACTCGGCCCGTAACCGTTCTGCTTCGATCCGTGTGCCTTATGTTCAATCCGACAAGGCTCGCCGCATCGAAGTACGCTTCCCGGATCCGGGCGCCAACCCGTACCTGGCCTTCTCTGCCATGATGATGGCCGGCCTCGACGGCGTGCAGAACAAGATCCATCCGGGCGATCCGGCTGACAAGAACCTCTACGACCTGCCGCCGGAAGAGGATGCCAAGATCCCGACCGTGTGCTCGGCGCTGGAACAGTCGCTCGAGTATCTGGCCAACGACCACGAGTTCCTGACCCGTGGCGGCGTGTTCAGCGACGAAATGATCGAGGCCTACATCGACCTGAAGATGGAGGAGGTCACCAAGTTCCGCATGACCACCCATCCGCTCGAATACGAGATGTACTACTCAATCTAGCGCGTGTTCGGGCGAGTGCCGGGTCCAGCGGCTTTTGCGCGCTAGATAGGCATAATCGCCCGCCCCCTCCCGGCCTCCCCCTCACGGGGGAGGTGACTGCTCGGTTCGCTTTGCTCGAATTGTTGGAGGGGCCGTGCCGATGTCTAGCGGGTTTTGGGGGCGCCGGGTACGTCATCGTTTCCGGCGGTAATGCGTTAAGAAGAGGACGGGGCTTCGGCTGCCGTCCTTTTTTTTCTTGGGTCTTTCGCGTAGACTTAAAGCAGTTTGTCATCCTGGACAACGTTTATGAGCCATCGTCCGCTTACCCTGATCTTCCTCCTGGCGGCATTTGCGGCCCACGCCGACACGCTCTACAAGTGTATGGATGCCGATGGCCATATCACTTATACCAACCAGAAGACCAGAGCCAAGAACTGCCGAGTACTGGTGCAGGATCAGCCGGTATCGACGTTCGCGGCACCGAAAGTCCGGTCTCACCAAGAAAGACGTAACTTCCCGCGGGTCAGCTCCGAGGAGCAGAAGAGTCGCGATAGCGATCGCCGTCGGATATTGCGGGACGAGCTCGACGCTGAGCGCGGCAAGCTCGAAGAGGCAAAGAAGACGCTTGAAGAGCAGGCGTCGAAACGGATCGGTGGTGAGAAGAATTACCAGAAGTATCTCGATCGAGTTAAGCCCTACAAGGACGAAGTCGACCTGCACCAGCGCAACGTAGACTCGTTGGAAAAGGAACTCGACAACCTTCGTTGACGCGCTTGGCTCCGATCGCCTCGTCGGAGCATAAAATCCATGCTTTCCCTGACTCAAGCGTCGGCAAATGGGCTCTTCCCTTCAAACCTCCCTTTGCTGGGAGGCTCCTAGTCAGATCGCTGCGCTCAAACACTGCCCGGCGCGCAAGGCAGCGCATTTCACATTAATCGTCCCGGCGATGGCTTGCTTCTTGCTCATCCGAGGGGCATGAACGTCACCGATGCCGGGTCAATGCCAACGGGATTCTCTGGTCTCGATCTCCTTTCCTCCGCAGTCGTCCTGCTTGATGGTCGCCTGCTGATCCGCTACCTGAACCCGGCAGCAGAAAACCTGTTCGCCGTCAGCCAGCGCACCTGGCTCGGGCGGCCGCTGGCCCACCTGGCGGGAACGCAGCCGGCGCTTGGCAACGCGCTCGAAAATGCGCTGCGCAACAACTGGAGCTACACGGGTCACAACATCGCCGTGCTGCGCAATCGGCATGGCGAGGAAAGCGCCGAGCCGCTGAACCTCGATTGCACGGTGACGCCAATCGATGCCGGCGGCAACCGTCTGCTGCTTGAGTTCCGGCCCATCGATCAGCAGTTGAAGGCCATGCGCGAGGAACACGAAGCCATGCAGCAGCAGGCTACGCGTGAGTTGATCCGCAATCTCGCCCACGAAATCAAGAATCCGCTCGGCGGCATCCGCGGTTCGGCGCAACTGCTGGAGCGCGAACTCGACAATCCGGCGCTGAAGGAGTACACCCAGGTCATCATCAAGGAGGCCGATCGGCTGCAAGACTTGATGCAGCGCCTGCTTTCCTCGCACCGGGCGATGCAGCCGGCGCAGGTCAATATCCACGAACTGCTCGAACGCGTGCGCCGGCTGATCCACGCCGAATATTCGGGCGTGCGCGTGCGCCGCGACTACGACACCTCACTGCCCGAGCTTACCGGCGACCGCGAACAACTGATCCAAGCCGTCCTCAACATCGCTCGCAACGCCGCCCAGGCTATGGACGGCGCCGGCGAGATCGTGTTCCGTACCCGCGCCGAGCGGCAGGCGACGCTGGCCAAGAAGCGACATCGCCTGGTCTTGGAACTGCAAGTCGTCGACAATGGGCCAGGCATCCCCGAAGGCATTCTCGACAAGATCTTCTATCCGCTGGTATCGGGACGCGAGGGCGGCAGTGGCCTCGGCTTGACCTTGGCCCAGAGCTTCGTTCAGCAGCACATGGGTAGCATCGCCGTCGAATCCCGACCGGGCCGCACCTGCTTCATCATTAGATTGCCGATCGCCACCGGCAAGGAAAACGAGACATGAAATTCATTCCCACCACCTACCGACGCCGGGGCGCGCCATGAACGCGGTCTGGATCATCGACGACGACCGTTCCATCCGCTGGGTCCTGGAGAAGGCCTTGGCGCGCGAGAACATCGCCTGTCACAGTTTCGGTTCGGCCGACGAAGCGCTTGTCGCGCTCGACGCCGGCGAGGCGCCGCGCGCCCTGGTATCCGACATCCGCATGCCCGGCACTTCGGGCCTCGACCTGCTCAAGCTGGTGAAGACCAACTTCCCCGAACTGCCCGTCATCATCATGACCGCCTACTCCGATCTCGACTCGGCGGTGGCGGCCTTCCAGGGCGGCGCCTTCGAATACCTGCCCAAGCCCTTCGACGTCGACCAGGCCGTGGCCCTGGTCCGTCGCGCCATCGAACGCGGTGCGCCCGGCGACAACGGCGGCGAGGTGACGCCGCTGACGCCGGAGATCCTCGGCGTCGCCGCCTCGATGCAGGAGGTGTTCCGCGCTATCGGCCGCCTGTCGCAGTCGCACGCGACGGTGCTGATCAACGGCGAATCGGGCACCGGCAAGGAGCTGGTGGCGCGTGCGCTGCATCGCCATAGCCCGCGCAAGGACGCGCCCTTCATCGCCATCAACACGGCGGCGATCCCACGCGACCTGCTCGAGTCAGAGCTGTTCGGCCACGAGAAGGGTGCCTTCACCGGCGCCGCCACCCAGCGCCGCGGCCGCTTCGAGCAGGCCGACGGCGGCACCCTGTTCCTCGACGAGATCGGCGACATGCCGGCGGAATTGCAGACGCGCCTGCTGCGCGTGCTTTCCGACGGCAACTTCTATCGCGTCGGCGGCCACCAGCCGGTAAAGGCCAACGTGCGCGTCATCGCCGCCACACACCAGAATCTCGACGCGCGCGTCAAGGAAGGACTGTTCCGCGAGGACCTGTTCCACCGACTCAACGTCATCCGCCTGCGCCTGCCGACGCTGCGCGAACGCCACGAAGACATTCCGCTGCTGGCGCGCCACTTCCTCGCCCGCAGTGCCGCCGAACTCGGCGTCGAACCGAAGCGGCTTTCCGAGACGACGCTCAAGTTCCTACAAGGGCTCGACTTCCCCGGCAACGTGCGCCAGCTTGAGAATCTCTGTCATTGGTTGACCGTGATGGCGCCGGGCCAGAGCATCGAGATCGCCGACCTGCCGCCGGAACTGCGCGAGCACCAGACCGGCGTCATCCCGGCCGACTGGTTGTCCGGCTTGGCCATGGAGGCCGACCGCCTGCTGGCGGCACAGCCCGGCCACGTGTTCGATCACCTGACGCGCACCTTCGAGGCGACGCTGATCCGACGCGCCCTGGCGGCGACCGGCGGACGGCGCATCGAAGCGGCGCAACTGCTCGGTATCGGACGCAATACCATTACGCGCAAGATTCAGGAGCTTGGTTTGGAGGATGGGCGAGGCGATGTCTCGCCTGAGTGATTGCCCACCCCTCCCGGCCTCCCCTCGCGGGGAGGAGCCTGCTTGCTCGCTGCGCTCGCGAGTTACGGGTCGCGGAGACCAATGGTGGTCGCGACTACGCGCTCCGCGCGCAGGCCGTCCGGCCTTGGGGCGGCCCGGCGGCCGGACTGCTGTTTAGTCGCGAATGGTGATGCAGGGGTGATTCGGCGATAATTAGGCCATGCCGAATGCTTCTTCGCTTTCTGTTTCCGCTATCGCCGCGGCGCTGGCTGAGTTGGCGCCGCGGTTTGATGTCGACGTGCTCGATGAGTGCGACTCGACCAATGCACGGTTGCTAGAGCGGGCCGAGGCGGGGGCTGCCTCCGGCAGCGTTATCGTCGCCGAGCGGCAGACGGCGGGGCGGGGGCGTATGGGGCGGGTCTGGCTCTCGGCGCCTGGCGACAGTCTGACGTTTTCGTTGTTGTGGCGCTTTGCGCGTGGGACTTCAATGGGTGGGCTGTCGCTGGCCGTGGGTGTGGCGTTGGCCGAGGTGCTTGGCGCGTCCGGCGTTGCGCTCAAGTGGCCGAACGATGTGTTGCTCGGTGGGCGCAAGCTGGCCGGCGTCCTGATCGAGCTGGTGCCGGGCGAGCCCAACGCCGCGGTCATCGGTGTCGGCCTCAACCTGCGCCTGCCGGCGGCCTTGCCGGAAGAATTGCGTGCGCAGGCGACGGCGCTGGAAACCGATACCTCCGCAAGCGAGTTGTTGGGGCGCCTGCTGGTGGCGTTGCATGGTGTGCTCGAGAAATTTGCCGCCGGCGGCTTCGTCGCCTTGCGCGAGCGCTGGCAGCATTACTGCGCTCATTTCGGCACGCCGGTGAGCATCCTGTCCGAGTTCGCGGCGCCGATCGACGGTCGCTGCGTCGGCGTCGACGCCGACGGTGCGCTGCTTGTCGAGGCCGGTGGCTGTGTCCAGCGCATCCTCTCGGGCGACGTTTCGTTGCGGGCGGCATGAACGTACTTTGTCTCGACTGTGGCAACACGCGCGTTAAGTGGGGTCTCTGGGATGGTGGCCGCTTTTGCTCTTTCGGGACGTTGGCGTTGACGGATCTGTCGACGCTGGAAGTGGCTGCGCCGCGCGTCGTCGCCTGCAACGTGGCCGGTGATGCCAGCCGGCGGGCGATAGAGGAACTCGCACAACGTTTCGGTGCGTCGCTCGACTGGGTCGAGTCGCGCGTGCGCCAGTGCGGCGTCAGCAACGGCTATGACCATCCGGCGCAACTCGGCGTCGACCGCTGGGCGGCGTTGATCGGGGCTTGGGCGTTGCATGGCGGCGCTTGTCTGGTGGTCAACGCCGGCACGGCGACGACGGTGGACGTGCTCGGCGCTGAAGGCGTATTCCGCGGCGGCCTGATCCTGCCCGGTCTGGCCATGATGCGCGAGGCGCTGGCCGCCGGCACCGCCAACCTGCCGGACAGCACCGGCGATTACCGCGACTGGCCGACCAACACTTTCGACGCCATCGCCAGCGGCGGTATCCACGCGACCGCCGGTGCCATTGAACGCATGTTCAGCCAAGTGGCATCGAGCGCGGGTGCGACCTGCCTGCTCTCGGGGGGCGCGGCGCCGGCGATTGCGCCGCATCTGGCGATACCGGTGCAGCGTATCGACAATCTCGTGCTCGAAGGCGTGGCGCGGATTGCCGAAGAGGCCGGTTAGCGCGAAGTCACTGATCAGTGCGCTTGGTGGTGGTCGAGCGTAGCGAGCCGATCAGTCGCCTTCCCGTGAGGGGAGGATGGGCGGGTGGGCCAATTTGCCGCCCGGAGGTGCTACGACGACATGGCTTCCATGATGCATGGTGGTTCCTCGGAGCCATGAACGGTTAGCCTGCACCGGGCAGCGCGATCTCTTGGTTGGTGCTGAACTGGTAGTCGTGGAAGACATGCTCGGCGGAGAGCAGCTGGTAGGTGCCGTCCGCACGCAGCAGCGACGTGTCCTTGAGCCGGTAGGTGTTGTGCCCGCAGGTCCAGCAGTCGTAGTTGCGCATGTGGGTGCATAGACAGGTCTTGTCTCGCACCGAGAGTTTCTTGGCATCAGGGTGCGCCGCCAGTTCGCGGTTCCAGGCATCGATATAGGCGCAGCGCCCCTTGGCGTCGAGCAGGTAGCCGTAGGCTTCGCAGTTCGGGCGGATGCCGTTGCCGATGGCCGGACAGTACTTGATCATGCGCATCGGGTAGCCGGTGGGCGAAATCTCATTGACCTCGATGTCGTCCTCGTTGGCCTTGAAGTACTCCTGCTGTACGTTTTCCGGCAGGCCGCATTCGTGCGTGACGGTGAAGCGCGTCGCCACCTGCACGGCTGAGGCGCCGTGCTCGAGGAAGGAGACGGCGTCCGAGCCGGTGAAGATGCCTCCGGCCGGGATCAGCGGAATCGACAGGTGTTCGGCCTCCAGCCAGGCGCGGATCTCGGCGACGATGGCGGCGAGGTCGTATTCGGCCCAGTCCATGCCGAAGCCGAGATGGCCGCCGGCGAGCGGGCCTTCGATGACCACATAGTCGGGCAGGCGGTTGCTGCGGGCGTTCTTCTTGAGGAAGATCTGCAACGCACGCAGGGAGGAGACGATGATGCCCAGCTTGGCGTCGCGGAAGCGGGGGTGGTCCTCAATGAGGCCGAACGAGCCCAGATGCAGCCCCGCCGCCAGCGTGATGCCGTCGATGCCGGCGTCGAGCGCCGAGCGCAGGCGAACGCGCAGGGTTTCCCGCGGCGCGTTCATGGTCAGCTTCTCCATGCAGTTGATGAAGATCAGCCCCGGACCGCGCTTGGCCTCCATGGCTGCCGCCACGTGCAACTCGGTTGCTTCGGCCAAGCGAGCCAGGTCGAACTGCACGTCCGATTTGTCCCGGTTGGCGACGTTGTACTTGTACTGCTTGAGCTTGTCCTTGACGTAGGTGGTCTTGTAGTGCCGATCGCTCACGGTCGGTACCATGGCGTCGGAGATATGGCCGACGCCGCCCAAACGGGCAGCCTCCAGCGCCAGGCCGGCGGTCGAGATGTCGACGCCCATGCCGCCGATCACGATCGGCACCAGTTCGTGTTTGCCCAGCGTTAGCCGGAAATCGTCAACCCGCTTCATGTTCCATATTGTCGCAGCCAATACTGGAACATAGCACGCCTCAGGCGAATGGCTACATGGCCGGCCACTGCTCCGTGGCAATGCCGCTGCCGAGGTCGGCCTCGGCCAGGCGCCGGCGTACTTCCAGCAATTGCGCGATCAGCGCCGGCTCGCTGCGCGCGTAGGCATCGGCGTCGGGCACACGCTTGACGACGACGCCGAGCAGTTCGGTGATGGCGTTGCCGATCGAGTTCTGGCTGATGGTGACGATCAGGCGGCCCTCGTCGTTGCGGTAGATGAGTTGCTTGAAGGCCGGCTGCCATCTAATGGCGTTGGCATAGCGGGCGTCGTGGATGCAGCGGTCGCGCACCATCTTGGCGGTCTTGAGGAAGTCGTTGTCGAACTGGAGCTTGTTCTCGACCAGCTCGGGGAAGTGGATATCGCGCGGCAGCGGCGCGTTGCGCGTCGATACCTGGCTGAAGAAGGTGCGGTAGAAATCGATGAAGCCCTTGAGGATGGTGTCGTACTCCTTCCAGAAGCGCACTTCCTTGAGCGCGGCGACGCCGTCCGGCACCTCCCAGCTCGGCAGGCCCTGGGGGTAGCCGGTCAGAGCAATGCGGCACGATCCCTCCTGGCACGGCTTCAGCAGGCGCAGGTCGAGGCCGGCGAAGAAGGCCCGATAGACGTCGCGCATGTAGGCCTGGAACAGCGAGTGCTGGCCGCCGTCGGTGAGGTTGGGGTTGTCGGCGTCGGCCAGCGGCGCGTCGCGCAGCGCCAGCTTGTCGAAGACCATGAAATGGTTGTGGAGCATGCGGATGCTCGGTACGCCCGGCGAGGTGAGCGGCCAGGTGGCGTCGAGGCTGGCCTCGCCGGCCAGGACCAGGTGCCGGTCGGGGTCGGGATAGCGCTCGAGCATGTAGGCGATGATCACCTGGTTCATGCGGTTCCAGACGTTCTTGACCTGCTCCGGCACCTGGGTGCGGCGCACCGGTCGGCCGAGCGGATCGAGGATGTCCTGTGAGGTGTTGTAGATGATCGAGGCGTCGAACTCGTTGCTGTGGCCGAGCGCCTTGCGGTAGAGCAGCAGGCCCTCGGGATTGCTCAGCAGGCCGTTGTTGTGCACCAAATCGTTGAGGTTCTCGGCGCTGTTGAAGAACTCGTTGGCCGCCATGCCCTCGGGCACGGCGAGCGGAATCGGGCGGTAGGGGGTGACGATCTCTCGGGGGCCGGTCTGCATGTTGTGCGCCTGGAAACGTTGCCTGGCCGGCGAGCATAGGGGCGGCGGGCGACGGCGGCAAATCGAAGTTGGTTACGGCGGCTTCAAATCGCTCTATGCTTGCGCCTTCTGTGGACAAAGAGGACATCATCATGCGCTGGAGATTGCTGCCGCTGATATTGGCGTTGGCCGCGCCCGCTGCGTTGGCGGCGGAGAAGGTCAACGCCGCCGGGGACCGGCAGGAGATCGCCGTCACCATCTACAACGACTCCCTGGCCTTGATCAAGGAAGTGCGCCGCCTCGACCTCGACCGGGGCGTCAACGACATCGCCCTGCGCGACGTCTCGGCCAAGATGCGGCCTGAGACCGCCAGCCTGCGCGTCCTGTCCGGTCCGCCGCTGCGGCTGCTCGAGCAGAATTTCGATTTCGACCTGCTGACGCCGCAGAAACTGCTCGACAAGTATGTCGGCCGCGACGTGACGGTGATCCGCACCAACGACGCCACCGGTGCCGAGACGCGCGAGACGGCGCGCGTGCTGGCCGCCAACGAAGGCGTGGTGCTCAAGTTCGCCGACCGCATCGAGACCGGCATCCCTGGCCGGCTCGCCTTCCCCGACATCCCGGCGACGCTGCGCGAGCGGCCGACGCTGATCGTCAAGCTCGACAGCGCCGCCGCCGGCGCGCGCACGGCCGAGCTCTCCTACCTGTCCGGCGGCCTTTCCTGGCGCGCCGACTACGTCGCCGAACTGTCCGGTGCCGAAGATAGGCTCGACCTCGCCGGCTGGGTGACGCTGACCAACCGGAGCGGTACCGCCTACGATGACGCCAAGCTCCAGTTGGTGGCCGGCGACGTCAACCGGGTGCGCGAGCCGGTCACCCCGAGCGCCTTCGCTGCCGGCGTGCGGATGAAGGCGTCGTCGGAGATGGCGCGCGAGGAGGTGTTCGATTACCACGTCTATACCCTGGGCCGGCCGACCTCGCTGCGCGACAACCAGACCAAGCAGGTAGCGCTCTTGTCGGCCGCGCGGGTGCCGGTGAAGAAGGAATATCTGCTGGCCGGCGAGACCTGGTACTACCAGAACCAGGCCTCCGACCTCGGCCGGAAACAGAAGGTCGCCGTCTTCCTCGAGTTCGACAATGCCGGCGGCGACCTCGGCAAGCCGCTGCCCAAGGGCGTCGTGCGCGTCTACAAAAAGGACTCGAAGGGCAACGCCATCTTTATCGGCGAGGACGCCATCGACCATACGGCCAAGAACGATCGCGTGCGTCTCAAGATGGGCAACGCCTTCGACGTCTCGGCGCTACGCAAGCAGACGGCCTTTCGCCGACTGGCTGGGCGGCCGAACCCGGTCTATGAATCTTCGTGGCGCATCGATTTCAACAATGCCAAGGATCGCCCGGTGACGGTCAAGGTCGTCGAGCCTATGCCGGGCGACTGGGAAATCGTCAAGGAGAGCCTGGGCCATGCCAAGGGCGACGCCCATTCCGCGGTCTGGCGGGTGACGGTCCCGGCCGAAGGCAAGGCGGCGCTCGAGTACGCCGTGCGCGTCAAGTGAACTTGCGCGAACGGCTTGACCCGTGCGTGTAAACGGGTAATTTAGCCGGCTCACAAAATACTTCTTTAGGGAGAGGGAAATGGCCGAGGCCACCAAGATCCTGCTCGAAGAGAGCGACATCCCGACGCACTGGTACAACGTCGTTGCCGACATGCCCAACCCGCCTTCGCCGCCGCTGGGGCCGGACGGCCAGCCGGTGCCGCCGGAGCGCATGCTGGCCATCTTTCCCGGCAACCTGCTCGAGCAGGAGATGTCGGGCGAGCGCTGGATCGCCATTCCCGAAGAAATCCGCGAAGCCTATCGCCTGTGGCGGCCGTCGCCGCTATATCGCGCCCGCCGCCTGGAGCAACTGCTCGGCACGCCGGCCAAGATCTTCTACAAGTACGAGGGCGTCTCGCCGGCC
>Ga0316583_10000317_pt1 | contig 13570 bp, 13 predicted proteins | sample J_170502JBrBrA_D_FD_204513 | JGI IMG/M metagenome (GOLD analysis project Ga0316583, IMG submission 204513) | Rhizosphere microbial communities from salt marsh grasses in Alabama, United States - J_170502JBrBrA | ecosystem: Host-associated > Plants > Roots > Rhizosphere | place: USA: Alabama... | reverse complement strand
AGCGAATCGCCGGGAAGAAAAGGCGTCACCACCAGGCCGGTCTCGCAGAAGATGATGGCGAACAGAATGGCGTAGATCCAGACACCGTACTGCGCAACCAGAATTTCCAGGTGCTTGTCCAGGTGCAGGACGATGTCGACGAACTGGCTCAGGGTTTCCATGGGCGGCGTAGTGTAACCCAAGCCTATAATCGGCCGCGATGTCGCAAATCCACTACCTCCCCGAGCTGTTGGTCAGCCAGATTGCCGCCGGCGAGGTTGTCGAACGGCCGGCCTCGGTGGTCAAGGAACTGATCGAGAACGCTCTCGACGCCGGTGCCGGACATGTCGACGTCCAGATCGAACAAGGCGGCGTGCGCCTGATCCGCGTCGCCGACGACGGTGGCGGCATCGCCCGCGACGACCTGCCCCTGGCGCTTGCCCGTCATGCCACCAGCAAGATCGGCAGCCTCGACGATCTCGAGCGCGTCGCCAGCTACGGCTTTCGCGGTGAGGCGCTGGCTTCTATCGCTTCGGTGGCACGGCTGGCCCTGACCAGCCGCACGGCCGGCGACGCCCATGCCTGGCGCCTGCGCGACGGCAGCGCGCCCGAGCCGGCGGCCCTGGCGGCGGGCACCGTGATCGAAGCCGCCGATCTGTATTTCAATACTCCTGCGCGGCGCAAGTTCCTCAAGACCGAGGCCACCGAATTCGCCCATTGCGACGAGGTGCTGCGCCGCATGGCGCTGGCGCGGCCCGAGGTGGCCTTCGGCCTCAGCCACAACGGCACCGTCAAGCGCCGCCTGCCGGCCGCCGACCTCGAGCGCCGCGTGCGCGACATTCTCGGCGACGAGTTTCCGGCCCGGGCGCGCCGCGTCGACGCCGAGGCCGGACCGCTGCGCCTGACCGGCTTCGCCGCTCTGCCCGCCTATGCCAAGGCCTCGCGCGACGATCAGTACTTCTTCGTCAACGGCCGCTTCGTGCGCGACAAGCTGCTCGTCCATGCCGTGCGCGAGGCCTATGCCGATATCCTGCACGGCACGCATCATCCGGCCTACGTGCTGTTCCTCGACCTCGACCCGGCCACGGTAGACGTGAACGTGCACCCGGCCAAGATCGAAGTGCGCTTCCGCGATGCGCGCGGCGTACATCAGTTCGTATTTCACGCCTTGACGCGTACGCTGGCCGAGCCGGTTGCCGCCGCCAGGACAACGCCGACCTCAGTGCCCTACCAGGCACCGCCGAGCCAGATGCCGCTGACGGTGCGGGATCGGCAGGACGCCAACGCCTATCTCGACTTCGTCGGCACGGCGTTCGCGCAAGCCAGGCCCGACCCGTTGCCCGAAAGCACATCGGTCATCCCGCCGCTCGGCTATGCCATCGGCCAAGTGCATGGCCTCTACGTACTGGCGCAGAACGAGCGCGGCCTCGTTGTCGTCGACCAGCATGCCGCCCACGAACGCGTCCTCTACGAACGCCTCAAGACCGCGCTGGATGCCGGAGCGCCAGCCGTACAGGCCCTGCTGGTACCGGCGCTGATCGCCGCCAGCGAAAAGGAGATCGCCACCGCCGCCGAGCGGACCGAGGCGCTGGCCGGCCTGGGCTTCGAGCTGGCCGCCGCCGGCCCGCGACAGTTGGCGGTCCGCGCCGTGCCCGCGCTGCTGGCCGCCGGAGACGTCGCCGAACTGACCCGCTCCCTGCTACGCGAACTGGCGGAGCACCCGGTCAGCCAGGTAATCGCCGCCCGCCGCAACGAATTGCTCGCCACCCTCGCCTGCCACGGCGCCGTGCGCGGCCGGCGCACCATGACCCTGCCCGAGATGAACGCGCTGCTGCGGCAGATGGAGGAAACCGAGCGCGCCGACCAATGCAATCACGGCCGGCCGACTTGGGTGCAATTGGCGCTGGACGATCTCGACAAGCTCTTCCTGCGCGGCAAGTGACAGGCGCCGACAACCCTCTTCGCCCAACGGGCGAAGCCGATCAGTCGCCCCCCGCTCCCGGAGAGGGGGGGCGGGGGGGAGAGCCCTTCGATAGCCGTGAGGAGAATGGCCGGCTACCGCCGGCCATTCTCCTCATGGGTCCGACGGCCAGCGGCAAGACGGCGCTGGCGTTCGAGATCGCGCAACGCTTCCCCGTCGATATCGTCAGCGTCGATTCGGCCCAGGTGTTCATCGACATGAACATCGGCACCGCCAAGCCCGATGCCGAAACCCTGGCGCGCTTTCCGCACCGGCTGATCGACCTCATCACGCCCGAAGAGCGCTATTCGGCGGCACGTTTCCGCGACGACGCCCTGCGCGAGATGGCGATCATCACCGCCGCCGGCCGCGTGCCGCTCCTGGTCGGCGGCACCATGCTCTACTTCAAGGCGTTGCGCGAAGGTCTCGCCGATCTGCCGCGGGCCGACGCCGAACTGCGCGCCGATATCGATGCCGAGGCGGCGGCGCACGGTTGGCCGGCGCTGCATGCCGAGCTGGCACGCCTCGATGCCGAGACGGCGGCGCGCCTGGCGCCCAATGATGCCCAACGCATCCAGCGCGCGCTGGAGGTCGTGCGCGTCACCGGCCGGCCGATGGCCGAATCGTTCGCACGCCAGACAGCGGAGACCCTGCCTTATCGGACACTGGCGCTGGCCCTGGCGCCCTCGGATCGTGCCGTGCTGCACGCACGCATCGCCGAACGCTTCGACGCCATGATCAAAGATGGCCTGGTGGCCGAGGTCGAGGCGCTACGCGCCAAGTACCGGCTCCATGGCGGCCTGCCGTCGATGCGCTGCGTCGGCTACCGCCAGGTTTGGGCGATGCTCGAAGGCGAACTGCCGGCGCCGGACCTGCGCGACCGTGGTATTTACGCCACGCGCCAGTTCGCCAAGCGGCAGCTGACCTGGCTGCGCACTACGCCCGGCCTCATTGCGCTCGACAGCATCGCCGTCGACGCCACGACACGGGCATTGCGCGCCGTCGGCACCCTGTTGCACTGAATCGGCGTCGTGTCATCGCCACCTGCTCCGCGTCTGAGCCGCCGGCGCACAAATATTACTTTCGGCATGCATCATAGGTACAATACCCTTTGCACGGCCGGGTCGCTCGACCTCCTCTCGAGATAGCCGCGGCCGGCGTGACGAGGTGCTCCCATGCCTTCGCAACGACAACTCCTCGACGTCATCCGCATCCAGACGGAGATCGCCAAGCTCGGCCTCGATCTGGGCGAAGTGATGGAACTGGTCGTCGAGCGCACACCCGCCCTGGTCAAGGCCGACGGCGCCGCCATCGAGATTGTCGACGGCGACGAAATGGTCTATCGCGCCACCTCGGGCATCGCCAGAGCACACCTGGGCCTCAGGATCAAGCGCGACGCCAGTCTGTCGGGGCAATGCGTGCTCACTGGCCAGACCTTGCGCTGCGACGATTCCGAGCGCGATGCGCGCGTCGACCGCGACGCCTGCCGCCGGGTCGGACTGCGCTCGATGATCGTCATGCCCCTGATGCACGGGGATGTCACGGTCGGCGTGTTGAAGGCGATGTCGCGCCAGCCGGGCCGGTTCTCCGATGGCGACATCATCGTGCTCTCCCTGCTTACGGAAGTCGTCGGTGCCGCCATGCATTTCGCCACCGAACTGGAAAGCGACATGCTGTTCCACCGCGCCACGCACGACGGCCTGACCGATCTCGCCAACCGTTCGTTGTTCCTGGACCGCCTGCGCGCCGTGGTTGACCGGAATTTCCGCCAGCGCAGCCCGGCCGGCATCGTCATGATCGACCTCGACGGCCTGAAAGCCATCAACGACTGCTTCGGTCATCGCATCGGCGACGCCGTGCTGAAGGAAGTGGCGACCCGGATCAGGACGGCGTCGCGAAGCTCAGATACCGTCGCCCGCCTCGGCGGCGACGAGTTCGCCGTTATTCTGAATTCCGTCGACGGCTGCCGGGACATCGATGCGGCGGTCCAACGCTTCGACGACCAGATCCGGGAACCTTTCCTGTTCGAGCACAAGCCCTACCCGTTGCGCGCCAGCATCGGCGCCGCCTGCTGTCCCGAGGACGGCAACGACCTGGATCAACTGATGGAAATCGCCGACCGGCGCATGTACGCGGCCAAGCGCGAACATCACGATCACCAGCGGCCGACGCCGAACTGAGCCGTCGGCCGGCCAAGCGCCGCTCAGGTCACTGTGGTCTGCGGTTGGTGGGCTTCGCAGTTCTCGATGCGACCGATCAGATAGACATGTTCGCCGGCCGCCGAGAGCACGTCGAGTGCCTGACGTTCATGTTCCTGCGCCACGATGACGACCATGCCAATGCCGCAGTTGAACACCCGATGCATCTCGGCATCGGCGACATTGCCCTCGCGTTGCAGCCATTGGAACAGCGGCGGCATATCCCAGGAGGTTCGGTCGAGCACCGCGGCGAGCCCGGGCTGCAGAATGCGCGGAATGTTATCGAGCAAGCCGCCGCCGGTGATATGGGCCAGTCCCTTGACCGGCAGCGCCTGCATCAGCGCCAACAGCGGCTTGACGTAGATGCGCGTCGGCGCCATTACGGCGTCGGCCAGGCTGCGGCCGTCTAAGTCGGCATCGAGATTCGGCTTGGCGCGTTCGATGATGCGCCGGATCAGCGAATAGCCGTTGGAATGCGCGCCCGAGGAAGCGAGGCCAAGGACGGCGTCACCGGGCTGGATGCGCGAGCCGTCGATGATGGTCGACTTCTCGACCGCGCCGACGGCAAAACCGGCCAGGTCGTATTCGCCGGCCGGGTACATGTCTGGCATCTCGGCCGTCTCGCCGCCGATCAACGCGCAGCCGGCCAGTTCGCAGCCCTTGGCGATGCCCTCGACCACGCGTGCCGCGACGTCGACGTCGAGCTTGCCGCAGGCGAAGTAGTCGAGGAAGAACAACGGTTCGGCGCCCTGTACCAAAATGTCATTGACGCTCATGGCGACCAAATCCTGGCCGATGGTGTCGTGCCGATTCAACTGGAAAGCCAGCTTGAGCTTGGTGCCGACGCCGTCTGTGCCCGAGACCAGCACCGGCTCTTGATACTTGTGGGCGATGTCGAACAGGGCGCCAAAGCCGCCGATGCCTGCCATCACTTCGGGACGCATGGTGCGCCGGGCCGCCGGCTTGATGCGGTCAACGAGGGCGTCGCCGGCATCGATATCGACGCCGGCATCGCGATAGGTGAGAGCGTCGCTCACGGTCAAATCCCTTGATTTAAGTCGGAACGGGAGCCGGATACAGTTATCATGCTGTCGCGCCGCGGGATCTTCCCGCCCCCTCCGTTCGAAAGAAGCGCGATTTTACCGGAAATGTCCCTACCTCCCGAAGCCACCCGCTACCGCCTGCAAGCCGCGCTCTGGATCGCGCTCGGCATCGGCCTGATCTGGCTGCTCTCCCTGCTCGGGCCGGTGCTGACGCCATTCCTGCTCGCCGCCATCCTCGCCTACATCTGCAGCCCGGCCGTCGACCGCCTGGAGAAGCTGCGCCTGCCGCGGCTGCTCGCGGTCGTGCTGATCTTGCTGCTACTGGTCGCGGTCCTGGCGGCGCTGGCGCTGATCCTGGTGCCGCTGCTGGGCCAGGAAACGGCCATCCTGTCGTCCCGGTTGCCCGATTGGTTGTCCGCACTCAACAGCAGGCTGACGCCATGGCTGTCCCAGCACCTGGGCACCGGTCTCGAGTTCGATGCCGCCGCGCTGAAAAGGATGCTCAGCGAGAATTCCGGCAGCCTGCAGGGGCTCGGCAACAAGCTGCTGGAATCGCTGCGTATCGGCGGCGCCGCGCTGACCGGGCTGCTCATCAACCTGGTGCTAGTGCCCGTGGTGATGTTCTATCTGCTGCTCGACTGGCGCCGCTTGGTGGCGTGGCTCGACAACGCCGTGCCGCGCGCCTGGCACGCCAAGGTCGCCACCATGGCACGCGACGTCGATACCGTGCTGTCGGGCTTCCTGCGCGGCCAGCTTCTGGTCATGCTCGTCCTCGCCTGCTACTACAGCATCGCCCTCTCCATTGCCGGCCTGCCCTCCGCAGTCACCATCGGCATACTGACCGGGCTCCTGATCTTCATCCCCTACCTCGGCTTCGCCACCGGCCTGGTCGTCGCCCTGCTCGTGGCGACGCTGCAATTCGCCGGCTTGGGACCGTTGATCGCGGTGGCGATCGTGTTCGGCATCGGCCAGGTGCTCGAAGGCTTCATGCTCACGCCTTTCCTGGTCGGCAGCCGCATCGGCCTGCATCCGCTGGCGGTGATCTTCGCCCTCATGGCTTTCGGCCAGTTGTTCGGCTTTTTCGGCATCCTGCTCGCGCTGCCGGCTTCCGCCGCCCTCCTGGTCGGCCTGCGCGAACTGCGCACGCTTTACTTGGGCAGCCACTTCTACCATGGCGGTGGTGGCGCGTGACCCAGTTGTTGCTCGATCTCAAGCCGGAGCAGGCGCCGACGCTGGACAATTTCGTTGTCGGCGGCAACGCCGAATTGATTGCGCAGCTCAACACCTTGGCCGATGCGCATTGTTTCGACGCCATCTACCTTTGGGGACCCGAGGGTTGCGGCAAGAGCCATCTGTTGGCGGCGACGGCGGCCAGGGCCATGCGCCGGCGCCCGATCAGCCTGCTGGCCGGTGCCGACACCGGCGCCGAGATCGCCGTTGCACCCGGCGCCCTGATCGCCATCGACGACATCCAGGCACTCGGCGAGGCAGCGCAGATTGCCTTGTTCCGCACCTTCAACGCCGCACGCCTCGCCGGCCTGGCCCTGCTGCTCTCCGGCAGTGAGCCGCCGGCGCGCCTCGCCCTGCGCGACGACTTGCGCACGCGCATCAGCCAGGCGCTGGTGTTCGAGGTCAAGGCGCTCTCCGACGACGACAAGGCCGCCGCGCTGGGCCGTCACGCGGAGATGCGCGGCATGCGGGTCGAAGATGGCCTGATACGCTATCTGTTAAGCCGCGGCCGGCGCGACCTGCCGTCGCTGATGGCGGTACTCGACGCGCTCGACCGCGCGACGCTGGAACGGCATCGACCGGTAACGCTGCCGTTGCTGAAGGAAGTCATGCAACCGCAATTCGACAACGACAATGAATCCGCTTCTCTTTGATCTCGACAACGTGCCGCTTGTCGGCACGTTGCGGCGTAGGCCAACCTGAGCCAAGCGAAGGTTAAGCCGCGCAGCAGCGGCCGAAGCCACAAACCCGGAAATAATGCAAATGAAGCTCGTACTCTTCGACCTCGACAACACGTTATTGGACGGCGACTCCGACTTCGAGTGGGCCCAGTTCCTGATCGGCAAGGGCGTGCTCGACCGCGAGGTGCACGAAGCGCGCAATCAGGAGTTCTATGAGCACTACAAGGCCGGCACGCTCGACATCGACGCTTTCCTCGATTTCCAGCTGGTACCACTGACTCGCCACACGCGCGCCGAACTCGATGCCTGGCACGAGGAATTCATGGCCACGAGCATTCGGCCTCTGATCGGCGCCGCCGCCCGTGTCCTGGTGCAGCGCCACCTCGACGAAGGCGGCCTGGTCGCCATCGTCACCGCCACCAACAGCTTCGTCACCGGCCCGATCGCGCGCGAGTTCGGCGTCGCCCACCTGATCGCGACCATTCCGGCCCAGGACGACGGCCGCTTCACCGGCAAGCCGCGCGGCACGCCCGCGTTCAAGGCCGGCAAGATCGAGCGCGTCGAGAGCTGGCTCGAGTCCATGGGCCTGTGGTGGAGCAGCTTTGAGCAGAGCTGGTTCTACAGCGATTCGCTCAACGACCTGCCGCTATTGTCGAAGGTCGACCATCCGGTGGCGGTCGATCCCGACCCGACGCTGCGCGCCCACGCGACGGCCCACGGCTGGCCTATCATCAGCCTACGTTGATCTACGGTATCATTGCGGCCTTTTCCGGCAGATTACCGCCGTATGATCCGCAAGCTGCTGCGCCGTGTGTTCCGCCACGGCCAGCCGACACCCCATCCGCTGGAAACCATTCCGGCCAGTCGCCACGGCATCCGCCGCGAGCTGGTGTCGCCTGGCGCACGGCGGGTCTGCGAGACGCTGCAGAAAGGCGGCTATCACGCCTACGTGGTCGGCGGCGCCGTGCGCGACCTGATCGCCGGTATCGAACCGAAAGACTTCGACGTCGCCACTAATGCCACGCCTGACCAGGTGCGCGGCCTGTTCCGTCGTTCACGCGTCATCGGCCGCCGTTTCCAGATCGTCCACGTCATGCAGGGCGCCGAGACCATCGAGGTATCCACCTTTCGCGCCGCCCATGACGCGGATACGCTCAAGGACGAGCACGGCCGCGTCCTGCGCGACAACGTCTGGGGCTCGATGGAGGAGGACGCCGCCCGGCGAGACTTCACCATCAACGCGCTCTACTACGATCCCAGTAGCGAAGTGGTGCTCGACTATCACCGCGGCGTCGAGGACTTGCAGAAGAAGACCATGCGCATGATCGGCGATCCGCGCACGCGCTACCGTGAAGACCCGGTGCGCATGCTGCGCGCCGTACGCCTGGCGGCCAAGCTCAGCCTGCGCATGGATGCCAAGCTGGAAGCGCCGATCCGCGACATGGCCGACCTCATCGACAACGTGCCCGTCGCGCGCGTGTTCGACGAGATGCTGAAGCTGCTGTTCTCCGGCCACGCCGTCGAATGCGTGCGCCGCCTGCGCGAGGAAGGCCTGCACCATGGCCTGCTGCCACTGCTAGACGTCATCCTCGAACAGCCGCTGGGAGAAAAGTTCGTCATGTTGTCGCTGGCGAATACCGACGAGCGGGTACGCGCCGGCAAGGCGGTATCGCCGGGTTTCCTGTTCGCCACCCTGCTCTGGCACGAGGTACTGGCCGACTGGGAGACGCGCAAGAAGGCAGGCGAATTGCCGATGCCCGCCCTCTACGCCGCCATGGATGAAGTGCTCGAGCAGCAGGGCGAGAAACTCGCCGTTACGCGCCGCATCGTCGGCGACATCAAGGAAATCTGGGCCTTGCAGCCGCGCTTCGACAAGCGCGCCGGCCGGGCACCGCTGCGCCTGCTGACCCAGCCCCGCTTTCGCGCCGCTTGGGACTTCTTGGTCCTGCGCGGCCAAAGCGGCGAAATCAAACCGGAGCTGGTCGACTGGTGGCGCGAGTTCCAGGACGCCAGCGACGCGCGGCGCGACGAGATGCTGTTGCCCGACACCGCCAAGAAGCGCCGACGCTCGCGCGGCCGCGGCCGCAAGGCCACCGAACGCACGCCGGCCCCGGGGACGACATGATTCGCGCCTACATCGCGCTGGGATCGAATCTCGGCAATCCGGTGTCCACGGTCGATGCCGCCATCGATGCCATGGCGGCCTTGCGCGGCTCCATCCTCAAGGCCATGTCTTCGCTCTACCGGACGGCGCCCGTCGGCCTCAAGCACCAGCCCGACTTCATCAACGCCATGGTCGCCATCGATACGCGCCTGCCGGCACGCGAACTGCTCGACGAACTGTTCCGGGTCGAAGCCGAGTTCGGGCGCGTACGCAGCGTCAGGAACGCGCCGCGTACGCTCGATCTCGACTTGATTCTCTACGACGATCTGGTGCAGGACGATCCGGAATTGACCCTGCCGCATCCACGCATGCATGAGCGTGCCTTCGTGCTCATGCCGCTGGAGGAAATCGCGCCCGGCCTGATCGTCCCCGGTCACGGGCGAGTGCCCGAACTGCTGGAACGTTGCCGCGACCAGCGCATCCATGTCCTGACGCGTCCCTGAGCCGGCCGCGTTATAGTCCTCTCAGTTCTCCCTGACCGAGCGCTGCCATGACCTATCTCGCCAGCAACAAGCCGATCACCCTGACCGAGCTCGCGCGCATGAAGCGCGAAGGCGACAGGATCGCCATGCTCACCGGCTATGACGCCAGTTTCGCCGCCCTCGAGGACCGCTGCGGCGTCGACGTCATCCTGGTCGGCGACTCGCTCGGCAATGTCATCCAGGGCAAGACGTCGACGCTGCCGGTGACCATGGAGCAGATGGTCTACCACACCGAATGCGTCGGCCACATGGCGCAGCGCGCGATGTGCGTCGCCGACCTGCCTTTCGGCGCCTATCACGAATCGAAGGAACAGGCGATCCGCAACGCCGGCCGCCTGCTCGCCGTCGGTGCCGAAATGGTCAAGCTCGAGGGCGGAATGGTGATGGCGGAGACGGTCGACTTCCTGGTCGAGCGCGGCGTGCCGGTCTGCGCCCACATCGGCCTGACGCCGCAATCAGTGCACGCCTTGAGCGGCTATCGCGTCCAAGGCCGCGACGAGGCCGGCGCGGCGCGTCTGAAGGCCGACGCCCTGGCGCTGGAACAGGCCGGCGCGGCGATGATGGTGCTGGAGATGGTACCGGCGGCAGTGGCGGCGGAGATTACGACTTCGCTCACTGCCTGCGCCACCATCGGCATTGGTGCCGGGGCCAACTGCGATGGCCAGGTGCTCGTGCTCTACGACATGCTCGGCGTCTACCCGGGCAAGAAGGGGCGCTTCGTCAAGGATTTCATGGCCGAGACGCACAGCATGGAAGCGGCGGTCAAAGCCTATGTCCAGTCGGTCAAGGACGGTACCTTCCCGGCGCCCGAACACTGCTACTGAGTCGGAGCCATGCAGGTTCACCAGACCATCACCGGACTGCGCAACGCCCTCAAGAATACCGGCCTCGATAAGCGCGTGGCCCTGGTTCCGACGATGGGCAGTCTGCACGACGGCCATATCGCGCTGATGCACCTGGCGCGCGAGCATGCCGACACCGTGGTGGCGACCATCTTTGTCAACCGCCTGCAGTTCCGGCCCGGCGAGGACTTCGACAAATACCCGCGTACCTTCGAGGCCGACCGCGAGAAATTGATGGCCGCCGGCGCCGACCTGCTGTTCGCCCCCGACGAGGCCGAGATGTATCCGCGACCGCAGGGCTACCACGTCGAGCCACCACCCGAGCAGGCAACGACGCTCGACGGCGAGTTCCGGCCCGGGCATTTCCGCGGCGTCGCCACCGTGGTCATGAAGCTGTTCCACATCGTCCGGCCGCATGTCGCGGTGTTCGGAAAAAAGGACTACCAGCAGTTGCTGATCATCCGCAACATGGTCGCCGACTTCAACTTGCCCATCGAGATCGTCGGCGGCGAGACCGTACGTGCCGCCGACGGCCTGGCCCTGTCCTCGCGCAACGGTTACCTGTCGCCGGCCCAGCGCGCGGAAGCGCCGCGCCTGTTCAGAACCATAACCAAAGTCGTAGGACAAATCCGTGCCGGCAACCGCGATTTCGCCAACCTGGAACAACTGGCCAGCGCCGAAATGGCCGCTACGGGCTGGTTTCCGGACTATATTGCAGTGCGCAATAAGTTTGGCCTACAATTGCCGGCCGTTCACGACTCCGACCTCGTCGTTCTTGCAGCGGCACGCCTCGGTGGCACCCGCCTGATCGACAATCTGGAAGTGTAGAACCCGTCCTGCCGCAGTGGGCAGGCGGCGTACCGGGGACGGGCACCGGGCGCTTTGGCGCCCAACCTTCCAGAAGGATCGACTATGCAACGCATGATGCTGAAATCGAAGCTGCACCGCGTAACCGTGACGCAGGCGGAACTCCACTACGAGGGATCCTGCGCCATCGATGAGGACTTGCTCGACGCCGCCGACATCCGCGAATACCAGCAGATCGAGATCTGGAACGTGGACAACGGCGAACGCTTCACCACCTACGCGATCAAGGCCGAACGCGGTTCGGGCACCATTTCGGTGAACGGCGCGGCGGCGCGCAAGGCATCACCCGGCGACCTGTTGATCATCGCCACCTTCGCCATGCTCAATGAAGTCGAACTGGCCAAGTTCGAACCGGACCTGATCTACGTCGACGCCCGCAACCGCATCACTCACCGCAGCCGCAGCATTCCGACCCAGGCGGCGGCCTGAGGGTCTGCTCCCTTTCTCCCCGCCGGGGAAGAATGGCCGGGGATGAGGGGACAGGACCGAGGTCGCGTATGGGTGCCCTCACCCCCCACCCCTCTCCCACGGGAGAGGGGTGCTTTGTGTGCCGCTGCTCGGCTGCTACTTGAACGCCGCCGGATCGAGGCCGTGGCGCGCCAGCAGCTTGTAGAACTCGGTCCGGTTGCGCTGTGCCAGCCGCGCCGCGCGAGCGACGTTGCCAGCGGTGGTCTGTAGCAGTTGCGCGAGGTAATCGCGTTCAAAGGCGCGCCGCGCCTCGTCGAACCCGGCCATATTGCGTTCATGTTCCTCGCGCAGCAGGCGCCGCACCAACGTCGCCGGCACCAGTGGCGTTACCGACAGGCGCAGTGCCTGCTCGACCACGTTCTCCAATTGCTTGACGTTGCCCGGCCAAGGCGCCTCCTGCATCAACGCCAGCGCCTCCGGAGAGAAGCGCCGATCGCCGCCATGGCGGGCCACGAACGAAGCCACCAGGGCGGGAATGTCTTCCTGGCGCTCTGACAACGCCGGCACGCGCAGGTTGGATGCGCCCAGGGCGTAGTAGAGATCGGCGCGAAAACCGCCGTCGCGCACCGTGCGGTCGAGCGGCATGGCGCTGGCAGCGATGATGCGAACGTCCGGCAAGCCGGAACGCGAGCGGCCGAAGAGTTCGGCCGAACTGTGCACCAGCGGCAGCAGTCTCGCCTGGGCCACGGGGGACAGGGCACCCACCTCGTCGATGAACAGCGTACCGTCCTTGGCCGCCAGCATCAGCGGCCCGGCACCGGCCGGCTGACGGTCGCCGCCGCCGAACAACTGCGCCTCCAGTTCGGGACCGGGCATGGTCGCGCTCGGCGCGACCACGAACGCCTTGCCGGCACGCAGGCTGACGTCGTGGATGGCCTTGGCCAGAGTCGCCTTGCCGGCACCAGTCGGTCCGATGATCAGCAGCGGCCGGTTGTCTTCGGCAGCACGCCTCGCCTGGCGCAGCAATTCGTCCATGACGACGCTGACCGATACGATCGCCGAACGCCAGTGACCATCCTCGGCCGCCGCCGTCATGGGCGGTGACAAAGCCACAGCGGCCGCCACGCGATCGAGCAGCTCGCGGCCGTCGAACGGCTTGGTCAGGAAGCTGAAGACGCCGCGTTGCGTGGCGGCGACGGCGTCCGGAATGGTACCGTGGGCGGTGAGGATGATCACCGGCACCGTCGGCGCCTCTTCGTGCAACCGTTGGAACAGGGCGTGCCCGTCCATGCCGCTCATGCGCAGGTCGGTGATCACCGCCTGCGGACGACCGCTACGGAAGCGTTCGATCGCCTCCTCGCCCGACGCCGCTTGCGCAACGTCGTAGCCCGCCACCGAAAGACGTACGCCAATCAGGTGCAGCAGATCGGGATCGTCGTCGACTACCAGGATCTTGGGGTTGTTCATGGCTTGCGCGGTGGCTTCAACGTGGTGCGATCGATCTCGCGCAGCGCATCGAGCTTCTGCTGCAGATCTTCGACCTTCTTGTGTTCGTCATTGAGCAAGGTTTCGGTACGCTTCTGTTCCGCCTGTGTTGCCTGGGCACGATGCTGCTCTTCCTTAACTTGGCGCTGACGTTCGACCGTCAGCCGATAGACCAGCTTGGCGACATCACGCCGCATCGACGGGTGGGTGGCATCCGCCGTCCATTCGGCGG
>Ga0316583_10000316_pt1 | contig 13588 bp, 10 predicted proteins | sample J_170502JBrBrA_D_FD_204513 | JGI IMG/M metagenome (GOLD analysis project Ga0316583, IMG submission 204513) | Rhizosphere microbial communities from salt marsh grasses in Alabama, United States - J_170502JBrBrA | ecosystem: Host-associated > Plants > Roots > Rhizosphere | place: USA: Alabama... | reverse complement strand
GACTCCTGAATCATTACGCCAGACGAGCCGCCTGATCCTCGGCTGGGTTCTGGAACAGGACGGGGAGCTTGCCCGGCCCAGTACCGCTATGATCCCTATCCGTCCCGAACCTGTTTCGGGGACTGCTGCTGTCGGTTGTGCTACCGGAACGTCAGCCCGCCGGAGACCGCTACGGGCACGTTGCTCGCGTCGTTTGTGCCCGTACCCAGTTGACCGTCGCTGTTTGACCCCCAACAGTAGACCTGACCCGCGCCGGTGAGGGCGCAGTCGTGATCCGCAGCAGCAGTGATCCGCTCGAAGGTCAGCCCTCCCGAGACCGCGACGGGAACGTCGCTCAATGGGTCGTCCGTCCCGTTGCCCAGTGTGCCGTAGTAGTTCGAGCCCCAGCAGTGGGCCTGCCCCGAGCTGGTGAGGGCGCAAGTGTGATCCAAGCCCGCGCTGATATCCTGGAAGCTCAGCCCTCCCGAGACCGCCACTGGGACGGCGCTCGGCTCCGTCGTGCCGTTGCCCAGTTCGCCCCTGTCGGGGAATTCGCCGCCCCAACAATAGGCCTGGCCCGAGTTGGTGAGGGCGCAGGTGTGGGTCCAGCCGGCGCTGATCCGCTGGAAGCTCAGCCCGCCCGAGACAGGCACGGGGACCGCGCTGTCGAGGCCGCCACTGCCCAGTTGGCCCCAGCCGTTCCACCCCCAGCAGTAGGCCTGCCCCGTGCGGGTGATAGCGCAGGTGTGATCCAAGCCCGCGCTGATCCACTGGAAGCTCAGGCCGCCGGAGACCGCCACGGGAACGTCGCTCGGGTCATTCCCGCCGTTGCCCAGTTTGCCGTCCCAGTTGTTCCCCCAGCAGTACGCCCGCCCGCTGACGGTGAGTCCGCAGGTGTGACTGTCGCCCGCGCTGATCCACTGGAATTTCAGGCCGCCGGAGACCGCTACGGGGACGTCGCTCGGGTCATTTGTACCGTTTCCCAGTTGGCCCTGGGAGTTGTCCCCCCAGCAGTAGACCTGACCCGCGTTGGTGAGGCCGCAGGTGTGATCGTGGCCCGCTCCGATCTCCTGGAAGGTCAGCCCGCCGGAGACCGCCACGGGAACGTTGCTCGGGTCATTTCTGCCATTGCCCAGCTGGCCCCAGGAGTTGTCCCCCCAGCAGTAGGCCTGTCCCGTGGTCGTGAGGCCGCAGGCGCCAACCGCGCCCGCACTGAGATTGTCCTCCTCCATGCGCGCGACCGTGAGCGCGGTCTGGCCGCTGACCCCCTGGCTCGTCGCCACGATCGTCACCTCTCCTTCGCTTACGCCCGTGCCCAGCCCGGTTGCGTCGACCGTGGCCACGTCCGGGTTCGAGCTGCTCCACGTCACGCTCGTCCCGGTCAGGTGGTTGCCGTCCACGTCCTCGACCGTAGCGCTGAACTGCTGCGCCCCGCCTGTGAAGATCGTGTCCGCATCCGGCGAGACGATCACTCGGCCGACGGTCTCCGGCTCCTTGTTGTCGGGGGGCTGCGTGGCCGTCGGACTACCGCCGCAGGTGGTGGTCCACGGCGCGACCATGAGGGACGCGGCGACGAGGGTAGCACGGATCCACCCGCGGGGCATCGATGGGCGCGAAGACGGATGTAGGCCGATGGGGTTCGACATGGCGGGGTGTGGAGAAGAACGGCAATCGGATGGCTGTGGGCTCGCTGCAGAGTGGTGATCGCGAGTCAATTGCGGGCTGCCGCCAGGAGGCGGTGACCGTCCGACAGGGGGGGGCGCCACCCAGTAGCTGCGGTCGGCGGCACCGTCAATGCGGCGGTAGCTGCGTTTCGATTACTGCCACAACGTATCTTGAGCCCTTCAGCGACTCTTCCGACGCCGACCCTCACCTGCCAGGCCATCGCGTCCGGGCACCCTCCGGGGCGCGCCCCGTGCGACGACCCCACCCGAAGTCGGCCGCCCGATCCGGTGCGGCTCGATCCGCTGCCGCCGCGCGGCTCGGTTCCACCACAACGACTGGAATCGATGCCCTCGCCCCCGAGGTGCTTCCGTAGACGACGGTGGTCCCCGGCGTGACGCCCACTACCCGACCGCCGAAGAGTTCGACGTGCACGATGCTGCTGTCGGCGCAAGACCACTCGACGGTCTCTCCCGGAATGGCCACGCCATCCTGGTCCAGCGTGGTCGCGCTCACCGTGGCGGTGTCGCCCACCGTCACGTGGAGTGAATCCGGTGAAATGACGACGGTCGTGGGCACCCGGACGTGGACGTAGATCAACGTGCTCGCGAGCGGAGGGGCGTCGGGGTCTGGCTGGTCGGTCGCGGTGATCGTCGTGGTGCCGGGGCCCTGAGCACCTAGGTTGTATTCTCCGGAGTAGACCTGCGCGATCATGGTGTCGGCGGAAGACCACACGACGCTCTCACCGTCAATTGTTGCGCCGTCCCGATCGGAGACAATGGCCCAAAGAGCGCTCCCGGACGGGCCAATCGCCGTCAACGTGTCGCCTTCGTTGAAGACCGCGGTATCCACCTCTCCTGCGGTGCTCGTAGGCTTCCAGAGTATGGCCCGCAGGGTGATGCTCGCCGGTATGCGGACCGCCGCCGTGATGGTGTCACTCACGGGCGGATGCGTCGGCGCCGCCAGGGGGCCGCTTCCCGGTGCCGCGAGCGGAGTCGAGCCGGGGACGGCTTCGACGACCAGCCGCTGCGTGGTGGAGTCCGGACCCAGCCTCCAACCCGTGCTCGCCACGCCCGATGCGTCGCTGACCACGGAATCCGACGTGACCCCTCCTCCTCCGAGGGCTGTGAAACGAACGGGGACACCCGGGACTCCTAGTCCCCCTTGCCCAGGCGCCCCCTCCACGGTCACGTGGATGTCGAGCAGGTGGCCCGCCACGGCCGTGATGCTGGTCCCGCTGTCGGGCGCGAGCGTCGCAGGCACGTCACGCACCACCACCGTCGCCGACGCGGAGACGGTGCCCACGCTGGCGGTGACGGTGGTGACGCCCTGGTCGGCGCCGCGCACGCGCCCGGCCGAGTCGACCGAGGCGATACCCGCGTCCGACGAGGTCCATTTGATTCCGGAAGGGAGCTCCGAGGGTGCGACTGGATTCTGGTTCTCGTCCAGGGCCGTCGCCACGACGTCGAGGGTGTCGCCGACGTAGAGCCTCAGGCTGTCCTGGTCGAGCCGCAGCGAGCCGACTACGACGGGCTTGTTGTTGCCGGTCTGCGTGGCCGTCGGACTACCGCCGCAGGTGGTGGTCCAGGGTGCGGCCATGAGCGACGCGGCTACGAGGGTAACACGGATCCACCCGTGGGGCATCAATGGACGCGGAGACGGGTACAGACCGTTCGAATTCGACATGGCGGGGAAATCGGATGGCTATGGGCTGACCGCGGCATGATGTGCGCGCATTACCTGCGGAATACCGGGAAGAGGCGATCGCCGTCTGGTAGGGGGGCGCCACCACAGTAAGTACGGTCGGCGGCAGCGTCAATGCGGTCGCTGGGCCCTGTGGGTGGCGACAAACTCGTCCGCCGTGAAGCGGAGCCCGGCGCGGCCGGCCGAGAATCGACCCCCAGGTCCGCAAGCTGATCCGCTATATGTGGCGTGCGAACCCCACGTGGGGCAAGCCGCGGATCCAAGCGGAACTCCGCAAGATCGGGATCGAGGTCAGTGACTCTACGGTCCGGCGTTACCGACCCCCGCCGTCTGGTCCGCCGTCTCAGACCTGGCGCTCGTTCCTCGAAAATCACGTCAGGGACATCGCTGCGCTGGACTTCTTCGTCGTCCCGACGGTGACCTTCCGCGTGCTCTACGTGCTGGTGGTCATGTCCCATGATCGCCGCCGCATCGTGCACTTCAACGTCACGACCTCGCCGTCCGCTCGGTGGACCGCCCAGCAAGTCGTCGCGGCCTTCCCCTACAAAGCCGCACACCGCTTCCTGCTCCACGACCGCGACACCATCTTCCGCGGCAGCTTCGCCCAGCGTGTCGAGGCGATGGGCATCGAGGAAGCCCGTCACAGCCCCGCACTCGCCGTGGCAGAATCCATACTGTGAGAGGCTGATCGGCTCAATGCGCCGAGAGTGCCTCGACCACGTCATCGTTCTCGGTGAACGCCATCTCATGCGGGTGCTTCGAAGCTACGCTTCCTACTATCACGGCTCGCGAACACACCGGTCGTTGGACGATGACTGTCCGGATCCGCGTGGGGTGGAGCCGCCCGAGATGGGCGACATCGTCGCCCTCGCCCAGGTGGGTGGGCTTCACCACCGTTACACCCGCCGACTCGCTGCCTCACCCTCCCCACAGTCCCTCTTGCCGAGCCCACCCCCACACCCACGTGGCGGGACACCTCTTCCTGGCTGCGCCGGCCCCAATCGGCATACGCCCCGGTGAGCGTGGGTCGGCCACGACTTCACCACGGTCTCGGCTCGTTCCAGGCCGCATCTTCGGTCCACGAGCGCCCGGTCCGCCAGCCATCGGTGCGCCCTTCCCTACTCGGACGGATCTTTCGCCACCCACAGGCTGCTCGCTTTCACGAAGCCAGCCTCCTCCGCTGCTGCGCACGACCACCCTTCGCCCTCGAGCGACTCCATGCCCTTGCCGCTTGCCCCTCCTCAACGCGCATCCTACCATGCCCTTCGGGCCGGGATGGCGCTTGGACTTCTTGTCCTTTTCAAGGCCGGCGTTACACGCTTGATCCGGGAGGTCCGAGGATGCTCCCGACCGACTCGGGGAACGACACGACGAAGGGCCGCAGGTTGCTGCAAGTCGGCATTGCCGCACCGGTAGTGTTTGCAGTGGTTATCGTGGTCGCTGGCCAATTGGAACCGGGTTATTCGCACGCGTCCCAGTTCGTGAGCGAGCTCGGTGCCATAGGTGCGACGCACCGGAAGCTCTTCAGCTACGGCGGCCTGTTCCTGCCCGGCCTGCTGACCGTCGCGTTCGCACTCGGCATGTACTTGTTGGTGAGACCGCGCCCGTGGTTGGTGGCCAGTAGCCTCTTGGCTGCCCTCGCCGGGTTTGGACGTATGACCGGCCCATTTTTCCCATGCGACGCAGGCTGCGCCATTGACGACATGTCGTTTTCCGCGATGGTGCACTCACTGGTCGGATTCATGGCCCTGATGAGCGGGGCGTTGGCACCGCTGGTTCTGGCGATTGGGTTGAGAGGGCAACGGCGGAGCCGGTTATGGTGGTTGTCCGCCGGGTTGGGAGGTTGGCCTCTCGTGCTGGTCTTCGTGATGTTCGGGTTCGCGAAGACGCTCTCCTTCGTTGGCGTGATCCAACGTATTGTCCTGGCAGCATTCTACACTTGGGTCGTTGCGGTAGCGCTCAATGCAGATGCCCTGCAAGGCCAGCCGGCCGACGTCTAGGGGACGGCCCCCTCCCGACCCCGCCACTCGAGTATTGCCATCTCAGCGTCGAGTCGCCCGAGTGGCCATCGCCCCTGGGGGTCAGAGCTCCCCCGCCACCGCCGGCCTCTCCGGAGTCGACGGGGCATCCGCGTCCTCGTAGCGAGCCATCGAGAAGTACTCGCTGCCCGGTATCGGGTCGCCGCCGATCCAGGCGGCGAGCGAGGCCGCGGCGGTGCACGCCGCCATCATCCCGTAGCCGGACAACGCGCCCATGAGGGAGAAGCCGGCCACGTCGGTCGGCCCGACGAGCGGCAGGTTCTCCGGTGTCTTGCAGTAGTACCCACCAAAGACCGACACGCGGGCCGGCATCGCTTCGACGTACCGGGCCATGCCGGGACAGAGCCTGTAGGCTCCCCGGACCACGACGTCCGCGAACTCCGGAGGAAAGTCGGGCTCCCCCCGCGGAGGCTCGGCCTCTCGATGATACGGCCATCCGAGGCGGATCCAGTCGCTGTCGAGCGGGCCGTCCGGCCTGAGGTGCACCGCTCCCGGTAGCGGCTTCGCCAATCGTTCGAGCCCGTCTTCGCGAAGCCACGCCCGCTCCTGGTCCGACCACGGGAGATCCTGCGGCTCCGTGAGGATCGTGTAAGGCGCGGCGCGGGGGACGACGCCATGCGGATCGGGCATCACCACGAGCCGGTGGAGCACGGTGGCGACCGGAAGCTGCAGCCCCACCTTCCGGGCAACCTCCGCCAGAAAGGGACCCGCCACGTCGACGAAGCAGCGGGTCTCCACGGTTCGCCCCCCTTCCCGTCCACGACCTCGACGGCCCGTGCCCCGGCTGCGCCGGTGAGCACGTCCGTGACCTCGGCGCGCAGCACCTCGACGCCACGGCCGCGAGCCATCTCCAGCAGCCGCATGCCGAAGCGATGGGCTTCGAGCCAGCCTACCCGCCGCGCGTGAACGACGGCACGGGCCTCCGGCGTCACGTACGGCAAGCGGCGGCGAATGAGGGAAAGGGTCCAGCAGGAGGTCGACGCCGTCGGGCTCGCCGCGGAAGCCTTCCGGCCATGAAGCGACGTAGCCGATGCTCGAGCCACGCCGGTTCATCGCGAAGCGATTGTCGCGCGCGGTCGCGACTCCATCGCGGTAGTTCCCGGACGGGAGACCTCGATCACCCCTCGGGAGGGGGGAGGGTTCGGCTACTACTACCTTCCGTTCGGAAGCAAGAACGCTCTTGCTGCCCGTGTGGGGTCGTATCCGCCATCAACCCAAACGGATCGGAATACGATAGGGTGGCGGTCATCAGCACCGAGACCATCGAGGCCAGAGAATCCAAGGGGGGATACCTGGCCCGAACTCAGTTCCGTGGACTTCGACGCGGAAGGCAATCTCTGGCTAGAGCGGTCCTCCAAGTACGGAGGTCCTCGCGCTCCTTATGATGTGTTCTCTCGGGAGGGAGTCTGGCTTGGCCAGGTGACGCTCCCACCGGGTCGTCAGCGTTGTTTTCAGTTCGGCGAGGACTTCGTCCTGGGAACCTGGAGGGACGAACTGGACGTCCCCTACGTCAGGATGTACGCGTTGGAGAAGTGAGACCAGCCAGAGAATTCGAACTTCTGACCGGACGGCTCTCTCGCAGGATGCGGATCAGAGCCTGCCGAGTGGAGGCGGCGGGAGTCGAACCGGTCTGGGGGTGCGAGGGCCAATCCGGCGATACCGACACTGCCGCAAGGCATCTAGGGCGTTTCGACCCCAAGGGTGTGGGGTGGGATGTGGGGTCCGAGAGGTGCGCATGCATGTCCGGCAAGGGGCCATCGGTCCATGGCGTCGCTCGGTGAGCCAACGCACCATGGCGGCCGCCGAAGCTGGCGTAGTCCGCCGCCAGCAGGCAGTTTCGGTCACTTCCCTCCACTCGGCGCTGGTACAGGATGCGAGAACTCGATGGGCTGACGGTCCACGTCCTGGTCGACAACGTGACGGACATGCTGTCGAGCCGTCCGCTCCACGTCACCTCGGAGATGCGCGTCCTGATCGAGGCGGGCATGGCGGAGATGACGGGCGAGGCACTCTGCTGCGCACAGCACGGTCTCTCGCTGCTTGTGACGGCTCGCCTCGGGGCGGAGCGCCGAACGGTCCTGTTCGATGCGGGTCCGGATCCGTACGTCATCGACCGAAACGTCGGGCGGATGGGGGTGGATCTCGGTATCGTCGACGCGGCTGTCTTGTCTCACGGTCACTTCGATCATTCGGAGGGATTGCTCAAGGCAGCCGAGCTCATACGGGCGGGTAACGGCGGGAAGGCGGTCCCGCTACACGTGCACCCGGGCGCGTTCGTGAAGCGGGCACTGCGCCTCCCGACGGGCAACCTCCTTCAGCTCCAGGACGTCCCATCCCGCCGCGCGCTCGAGCAGGGAGGGATCGAGGTCGTCGCTTCCGATGGGCGGGAGGAGATCCTGGACGGCTCGTTCTTCCTGAGCGGCGAGATTCCGCGAACGAGCTTCGAGCGCGGCTTCGACGTCCAGGTGCGGATGACGGACGCGGGTGAGTGGGAGCCGGATCCGCTGGTGATGGACGAGCGGTTCATGCTCGCCCACGTGAAGGGGAAGGGACTGGCGATCTTCACCGGGTGCTCCCACGCGGGAATCGTCAACATCTGTGCGCATGTCAGAGAGCTCTTTCCGGACGTGCCCCTGTACGCCCTGGTCGGCGGACTGCATCTCGCGTTCCCGAACGAGGACCTCATCGATCAGACGGTCGCCGAGCTCCAGAAGTTCGGCCTGAAGACCATCATCGCCGGTCATTGCACGGGCTGGCGTGCCATGCACGCGCTGGTGAACGCGTTCGGCGACGGGGTAGTGGACCCGCTCGCGGTGGGTACACGCCAGGAGTTGTAGGCGCGAGTCTCGGAGAATCGTACCTCGCGATGGCGCGCACGGTGGGCGTGCGTTCTACCGTGGTCTTCGCTTCCCCTCGCCGCCTCCACTCGGAGACGCAAGAAGGGCCCTACCAGGACCTACCCGGCTGAGTGGAGGCGGCGGGAGGCCAACCGTCATCGCAGAGTCGGATTCGTTGGGTTGAACGCCGCCACAGGTCTTGATCGACGCGGCGCCCTTCCACAACATTGCCAGTCGAGGCCGCGCCTCATCCGCGCGGGCGCTGGAGCGCGGCGAAATCCTCTCGCGTGCGCAGCGGCCGCAGCATTGACAGCGCATGAAGCTCGACGCTGAACGGCAGCCCGGCGGCCAGCGCGCGACGCAGCGTGTCAATGGCGAGCTGCGGCTGGTTGAGTGCGGCCCGGACGCCGGCGGCATGCAAGAGGTGCCGGCCGCACAAGTATGGATGGCGCAGCTCTTCCAGTTGTGCGAGTGCCTCACAGGCGGCCGTCGTGTCCCCGGCCGTCGCCGCGAAGAGGGCGGCGAGGCCGAGGGCCTCGAGATCCTCGACGGGGCCCAGCGCTTCCATGTGCTGACCCGCTGCCTCCATCTCTCCCAACTCGAGGAGCAGGCGAACCTGAAGCAGGCGGTCGGCGCGAGTGGCGGCATGCCGTCGCGACAGCCACCCCAACCCGGCGCGGCGTGCTGCCGCGGCCGCGTCGTCATGGCCGTGAGTCTCCAACTCCTGTGCCGCGGCCCACGCCACGTCGGCGGGGCTCACCATACCCTCGGTGATCTTCACTGGTCGCTCGCCACGGAGAGCGACGGGGGGCGACAGCGTGAGGGCTTCCTCGACCAACGCGAGCGCCGCCGTCTCCTCGCCGAGCGCAGCCCGCGCTCGCGTCTCTGCCCGGATGATCTCCAGCGATTCGGGATAGCGCTGGCGTCCGGGCAGTACCGTGGCGAGCTCCTCACGGTGGTCTTCGAGAGAATGGAGTGCCCAGCCGTACAGCTCATACACCCACGCCCAGTGTCGCCACCATCCCCACTCGAAGGGGAGAGGCGGCAGGAGACGCAGAGCTTCCACGGGCCTGTTCATCTTCAGCGCCTCCCAGCCCGCCATGGTGCTGGGGACCGGGTGTGATACCAGCCGCACCAACTCGGTGGCGGCCCGGTAGGCTTCCGGACGGCGGCCGTGCAGATCACCGAGGAACCACTCGCCGAAATGCCGCTCGTACTCGGACGCGGCCGCCGCGTCACTCATGGCGGCGGTGACGAGCGCATCCGCTCCCGTCGGGTCGCCCGCGGAGGCCATGGCGATGCCGGCGAAGACGGCCGCCTTGAGGAAGTCGGGATCGACCTCGTACGCCCGCCGCAGCCGCTGCGCCGCTTCTTCGAACCGGAAAGCGCCGTAGGCCTCACAGCCCTGGGTGTACTCGAGGAACGCCTGCCAGGAGGTCATGAGGGCAGGGCGGCCACTGGCCACGAGCATGGGCATGTCGGGATGGTAGTGCACCGCCAGCGCCGCGAGAACCCGTTCCACAGCGACATCCAGGCCTTCGTCCTCGGCCTCCGGCTCCAATAGCACGGGCTCGGGCACGACCAGGATCCGACCACCCTCTCCGGGCGCCGACAGTCGCGTGCGCACCTCCACCCGGTCGGAACGGGCGTACAGCGCCGCGGAAACCACGGCCGCAACGCCGGCCACGTCGTCACCCACAAAAGCCCGGAGAAAATCGAGGTCGGCCATACCGTGCATGAGGCGGTCGGTCAGTCGGCGGCTCAGCGCGTCATGCCGCGCGTCGCCGGTCAGGTTCTCCACCGGCCGCAACGCGATGATGGCCGGTGGCGGCGGTCGAGTGGGATCCAACGTTCCCGACCGGGACGCGTGCCGTCCATCCCCGTTGGCCCCGTCTCCAGCGCTGGCGGCCAGCTCCGCCGGCGCCTGCGCATCGATCCGCTCACGGATACGGTCCGCCAGGGCCCGTGTTTCCGGCGACGGCTCGACCTCGAGCTCGTCCCTCAGGTGCGTCACAAGTGCGTTGTAGGCCGCGAGGGCCCCGGCCCGGTCGCCCGCACGGTCGAGTGAAGAGAGGAGATGGCGCCACGCGGTCTCATCGTGCCGCGCCAGCTCGGTCCCCCGCCGGGCCCACCGGATCGCACCCGCGACGTCGCCCCGCTCTTCCGCCCGCGCCCTGAGCTGGTCGGCCGCGTCCATGGCCCGGCGCGCCAGTCGGTCGCGCGTGCCGTCCAGCCAGCGCTCGAACTCACCGCCGGGCACGTGCAGACCGGGCAGGAGATCGCCGCGCCACAGCTCCAGGGCGTCCGCCAGGCGCCCGCCGTCCAGCGCCGCTTCGAACGCAGAGGAGTCGCACCAGACCCGTTCGGGATTCACCCCCACGGCTTCCGCGCCTTCGCCGCACAGCGCATCACGGCCCAGCGCACGACGTAGTTGCGAGAGCTCGTAGCGTAGCGCACCCCGGGCGTGGGCATCGTCCAACTCGGGCCAGAGCAGCGCTACGAGGGTGTCGCGCCGCCAGAGCTGGACGGGGTGCGCGGTGCAGAGGTATGCCAGGAGCGCGAGACGCTTCGAATGATAGAGGACCGACTGGATTCTCTCGTCAGTCCCATTCCGCAACTCGATCGCACCGAGGGTACGCAGCTCGATCATGAGTCCCGTTACGTGGCCCGCCGGCGCGCCGGCTCACGCAGCACTCACGCCGTGCTAGCGATACGCCCACGGATGCCGACGAAATTGTGGTTGGAAATTTAGGGATTCAGCCGCGTACCTGCCAGGAAGTTGGCGAGATCGGAGCCGCCCATCGACAGGAGGCACTTATGAACAAGGCGACCGCAATGCGACGCGCTCACAGGAATTTGCAGGGCCTTGGCACCCTGGTCCTGCTGGCTCTCGTTGGATCCTGCGGCAACGACACCGCCGACACTACCGGCCCCGTCGTGAAGGTAGCCCCGCTCCTGATCGTGGCTGACGACATGGGAGCGCAGTTCCAGAATCTCATCATCACCCGCGGAGGAGCGGGCGTCACCGACGCCACGGTCACCATCAACGGCGTGGCGATCCCTCATGTCGTCGCCGGCCTCTACAACGGCCAGCTCCCCGCCTTCTCGGCCGGGTCGCCGCTCAACGTCCAGGTGAGCGCTGGCGGGTCGACCGTGCAGGGGACCGTCAACGTGCCGGAAGCGCCGGTCCTCTCCGCGCCGGCCGCCGGGGCCGTCTTCGACCCTCGCGATACCATCAGTTTCAGCTGGACCAGCGCGACCGATCCCGACCGCTTCGTGGTGTCGATGGGCCTCATCACCCCCGTCGGCAGCCGCTCAGACATGACCTTCCCGGTTGCGGGTACCGCGCGCGACCTCAAGATCCGCCTTCCCCCCGAGTTCGGGGCGGCGACCGGCACCACGTTCACCGTCATCGCCTACAACGACGGATCATTCACCGGGCACGTCGACCCCGACTCGCGCATGAGCGTCCGCGGCGAGAGTCCCCCGGATTCCGTGATCACCACCGGACCCGTGCCACTGTCGATCTCGGGCGAGATGGGAGCGCAGTTGCAGAATGTCAGGATCACCCGCGAAGGGGTGCCCGTCACCGACGGCGCGGTCACCGTGAACGGCGTAGCGATCCCTCATGCCGGCGCGGGCTTCTATCGAGGCCAGCTCCCTGCCGCCGTTCCCGCGGGGTCAGGGCTCAACCTCCAGGTGAGCGCCGGTGAGGCGACCGTACAGGGGACCGTCAACGTGCCGGAAGCGCCCGTCCTCACCGCGCCCGTCACCGAGGCCGACATCGACGCTGGCGGCGATTCCATCACGGTCACCTGGACCAGCGCGACGAACCCCGAACGCTTCGTCGCATCCTGGATCTTCGACGGCGTCACCGCCGGCGAGACCTTCACGGCCACGGGCACCGCGCGCGAGCTCAGGATTGCGGCTAGACCGGCGAACACCAAGCTCCCCCTCAGGCTCGCCGCCTGCAACGACGGATCGTTCAGCGGACCGGTCCACCCCGATTCCCGCATGGGTATCTGCGCCCCGAGTCTACCCAACGCAGCCTCCCCCCTTCGCATCTCGGGCGGTATGGGAGCGCAGTCCCAGAATATCTGGATCTTTCAAGGTTGGGATTTCATCTACGGCGTCGACGACGCGGTGGTCACGGTGAACGGGATGACCATACCTTTCACCGCCCGCCCCGGCCACTATCACGGCGAGCTCGCTGCCGCCGTGCCGCCCGGGTCGCCGCTCGACCTCCGGGTGAGCGCACGTGGTCTGATCGTGGAGGCGACCGGCAACGTGCCGGAAGTACCCGTCCTCACCGCCCCCGCCGCGGGGGCCGTCTTCGCCCCTGACGGTTGGATCACGTTCAACTGGACCAGTCCGACGGACCCAGACCGCTTCATGGTCAGTATGGACGGCGCCCACCTGTATCTCCCGGGCACCGCCCGCGAGCTGACGATCCCCACCAGCGGGTTGCCGGCGGGTCCCGACATCACGATCTCCGTCGTCGCCTACAACGACGGATCGTTCAGCGGACCGGCCCACTCCCTCTCGCGCATGGACATCATGTCGGTGGGCAACCCGAGGGTGATCACGATCAACCGCTGAGCACGGCCCCTGCGGGCCCGGGCGGAGCGTGTCTGGTGAAGCTCCGCCCGGGCGCCGGACCACGCTCCCCGCTCCGGGCCCGTTCTACTCCGTGGCTCCCGTCGCTTCCAGTCTCTTCGGGTCGTATGCCTCGCCCTTGCGCCACACCGCCAGCATGATCGCCGCGATCTGACGTGCCAGCGTGAGCTTCGCCAGGTTCGGCTTCGTGCCTTCGTCCAGGAGCCGCTCGTAGTGACGGTACACGGGATCGTCCTCGGCTCGGCCGATCACCGTCGTCGCCGCGCCCTTGAAGATCCGCTTCAGCGTGTGGTTGAAGTTCTGGTTCAGCCCCCGGGTGCGCTGCACCGCGGTCTTCACCCATGGGTGATCACCCATTCCCCGCTCGGCGCCCGCCGCCCAGTCCGACGAGCTCCGCATCGCGATCCCCAGCCCGCTTTACGCCCAGAATCCGCTCCGGAATCGGTACGGTGTCACGACCACCGGCAGGAGCTCGGCCGTACGGATCGGGCCCAAGCCCGGGCACGTCTTCAGCAGTTGCCACTCCCGGTGCTTGCGCGCCTCGGCCAGCAGCGTCTTCTCGGCCCTCGCCTTCAGCCCCGTCAGCGCGTCGTGCTCCTCGTACAACAGCTTGGCCAGAGGCCGGGTCGGCTCGGGCAGCGCCTCGAGCCACCGCTCGCGGTCTCGCTTCGCGTAGACCGAGCGTCCTGCCCCGTAGCCCACGCCCCGCGAGCGCAGCACGCTCTTCAGCCGGTTCTTCACCCGCGCCAC
>Ga0316583_10000315_pt1 | contig 13590 bp, 11 predicted proteins | sample J_170502JBrBrA_D_FD_204513 | JGI IMG/M metagenome (GOLD analysis project Ga0316583, IMG submission 204513) | Rhizosphere microbial communities from salt marsh grasses in Alabama, United States - J_170502JBrBrA | ecosystem: Host-associated > Plants > Roots > Rhizosphere | place: USA: Alabama... | reverse complement strand
TGGCCGTCGAGCGGGCGACCGGGGTCGACTTCAACCACCGGAACCACGGGAAGGTGCTACGGGTGTAGGGCCGGCTCGGCCACGCCGAGCCGGCCGAACCGGCGTCACTACCCTGCTGCGGCCTGCGCTACTTCTTCTTCGTGTCTCCCGCGCGCAGGTCCTTCATGATGTAACGTGCCACCGCGTCGACGTCGCGGTAGTGCAGGCCGATGATCCCGAAGTGGGGCATGCCGGTGGAGTCGCCCACGAAGATCAGCTTCCTCAGGACCATGGGGCTGTCGGCAAGCGCCCAATCGGGTCCGAGGAAGGACGGAACGTTCAGCGTGTCGCCACGGAAGACGGCGTTCTTCACGCCGGCGCCGTCCTCACCATGGCATCGCACACAGCTGACGCGGTAGACGACGCTGCCCCGAGCGGTGTCGGCGCCCTCTTTCTTCCAGGTGATGGTGTCGAAGACCGTGGAGTCGAAGGCCTTGCTCGCCAGAGCTGCGGAATCCGCTTGGATGGAGTCTCGGTTGGCCTGCTCTGGCTGACCATGCGACGAGCCCCCGCAGGCGCCGAGCCAGGCGAGGGAAACGAGGACCGGAATGACTGCACGCATAGAAACAACGACCTCCCTTCACCAACGGGTGGCCGTGGGCGGTTCGTCCAACCCCAAGGTATCGGTGCAGCGGGGGGGGTCAAGTCGGGGATCCCCCGTGCCCTGGGCCTTGAGGCGGGCGCGACGACGGTGCAGGTTCACCGGATGCCGACTGAACGGAGCTCCGACAGCGCCCTCTTCGATGCGTTCATCGCCCGGTACGGGGCGCCGCCCACGCACGTTTCCCGGGCACCGGGACGGGTGAACCTCATCGGGGAGCATACCGACTACAACGATCTGCCCGTGCTGCCCATGGCGCTGCAGCGCGAGGTCCGCCTGGCGCTCCGCCCCAGGCAGGACCGCCGGGTGCGCCTGGCCAACATCCGTGCGGAGTTCCGGCCCCTGGAGTTCGAGATCGCCTCCGGGATCCCTCCTTCGGAGTCCGGGGATTGGGGCAACTACGTCAAGGCACCCGCGGACCACCTGGCACGCCACTTCGGCATCGACCGGGGCTTCGACGGCCTGCTCACCTCCGACGTGCCCGTTGCGTCGGGCCTCTCCTCGTCCTCTGCGCTGGTGAATGCCGTGGGTCTCGCGCTGGCCCACCTGGGCGAGATCGAAACCGAGCCCCTGGCGCTGGCCTCCCTCATGGCCGAGGCGGAGCAATACACCGGCACGCGCGGCGGGGGCATGGATCAGGCCATCAGCATGGGGGCCAGGGCGGGTCATGCAGCGCGCATCGATTTCGCGCCCCTGCGCATGCGCCATGTACCCATCCCGTCGGACTGGCGGTTCGTCGTGGCCGACACCGGCGTGCGCGCAGAGAAGTCGGGGGCGGCCCAACGGGCGTACAACCTGCGACGGACGGAATGTGAGCAGGCCCTCGAGGTCGTGGGCGAGGAGCTCGTGCGCGCGGGGAAGGTTCCGGGGCGCCCGTCGTCGTATCCGGCGGTGTTGAAGGCGGTACCCCACGATGGTGCCCTGGCCGTCGGCGAGAGCGTGCTCGAGGGCAACCTGCTGAAGCGCTTCCGACACGTGGTCACCGAGGCGCATCGCGTCGGCCTGGCCGCCGACATGCTCGTGAGCGCGGACCTCGCCGGCTTCGGCAACCTCATGGACGCCTCCCACGGGAGCCTGCGCACGGACTACAACGTCAGCTCGTCGGAGCTCGACGAGCTGGTGGCCCTGGCCAAGGAGGGCGGCGCCGCGGGTGCCCGTCTCACCGGCGCGGGCTTCGGTGGCTGCATCGTGGCGCTGGTGCCGCTGGTGGGCGTCGACGAGGTGGTGGCGTCGCTGCGGGACGGCTACTGGGGCACACGCGATCCCGGGGCACCCGCAGACTCCCGCGTGTTCGTCGCGGTTCCGTCCGCGGGTGCGACGTACACGTCGCTGTGACCGGCGGAGCTACCTGAGCCCCACGCGGGGGAGGGTCCTCATCACGCCCCAGGTCGCCACCGCGGCCGTGGCGAGGCAGAGCAGCGCTCCTTGTGTGCGCCCGTAGAGCAGGTAGCCCACGCCGAATACCGCTCCGTAGACCACCACGCACGCCAGGAACCAGGCCAGGAACGCCGCTGAGGGGCTCTCCGAGGGGTCGGGTGCGCCCACATGGATGCCGGCTCCCGCCCAGCCGGGGCCCATGGGACGGATGTGGTCGTGGAAGGACTGGAGCGTCTTCCGGGACGCCGGCGGCGTGAGGAAGGTCACCGTCACCCACCCCGCGGTGGTCACCGCGACGCCGATGACGAGCTGGAGCGAGGGGTCCAGAGGCGCGAAGCCCAACCGGGTGTGCACGAACTGGAAGTAGACGGCCACGCAGAACGAGATCACCATGGCCGCGAGCTCGCTCCACGCGTTGATGCGCCACCAGAACCAGCGCAGCAGGAACACGAGGCCGGTGCCCGCGCCGATCTGCAGGAGGATCTGGAACGCCTGCAGCGCGTTCTGGAGCCAGAGGGACACCACGCATGCCAGGGTGATGAGCACCAGCGTGGTCAAGCGCCCCACGGCGACGTAGTGCCGCTCCTGGCGGTCACGCACCACGAAGCGCCGGTAGACATCGTCCACCACGTACGACGCGCCCCAGTTCAGGTGTGTGCTGATGGTGGACATGTAGGCCGCAGCCAACGACGCCACCACGAGCCCCAGGAGTCCCGAGGGCAGGAAGACCAGCATGGCGGGGTATGCCAGGTCGTTCTTGATGATGGATGGGTCCAGGTGGGGGAAGGCCGCCTGGATGGAGCCCAGGGTCGGATACACGATGATGGAGGCCAGCGCCACGATGATCCACGGCCAGGGCCGGAGGCCATAGTGGGCGATGTTGAACCAGAGCGTGGCCTGGAGCGCGTTCTTCTCGTCCTTGGCCGCCAGCATGCGCTGGGCGATGTAGCCTCCGCCGCCGGGCTCGGCGCCGGGATACCACGTGCTCCACCACTGTACGGCGATGGGCACGATGAACACCGCCAGAGCGGTCTTCATGTCGGAGAAGTCGGGAAGGAGGGCGAGCTTGGCGTGTACGGCCGGATTCGAGAAGAGCCCGTGGAGCCCGCCCACCTGCGGCAGGTCGAGGGAGTACCACGCCGCCGCCAAGGCGCCGGTCATGGCGATGGCGAAGAGCAGGAAGTCCGTGACCACGACGCCCCACAGCCCGGAGGTCGCGGAGTAGATGGCGGTGAGGACCCCGGCGCCGATGGCCACCTGGTACTTGCTGGTGCCCAGGAGCACCCCGCCGATCTTGATGGCCGCCAGCGTCACGGTGGCCATGATCATGACGTTGAAGAACACGCCCAGATAGATGGCCCGGAAGCCGCGCAGAAACGCGGCGGGGCGCCCCGAGTAGCGCAACTCGTAGAATCCCACGTCGGTGAGGATGCCCGATCTGCGCCAGAGCTTGGCATAGAAGAACACCGTGCACATGCCCGTGAGCACGAAGGCCCACCACAGCCAGTTCTGGCTCACTCCACCGGTGCGCACCATGTCGGTGACGAGGTTCGGCGTGTCGGTGGAGAAGGTGGTGGCCACCATGGACGTTCCCAGGAGCCACCAGGGCATGGAGCGCCCGGCGAGGAAGTACTCGGCCGTGCCTTTTCCCGCCCGGCGCGTGAACCAGAGGCCGGTGATCAGGGCGATGAGGCCATAGATCGCCACCACCGCCCAGTCGAGAGAGGTGAGGCGCACCCCCTATTTCATCCGGGCGAAGGCCGTGGCCAGTGATTCCGGGTACTGTCCCGCGTCGATGCGCTGCCGCAGCGTCGCCTCGGCATGCTCGCGATCCTCGGCGTGCGTGACGCCGAACCAGTCACCCCGACCGGGCAGAACCGCCACCCGCACGGACCCCGTCTGCACCTGAGTCGAGAGCGCGGTGGAGAGGGGGAACTCGGCGTCGGTGTTGCTTCCCCACCGGTCCAGGAATCGGCGGAACTGGCGGCGGAGCACATCCACCACGGGGTCACTGAACCCCCAGAGGTTCATGGATACGATCTCGTTGCCGTTGAGCTCCACCGATTCGCCGTCGGGATCGACGCCGGAGGTCCATCCGTCCACCTGGCGGATCTCACCGATCTCGGTGACGCTCTCCAGGAGGTGGTCCTTCCCGAGCACGCAGATGCCCCTGGCCACGCCACCGGATCCGGAGAGCGTATCCGCCAGTGTATAGCCCACCATCGCCGCCTCGGTGGGGAGCGGGTCGCTGTTCAGGTGGCCCAGGAGTTGGCGGAACGCGTCGTTGCCGTACATGTCGTCCGCATTGCAGACACCGAACGGTCCGGACAGGCGGGGAGCCGCGCACAACACGGCCTGGCCCGTTCCCCAGGGCTTGTTCCGCTCCGCAGGCGGGCGGAAGCCTTCGGGAACATCGTCGAGCGTCTGCGCCACGAACTCCACCGGGAAGGCGTCGCCCACCACCGAGCGCACGTGCTCTCGCACGGTGTCCTCGATCTCGGGGCGCACGATGAACAGCGCGCGAGAGAAGCCCACCCGGGCGGCGTCGAAGACGTTGTAGTCCATGATGGACTCGCCGTCGGGCCCGATGGGATCGACCTGCTTGAGGCGCCCATAGCGGGTGGACATGCCGGCGGCGAGGACGACGAGGGGGATGGAATTGCGGGTCACCGTTCGGGGCACTCCTCGAGGCATTCGAAAGGCGCGGGCCGAGTGATGCGTCGCGCCGGTCCGGGAAGATGCGAAGGTCGGCCCCGCGGCGCGAGGACGGAGCCGCCGGCCGCGCCGGAGCCAGGATCCCGACCCCGGATCCGCCAGGGACCGTTGCAACGAAGCGCCATCACGGGGTGTCCTAGTTTACGAGCTACGGAAGGCGGGCTGGAGAAGATCGACGGGTGATGAAACTTCCGGGGCTCTCCGTACGAAGTGTACGGTGTGGGACGGGCAGGGTGCCCGGTCCACGTGAGGATCAGACGGGAGGGCAGGACGAGCCGGGAGGGGATGATGATAAACGCACACGTGGAAAAGAGATCGCCGGTCCCGTGGTGGGCCGCCTTTGGAGCGCCGCTTCTGGGCGTGCCTCTTCTGGTGATCCTGCTGGCATTGGGCGCACCCAAGCAAGCCCGGAGCAATCCGGCCAACGCCCCCGATGCCTACACCAACACGGAGCAAGTGGAAGTCGCCCCGGCGGCACGAGCCACCGCGGAGCTTCCTCCGGCACACGGGGAGGACGCGGCCCCCCCCCGCTGCTGACCGGTCTTGGCCGTAGCCCCGTCCCGTGAGACGGAGCGTCGCGGCCAGGGCCGGCTTCTTCCGATGACACGCCGCCCTGTCGGTTCGGGGGCGGCGTTGCTATTTCCAGGTGGAACCTCAGGGCCACCGTCCTCCGTATAGATGAGCAATGGACGAGATCCACATTCCCAACGACGCCACCTACGCGCCGGTCGCCCTCACCGACCTCATCGCCGGGGCCCCCCTCGCGTCCACCCTCCTGCTGGGGGCGACGCTGCCGGGGCAGGTGATCTCGGCCGCCGCGCTGGGGATGTACGCCGGCAGCGCGGTGAAGGACTGGCTCGCCCGCCAGGACGTGCGCTGGATCGACTTCGTGGTGGAGTTCGGCGCGGACGTGCACTGGCTCGACGCCATGCCGGAGGACGCTCGCCGCGAGGAGATCGGCCGCCTGGCCCGACGCCTGGACGACGGCTGGACGAACGAGCATCGGCCCAGGCAGAAGCTCGCACGCGACGTGAACCGCCGTCTCACCGAGTTCATCGCCTCCATCACTGGACAGCGGGTGAAGACCAGCTCCGCCGTGCGGGACTTCGGGCTCGCCCAGCTCGTCTTTCCGTTCGCCATGGGCGCGTGCGACGTCATCTCCGGCGACGTCTCCATCTTCCGCGACACCGGGCTCTTCGAGCCCCACGTCATCTGCCACGAGTTCGTGCACCGGAAGGGCTACTGGAAGGAGCTGCACGCGCAGGTGCTGGCGTACCTCGCGCTGGTGTCGTCGGACGAGCCCCTGCTGGTGCAGGCGGCCCTCGCGGAGAGGCTCCACAGGCAGCTCAAGGTGCTGGCGGCGGAGGACGCCGATGCGTACCACGACCTGGTGGAGGGTCTCCACGCCCGATCGGAGCTCACCGAGGCGTTGCACGCGGTGAGGCCGGATCCCACGGCGTACGAGAGCGTCGTGGGCTCCGTGATGCGACGCCTTTACGACGAGCGGCTGAAGCTCACCGGGCAGAACGGCATCTCCGACTACGACGTGGGCTTCACGAACTTCCTGTGGACGTTCGCCCACTCGGAGGACGCGCGGCAGGACAGGGATCTGGTGAGGGTCTGAGGCGCTCGCGGTCCTTTCCGGGTCCGGTCCGCCCGTCTCCGGCGCCTCACTCGAAGAGATCCATCTGCTCCTTCGCCGGACGGGCTTCCCCCTTCACCTCCGGCCGGATGAACGCGTCGGTGGAGAGGGTCGGGGGACGGTCGAGCCCGAAGCGCTCTCGGCTCACCTCGAACAGGGAGCGGAGCTGCTCCGCCCATGGCCCCTCGCCCCGGCCGCGCACGGAGAACCGCGCGTCGTAGAGCCTGCCGCCCCGAAGCTCCCTGATGCGGTTGAGCACCTTCTCCCGCCGTTCGGGGAAGTGCTGCTCGAGCCACGTCTCGAAGAGCGCCTTCACGCCATGGGGAAGGCGGAGCACGATGTAGCCGGCCCATGTCGCGCCGGCTGCCGCCGCCGCCTCCAGGATGGCGGGGAGCTCGTGGTCGGTGAGGCCCGGCACCACCGGTGCCACGTTCACCCCCACGGGGATGCCGGCTTGGGCGAGCACCCGGATGGCTCCCAACCTCCGGGCCGGCGTCGGGGCCCGGGGCTCCATGACGCGCTGCACCTCGTTCCGCAGCGTGGTGACGGAGAGGGTCACGGCGGCGGCCCGGTGCGAGGCGAGCTCGGCCAGGAGGTCCACGTCCCGCGTCACCAGGTAGCTCTTGGTGGTGATGGCCACTGGGTTCCGCAGCTCCGCCAGCACCTCGAGGCAGCGTCGGGTGATGCGCAGGCGCCGCTCCACCGGCTGGTACGCGTCGGTGTTGCCGCTGAGCATGATGGGTTGGGGCTTCCAGCCCGGTGAGGTGAGCGCTTCCCGGAGGAGCCGGGGCGCGTCTCGCTTCACCAGGAGCTTCGTCTCGAAGTCGAGGCCGGCCGAGAAGCCCAGATATTCGTGGGTCGGGCGTGCGTAGCAGAACACGCACCCGTGCTCGCAACCCCGGTAGGGGTTGATCCCCACGCTGAAGCCCACGTCGGGGCTCTCGTTGCGTGCGAGGATGGAGCGCGTCGTGTCGTCGAGAAGAACCGTCTGCGGCGCCGGGTCGTCGGGGTCGGTCCAGCCCTCCCGATCCAGGTGCAGACGCTCGAAGCGGTTGGGGGGATTCCAGGAGGCGCCGCGGCCGCGGCGGGGCGGGACGACGGGGAGGGGGAGGGATGGATGCACGGGTCGGCGTATTTCGGGTTTTATTCGGTATAGGTTACCCCATCGGCCAATGGGAGGGAAGGGTCTCCACGGAATGCTCGATGGCGTAGGGGGGGGCGCCGCGCCGCCCATGCGCCGGAGGTGGCCACCGTTGACCCCGGGCCGCCGGGGGCTTCCATTCGGGCATCTCCAGAACAGCCACAGTCTCCCGGTGACCGTCCCCATGAGCGCCAGGGCCCTTCCCGCTGCCGTCCTCCTCTCCCTTTTCGCGGGAGCGCCGCTCTCCAAGCCGCTCTCCGCTCAACAGGGCCGCATCCCCACCGCGAGCCCCGCGGCGGTGGTGCAGTCCGGTCACGCCCGCTTCAGCCTCCTCACCGACAGGCTGGTGCGCATGGAGTGGTCGGCGGACGGGAGCTTCGAGGACCATGCGACGCTGGTGGTAGTGAACCGCCGGCTGGAGGTGCCGAAGTTCCGCACGTCGACGGAGGAAGGCTGGCTCGTCATCGAGACCGACGCCCTGAGGCTCCGCTACAGGAAGGGGAGCGGACGCTTCGGACCGGACAACCTCGAGGTGCGCCTGGCCACCGGGCACGTGGACACCACATGGCGTCCGGGCCAGGGCTCCGCAGGGAACCTCGGGGGCACGATCCGCACCCTGGACGGGGTCAGGGGGCCCGTTCCCATGGGGCAGGGCCTCCTCTCCAGGGCGGGATGGGCACTGGTGGACGATTCCGGGAGCCCGCTCCTCGAGGGCGAGAACCCGCCCTGGGTGCATCCCCGGTCCGAGGATCAGCCGGACGCACACCAGGACTGGTATCTGCTGGCGTACGGCCACGACTACCGCGCGGCGCTGGGCGACTGGGCCCGGGTGTCCGGGCGCATGCCCATGCCGCCGCACTTCGCGTTCGGGATCTGGTGGTCCCGGTACTGGGCGTACACGGACCAGGAGGAGATGGGCCTGGTCCGCGACTTCGAGCGGTACGGCGTCCCCCTGGACGTCCTGGTGGTGGACATGGACTGGCACAACACCTTCGAGCTGCGCTGGGGCCGCTCCGAGAAGGACGCGGCCGGCCAGACGAAGGGGTGGACGGGCTACACGTGGGACAAGGCCTACTTCCCCGATCCCGAGGCGTTCATGTCGTGGGTCCACAGCCAGGGGATCCGCGTCACGTTGAACCTGCACCCGGCGTCGGGGATCCAGCCCTGGGAGCAGCAATACCCCAAGGTGGCCCGGGACATGGGCGTCGATCCCGCCACGAAGCGGTACATCCCGTTCACGATCTGGAACCGCCACTTCGCGCAGGTCTACTTCGACGACGTCATCCACCCGCTGGAGCGACAGGGCGTGGACTTCTGGTGGTTGGACTGGCAGCAGCAGAACACGACGGGGATCCCCGGGCTGAACCCCACCATCTGGCTGAACCACGTCTTCTTCAACGACATGCTGGAGGAGGGGAAAGCACGCCCCCTCATCTTCCATCGTTTCGGCGGGCTGGGGAGCCAGCGCTACCAGGTGGGCTTCTCCGGTGACGCCGCCTCCACCTGGCAGATGCTGGCCTTCGAGCCGGAGTTCACCGCCACCGCGGCGAACGTGCTCTACGGGTACTGGAGCCACGACATCGGGGGCCATCTCCCCGGGCCCGTGTCGCCCGAGCTCTACACGCGCTGGATCCAGTTCGGCGCGCTCTCGCCGGTACTGCGCACGCACACGACGAAGAACGCCGACGCCGAACGGCGCATCTGGGCCTACCCGCCGCCCTACTTCGAGGCCATGCGGGCGGCGATGCTCCTGCGCACGGAGTTGGTGCCGTACCTGTACACGGCATCGCGCACCGCGTACGACACCGGCATCTCCATGGTGCACCCGCTCTACTACGACTGGCCCGAGCTTGACGAAGCCTACACGCACAAGAGCGAGTACATGCTCGGCCCGGACCTCCTGGTGAACCCCGTGGGCGCTCCGGCGGATACGCTCTCCGGGCTGACGACGCAGCGCACGTGGCTCCCGCCCGGCGAGTGGATCGAGTGGCAGACCGGCGCACGGCTGAAGGGACCCGCGGTGGTGGAGCGACGCTACGCGCTGGACGAGATCCCGCTGTTCGTGAAGGCCGGGTCGGTGATCCCCATGGGCGAGGCCACGACCCGGGTGGGGGACCGCACGAGAGGGCCGCTGGTGGCTACGGTCTTCCCCGGTGGCGACGGCAGCGCGCGGCTCTACCAGGACGAGGGCAACGACGAGGGGTACCGACGGGGCCAGGACGCCTGGACGCGCCTCACGTCCAGATGGACGGACGCCGGGCGCCACCTCCGCGTCGACGTCGGCGCGTCGGAGGGGACGTTCGAGGGGATGGCCGGGAGCCGAGGCCTGGTGGTCCGCGTGCCGGAAGTTCTGCCGCCGGAGTCGGTGCGTGCCGGTGGGGCCGCGGTGCCTCACCGCACCGGCGGTGCCGCACCGGGATGGTCGTACGACGGCAAGCGGATGGAGGTGGTGGTGCGCCTGCCCGCGGCGCCCGTCGCCGGGGCGCGCTCGGTGGAGCTCACGTTCCCCGCCGCCGATCCCGGCCTGGTGGACGGGGTGGCGGGTACGCTGGCCCGGCTACAGGCGGCCCGGGACGTGCTGGAGCGCCTCTGGCCCGACGACTGGCCCTCGGATGCGTTCGTAGCGCTGAGTCAGACCGGCAGGCGCATCGAGCTGCACCCGGAGACGGCGGTGCGGGAGCTCCAGGGGCTGCGCAGCGCCCTCCCCGGCGAGATCGCGAAGGTACGCGACCTCAAGGGCGACGAGAACGTCAAGAGAAAGGCTCTGGCGATCCTGGGAGGGTGAGGGCCGGCCTTCGTCTTGGCCGGAGCGTCCCTCGCGACCCGCGAGCGGGTGTCTCGCTTCTCCTATTCCTCCTTGGAGAAGTGCCGGTAGAGGAGCCAGGTCCCCCAGATCGACACGGCGAGGAGGGCGGCGGGGACCACGATGGTCCAGATCGGTCCCCCTATGGGCGGCTTGGCGGGAAGCGGGGGCTGTCCCGCGGGCACCTGTGCCAGTGCGGCGGCCAGGGACGCGAAGAGTCCGCTCATGGTCCCGCCTCCCCTTCCCCGGGGTTGCGCCTGTGGCGTACACCCCAGCGGGCCCACAAGGCGCCGACGAGGGCGATCAACGCTGCAAAGGGAATGTGCACCCCCGTTCCCGACGCTCCTCCCGGGCGCCCGTGGGCCCAGACGTACCAGGCCACGGCCAGCGCCAGCACCAAGGCCGCGAACCCGGTGTTCACCGGCGCACCGACGTCCTCCGCATGGCGCTTCTTCCACCCGTACCAGGCCAGCCAGAGGCCCAGGAAGGACGCGATGTAGGCGATGCTCATCCCGATGAGCGTCACGTACCCTCTTTCCATCAGGCGCCCTCCGCTCCGGGGTCGAGGCGATCGACGGTCTCCCTCCAGTGCATCTTCTCCTCCAGCCGGTTGAGGTACTCGGCCTGGCGCTGCTCGTACTCCACGCTCACCGCCCGGAGCTTCGGGTCGATGACCCAGAAGAGGAACACGGCGCACGCGATGGCCAGCGCCATCTGCCATACCCCCGATCCCCTGAGCAGGAAGAGGTTCGCCGCGCCCACCATCGCAAACGCCATGCACAGCGGCGAGAGGATGATCGCGATCCAGTCCTCGCGGCTCCAGGCGTCCGCTTCCTCCGCCGTCCACCTCCTGCGGATGAGGGGCCGGGGGCCGGACTTGGCGGCGGCCGCGGCGGCGGCCTCGCTCGGATGGCCGGCGAGCAGTCCCATGCGCCTGGCCTCCGCCTTCACCGGGCCCCACCAGCCGATGGGCCTCGTCTGGAGATAGAAGTGGACGAGGTGCTCCATGGGCTCGGCCGGGGTGAGGAGCGTCGCCGGCAGGAAGACCAGAATTCCCAGCGCCATGAGCGACCAGAACTGCAGGTAGTCCGGCAGCACCGGGATGACCTTGAACTCGGGCAGCACCCACACCACCAGCCAGGCGATCCCCAGGTTCGAGATCCACGAAGCCAGGTACCCCCACGAGTTGAACCGCCACCACACGACCTGGAGGATGTTGGGGAGCCAGATGCCGGCCATCATGAGCCAGAGCGCGAAGATCAGCCACTGCGTGAGGTTCTGCATCATGAGCCCGTAGAAGAACGAGCCGCCGACGAGCACCGCCGTGGCGATGCGCCCCACCCACACGAGCCGCCGCTCCGACGCCTTGGGGTCGAGGTAGCGCTGGTAGAGGTCGCGGGTGAAGTAGAGCGCCCCGAGGTTCATGTGGCTCGACACGGTGGAGAAGTGGATGGCCAGGATCGCCGCGAAGAACATGCCGACGAGCCCCGCGGGGAGGAGCTCGAAACCCATCCGGTACCAACCGAGCTCGTACACGGACTGGTCGGCGATGTGCGGGACCATGACGAAGAACGCGACGATGGACGCGGCCCAGATCCCGTTGCGCAGGAGCGTGATCGCTCCGCCCCACCAGATCCCGTACGCGCTGTCCCGCACGGTCTTTGCGGATTGGATGCGCTGCGCCTCGATGTACCAGTCGATGCTCGTTCCCATCCCGAAGCCGCCCACCACGGCGATGACGAGCATCGTGATCCACCAGGCCGTCGGAAACGCGCCCGTGAACCATCCGGTGAAGGCGAGGGAGTTCAGACGCCATGCCTGGCCCAGGCTGTGCACGCCCGTGATCACGCCGTGCGGCCCTCCGGCCGCGACGATGCCCACCACCGAGACCAGGAGGATGGCGAAGATCGCCACGATCCCCTGGAGGAAGTCTCCCATGACGACGCCCCAGTACCCTGCGGCCAGCGTGTAGAACATCGTGATGGTCGTCGGGATGGTGAGCCCGACCCACACGGGCCACCCGAACGCGAGCTCGCAGACGCGGCCCATGGCCATGCCCACCCAGCCGAGGATGAACATGTTCATGAAGACCTGCCACCCGGCCATCCACCCGCGCATCAGCTCCGCGCCGAAGCCGTGGAACCGCACCACCTGCCACTCCGCCTGCGTGAACGCCACGGAGCGCCGGTAGATGCGTACCGACACGAACGAGGCCACCGACGTCCAGGCCGCGAAGAACGTATACCAGAGGCCGCGGAGGCCGTGCTGGTAGACCTCTCCTGTGACCCAGATCGGGGTGTCGGTGGCGGTGTGCGTGCTGAACACCGAGGCGGCGGGAAGCCACCACGGGAGGCGCCTGCCGGCGAGGAAGAACTCGGACTCGGAGCGCCGCGCGAGACGGTAGAAGAACCCCGCGCCGCCCACCATCAGGACGACGAACGCCAGGGTCCAGAACCAGTCGAGGGCTGTGAAGTGCGTCAGGGCGCGCCTCCCTCTCTCGAGGGTTCGAGGTGGGCCGCCCCGCCCGGCACGGCCGTGGAAGGGAGAGAATAGGAGGGGAGGGGCGTCCTACGCCATCACCCCAGGGCGTCCGCGGCGATCACCGTCCAGTCGTCGTGGGCGTGTCCCTGCTCTATCCAGCGGTCCATCTCCCGCGCTATGGCGGGAATCACCGAGAGCGCGACGTCGCCGCGGTGGGCCGCCTCCATCATCAGGCGCGCGTCCTTGCGCGCCATCGCGAGCTCCCAGGAGGGGTGGTCGAAGTCCGCTTGCAGGACGCGCGCCGCGCGGGCGGGAAGGGAGGCGCCTGGGTTGAACCAGTCGAAGAGCGCCGCCGCCTCCGAGGGCCCGATGCCCATGCCCTTCGCCAGCGAGAGCATGTCGATGACGCCGGTGGTCATGGCGAGGAGGAAGAGATTGCCCAGCAGCTTGAACGCCGCGGCCCGGTCGGGGCGGGGTCCGAGATAGACCACCTTCCCGGTCATCTTCGCGAGCTCCGGCTCGAGGGCGTCGAAGCGGGCGCGGTCGCCGGAGGCCAGCATCAAGCCGGTGCCCTCGCGGGCGTTCTGCGGCCCCATGAACACGGGCGCGTGCTGGAAGCCGATGCCCCGCTCCCCCCAGCGTCGGACACGCTCGGCGGCCCCGGTGGGCGAGGTCGTCGTGTGATCCACGATCACCAGACCGTCGTCGAAGCCTCCCATGGCGCGCTCCAGGACGTCGTCCACAGCGGAGTCGTCGGAGAGGGTGACGTGCACGCGCGCGGCCCCCCGGGC
>Ga0316583_10000312_pt1 | contig 13665 bp, 13 predicted proteins | sample J_170502JBrBrA_D_FD_204513 | JGI IMG/M metagenome (GOLD analysis project Ga0316583, IMG submission 204513) | Rhizosphere microbial communities from salt marsh grasses in Alabama, United States - J_170502JBrBrA | ecosystem: Host-associated > Plants > Roots > Rhizosphere | place: USA: Alabama... | reverse complement strand
TGACCTGTGAAGTTCGAGGCTTCTAATACAAAGGCAACTTCTGCACCTCCCCAGACGAGATTCGCGCCTGCAGCCAGCAATAGAGGACCAGTCCCGGCTAACAAAATTTTTTTCCCTGGGAGCACACGCTGACCTTTGATGGCTGTCTGGGCCGCGCCAACCGACATCACACCAGGTAATGTCCAACCCGGAAAAGCCGCCGGCCGGTCATAAGCGCCGGTGGCCAGGATAACGGCCGTTGCTTCGAATTCCCAGAGATCATGCCCACGATGAAGCCACATTTTACGGCCGTCCGCGGAAATGCTCAGCACACGAGTCTGTGAAAGGTAGTTTATACGATCATGATCGAGCCGGGCGATGAGTGCTGCCGCTTTTTCTTGGTGTTTGCTAGGTGCCTGAGGTCGAAAATTAGCGGGCGGCTGCCTGTAATATTGACCGCCTGGTTGTGTGTTACCGTCAATCAGGGTTACTTCGACACCATTCTGCGCCGCGGCAATAGCTGCCTGTAATCCGGCCGGCCCGGCTCCGACAATAGCGATCCGCTTCACTCTTCTTCCTTCACGATTTGGGTTGATATGATCATCTGCGGCTCGACGCGCGTAGTGCAGGCGCGCTGAAGGCGGCCGTTTACCAGTACCTGGCAGCCGTAACAAATGCCGATGCCGCAGAAAAAGCCCGCAAGACCGGGGAGATCGTTGGCCGGTTGCGAGGGGAAACGGCCGTTAGCCATCAATACTGCGGCGATTGTTTCTCCCGCAAAGGCTTCATATTGGCGTCCGTCAATGGTCACGATGAAATGTGCACCACGTTCAATTTCTGGGAGCTGGCGGTGGTGATTTTGAACTCTCATTACTGCCTGATTATCTGCCCGTATACCATGCTCATAATATTTTGGTCATGGTTCCGCAATTATAACAAAAGGGGTGAGGGCGGCAGGTCTTTCCGGGTTCGAGCATAATCTTCTTGACTGAGAATTTTATATCTGCTAAACTGATGTGGTCTGACAGGTCTGACCAATTTAAAATGTTAACGGAGGTGGCCGAGAAGAATGTTTCATCCAGTAAAGAGACAATCCGTTGCCGAGGAAACAGCCGAGCGAATCATCCGCCTTATCCGTAATGAAGGTTATGAACCTGGCGACAAACTGCCCAGCGAACGTCAATTAGGCAAGGACCTCAAGGTCGGCCGTACCTCTGTTCGCGAAGCTATTCGTCGCTTAGAAGCGATTGGTTTACTTGAGGTCCGCCAGGGCATAGGTACTTTTGTAAAAGATCCTGGCTCGCGAATTCTACAGACCACTTTGATCCCCCACGTCGTCACCGACAGTGACAAACTCGAAGAACTATTTGAAACGCGTGAAATCATTGAAATTGCGGCCGCATCACGGGCTGCTCAGCGCGCCGATAAGCACCAGATCATGGAGATGAGACGTTGGGTGCAGCTGATCGAGACCTATGTGGCGCGGGGCGACACCCAGGGCATTACGACTGCGGACGTGGAGTTTCATCGTCAGATCATCAAAGCCACGGGCAACAGTACGCTGTTAACCTTGATGGACAGCCTTGTCGATCTCTTACATGACATGCGTCACGACAGTAGCAATATTCCGGAGCTCTTGCCGGATATTATCTCCGGTCACCGCGCGATTTTGACGGCGATTGAAGAGGGGGACAGCACCGCAGCCGGCGAGGCGATGAAAGACCATTTGGATCGTGTTGCGGCACGGGTGAAGAGTTTTTGGCATCAACAGGTAAAGTCAACAGTTGGTGAAACGACATGAGGCGTTTTGAGTATATTGAACCGGTTACGTTGGATGAGGCCGTGGCCTTATTAGGAGAGCATTCGGGAAAGGCCAGTTTACTGGCCGGAGGTACTGATCTTCTGGTGGAAATCAAGGAACATTTGCGTGAGCCCGATTATGTCATCAATATCAAAAAAATCGAAGGTCTGCATACTCTGACCTACAACGACAAGGACGGCCTGATCATTGGGTCATTGACAACCGTACGCGAGGTAGAAAAATCAACTGATGTGAATGAGAAGTATGCCGGCTTAGCCCAGGCAGCAAGTGCGTTAGGATCGATCCAGGTACGCAATCGCGCAACTGTGGCCGGAAATATCTGTCGCGCTTCGCCATCAGCAGATACGCTGCCGCCATTGATTGCTGATGGGGCTGCTGTCAAACTTTTTGGCCGGGATGGGGAGCGCGTCCTCCTTCTGGAGGAATTCTTCACCGGCCCGGGCAAGACCCAAATGGCCGCGGATGAAATACTTGTTGAGATTGCCGTCCCCCCACCATCGCCACACACGGGCAAGGCTTATATCAAACATGGCCGGCGCAAGGCTATGGAATTAGCTACAGTTGGCGTCGCTGTGACTTTGACGCTGGACTCGGGAGATATTTGTAGCGATGTTCGCATTGTCCTCGGAGCTGTTGCCCCCACACCTATCCGAGCGCTAAAAGCGGAGGCGGTTTTGCGAGGAAAAGTTGTTGATGAGCGTGTCATTGAGGAAGCGGCCGTTCGAGCGCGGGCGGAGTCACGCCCCATCAGCGATGTACGCAGCAGCGCCAGCTACCGGCGGGAGATGGTTTATGTTCAATCGCGCCGCGCTCTTGGCTTGGCTTTCAATCGTGCTCGGGGAATCATTTGATTGCCGGCTAAGTGGCAAATTTGCTTGAGGACTGTTTGATTATGAAAAAATTGATCACGATGTCGCTGAACGGTGAAACCCACGAAATTGCGATTTTGCCCTATCGCAGCCTGCTTGATGTATTAAGGCAAGATCTCGGCCTCACCGGGACTAAAAAAGGATGTGATGTGGGAGATTGCGGCGCCTGTACCGTTATCATGAATGGCAAGGCGGTTAACGCCTGCTTAGTCCTGGGGGTTGAGGCAAATGGCGCGCAAATCGAGACCATTGAAGGGTTGGCCGAGATTACGGCAAATGGTTACAAACTCCATCCGCTGCAAGAGAGTTTCCTTGAATATGGGGCCGCACAATGTGGTTTTTGTACACCGGGCATGATTATGGCGGCTAAGTCCCTATTGGACGAAAACCCTCATCCCACAGAGGCCGAAGTGCGCTTCGCTATTGCTGGAAACATCTGCCGCTGCACGGGATTTTCGAAGATTGTCGAAGCAATCGTCCATGCCGGGAAAGGAGAGTGAGCAGTTTCGATTCGTTAAAATCTGAAATTGCGCTTGGAAAAATCTTATGACCAATAAACGAACGATTATCGGGCAAAGTCCGCAAAAGGTGGATGGCATTGAGAAGGTTACTGGGACGGCAATGTACGGGGCAGATTATCATTTCCCTGGAACCCTTTACGGCCGTATCAAGCGCAGCCCCCACGCGCATGCGCGTGTCCTCAAAATTGATACTGCAAAAGCACTGGCTCTCGACGGCGTCAAAGAAGTACTCACCTATCAAGATGTCCCGCTCAAAAAACACGCCGGACTTCCGGTTCCGCGTATCGGCTCTCTGGCGGTTGACCAAAACATGCTTACGGGAACAGCGCGTTTTGTTGGTGACGGTATTGCTGCTGTGGCCGCCGTTTCCGAAGAGATCGCTGAAGAGGCATTAGACCTGATCGAAGTTGAGTACGAACTTCTTCCCGTCGTCCTGGATATCGATCAAGCTGTTAAGGTGGATGCTTTCCAGATCCATGAAACCGAAAGAAACATGGTGATGCCGCCAATCATTGCCAGCCATGGTGATGTGGCTGCCGGTTTTGCTGAAGCAGATTACATCATTGAAGAAGCCTATTCAACGGGACGCCCGGTTCATGCGTATATGGAGCCGAACGTCTGTGTTTGTAAATACGACTTAAACGCCAAACTCACCATTTGGAGTTCCACACAAGGTGCTTTCTCGCTGCGCCGCACCTTGAGTGAAGAACTGGGAATCCCCTTGCATAAGGTCCAGGTGATTGTTGAGCATATGGGCGGGGGATTTGGATCAAAGCAAGATATCTATCAACATGAGTTCGTTTGCGCACTTCTGGCAATGAAGACTGGACGTCCGGTCAAGGTGGAATATTCGCGTAAGGAAACTTTTCTGGCAACGAAAACCCGCCACCCCGTCACCGTCCGTTTAAAACAAGGCATGAAGAATGATGGGACATTGACGGCAAGAGAGGGACTTTATATTTCGAATACCGGCGGCTACGCTTCCCATGGCCCTGGAATTACGGCCGTGGGCACCTTCGACATGACTTCTCTCTATCGCTGTAATGAAAATTGGAATCTAGAGGGGCGATCGATATACACCAACGCTCCGGTAGCCGGTGCCTTTCGAGGTTATGGCGCTGTCCAAGGCTTTTTTGCCCTGGATGTACAGATGGACGAGATGGCTGCCAGGTTGGGAATCGACCCGGTGGCTTTCCGAATTAAAAACGCTGTAGGGGAAGGAGATCTCAGCCCATCCGGCCATCGTCTGCACGCCGATTCACTGGCCAAATGTTTGCAGGTTGGAGCAGAGGAGGTGCGCTGGTCAGAAAAATGGGAATCACCGCAGAGTAAAAGCGGCAGTGTGCGCAGAGGTATCGGTGTGGGTACCGAAATGCACAGCAGCGGCGCTTATCCGGACATCACAGAAGTCTCCGGCGCGATCCTAAAAATGAACGAAGACGGGACCATCAACCTGCTCACCGGTGTTGCCGACCTGGGTACAGGTGCCCTGACGGCCATGGCTCAAATAGCCGCCGAGGAACTCGGAACCAATTTGGAAGATATAACCGTCATCTCCGGAGATACTGACGTTGTCCCCTATGATATTGGCGCCTATGCCAGCCGCACGACTTTTATTGGCGGCAAAGCCGTGCAAAATGCTGCGGCAGGCCTCAAGCAGCAGTTATTGTCCCTGGCGGCGAAACGACTGGACAGCGATGAATCCGAATTGGACATTGCCGGCGGACAGGTTGTTCGTGACGGGGAAGCAGTCTTGAGCATTAAGGAGCTTGTCAAAGGTGAAGGCGGCACCCCGGCCAGTTCGCTTATCAGCGAAGTGACCCATAAATCGAAGGTAGCCTATTCTTTCGCCGCTCATTTTGTTGAAGTCGAAGTAGACACAGAAACAGGGCAAATTGAAGTTAAACAGATCACTGCCGTCCATGAGGTCGGCCGTATCATCAACCGTCAAGGTGTTGAAGGGCAGATTGAAGGGGGAATACAACAGGGTCTAGGACATGCCATTAGCGAAGAACTCATCCTCGATCCCCAGACCGGCCGTCCGCTCAACCCAAGCTTTGTAGATTATAAAATGCCTCTGGCCATGGATATGCCGCCGATTAAAACCATCATTCTGGAAGAGCAGCCCGATCCTGGTGGCCCTTTTGGTGCTAAAGGAGTGGGCGAAGATCCGATCATCGCCATCGGCCCAGCCATCGCCAATGCCGTATCTAACGCCATCGGCGTACGTATCCGTCATTTACCGATTACGCCCGAGCGTGTCCTCGAGGCGCTTGAAGAAAAGAATCAAAAAAGTAACTAGCATGAATGGAAAAAGGAGTAATGTTATGACCATTCCCATTATTGATTGCCTGACCCATATTGGTCAGACCGAAGATCATGTCATTGGTTGGGGACCGAAATTCCTGGCCGAGGATCTCATCGCCCAGATGGATGCCCCGCGTACAGTGCTTGGCGAAGCTAACCGCTGTGTTGACAAGGCTGTCGTTTTCCCCGCCTTAGGCCTCACCGTTCCAACATCAACGCTTTCCTTTGATGAACAGCACAGCTACATCGTGGAAAGTGTCCGGAAGTATCCCGATCGTCTCATTGGAGGCATTGTCATGCATGCGCGTCTTTGGAGCGACCAGGTCCATGATTCAATTCGGAACATGGTTAAAAATTCTGGTTTCAAAATGATGTATATTCACCCCTCGCTGCACAAATATTGGCTGCCTATCGCCACACCAAGTGAAGGTGAGGGTTCCAAGCAGATGCTTTATCCACTCTTTGAGGCAGCGCGTGAACTGTCCATCCCCATCTATATTCATACAGGTGACCAGCCGTATGCTTTGCCTTCAACCGTTGATTTTGTAGCCGGTGAGTTTCCCGACGTTAAGATCATCATCGGTCATCTGGGAACTCAAGGAGAGATGTTCACGATTGAAGCGTTGTTGGTTCTTAGCCATCACGACAATGTGTTTATCGAGAGCAGCTTTGCCATGCCGCATATGCTCATTGAGGCTGTGCATACAGTTGGTCCTGATCGAGTCATATTTGGAAGTAACTGCCCTCCCTTGGAAATAACCCATCAACTCCTAAATGTTGAGGAAGCTTTAACCCTTGATCCCCCGGTGGGTATGAATCTCTCTTATGAAGATACTCGCAAGGTTATGGGTGGAAATCTGGCTAAACTGCTGGATATAGAGTAAGTTGCTTCTGATCTAGATAAACCATTTCTCACCTGATATGAAGAGGAAAAAACCATGAAATATACAATTTTAGACCCGCACACCCACATCATACCCCACCGCGAACCCGTCTGGGGTTGGGGTCCGCATTTTTACGCTGAGGAACTTCTGGAAACGCTCGACCGTGGATATGATGTCATGGGCGAGAACAAACGTATTGAAAAAGCAATCGTCATGACCGGGATTGGTCTAACGGCCGTTGGCCATCGCTCCATCACCGAATCTCACGAGTACGCCTTGGAGAGCGTTAAAAAATATCCCGATCGCCTATATCTGAATCCGATCATCAACCCGCGGCTCGATCTCGAAGATCAACTATACACCATCCGCGAATGGAAGGATGAATACCAGGTGGTCATGCTCAAACTGCACCCCAGCATGCACAATTATTACTTGCCCACCTATCGGCCGTATCCGGGCGAGGCAAGCAAAAAAATGATTTATCCAACATTTGAATTGTGCCGTGAGTTGGATGTACCCATGATGATCCACATGGGTGAAGCGCCATATTCTTTCCCGGCCCAAATTGCCCCCATCGCGGAAGCCTTTCCCGATGTGCCCATCATTTGCGCCCATTCCGGAGCGAATAATGTCCCCAGCAACGCCTTGGATGCCATATTACTCGCCAAGACCCATGACAATGTTTACTTGGGCAGCAGCTGGGTCCAGATGCCGGAACTTATTGAAATGTATTATGCGTTAGGCCCGGAAAAAATAATTTACGAGAGCGATTGTTCACCAGCAGCATTAGGCCAGGCGCTGCGCCTGGTAACAAATCTTCATCTACCACTACCTCTGGGTGTAGGAGCCAGCAAAGATGAAGTTTATCGCATGATTGGTGGCAATGCGGCTGAGTTGTGCAAGATACCATTATGACATCCTTACGAGATTTTCTAGCTTCCCTACCGGAAGATCAGACATTAACTGTTAACGAGCCCTTCTCGCTGGATTACAATCCCACAGCGATGGTTTTGGAGCTAGAAAAACGCGGCCAGTTTCCCGTCTTAAGTATTCCGCAGCCGGAAGGCTTTGATATGCCGGTGTTCGCCAACCTCTTCGCCGATCGCGGTCGCATTGCCCGCATGGCCGGCGCGGAATCCCCGGCTGATTTCAATGAGACCTGGCTGCATGCTGAATTGAATCCGGTTCCGGCTGTGATCGTTGAGTCCGGCCTTGTGCAGGAAGTCATCATCACCGGAGAGGATGTCGATGTGGGTTCTCTGCCCATCAGCCGCCATTTTGAGCAGGATGCCGGTCGCTATATTGGCTCCGGCATCCTGATTTGCAAAGACCCGGATACAGGAGTACGCAATCTCAGCTACCAGCGTTTGCAGATGAAAGAGAAAAACCGCTTTGGGGCCAGTCTTCACTCTCGAGGGCACATCTGGGATCATCTGTTACGTTCCGAAGAACGCGGCAAAAACCTGGAAGTAGCCGTCGTTCTAGGGGCTCATCCGGCAGTTCACCTGGCGGCCGCGGCCAAAGTGGCTATGGATGTAGATGAATTCGATATCGCCGGTGGTTTATTGAAAGAACCGGTTGAATTGGTGAAATGCCGGACGATTGATGTTGAAGTGCCGGCTAACGCAGAAATTGTCCTTGAGGGTGAGCTAATAGCTGACATTCATGAAGATGAAGGACCCTTCGGCGAGTATACAGGCTATTCGACTTATCGTTCGACCCGCAACGTGTTCGTCGTCAAAGCAATAACCCGTCGTGAAAAACCGATTTACCTGGATATTATTCCCGGTTACTCGAACGAACATCTTCTATTGGGACGCGTGGCTAAAGAAGCGCACGTCTTTGAGCGCTTGAAAGAGGTTTTGCCGACCTTAAAGGCGCTCAATTACCCGCATTCCGGCACTCATTTTCACGCCTATTTCTCATTTGAAAAGACGGCCGAAGGCCAGGCTCGCCATGCCCTGATGCTTCTTTTTGGTCTTGATTCTTATATTAAGCTGGCTGTTGCTGTTGATGAAGATATTGATGTTTACAACGAAGAAGAAGTGCTGTGGGCGGTAGCAACCCGCTTCCAGGCCGATACGGATATGTTTGTTGTGCCAAAAGTATTTTGCAACAAGCTCGATCCCTCATCTGTTGATGGCATGTCAGCCAAAATGGGTTTAGACGCAACCGCGCCTTTGGTTTGGGATGTTGAGCGCACGTCTCTACCCGAGGAAGCGGTTGCCAGGGCGATAGCATTCTTGGATCGGCGGCCGTAAACGGGCTGCGCCTACTTGTAAAAGCAAGAAAGGAATTGGGTGGTGGCTATGAAAATTCGTGAAACTAAAGGTCTAACCTTTGACGATGTGTTGCTTGTACCGCGGCGATCTCCATTTGCATCGCGCAAAGATGTCGATACCACTACCAGGCTGACGGCCGATATCCAGTTGAATATCCCGATCATCAGTGCCAACATGGATACGGTTACGGAGACGGAGATGGCCATTGCCATGGCTCGTGTAGGGGGCATCGGCATCATCCACCGCTTCATGACTGTCGAACAGCAGGTCCAGCAGATTAAAAAGGTCAAGCGGGCGGAAGCTTTTCAGGTGGATGATCCTTACTCAATTACTCAAGATGCCACTATCGCCGAAGCTCAAAAAATGATGGACCGTTATGGTATCGGGGGATTAATCGTTACCGATAATGGCAAGAATTGTGTTGGGCTTGTAACTCACCGAGATATCCTCCTCGCCACAAACGACAATCTATTGGTCCAATCAGTAATGACCTTACCCGATCAGTTGATCAGCGCCTCGCCGGGCATATCGTTGACAGAAGCGCAAACCATTTTGTATGAGAACCGCCTCGAAAAACTACCCCTGCTCGATGATGAAGGGAAGGTAGTTGGCTTGATCACGGCCCAGGATCTGATCAAACAGAAGCAGCACCCCCTGGCAAGTAAAGACGAGAAGGGACGATTGCGAGTTGGTGGTGCGATCGGCATTAAGCCGGCTGACTTGCAAAGAGCTGAGTTTTTGCTCGAAGCTGGAGCAGATGTCTTGGTATTGGACATCGCCCATGGCCATGCTGATCATTGTATTGATATGGTGAAAAGCCTACGCCGCTATTTCCCATCATCACGGATCGTCGCCGGCAATGTGGCCACCAGAGATGGCGCACGTGATCTTGCCGAGGCTGGCGCTGACTGTATTAAGGTTGGTATCGGACCGGGCTCCATCTGCACTACGCGCATCGTAACCGGATTTGGTGTGCCGCAGCTCACTGCAATAATGGATAGTGCCGCTGGAGTCCGTGATACCGGAAGAGAAATACCCATCATAGCTGACGGGGGCATCAAAACCTCCGGTGATATGGTAAAGGCGTTGGCAGCCGGCGCGGATACAGTTATGATTGGCAGCCTATTCGCCGGTTGTGAAGAAGCACCTGGTGCACCGGTGATCCGTAATGGACAGAAGTTTAAAGTTGTGCGCGGCATGGCTTCGCTGGGAGCAGCGATGGGTAGAAAGGCAGCCGAAGAGCAAAACGGAGAAAGCGCCGAGAGTCAGGAAGAATGGGACAAAGTCATTCCTGAAGGTGTTGAGGCGGTGGTCCCTTACCGAGGTCATGTGAATGAGCAGGTGCTGCAGTTAGTTGGCGGTCTTTGGTCCGGGCTCAGTTATGGCGGCTCAAAAACGATCGGCGAACTGCAGCAAACGGCTGAATTTATCGAGATTTCCCCCGCCGGCGTAAGAGAGAGCCATTCCCATGATGTTAACCGAGTTTGATTCAACCTTTAATAAGTCTCAATCAGAGAAAATTCAATGGATATGGAGGTGTTGATGATGACAAATGGCTTTCAAGTTCCGCGGTCTCGAGAACTTAAAAGCCGTAAAGCCCTTGATTTGGTGGAACTACATGTAAGAACAACCTTTGCAAAACCCTTTCTATGAAACTATTCGAGGAGAAATTTGATGAAACGTGTATACAAAGTTGTTGTATTTTTATTAGTTGCCAGTGTTATCCTGGTTGCCTGTGGGAGTCAAGCAGCTGCACCCGCAGAAGATGATACATTTAAAGTAGGTTTACTCAGCCCAGGATCAGTAAATGATGACGGCTGGAACAGCACTGCCTACAACGCTTTACTCCGTATTGAAGATGAATTAGGCGCAGAAATCAGCTATGTAGAAATGGAGCAAGACCCAGCATCATTTGAGAAGGCATTCCGCGATTATGCCAGTCAAGGTTACGACATGGTTCTGGGTCACGGCTTTGAATTTCAGGATGCGGCGGTGACGGTTTCCAAAGAATATCCGGACACGACCTTCTTCATTTCCAGCAGCCGTATTCATGATGGCAATGTCATTGGCTTGAATTCCGATTCCAGCCAACCGTTTTACCTGATTGGTGTTCTCGCGGCGATGACAAATGACGCGGTTGGTTTTGTTGGCGGAATGGATATTCCTCCGATTCGCGAGGCTTATATCGGCTTTGAGGAAGGCGTGAAGAGCGTCGATCCTAATTTACCCATAAGTGAAGTTTTCATTGGCAACTTCACTGACTCTGCCGCGGCGAAGGAAGCTGCCCTGGGCATGATAGCCGAAGGCGCGACTTTTGTTGTGCCCGATGCCGACGTGGCTGGGCTGGGTGTTTTCCAGGCGGTTGCTGAGACCGGACCGGAAATCGGCACCTTTGGTATTTTTGGCGATTTCACCGATAAAGCGCCTGACAATATCTTAGGTAACTACTTCCTGGACTATGGTCAGGGCATTGTAAACATTGCCAAGCAGGTTAAGGATGGTACTTTTGAACCGACCGGCAACATCGAATTTGGCCTGGCTGATGAAGATGTGATTTGGATTGAATTTAATGATAACAATCCTTTATCTGATGAGGTGATGGCCGCTGTCGAGCAAGCGAAACAAGGCATTGTTGATGGCACCATTGATACTTTACCCGACAATTAGTCATTGATGGATCTTGTTTAGATAAATAAAGCGCGCCTGCGAATCCTGCTTGCCAACGATCTCGAGGCGAATGATTTCCCGGCGCGCTTTTTAAGTTATTGGATTAACTATCAGCTTACTAGGTTAAACAATATCATGGAGGTCAAATGGCCGAACCCTCAACATCGTCATCGGAAACGGCCGTCACCTCAACAACTTCTGCTGAGGAACTTTTAGGCCACAAAGAAACTTCGCGCCTTAGCAAATTTCTTTGGGGAGTCGTCGGGCCGATTGCAGCCATCCTGGTCGCTTTTCTGGTCAGCGGAATTATCCTCCTGATGGCCGGGTACAATCCCGTCTTCGCTTATATTACCCTTTTAGAGGGAGCTTTTGGCGACATGCGCGTCATCACTGAAGTCCTGCTCCAGGCGACGCCGCTTATACTTATTGGTGCAGGACTTTGTGTCGTCTTTCGCGCCAATATTTGGAATATCGGTGCTGAGGGCCAGTTTTATATTGGCGCGGTCTTAAGTGCCGTTGTTGGTATTTACCTGGGTGATTTACCGGCAATTATTCTCATCCCGCTCTTGCTCCTGGCAGGGATGCTCGGTGGCGCCTTATGGGCCATGCTTGCCGGGTGGTTTAAGGTGCGATTTGGTGCCAGCGAAATTGTGACCACGATCATGCTCAACTATATTGCCATTATAAGTACCGGGTACCTGGTTACCGGTCCTATGATCGAGGAAGTCGGTAAATTTCCTCAGACGGCTCAAGTTGCTGAGGCGGCGCGCCTGTTCCGTTTTTTGCCGCCGACCCGGCTGCATATCGGATTCATCATCGCCATCCTGGTTGCAATTTTGTTATGGGTCTTTCTTTTCAAATCCAGTATGGGATTCGCCATTCGCGCCGTAGGGCACAGCCCTGAGGCTGCAAGTTACGCGGGCATTGACGTCGGCCGTAATGTGCTGTTGGCGATGGCTATCAGTGGTGGTGCGGCTGGGCTCGCTGCTGCCGTTCAAGTGAGCGGGCTAACATTTCGCCTCTACCAGCAGATTTCGCCTGGTTATGGCTTTACGGGGATCGCCGTCGCCTTGTTGGCATACAATAATCCTCTGGGCGCTATTTTCTCCGGCATTTTATTTGGCGCGCTGCGATCTGGTGCAGAGGTAATGCAGATCAGCGCGGGCATTCCTTCCGTGATGGTAGTTGCTATACAGGGCCTTGTTATTTTGTCGGTGGCAACCTTTAGTGTTTACCGCATGAAATATACGAGTCGTTAATCAGGAGTCAGCTATGGAGTCATTACCTTTTTTTGTCATGCTGCCCGCCATCCTTGCAGCGACCTGGCGCATGGCAACACCGCTCATTTATGCTTCCATCGGTGAGTTGTTTACTGAACGCACAGGCGTCTTGAATATTGGCCTGGAAGGGATCATGCTGTTTGGCGCCTTCACGGCTTTTGCGGCTGTTTTATTTACCGACAATCTAATCATCGGCATCGCTGCGGCCATACTAGTGGGCATCCTGCTGGGGTTACTTTTTGCCTTGTTCACAGTAACTATTAAAGCAAATCAGATTGTAGTCGGTGTCGCCTTTAATTTACTTGGTTTGGGAATGACTGGGTTTCTATTTCGTGCGCTATTTGTGGGTACCGACAATGCCGTTAGGACGGTACCCGTACTAAATATTCCCGTCTTGAGCGATCTTCCCATTATTGGCGAGATTGTTTTTCGTCAAAACCTAATGGTCCTTGCGACATTAATATTAGTCCCGGTTGCTTCATTTTTACTCTACAAGGTGGCTTTCGGATTATCTGTACGTTCGGTGGGCGAACATCCAAAGGCGGCGGATACGGTAGGGATCGGTGTTGCGCGTACGCGCTATGCCGGGGTGATTATTGGCGCAACTCTTACAGCAGTCGCCGGCGCTTATCTCACGATTGCCCATACGAACCAGTTCGTTGAAGGGATAACCTCAGGACGCGGATTCATTGCCTTGGCAGTCGTGGTTTTCGGACGCTGGAGACCCAAGGGCGTCTTCTGGGCCTCAATATTGTTTGGCGTTTTCTTTGCCCTACAGCTGCGCTTGCAGGCGATGCCGGATCTTATTATTCCCTATCAAGCCCTTCAAATGCTGCCTTACGTGGCTACGATCGTGGCCTTGTTAAGTGTGCGTGGAAAGACACACGCGCCATCTGCCCTGGCAGTTCCATATGAGCCGTAGATTGAGAGAGGCACAAAAGGTTTATTACTAATGTGTTGTGGCAGGGGGCTCTGAGATAATTATGGATATGAAAAACGATTACGAAATCATCTTGCGCATGGAAAACATGGTTAAGACCTTTCCTGGAACAGT
>Ga0316583_10000311_pt1 | contig 13702 bp, 8 predicted proteins | sample J_170502JBrBrA_D_FD_204513 | JGI IMG/M metagenome (GOLD analysis project Ga0316583, IMG submission 204513) | Rhizosphere microbial communities from salt marsh grasses in Alabama, United States - J_170502JBrBrA | ecosystem: Host-associated > Plants > Roots > Rhizosphere | place: USA: Alabama... | reverse complement strand
TACCGTCAACTATCGCGACATTCCCGTCAGCTACCCGGCCGAGGCCGTGGTCGAGGCGGTGCGGCAGGCGACCGTCGCCGCCCAGGTGGCGGGGCGCATCGTCGAGGTGCATGTCGATGCCGGCCAGCGCGTCAGGAAGGGCGAGTTGCTGATGCGCATCGACGCGCGCGAGGAGGCCGAGAATTCGGCTTCGGCACAGGCGCAGCTGGTGCAGGCGAAGTCCCACTTTGAGCGCACCAAGGAATTGCTGGCCAAGAAGTTCGTCAGCCAGGCGGCGCTCGACCAGGCGCAGGCTGCCTACTTGGCGGCCAAGGCCGCGGCCGGCGCCAGCGGCGCCACACTGTCGCATGCGACGGTGCGGTCGCCGATCACGGGCATCGTCGCCCAGCGCCTGACCGAGCTGGGCGAGATGGCATCGCCCGGCAAGCCGCTGGTGACGATCTACGATCCCAAGGACCTGCGCGTGCTAGCCAGCATTCCGCAGTACAAGCTGTCCGAGATCAAGCAGGGCATCAAGGCACGACTCGAATTTCCCGACACCGGCAAGTGGATCGACGCCGCCCGCGTCGAGGTGCTGCCGACGGCCGATATCCGCACCCACACGGTGACGGCGCGCCTGTACCTGCCGGATGGTGTCGAGGGCGTGATTCCCGGCATGGCGGCGCGCGCTCATTTCATCGTCGGTACGGCCAAGAAGCTGACGGTGCCGCCAAAGGCGATCCTGCGCCGCGGCGAGGTCACCGGCCTCTACGTCCTCGACGACAAGAACGTGCCGCACCTGCGCCAGATCCGCCTCGGCGAGATCCAGGCCAACGGCGAGATCGAGGTTCTGGCGGGGTTGTCCGGCAGCGAGCGTGTCGCGCTCGATCCGATCGCGGCTGGGATGAAGCTCAAGCAAGCCGCGAACGCCGACTAGGAGATTTCACCAATGGGTATCTCCGGGCGTATCGCCGAGTACTTCCTGCGCAATTCGCTGACGCCGCTGATCGCGCTGATCGCGCTGCTATTGGGCGTCTTCGCCATCATGGTGACGCCGCGGGAGGAAGAGCCGCAGATCAACGTCACCATGGCCAACGTTTTCGTGCCTTTCCCGGGCGCTTCGGCCAAGGACGTCGAGGCGCTGGTGTCGCGGCCGGCCGAGCAGGTGCTGGCGCGCATCTCCGGCATCAAGCACGTCTATTCGGTGTCGCGGCCGGGCATGGCCATCATCACCGTCCAGTACGAGGTCGGCGAGGACCCGATCCAGGCGCTGGTGCGTCTCTACGACACCATCAATTCGCACAAGGACTGGATCTCGCCCAACCTCGGCGTCGGCGAGCCGATCATCAAGCCGACCGGCATCGACGACGTGCCGATCGTGACGCTGACCTTCTGGAGCAAGGATCCAGCGGTGACGGCGTTCCAACTGCAGCAAGTGTCGCGGGCGACCGAGATCGACCTGAAGCGCATCGCCGGCACGCGCGACGTTACCACCGTCGGCGGCCCCAACCACGTCGTGCGCGTGAACATGAACGCCGACCGCATGAATGCCTACGGCATCACGCCGCTCGATCTGCGCGCCGCGCTGCAACTGTCGAACGCCTCGCAGCCGGCCGGCGACCTGGTCTCGAACAACCAGGAGGTCCTGGTCCAGACCGGCACTTACATCGAGAATGCGGCCGACGTGAAGCACCTGGTGGTCGGCGTGCATGACAACAAGCCGGTGTTCATGGCCGACGTCGCCAACATCACCGACGGCCCCGACCAGCCCAGCCGCTACGTCTGGTTCGGTACCAAGGACGGCGAATATCCGGCGGTGACGCTGTCGGTGTCCAAGAAGCCGGGCGTCAACGCCGCCGATGTCGCCAGCGCCATCATCGCGCGCGCCGAGAGTCTCAAGGGCACGGTGATCCCGGATAGCGTCGAGTTCACCGTCACCCGCAACTACGGCGTCACCGCCACCGACAAGGCGCAGAAGCTGATCGGCAAGCTGATCTTCGCCACCTCGTTCGTGGTGCTGCTGGTGCTGTTTGCGCTCGGCCGACGCGAGGCGGTGATCGTCGGCACCGCGGTGACGCTGACGCTGGCGGCGACGCTGTTTGCCTCCTGGGCCTGGGGCTTCACGCTCAACCGGGTGTCGCTGTTCGCGCTCATCTTCTCGATCGGCATCCTGGTCGACGACGCCATCGTCGTCGTCGAGAATATCCACCGCTGGCACCAGATGGAACCGAACAAGCATCTCTGGCAGATCATCCCGCATGCGGTGGATGAAGTCGGCGGGCCGACCATCCTGGCGACGTTCACCGTCATCGCCGCGCTGCTGCCGATGGCCTTCGTCACCGGCCTCATGGGCCCGTACATGAGCCCGATCCCGATCAACGCCTCGATGGGCATGTTCATCTCGCTGGCCATCGCCTTCATCGTCACGCCCTGGCTGGCGTTGAAGCTGATGAAAGACGAGAGGCATGTCACCGCAGAGGGCGCAGAGAGCACAGAGAAAAGCCATGAAGTGAATTCCTCTGCGTCCTCTGCGCTCTCTGCGGTGGAAAGGCTTTTCCGTGCGGTACTTCCACGCTTCCTCGACGAGCGCACGGGCAAGGCGGCGCGGCGCAAGCTCTGGATCGGCATCGTCGTCGCCATCATCGCCTCGGTGTCGCTGGGTATGTTCAAGCTGGTGGTGCTGAAGATGCTGCCGTTCGACAACAAGAGCGAGTTCCAGGTCGTGCTCGACATGCCGGTCGGCACGCCGGTCGAGCAGACCGCCTACGTGCTGCACGAGATCTCGACCGAGTTGGCCAAGATTCCCGAAGTGCGCAACTTCGAGTCCTACTCCGGCACTTCCAGCCCGATCAACTTCAACGGCCTGGTGCGCCAGTACTACCTGCGCTCGAATCCGGAGATGGGCGACATCCAGGTCAATCTGGTCGACAAGCATCACCGTGAGCGCCAGAGCCACGAGATCGTGGTCAGCGTGCGCGACCGCATCATGGCCATCGCCAAGAAATATGGCGGCAATGCCAAGGTGGTCGAGGTGCCGCCGGGACCGCCGGTTCTGTCGCCGATCGTCGCCGAAGTCTATGGCCCCGACTATCCGGGCCAGTTGGTCATGGCCAAGAAGGTGCGCGCCGCCTTTGAAAAAACACCCGACATCATCGGCATCGACGACACTGTCGATGCCGATGCCCCCAAGATCGTGCTCCACGTCAACCAGGCCAAGGCGGCGCTGCTCGGCGTTGCCCAGAGCGATATCGTTGCCACCGTGCGCATGGGCCTCACCGGCGAGGACGTGACGCCGATGCACGAGGGCGACGCCAAGTACGAGATTCCGGTGCGCATCACGCTGCCGGCCGAGAACCAATCCAGCCTCGACCAGTTGCTCAAGCTGCGCGTGCGCGGTCGCGCCGGCAACCTGGTGCCGATCTCGGCAGTGGTCCAGGCCAAGAACTCGCTGCGCGAGAAGGTCATCTACCACAAGGACCTGCTGCCGGTGGTCTACGTCACCGGCGACATGGGCGGCAAGCTCGACTCGCCGCTCTACGGCATGTTCGACATCCGCTCGCAGTTACCGAAGGGCATCGGCGAGTACTTCATCCGCCAGCCGACCGACCCCTACGCCAACTATGCCGTCAAGTGGGACGGCGAGTGGCAGGTCACCTACGAGACCTTCCGCGACATGGGGGCCGCCTACGCCGTCGGCCTGATCCTGATCTACATCTTGGTCGTGGCGCAGTTCCGCAGCTACCTGGTGCCGCTGATCATCATGGCGCCGATCCCGCTCACCATCATCGGCGTCATGCCCGGCCATGCGCTGCTCGGCGCGCAGTTCACGGCGACGTCGATGATCGGCATGATCGCGCTCGCCGGCATAATCGTGCGCAACTCGATATTGCTGGTGGACTTCGTCAACGAGCAGGTCGCCGACGGCATGGACTTCGCCGAGGCGGTGGTGCAGGCGGCGGCGATCCGCGCCAAGCCGATCGCCCTGACCGGGCTGGCGGCCATGCTCGGCGCCCTGTTCATCCTCGACGACCCGATCTTCTCGGGCCTGGCCATCAGCCTGATTTTCGGCATCCTGGTGTCCACCGTGCTGACGCTGGTGGTGATCCCGGTGCTCTATTACGCTGCCATGAAGACGAAGTTTCAGCGCAGGCCAACGTGAGCGTAGCGAACGTCAAGCTTGCGGCCGGAGCTAAGAACAGATTGAAAGGAACCAACCAATGACCATCAACCGCATCGTCCGCATCGTCGCCGGCTTTTTCATCATGTTGTCGCTGGCGCTCGCCCATGCCACCGGGCAGATCGACCTGTCGAAGCTGTCCTGGCTGTGGTTCACCCTCTTCGTCGGCGCCAACCTGTTCCAGAGCGGCTTCACCCGTTTCTGTCCGCTCGACAGCATCCTCAGGAAGCTCGGCGTGCCGGAAGCGGAAGGCGGCAGCTGCGGCGACTGAGGGCGCCGGCGCACTCGTGCCCGAGGGCCGAATCCAGGCGGCCCCCTGATACACTAATGACATGTTTGCGCGCCGCTCGCCGTTGCTGCAACGGTATTCGAGCAGTCTTGTCCTGGTTGCCATCGTCGTCGGTGGTGGCGGTTTGGCCACAACCCTCCATTCGATCCAGCGCCGGCACGAAACGGCATTGGCTTCGACCCGGTTCCGCGCCGAAGCCGCGACTGCGGCCGCCCGCTTGCGCAACGCGCTAAGCCGCGCCGCCGCCTTGGCCAAGACCACCGCGACGTTGGCGGACGTCGTGCCGAAAGTGGACGCCGTCGTTTGGCGCCGTTTCGTCGACGGCCTGAACCCGTTTCAGGAGTTGCCCGGGCTGGTCGGCTACGGCATCGCCGAGCGGGTCGACGCGGCATCCGTCGACGCTTTCACCAAGCGCATGATCCGGGAGGGCCAAGGCGCAATCAAAGTCTTCCCGCGCGCCGGCCCCGGTCCCTATTGGCCCGTGACCTATGCCGAGCCGGACGTGGTGTCGAAGTTCGCACGCGGCTTCGATCTCGGTTCCGAGCCGACGCGACGCAAGGCACTGGACTATGCCGCGGCTAGCGGCGAGGCAAGCATGAGCGGCCTCATCAACGTCGGCTTCACCCAGGAAGCGAAGCCGCCGCTCGGTTTCCTGATCTTCTATCCGCTCTATCGCGGTGGCGGCGTTCCGGTGGCGCAGAAGGAGCGGCGAGGCCTGCTCAAGGGCTTCACCCTGGCGGTGTTCCGCTTCGATCGCCTGATTGACCACTTGGCTGGCGCGACGAAGGACACCCGGGTGCTGTCGCTGTACGACATGGAAGGGCGGGCGCCGCAGCTGGCCTATCGTTCGTCGTCGGCCGTCGTCACGGCGGACGATGCCTTCCACGAGCGCGTCGGTTTCGTCTTCGACGGCCACGCCTGGCGCCTGGACGTGGCGGCCACGCCCGCCTACGTCGGCAAGATCGACCGCCAGCGCTCGGCGGCAATACTCGTGGCCGGCTGGCTGGCCGCCGTTGCCGCCGCCGCGCTGACGCACGTGCTGATGAGCCGCCGGCAGAAGGCGGAGGCGCTGGCGCGCGACATGACCGGCGAGCTCAGGCAAAGCGAAGCGCGCCTCAGTTCCCTGGTGTCGCTGACCGCGGACTGGTACTGGGAACAGGACGAGCAGTTCCGCTTCCGCGCCATGTCGTCGAACATGGCTCATGGCGACTTCGATGCGGCCGACGTGGTCGGCAAGTGCCGCTGGGATCTGCCGATCGACCTGCCGGCCGAACAATGGGCGCAGCATCGGGCGCTGCTCGAGGCCCATTGCCCGTTCCGCGACCTCGAGTATCGCATTCGCGTGCCGGATGGAAGCTGGCGCTGGTTCAGCGTCAGCGGCGAGCCTTTGTTCGGCGAAGACGGCGCCTTCCGCGGCTACCGCGGCTGCGGACGCGACGTCACGTTGCGCAAGCGCACCGAGCACCAGCTGGCGCTGATGAGCTTCGCACTCGACGTCGTGCACGAGGCGGCGTTCTTGCACCGCCCGGATACGCGGGAAATCGTCTACGTCAACGAGGAAGCCTGCCGCTCGCTCGGCTACGCGCGCGAAGAGCTGCTGGCCATGTCGATCGAGGACTTCGATCCGCAGATCACGCGCGAAGATCTTGCCGTACTGGAGCGGCAATTCCAGGAACGCCGGCACGTGTTCTTCCAGACCGTCCATCAGGCCAAGGGCGGCCGCCGCTTTCCGGTCGAGATCGGTCTTTCCTATATCGACTTCGACGGCGAACGCTATGCCCTGGCGCTGGCGCGCGACATCTCCGAGCGCAAACAGCAGGAGGACGAACTGCGCCGTCATCGCGACCACCTCAAGGAAATGGTCGAAGAGCAGACCGCCGGCCTGCTCGAAGCCAAGATCGAGGCCGAGCGGGCGAGCCAGGCGAAGTCCGAGTTCCTGGCCAACATGTCGCACGAACTGCGCACGCCGATGCACGCCATTCTGGCGTATGCGCGCTTCGGCCGCGACAAGATCGGCCAAGTGTCGTCCGACAAGCTGGCCGAGTACTTCGAACGCATCCATGCCAGCGGCGGCCGCCTGCTGCACCTGATCGACGACCTGCTCGACCTGTCGAAGCTCGAAATCGGCCACATGGTCATGGACCTGCAGAAGACGGATCTGGCACGCCTGTGCCGCGAAGTGGTGCAGGATCTGGAACCGCTGATGGAAGCGCGGCATCTGCGCCATCGGCTGGCGGTCGATGCGACGGTGCGGGAAGCCAGCGTGGATGTGCTGCGCCTGGGGCAAGTGATGCGCAATCTGCTCGCCAACGCCATCCGCTTCTCGCCCGACGGTTCCGAGATAGAGGTCGCCGTATCGCCGCGGCAGTTGCCGGGACGGCGCGCCAGCGACACCGGCGCCCAGCCCGGCGTGCGCATCACCGTCAGCGATCGCGGCATCGGCATTCCGGAAGAAGAGCTGGAAGCCATCTTCGAGCGCTTCGCCCAGAGCACCAAGACGCGCAGCGGCGTCGGCGGCGCCGGCCTCGGCTTGACCATCTGTAGGGAAATCGTCCATGCTCACGGCGGCACCATCAAGGCCCATAATCGACCTGGCGGCGGCGCGGAATTCGAAATCCTGCTGCCCTTGACCTGAACCGTGGTTCGCGCAAAGGAGTCCGAGAAGTGCTTCTGGTGATAGCGGGCGAAGCAAGCAGATCAGTCATCTCCCCGGCGAGGGGATGGACCGGCGGGGGCGGGCTCACCTGCCGGCTCCTTGCCGCTTCCCTCGGCGGTGGGTCCCATTGCGCAAGTCATCCGCGGTAGAGGAGGCAATGTCGAACTGGCGCATCCTGGCGGTCGACGACGAACCGATCAACCTCGAGATCATCGCCGAGGCATTGGCGGAAGAGGATTGTCGCGTCGACCGCGTTACCGACGGCGAGCAGGCCTGGCACCTGCTCAGTTCGGCTTCGGCCTACGATCTGGTGATCCTCGACCGCATGATGCCGCACCTGGACGGCCTGACGCTGCTCAAGCGACTCAAGCTCGACCCGCGCTTCCGCCGGCTGCCGGTGATCATGCAGACGGCGGCGGTGTCGCCGGAGCAGGTGCAGGAGGGCATCGAGGCCGGCGCCTATTACTACCTGACCAAGCCGTACGAGCCGCGCGTGCTGCTGGCCATCGTGCGCGCGGCCTTGAGCGAACTCGGCAAGCATGTGCGGGCGACGCAAGCCGAGCTCAGTCTTGCCGCTCTCGGCTTTGCCATGCGCGGCGAGTTCCGCTTTCGCGACCTCGATCAGGCCAGGGCACTGGCGACGCTGCTGTCGCGCCTCTGTCCCGATCCGGACGCCGCCGTGCTCGGCCTGAACGAGCTGATGATCAACGCCATCGAGCACGGCAACCTCGGTATCTCCTATGACGAGAAGCTGCGCCTGCGTTTCGACAATACCTGGGATGCCGAGATCCTGCGGCGATTGCAGGCACCGGAGTGGCGCGATCGCTTCGTCACGGTTGCCTTCGAGCGCGCCGACAACGACATCAAGTTCATCGTCGAGGACCAGGGAGCGGGTTTCGACGCCAGCAACTATCTCGACTTCGATCCGGCGCGCGCCTGCGACCCCAACGGTCGCGGCATCGCCATGGCGCGGCGCATGAGCTTCTCGGATCTCGACTATCCCGGCAAGGGCAACATCGCCGTCGCTCAGGTGAAATTGAGGCCGTGACATGGATCGCGACGACGAACTGAGCCAGCTCAAGGTCCTGGTGGTGGACGACACCGCCGGCAACCGGCAGATGCTGCAATCCTTCCTGCGCAAGCTGGGCTGCGTGGCGATGACGGCCGAGAACGGCGCCGAGGCGGTGGCGAACTGCGAGCGCGACATGCCGGACATGATCCTGATGGACGTCATGATGCCGGTGATGGACGGCTACGAGGCGACGCGGCGCATCAAGGCCATGGCCAGCGGTCGCTGGGTGCCGGTGGTGTTCCTGTCGGCGCTCGATCGCGACGAAAACCTGGTTGCCGGCCTGGAGGCGGGCGGCGACGACTACCTGGCCAAGCCGACCAACCTGGTCGTACTCAACGCCAAGCTACGCTCGTTTGCCCGCACACTGGCGCTGCAGCGTCGGCTTGACGAAAGTCGGCGGCTGACACAGGCCATTTTCGACAACATCGACGATTGCGTCGTCACCATCGACGAGCAGGGCATCATCCAGTCGATCAACGCCTCGGCGCGCACGGTGTTCGGCTATGAGCCGGCGGAACTCGTCGGCGCCAACGTCGAAATACTGATGCCCGAGCCGATGCGGGTTCGGCATGGTGGCGGGCTGCGCCGCTACGTCGGCGGCGGTGCGCCGCACTTCGTCGGCGCCGAGCGTGCCCAACTGCCGGGGCTGCACAAGACCGGCAAGGAATTGCTGCTCGAAATCGGTGTCACCGAGATGCGCGTCGACGACCAGCGACGCTTCGTCGGCATCCTGCGTGACATCACCGAGCGTGCCGCCGCCGAACGCAAGCTGCGTGAGCACGCGGAAATGCTTCAGCGCTACCACGACGACCGGGAGATCGAGAACGCGCTGGCCAACGAGATCATGCGCCGCCAGTTGCAGCGCCCCGGCCTGGAGGATCGGCAGTTCCACTACTGGCTGACGCCGGCTTCGTATTTCAGCGGCGATATCGTCGCCGCCTGCCGCTCACCCAAGGGAAAACTCTACGCCATGCTGGCCGATGGCACCGGCCACGGCCTGGCTGCCGCCATCAGCCTGTTGCCGGTGTTGACCACGTTTTACGGCCTGGCCGAACACGACTACGCACTCGGCTACCTCGCCATGGAAATGAACCGCCAGCTGCTGGCCTTCATGCCTACCGGCCGCTTCGTCGCCGCCGGCCTGGTCTGTCTGGACTCCGAAAAGTGTGCGGCCGACCTTTGGGTCGGCGGCATGCCCGACCCGATGCTGGTGGAGAATAGCGGCGCCGTGCGCAGTGGCCTCGCGCCGTCGCACCTGCCGCTCGGCATCGTCGAGTTCGACGAGGAATCGGCCATGGTCCACCGCGTTCAATGTCCGCCGGGCAGCCAACTGATCATGTATTCCGACGGTTTGGCGGAAGCCACGGACAGCGATGGCGAAGCTTTCGGTCGTGTCCGCCTGACGGAAATCCTGGCCACGACACCGTCGGCGCACCGCCTCGACGCGGTCAAGGATGCCGTCGTCCGGCACATGGCCGGCGGTGGCGCCCACGACGACATCTCGATGCTGTCGATCGATTGCTGACCGGCCTATAATCTACTTTCGTCAGACGATTTCTTCCGGGAGCATGCATGAGTTTCGACCGCCAGCGCTTCGAGCGCGCCATTGCCCTGTTCGATGCCGCCAACGCCGAGGATCCGCGCCAGGATTCCGGTGCCGACGGCAAGCCGATGCCGCGCGAGCTGCTTTACGCGCAGCGCATGACGGAGATGCTCGACCGTTTCGCTCCCGACGCCTCGGAGGCCGTCAAGCTGGCGGTGCGTGCCCAGCATATCCAGCGCTGGAAGACGCCGCGCAGCGATTATCCGATGGACCGCAACGGCTACCTGCAGTGGCGCACCGGCCTCTACAAGTTTCACGCCGAGACCGCAGGCCGGCTCATGAAGGAGGCCGGCTACGACGACGAAACCATCGAGCGCGTCAAGAACGCGGTCGGCAAGAAGGGCATCAAGGTCAACCCCGAGACGCAAATGCTCGAGGACGTTACCGACCTGGTCTTCATCGAGTACTACATGCTCGAATTTGCCGGCCAGAAACCCGACTACGCCGAAGACAAGTGGCTGGACATCATCCGCAAGACCTGGAAGAAGATGTCCGACGCCGCCCACGCCTACGCCTTGTCGGGCAAACTCAAGCTGCCCGAGCCGCTGGTGCCTCTGATTACCAAGGCGGTTACGGGCGCCTGAGACGGTAGCTTCCCGAGGAGGGCGGCAATGGATGTCGGTTTCATCGGTCTCGGCCTCATGGGCCGGCCCATGGCGCTGCACTTGATCGATGCCGGCCACCAGCTGCATCTGTGGGCGCGGCGCCCGCTCAGTCTCGATCCGTTCCGTAACACCACGGCGCGCCTGCATGCCAGCGCTGCCGAGGTTGCGCGTCATGCCGACATCGTGTTCACCATGGTGGCGGATGCGTCCGACGTCGAGCAGGTCGTTCTCGGCGACGATGGCGTCGCCGCCGGCGCACGCCCGGGCCTGACCATCGTCGACATGTCTACCATCGCGCCGGCGTCGGCGCGTGACATCGGCAGCCGGCTGGCGGCGCGCACGATCGCCTTCCTCGACGCGCCGGTTTCGGGTGGCGAAGTCGGTGCCATCAACGCCAGCCTGACCATCATGGTCGGCGGCGATCCGGCGGTATTCGCCCACGTCGAGCCGCTGTTCGGGCGCCTCGGCAAGTCGGTGACGCTGGTCGGCCCCATCGGCGCCGGCCAGGTGGCCAAGGCTTGCAACCAGATCCTCACCGGCGTCACCGTCGCCGCCGTCGCCGAGGCTTTGAGCCTGGCTGCCCGGAGCGGCGTCGATCCGGCCAAGGTGCGCGAGGCCCTGCTCGGCGGCGCCGCCTATTCGCGCATCCTCGAGCAGCACGGCCAGCGCATGCTCGACCGCAACTTCAAGCCCGGCTTCAAGGCCTGGATGCACCAGAAGGACCTCGGCATCGTCATGGCCGAGGCGCACCGCCTGGGGTTGATGCTGCCCAACGCCGCTGCCACGGCACAGCTCTTCAACGCCGTCGTCGGCGGCGGCCTGGGCGAAGAGGATTCGATTGCCGTGCTCAAGCTGCTGGAAAGAGCCAACGGCACATGAGCACTGAGCTTCAGCGGCCGTCGGACGAAAGTGACCCGGCGACCATCGCCGAGTCAGCCGACGGCGAACAGGTGTTGCTGGAGCTAAGAGCCATTCTCGAAAACGCCACCGTCGGCATCCTGTTGTTCAAGGGCCGGCAATTCGTTCAGGCCAATCCGGCCTGTGCCCAGATGTTCGGCTACTCGGTGGCCGAATTGATCGGTCAGTCGGGGCGTTTGCTTTATCTGTCCGACCAGGATTACGAAAATCTGGTGCGCGAAGCCAGGCCGAGCCTGACCAGCGGCCGTTCCTTCCGTACCGAAATGCCGATGCGGCGTAAGGACGGCAGCGCCTTCCGTTGCCGGATGTCGGCCAAGGCGGTCGATCCGGCGCGTCCCAGGGGCGGCACCATCTGGATCATCGAGGACGTCACCGCCCAGCACGAAATCGAGCAGCGCGTACGCCTGACCCTGGCCGAGCAGCAGATGATCTTCGACAATGCCGCCGTCGGCATCGTCTTCGCGCGCAACCGGCGCATCCAGCGCTGCAACCGCAAGCTCGAGGAAATCTTCGGCTGGCCGCAGGGCGAACTGCCCGGCCGCTCGCTGCGCCTGCTCTATCCGAGCGAGGCTACCTTCGCCGACCACAGCGCCGAGGCCGACGAGATCATGGCCAACGACAGCGTCTACGTCGCCGAGTTGCAGATGAAGCGCAAGAGCGGCGGCCTGCTCTGGGTGCGTGCCACCGGCCGGCGTGCCAATGCCGCCGGTAGCGACTTCGACATCGTCTGGATTTTCGAGGACGTCACCGAGCGACGCAACGCCGAGGAGGGGCTGCGCCGGGCGCGCGACGAGCTCGAGCATCGCGTCTCCGAGCGCACCACCGAATTGACCGCAGCCAACACGCAGCTGCAGAAGGAGATTTTCGAGCGCATGCAGGCCGAGCAGCGCATCTGGCACGTCGCCCATCACGACGCGCTTACCGGCCTGCCCAACCGCACGCTGCTGCACGACCGCCTCGAACAGGCGCTGGCCCAGGCCAGCCGCGACGACCATCGCGTCGGCGTCGTCTTCATCGACCTCGACCGCTTCAAGAGCATCAACGACACGCTCGGCCACGCCATCGGCGACGAGCTGCTGCGCGGCGTCGCCGAGCGCCTGAACGGCGTCGTGCGCGCCGTCGATACCGTGTCGCGCCTCGGCGGCGACGAGTTCATCATCGTCCTGCGCCAGATCGCCGGCCCCGACGACGCCGTGCTGGTGGCCGAGAAGATCATCAACGCGCTGGCGACGCCGCTGTCGGTCCAGGGCCACGACCTGCGCGTGACGCCGTCGATCGGCATCAGCATCTTCCCCGACGATGGCGTCGGCGCCCTGCAACTGATGAAGAACGCCGACACCGCCATGTATCACGCCAAGGCGCGCGGCCGCAACAACTTCCAGTTCTTCGCCCCGCGCATGAACGAAGAGGCGACGCGCTTCTTCCATCTCGAACAGCAACTGCGCCGGGCGCTCGACGCCGGGCAGCTGCTGCTGCATTACCAGCCGATGGTCGACATGCGCGAGCGCGCCGTCTGCGGCATGGAGGCGCTGGTGCGCTGGCAGCATTCCGAGCAGGGGCTGATGTCGCCGGGCGTGTTCATCCCGGTGGCGGAAGAGACCGGCCTCATCGTGCCGCTCGGCGAATGGGTGCTCGGCGAAGCGCTGCGCCAGAACCGGCGCTGGCAGGAGGCCGGCTTCCTGCCGGTGCCGGTGGCGGTCAATCTGTCGCCGCGCCAGTTTCGCCAGAAGGGCCTGGTGGACATCGTGCGCCGCATGCTCGCCGACACCGGCCAGCCGGCACGCCTGCTCGAGCTCGAGATCACCGAGTCGTCGCTGATGCAGGACATCGATGAGGCGATGGTGAAGCTGCGCCAACTGTCGGCCATGGGCGTGCGATTGGTGATCGACGACTTCGGCACCGGCTACTCGAGCCTCAACTACCTGAAGCGCCTGCCGGTGAACAAGCTCAAGATCGACCGCAGCTTCGTGCGCGACCTGGGCGTCGACTGGGACGACGGCGCCATCGTCTCGGTGATCGTCGGCCTGGCCCAGGCGCTCAACCTCGAGACCGTCGCCGAGGGCGTCGAGACCGGCGTGCAGTTCGACATGCTGCGCAACTACGGCTGCGACTGCTTCCAGGGCTACTTGTTCTCGCGGCCGCAGCCGCCGGATCAGACGGACGCCCTGTTCAAGCCGCCGTTGCCGTCAGCCCAGGCCTGATTCGTTCCAGAGCGCGCGCGCGAAGGCCTTCCAGGCCGGGCCGCCGTGGGTCCGGATGTTCTCGCCGGCGCTTTCGGTCATCACCTTCAGCATCAACTGAGCGAGGCCGAACAGCTCGACCTTGGTGCGTTGCTGTGGCGTGACGGGCCGGTGGTCCGTCCTCGGGCCGCCGGGGCGGTAAGCCAGCGCTTCGCGCGCCAGC
>Ga0316583_10000310_pt1 | contig 13717 bp, 15 predicted proteins | sample J_170502JBrBrA_D_FD_204513 | JGI IMG/M metagenome (GOLD analysis project Ga0316583, IMG submission 204513) | Rhizosphere microbial communities from salt marsh grasses in Alabama, United States - J_170502JBrBrA | ecosystem: Host-associated > Plants > Roots > Rhizosphere | place: USA: Alabama... | reverse complement strand
GCTTTTCTTTCCTTGAGATTCTGAGGTTCGTATCCTTGAACAGTTTCAGAATGCGGACTCCAAAATAGCTAGTAAGTATCGGCCAGCTCGTCGCGACGCCGGATTACATTGTTCTCAAGGTTCTGATAAGATTGGCGAATGTCCTTGATGGCATCAGCCTGAAGCTGCCTTTCGATCTTCTGCAGATCAATGCCTTGAATGGCCATTTCAGCCAAGGTTTGTTCGGCGGCGTCGCGACCTGCGGTAATGGTATCGGTCATAGGGCTATCTTCAAGAAAATCGGTGATGTGGGCTGGGGGCAGACTGTGAACGGTGCTAGGGCCCATGAGGTTAATGACATAGCGGGGATCGTTGCTGCTGGCCCATAGTGGTCGCTGCAGTCGCGATCCGTGTTCCGAGAGATGCCTCCATTCGTCACTGCTGAAGATTTCTCGAAATCGACCATAAACCACCTTTGCCAGGGCAATCGCAACCTTCCCCTGCAAGGAGCTGTTCTCGGTCAGCGTAGAATCAATCGCTTCGTCCAACCGTGTAACAGGCAGCGAAGCGACGGCCGCCGGCGGCAGCCGCCAGATATCTAGATGTGTCCAGAAATAGTCCATGCCTGAGATATAAGCCTGGGCCACCTTCTCGTATGTATCGACCGTGTAGATATGGGTAGCGTTGATGTTGGCTCCCTCGCCAATAAGCTTTTCGATTGCCTGGATACCGGTCGAAGTTGCCGGTATTTGTATCATGACATTTACGCGATCGACGTCGTATGCCAGGCGCAGCCCTTCTGATACCATCCCGTCAATATCGTTTTCTAGAGCCGGATTTACGTCCAAGCAAACGTAACCATCCACGCCGTTTGTGCGCTCGTATATGGGGTGGATGAGGTCAACAGCCGTTTGTATATCAGTAAACAGCACTTCCTCCGCGATCTGTTTGATGCTTTTGCCTTCACGAACGAGTCCCCTAAGTTGTTCATCATAGTCCTTACTATTTGCCAAGGCTTTGGCGAAGGCGCCGGGATTAGAAGTGATGCCATGGACACCGAGGTGAATCAAATCCAGTAGACGATGGTTGTGAATTAACGAACGGTCGAAGCTGTTCAGCCAGATCGACTGCCCCAAACCGGCGGCCTCATGTAGTTTGCTCATTTTGAACCCCTTTCCTTTTTAGATTGAGGATTAATCATTGTTGCAGTTCTAACTCCACCACCGCTTAACCTGCATAGCGGGCAGATGTTCAATTGCGTCTTTGCTAAGTTTTAGATAGACAGTGTCGGTTTCAGTGCGATCAATCTCAGTGATGGGAATCATGATGTCTTTTTGGCCCCAAAGGTGGCCTTCGCGCAGCACCAGGTGAGTGATTTTGTCATTTTCGGGATTGATAACGAATTCATCTACCTTGCCGACCTTGCCATCTGTTGCACTCACTTGCGCACCGCGATGGATAGCCAGTTCTTCATGGGAAATCTGTTCCACATTTATGTAGTTTCCGTACCCGCCCTCGGCCGTAACATACGGCCACAGCCAGGCAGACGACAAGTGCGCTTCTGGTATTTCAGTTGGAGGTCGATCTGTTTCTTCGAGATCATTAAGGCTGACAAATTTGACTTTATGAAAGGGATCCAATGTTGCCAGGGTGTTACGTGAGCAGCTAAGTTGGATGGCGTCCGGCTGGCTTTCCTTTATTAAGTCTACCGGCACCAGGTATTCACTGTGCAACATCTCTTTGGTTGCTACGGCAATATGGGTGACTTTCTGCGAGATTGGGTTGATGACAACGGCCGTTGAACGGCCGCACAACCCGTCCGAACAAAATACATCAACATCCAGTGGAATATCCATGGCTCGAATCCTTTACTATGTAAGCGTCCAGAGGAGGTCAACCAAAACCATGGATTTCTCAATGGCTTAGTTCTGCCTCCGTGAAAACCTAAACCGTCCCGTCTCTGTTATCTTCATCAATGCACAGCTCATTCAGTAACCTTAGCTTACCGCAAGATTAAGCGGACAACATCGGAGCGAAGACGTAACTGTCTGCCAACAAAAAGTTGTGATCGCTCTGGGGCAAAAGTCATTATGGGCTACATCAAATGACGTAAGAATCAAGCTTGGCCAAATCCAGTTAAAGGGGAGATGATGCTCGTAAACCCGTCTGAAAGACTGATCCATTTGGAGACGGCGGTCAATCTGACGCTTGAATTCTGTTTGGCGCGAATCCTGTAAGAACCTAATACACGCATATTTGTGGCAGCTTCGTAACTCAATTATGCTGAAATCGATGGCAGAAATATACTGGTTGGTGCTGTAATAGGTCGACAACATACATTGAAATATTCGATAAATGATCTTGGTGGATAAACCGGGGCAAAAACGTAACTATTAGGTTTTTACACGTGAGGCCACGAAGCCCGTCACTCCGTCTAGCCTATAGTGCTAGACGCTAGGATACAAGACTCCTGAATACCAGGGATCTTTTTCTTTTTCCCTATTTTCTGCCAAATCGTATAGTTCACAGAGTGAGTGAGACTTGTCGCTCCCGTCATATGAAACTTCACCTGGATGAGAACGATTCGCGTGGTAGAGAGATGGGTTGAACGACGGCCGACCAAACCATAGAATCCATTTCTCAACTTGAGAAAGAATCGGATTCTATCAGAAAAAAGGATTGGTCAGAATAGTACGAATCCCTAAGCCAAATCTAGATCACCGAAGTCCTTGCACGGTACGGGCTTTTTTTGATTCTGTCCAGTCGTCGTTATCCTTGTCCTAATAAACGAGTGTGGCCTTAGCATCGGCGCAGGCCACGACAAAGGTAGCAGCACTCACAATCTTTGCCTCGTCAATTAGGTCATCTTTTTCGAGCTGGCGCGACTGTACGCACGGCCCGCAGACATAGAGTAGACCACCTGCTTCCAGATAGTTCTCCATCAATTCCGCAAGCGGCGGAAAACCGGGCGCAAAAACGTGTCGAGCGCAATCTTTGCGAGCTAACAGGACGCCGTTAGATTGGAATCCAATAATGGCTGTCATATCCGAAGCAAGAGCCGCCAGTGCCATCACAAATGGAATGGTTGCTCGCTCGGGATCTTCCGGTCCATGAGTTGCCATAATCACGATCTGGTCGTCTGTTTGTGATGTCATGTTGTCCTCCGTAGCGGTCTCCCTAAGCGAGGCCACGCTTTTTTTGATAAAGAAGATGAGTTTGTCGCCAACTTTCTGATATTTTAAAAATTCGTTGCCAGCCGTGCACGTCCAGGCATCAATACCAGGCCTGGATCCTGGTTCTTGCATACCACGAATCTTGACCTTTGATGACCGGATGACAGATGTCCTAAGTCCGCCATAACATTTGTCACTTAACAGCCAAACCGAGTATAATTGCTATTGCAAACTATTGCAAACTGCTGTAATCTGTAGCAGCGTAGAGCTTTGAGGCCGCTATTTATTTTGGCAAAGGGAATATCATGGGCGACCTACTGACAACACGCGAAGTATCAGAACTCCTGGCAGTGGATCGGACAACCGTGTACCGCATGATCAATGACAAACGTTTGGTCGGCATAAAGGTAGGCCAGCGGTGGCGGTTTCCCCGCGAAGAGGTCGAGGCTTTGTTAGGCGGTAAACCTTCTCCAGCCACGCCGGATCTACCCCGTGAGATCATACCGGTAGCTGCAATCCAAGCGGTCCAAGATGTGTGCGCCGAAATGGTTGAGGTGGGGGCAGTCACCACCGATAATAACGGCACGCCCCTGACAACGCTCAGCAATTCATGCCGTTTCTGCAATATGATACAGAGCACGGAGAGCGGAGCACAAGCCTGTCAGGATTCCTGGCGCAAGTTGGCGGAGCAAAGCGATCAGAATCCACGTTTTGTGACTTGCCATGCGGGCCTGCAATATGCTCGGGCGCAAATTGAGGTGCAGCAGGAGCCGCGAGCAATGATCATCGCCGGGCAGTTTTATACTATTCCACCTGATGCTGTACGAAATGAGGAAACGCTTCGCGAGCTGGCAGGGCGGCATGGCCTGGACCCGGAGGTTTTATTGTCTGCCGCAGCAGATCTGCCGGTGTTAGACGAGCGCAAACGCAACGAGATCAGTACCTGGTTGCTGCGTGTAGCCCAAACATTTGCCAACCTTGCTGAGGACCGGGCGAAATTGCTAAACCGCTTGCAGCGTATTGCTGAAATGAGCACAGTAGATGTTGAGTAACTTCTGTATTCCAGTGGTGGGCAAGCCTGGCACTGCCTACCATTCTTTTCTTTGGTCTGAACATTAAACATTCTCAATTTCGATACTGCCTAAAACCGCAAGGGAACTGGCAAAAGGAGTAACAAGTAATGGATATTTCAGTTGATCAAACCCTTGATTGTAGTGGATTGTCATGTCCCATGCCTATAATCAAAACCAAGAAGGCCATCGATGGCATGCAAATCGGCCAGGTGCTCAAAATGATTGCCACTGATCCCGGATCTGTGCCTGACATCGAGGCGTGGACGGCCCGGACAGGTCACGAACTACTTGGTCATGAAGAGGAAGGCGCCCAGTTTATTTTTTACATAGAGAAGACAAAATAGACGGTACAAAATGTCTCACGATAGGTTAAAAGGAGGTGGAAATGTCTGAGAATCAAGCCACAAGATTGGCCATCATTGCTGGGCATGGGACCCTTGACTCGGCTTACCCGCCATTAATTCTAGCTACAACGGCTGCTGCTATGGACATGGAAGCAGCTATATTCTTTACATTTTATGGCCTGGAAATCATCAAGAAAGGCAACGCTGACAAACTCCAAGTTGCCCCCATTGCCAATCCAGCCATGCCCATGCCTGTGCCCAACATCATTGGGATGCTGCCCGGTATGACGGCGATCGCCACCGACATGATGAACAATTGGATGGAGAAAGCCAACGTTGCCAAGCTCAGCGATTTGCTTAACATGGCCGTAGAATTGGATATTAAATTGATTGCTTGCCAAATGACCATGGATGTGATGAATGTGAAGAAGGAAGAGCTAATTGATGGCGTCGATGTAGGTGGCGCGGCGACCTTTTTGGAATTTGCCAGCCATAACGCCATAACGCTTTCGTTTTGATCTAACAGATATTTGGAGGCCTTCTATGGCATTGCAGTCGTGGAAGCAACCTCCAAGGGATAAATAAGGAGATAACTATGGCTGACGATCAGGTCTTGATCATTATGACCAGCGGGCCAGACACGCCACGGCGCTGCGCGACCCCATTTTTCTTTGCTACTCTGGCAGCGGCAATGGAGTACCAGGCGAAGATGTTCTTCACTATTGACGGCACGCTTCTGTTGAAGAAAGGGCTAGCCGAGACAGTTTACCCCAAAGAGGGTGGTAAACCGGTTAGTGATTTCATGCAGGATGCTCTGGATGCTGGGGTGGAATTCTTTGCCTGCACGGCTTCCACTGAACTGCACGATTTGGAACCTGAAGACTTAATTGATGGTGTCAAAATGGTCGGTGGTGCATACATGTGGCAAATGGCCGAAGAGAGTGCCCAAACATTGACTTTTTAGAACGGCAAGTTGCGAGTAATGGACAACTTGCAGACCATTTCAAGGAGTTGAAATATGACAATAATTCGTGGTTGTGAATTACCGGAAGATTTGTATTACCTGATTGATAAACATGTCTGGGCTAAGCCATTAGAGAGCGGTTTGGTGCGTGTGGGGATGACGGCCCCTGCAGTTGGAATGGCTGGAGGTAAGTTGGCTGGCGTCACCGTCAGCCGTCGAAAGATGGACAAACTGGTCCCGCAGGGAAAAAGTGTGGCCACTGTTGAAAGTAGCAAGTACGTTGGCCCTGTACCTGCTCCGGTGACGGGAACGTTGGTCAAAAAGAATGAAAAACTAGCTGATGATCCGAACCTCGCAGCAAACGACCCCTATGGCGAAGGCTGGATCGCCGAATTAGATCCAACTGATTGGGAAGGTGAAAAAGCCAGCCTGGCAACAGGGGCTTCCGGCTTGGCTGCTTATGAAGCGGCTCTGGAAGAAGCTGGATTTTCCTGTGATTAGTCTTATTGGAACGCGCTGCGGCCGTGAAACGAAGCAAGCCGTCAACTCAGATCGCTTGATAAGTCAAGTCTTTCACGAAGCAAGCATTTAATGGAAAGTGTTTAATTATCTCTCTATGGAGTTGGGTATGGCCGAAAAGACGATTTATGAACATTTGACGGGTAATGGAATGTCACGGCGCGAGTTTATGAAGATGTGTGGTGTGCTGGCGGGAGCGATGGGCCTGCAGATGGTACCGCCTGTGGCCGCCAGCGACTTGCCGCTCGATCCTGCACTCGATGTAAGCCTGACACAAAAGGTTGCGAAGGCGCTGGAAAGCAAACCGCGCTTGCCCATCATTTGGCTGGAATTTCAGGACTGTGCCGGATGCAGCGAGGCAATAACGCGCTCGCAGTCACCGACTTTGGTTGATTTGGTGTTGAATAAGATTTCGATTGAGTATCATGAAACGCTGATGGCTGCGGCCGGCTTCCAGGCTGAAGAGAACAAACAGGCAATAATGGATCAGTATCATGGGCAATACGTTCTTGTGGTGGAAGGCAGCGTTCCAGTAGGTAGTGATGGTGTTTACTGTACGGTTGGAGGACGAACGGCCGTTGACCAACTCAAAGAAGCAGCAGAAGGTGCGGCGGCGATCATTGCGGTTGGCAATTGTGCCGCCTTTGGTGGGATTCCCAAGGCCAATCCCAATCCTACGGATGCCAAGGGTGTTTGGGATCTCATCACCGATAAGCCGGTGGTCAATATCCCCGGATGCCCGGCTATCCCGGAAGTGACGACGGGAACAATTGCCCATTTCCTGATATTTGGCGCGCTGCCGGAATTGGATAGTTTGAACCGACCTATGACATTTTACGGTACGACGATTCACGATAGGTGTCTGCGACGGCCGTTCTACGAAGCTGGTAAATTTGCCCTCACATTCGACGACGAAGGGGCTCGGAAGGGTTGGTGCTTATACAAGTTGGGCTGTAAAGGGCCAACGACTTACAATTCTTGCGCCTCCATAAAATGGGACGCCGGATTGTCGTTTCCTATTCAGTCCGGCCACCCTTGCCTGGGCTGTTCACAACCTAACTTCTGGGACGGCGGCGGCTTCTATCAGGGCCAATCTGCCCCGTTAAACCGGCCGAATCTAGCTGCGGTCGGAGCGGCTGCGGCCATCGGCGTTGTTGCCGGCGCGGGGATGACGGCAACCAATCGGGCGCAGAAAAAACAAGCAGCCAGCAGAGAGGCTGGTGGGAGCGAATCATGAACTGGAACGAGTTCTTGGAATTTACACGCGGACCGTTATTTGCTGTTTCGCTACTAGTATTTATATGTGGCATGACTTACCGCCTGGTACGCGTAGTGCTGTTGGGCTGGAATAAAGATCGCGTTTTGGCCGAGGGCAGTAAGGCCGGTGGCGTCGTTAAATCCTATGGCAAGGGACTATTGATACTGCCCTTTGTCCCCTGGGTGAAAAATACCTTCAAACGAAATCCCATTATTTACCTTTTTGGCGGCATCTTTCACCTGGGTTTATTTGTTGTTATCTTCCTGGGCACGGCGCATATGCTGGTCTGGAAGAGTCTGCTAGGCTTTGGCTGGCCAACACTGAAGGTGCCAATTGTCGACTGGTTTGCAGCTGCGACAATCGTGGCCATGATCGCGTTGTTGATCTACCGATGGACCAATCCCGTGCTTAAACTACTGTCTGGCCCAGCCCAAGTATTTAATTGGCTCTTCGTCTTCCTACCCATGGTGACCGGATACATGATGACCCATCACCTCTGGTTTCCTTACGAAGAACTATTCAGCCTGCATATGTTGTCGGTAGATGTAATGCTTATTTGGATACCACTAAGTTCCATCTCCCACTTCATGTTCTACTTCTTCTCGCGGACCATTCACGGCATCGAGTTTGGCAAGCGAGCGGTCACACCATAGGGAGGCAAATGATGAGTACAGAACAAGCAATAGATACATTTGTCCAGGAAACCGGCGGCTGGATCGCATCGCAATTGGAGGCGTGTACGCGTTGTGGAATGTGCGCCGAAGCGTGTCACTTTTTCCAGGCGACAGGTAACCCGGAATATGCGCCCGTGTGGAAGATGGAACTGCTACGCCGGGCGTATGAACAACGATTTACATTGATTGGTCGTTTCAGAACGGCGGTTGGTCTGGAAAAGCGCATCGATGATGATGACCTGCTGCACTGGAGTTCAATTGTTTATCATGCGTGCACCGTATGTAATAGATGCGCCTTGGTCTGCCCGATGGGCATCCAGATAGGGGATCTGATTCATGATGTGCGTAGTGGATTGGCAGAGGCAGGTGTGGTTCCAGCCGATCTGGAAAAAGCGGTTCAAATGCAAATCGACGAAGGGAGCCCTCTTGGGGTCACCGACGAAGTATTTGAAGATCGGCTTGATTGGGTGATGGACGATTGGGATATCGATATCCCAATTGATGTGGAAGGGGCAGATACCCTGGTCGTCTTCAGCTCAATTGAGATTATGAAGTTCCCGGCAAACTTGGCCGCTATTGCCAAAATCATGGAAGCGGCGGGTGAAAACTGGACGGTCAGTACGCAAGCGCGAGAAATCGTCAACTTCGGTTATTACGAAGGAAGCGAAGAGCATACCAAGCTGTTCCTGAAAAGGGTGTTGGATGGCGCGAAGGCGTTAGGTGTTAAGCGAATTGTTGTGACGGAATGCGGCCATGCTTATGCTGCGCTGCGCTGGACGGCGGCGAATCTAATGGATGTACCGCAAGATCTGGAAATTGACCATATTACTGGATTATTAGGTGAGTATGTGGAGAACGGGCGTATCCACATCAGGCCTGGCGCGTTCGACCAAAACGGCACCGTCACCTTCCACGATGCCTGCAAAATCCAGCGCCTGGGCGGCCATATTGCTGAGCCGCGCCAGATACTAAAAATTCTGGCTCCCAACAATTTCAAAGAGTTAACTCCCAACAGCGAACAGGCAATTTGCTGCGGCGGTGGCGGCGGCGTCATCGCCATTAAAGATGCCGACGATCTGCGTTTCGCCGCCTTTGGATTGAAAGTGAAACAAATCAACGATATTGGGGCAGATACCGTGGCCATGAGCTGTTCTAACTGTCGCCTGCAATTTCTGGATGGCAAAGAGCATTATAACCAGGATTGGAATGTTCTCGGCCTTGCGCAAATGGTCGCAGACGCCATGGAGGAAGAATAATGACATCTTTTCAATTAACCCCGGTCGAGAAGGGTATCATGCGCTGTCGGCACATAGGTCCATTCACGTCTGAAGATGTGCGCACCCTCGCCGATTTTTTCTACGATTATAATGGTAGACTGCTTATAGACCTAAGCGGCACAACGGGTGAAGAATGCAGCAAATATATGGCCCGATTCCGGCCGATGATGCCCACTGCAGCTATCTTTGGCGCAAAGATAGATCCGGCGATTCTTGATATTTCTGACAGCTATTACACGCGTGACGTGCGGTATTTTGACTCGGAAGAAGAAGCACTAGACTGGCTGCGGAACCAATAGGAAGATAACATGGCCCAAAGAATAGTCATAGACCCAATCACACGAATCGAAGGCCACCTCCGCATTGAGGCTGAGGTGGACGCCGATAGCAAAATTAGCAAAGCTTACTCCTCAGGAACGATGGTGCGCGGTATCGAAATCATCCTCAAAGATCGCGACCCGCGTGAAGCCTGGGCTTTTACCCAGCGTGCCTGCGGTGTTTGCACCACCGTGCACTCGTTCGCATCAATTCGCGCGGTGGAAGACGCACTTGACATCCAAATCCCCAAGGCGGCAAACATCATTCGCAATTTGATGATCGCCCAGCAGTACGTACATGATCACGTGATGCACTTCTACCATCTGCATGCCTTGGACTGGGTAGATGTTGTCAGTGCGCTGCAAGCTGACCCGGCGCAAACGGCCGCAATCCAGCAAAGCATCTCTGATTGGCCCAATGCATCTGCCGGCTACTTCGCCGACGTGCAGAGCAAAGTGCAGGCCATCGTAGACAGCGGGCAGCTTTCCCTTTTCGCCAATGCTTATTGGGGCCACCCGGCGTACAAGCTGCCGCCGGAAGTGAACTTGTTGGCTGTCGCGCATTATCTGGAAGCGTTGGATTGGCAATCGCACGTCACCAAGATTCACACCATCTTTGGCGGCAAGAATCCGCATCCCAACTTTGTCGTTGGCGGCGTGCCCATGCCGATCGACCTCAACAGTGATACTGCCCTTAATGCCGAACGTCTTTCTATCATCAACGACAGCATTAAGCGCATTGTCCAATTCGTAGATCAGGTATACATTCCCGACTTGCTGGCCATTGCGCCTTACTATCTGGATTATGCCAGCATTGGAGAAGGGTTAGGCAATTTCCTCACCTGGGGCGAATTCCCCGGTGTGGACCACAACGATACTTCCCAGTTTCTCGTCCCGCGAACCGTGATTATGAATCGAGATTTGGGCAATATCATCGAACCCGATCCCAACGACATGGACTTGATGAAGGAATTCATCGCCCATTCCTGGTACGAGTACAGCAATGGCAATGGTAACGGCCTGCACCCCTGGTCAGGCGAGACCAAGTTTAACTACACTGGCCCCATGCCGCCCTATGAGTTCCTGAATGTGGATCAGGAATACTCATGGCTGAAAGCACCGCGCTGGAACGAATCGCCTATGGAAGTTGGCCCGCTAGCCCGCGTCTTGGCGATGTATGCCAAGGGGCAGGAGGCGACGGTGGGACTGACAAATGCTGTCCTTGAAAAACTAGGTGCGCCTATCGAAGCCGTTTTTTCAACCTTGGGTCGCACCGCCGCACGAGGTATTGAAACCAAGGTGTTCGCCGATGAAATGTCCAATATGTATAACGACCTCATTGCCGAAATTAGCGCCGGTAACACGAAGACGTTTAATGGCGAGAAGTGGGAACCGTCGACATGGCCCCGCCAGGCTCGCGGATTTGGTTTCATGGAAGCGCCGCGCGGAGCTCTGGGCCATTGGATTGTGATTGACAATGGCAAGATTGAGAATTACCAGATGGTGGTGCCGACAACTTGGAATGCCTCACCGCGCGACCAGAAAGAGCAGCCAGGCGCGTACGAAGCTTCTCTGGTGGGGACACCGCTGGCCATGCCGGAACAGCCACTGGAAATTCTGCGCACCATTCACTCGTTTGACCCATGCATGGCCTGTGCTATCCACATGGTGGACGCTGAGGGACAGGACTTAGGCGAAGTAGCGACCGGGTTAAGTGTTTGCGTGATATGAAACGCGTTGGTTCCTGATAATTCCGTTGCTTTCAAGTTAGACTTTTCGAGACTGTTGTAAAACATCGAAAAAATGACTGAGGTGAATCGCAAAATAGTCTTGGGCTTGGGCAATATACTGCAAATGGATGAGGGACTGGGTGTCCATGCGCTTGAAGCATTAGCGGAGCGTTTGGGCGATCAGGACGAGGTAGAGTTGATCGATGGCGGGACGTTAGGGTTGAATTTGCTACCGTTGGTGGAGGCCGCCAGTCATTTGCTGATATTAGATGCGGTCAATGCGGGCCGGTCTCCGGGAACGGTTATTGAGTTGAAGCGGGATGAGATCCCGTTGTACTCTGGAGTAAAGATGTCGCAGCACCAGGTGACGTTTCAAGAGGTGTTGGGGCTGGCTCAATTTCGGGGTAAACTCCCACCTTACTTGCATCTGGTGGGGGCGCAACCGGCTGATTTGTCGGTGGGGGTGGGTCTCAGCGAGTTGATAGCGGACGTTCTCCCGCAAATTGCGACCAGGGCAGCAGCTTTGTTAGATGATTGGCACATCGAGATCCAGGGTGTCGATTGACTGTAGATTATTTCTTTCTTGATCGCGTCCCCTGGGAACAAAGCCAGGGCCTGTACCACGCAGCTGCTTACCTGGGCCGTGAAGCGCTGTTCGTTTTACGACCCGCTACTCCCTATATTTGCTTGGGCTTTCATCAAGACGCCCAACAGGAAATTGAGCTCGATTTTGCGCGAACGCAGAAACTTCCTGTTTTCCGCCGAGAAGTTGGCGGCGGCGCCGTGTATCTGGATAGCGGCCAACTGTTTTACCAACTCATCTTGCACAAAGAGCATCCGCAAATACCGACAGACAAGGTTGAGTTTTACCGCCGATTTCTGGAACCGGTCGTGGAAACCTACCGCGACTTTGGCGTGAATGCCACTTTTAAGCCGGTGAATGATATTGTGGCCAACGGCCGTAAGGTTTCCGGTAATGGTGCAGCGGAAATCAATGACATGGTTGTTCTTGTGGGCAACTTTATTCTTGATTTTAACTACGAGATGATGAGCAAGTCGCTGCGCGTGCCAAGCGAGAAATTCCGCGATAAGGTTTACAAGACATTGACTGAAAACCTCAGCACCTTCCGCCGCGAGACGGGCGACGTGCCGGATACCGCCGATTTAGCCGCTGATCTGACTAAACGCTTTAGACCATTGCTTGGCCCACTGATACCCAAAGAACTAGACGCCGAACTGCTGGCAAAAGCGGACGAAATTATGGCCATGATGCATACGTCCGAATGGTTGCTGGAAAATGATCGCCGCCGCTCAGCTTTGGAGCAGGTCAAAATTCGGGAAGGGGTGTATGTGATTCAGAAGGTCGTTAAGACACCGGGTGGATTGGTGCGCGTTATGGCACTAAACATAGAGAACACATTACACGACATTCACTTTTCCGGTGACTTCTTTTTTTACCCGGCTAATCTGCTGCCGGCTTTGGAACTGGCACTGGAAGGGGTGGCGATGGATCATCGCGAGGTGACGAACGTTATCCAAGAATTTTTCCAATTACAACACATCGAGTCCCCGGGCGTCAGACCTGCCGATTTTGCCACCATTTTGGTCATGGATGATCCTGTGTAATACTGTGCGGAAAGAACCCGAATGGTGCAGATACTTCATCCAGGCTGTAGTGAAGTGAGCTGATAAGGCACATAACACTAGAAATCTACCATACGGGCGTTGTGATCACCATGCTTTCACTTAGAAATCCAGGGCTTTTCCAAAGTCGAATAAGGAGCAAAACAAAAGAACCTCAATCTGTTATTATGGGATTTGCCCAAAAACCAAATAACGAAAGAGGTTCTCGTGCAAGATCATATCACGTTGGAAGGCGTTTTGGCGGAAGGAGTTATCTTTGATGTCAACGCACTCATGGAGCAGTTAGAGCAAGTCAGCGATCGGCGGAGCAGAAGAGGTAGACGTTACTCGTTGTCATTTCTCTTGAGCGTCATCATTCTGGCGAAGCTGTGTGGACAGAATAAGCCCAGCGCCATTGCTGAGTGGGTCAAACTGCGCGAAAAGCAATTGGTAAGCGTGTTCAACAAAGAACGGCAAACGGTGCCATCACTCAACACAATTCGGCGAACGCTGACAGAGACGGTCGAATCAATGGAACTGCATACCATCTTCAATCGTCATCTGCATCAAGCGTATGGCGGCCAGCAAAGCATCCTGGTAACCCTGGACGGCAAGACATTGCGGGGGACGATTCCCAAAGGAGAATCCAGCGGCGTGCATTTATTGGCGGCCTATCTGCCAGAAGAGGGGATTGTCTTAATGCAAGTAGCGGTGGCGAGCAAAGAAAGTGAACTATCTGCTGCGCCACGTATCCTGAGAGCATTGGACCTCAGAGGACGTATTGTT
>Ga0316583_10000309_pt1 | contig 13735 bp, 12 predicted proteins | sample J_170502JBrBrA_D_FD_204513 | JGI IMG/M metagenome (GOLD analysis project Ga0316583, IMG submission 204513) | Rhizosphere microbial communities from salt marsh grasses in Alabama, United States - J_170502JBrBrA | ecosystem: Host-associated > Plants > Roots > Rhizosphere | place: USA: Alabama... | reverse complement strand
CCGATGCATCCCGTCCGGCAGCGTTGAGAAAACTCTGACCAGATATTCATGCGTTTTCGCGCCTTGCCGGACAGGCGCCTCAACGCCCAAAATTGGGAATTTGTTTTTTCGTGAGCCCTGAGGGGGCTGTCGCGCGAATCAGGGAATCATCCATATGTAATCGGCGTCTCTGTCGTCGACGAGGTCCTTTTCGATGCTTCCGGGTACTTCCGGCAGAAAAACCGTAAGGGGAATGGTTGCGCGATTGCTGATCTGGGTGGCAATGGCCTGCTTGCGCACGTGGCCCGTTCCGGCCAGGATGACCATAACCGTGTCCGGATGCTGCGCGATATAATCGAGGGCCGTGACCGCCATGACCGTGTCCCAAACCATCTGGGCCTCACAAAAGTACAAGAAATTCATGTCACCGTGACCATGGCCGCCGAAGGCCCGGCGGATGAAATCCATATATTCTTTGTCGACCCGACAGGCGACGTTGCCCAGATAACCCTTCTGGTCCTCCGAGAGGGACTGGTAACCTGAACGGGCCACTTGCCGGGTGATATCGCTCGGAACATTCAGTCCGACAACCGGAATCCGGTTGTCCCTGGCATACAGCAGAATCGGGCTGTAAAGGGACCACGGAAAGGTCCAGTTGGCGTCGTAAATCTTTTCGAACGCCGCTTCATCGATCTTGCCGGCCACCCACAGGTCGAGCTCCGGCTGACTGTCGCGGCGAAACATTTCCATTCCGACCGCCACCTTCACGCCGGCTTCGTGAAGCATCCGGATCACCTCCAGCTGCATCAGGTGATGATTCTCATCGGTGTGGTGCTCGCCCACCAGGATGATACGATCTTTTTTGAGCTGCGGAAGCACCTTTGCAAGCGTGGTTTCCGTACCTCGGTTCACATCGAAGATCCGCTGATTGACACTTTTATGACTCGCCGCAGAGCCGCCGCCAAGCAGTAAAAGGACCAACAAGGAACTGAAAATTCTTGTTCTCATCGGTTTTTGCGTCTCCGTCAAGTGGAAGTAAAATTGGATTCGACTGTCCCTCTCTCTTCAGTAAAAACCCCGTACGGTTTAATGGATGGCGCCGCCGAGGTCCATCACTTCACCATGCCAAGAGGAGCGAATGTCAGTCATTTCGTGATCCGGCCGGCCGATCGGTTTCACCGGAACTCCAGCGATGGATCAAGGGTGAAGCCAGCGTGGGCCATACGCCTTTCGCTTGATTTTGACCTCGGTTGAACGCCAGAAAACTGTATGAGCCGTAATGGGTAATTTTGCGGGCAACCTGTTCCGCGTATTCGGATGACAGCGGTAAAAAAAGGGCTGTCACCCGCCGGCTCACAACGGATGGCCTGAACACGCCAAAAAAAACATCCGCCGGGTTCCTGTAGGTCACCCCTTCCAACTCGAAGGACTGCCTGGTCAAGGTCACCCTTCCGTCCACCGCGTCCAGCAGCTCGGTTCTTCTCGGCAGCCCGATCAGCAGAAGGTCGCTTTCTCCGATGGCTGTCGGATCGAGCCGATCTTCGGCCACCACACGGTAGTTCTCCACTCCCAAGGACAGCAGCAGCGTATCGACCGCCTTTTTGACGCCATCCGCAAGGTCAGCAGCCAAAATCACCACGACGGATGACGCGCTTTTGATCGTGTTGATCGAGGGCGGTATTTCCGAGGGGTAGAGTCTTCTGAAAAGATCGTAATCTGGATCGACCGTCAATGCGACCGGGCGGCCCGTCGCATTCAGCGCAAAGGGAGTTTTTTCTGCGCCGACGTTGATTCTTCGGACAATCGCCGCGCCCGCGGAGGACTCCAGTACGAGCGACACGTCGAAATCAAAGTCTTTCGCCGCCTGTGAGACGGCGCCCGTGACCGACCATCCATTGCCGGCCGGCACGGCGGCCACATCTTCCAGCGCCGGAAGCGGTGCCCCGCTGCGCTCAACCCACTGGCGGAAGAATACGGTCAGGTCCGTACCGGAGCGGCGCTCGAAGCTCTCCCGCAGCTGCTGCCAGGATGCGGGCCGGAAGAGATACTTCTGATAGATATCTCTCAAAGCACCCCAAAAGGCCTCTTCGCCGATATGGCGACGCAACATGTGAAAGACCATGGCGCACTTGTCGTAGCCGATGACTTTGGTGACGGGGTTGAAACGGCTCTGAAACCGGCTGATCGGAAAATCGTTTTCAGGGCTCACCAGCGTAGCGTAGTTGCGCAGGATCTGACGGCGATACTCCCGCGCCGCCTGTTCGGATTCGCGTTCCTGGTATAAATAGTCGGCAACATAGGTGGTCAAGCCCTCGGACCAGTTGCCGTCGACGTCATCCACGTAGACGCCGTTACCCCACCAGCAGTGGGCAATTTCATGCCCGAGACTGGTATCGATGATGAATGGCAGCCGCAAGACCCGGCTGCCCAGCAGCGTGTAGGAAGGAAAGCCGTAACCGGTGGGGAAAAAGTTCTCCACCACGGCGAACTTGTCAAATGGGTAAGGGCCGAACAAACTCTCGTAAAGCCGCAGATATCGGCCGGTTGCCGCAATATAGGGTTCTGACAGATCGGCGCTCTGCGGAAGAAAATAGGTCGCCGCCGTCACCCGTCCGATGGTTTCTTCATGCACATGGTAGCGGGCCGCCGAGAGCGAGAGCCCGCGAACGGGATGGTCTATCGCCCATTTGGAAACGGTTCTGTCACCGTCGGTGCGGCGGCCCAGACTGCGCCCGGCGGTAACGGCGACCACCCCGCCCGGTGCTTCGACACTCAGTCCGAATGTGACACGCTCGGCCTCGAGGTGAGGATACCAGCCGGCACCGAAAAGAAGAAAGGTCCCCTGAGGTGAGATGGTGCCACTGACGCCGTAGCCCGGGTTGTCGGTGTTGGACGGCATCACCGGGACCGGGTCGTCGAATACGGCAGCGTACGCCAGGCTGATTTGAAGCGGATCGCTTCTCTTACCTGTGACCGGCTTAAGGTGCAAACGGCCGTTTTCGAAAGAGAATGGCACCGGCCTGCCGTCGACCAGAAGGTCGAGTTCGGTAGCCTCTTCATTTAGAAAGAGAACCACGTCGGCAGGTGCGGCCGGCCCGATTGTAACGACGTCAAATCCTTCGAGCCGGCTTTCGGCCGGATACAGGACAATCTTCAAATCGTGGTGCACGTCGAGCGCTTCGACCGGAAAGGCGATTAATAAAAAAAGACCGGCCAAGAGCGTCGCTAGCCTTGTGACATTGTTTTGAAAAAAGTCCATTACCCATATCGCTCGACGGTTGTCGCCTGTGCCCTGGAAGCGGCACTGGGAAGTGATTGATTCGTGGTTTATTTCAAGAGCAATCTAATACGTCACGATCTCTTGTCAAAACCGATTCCTTCCTCGAATAGATGGCATCACCTTGCAAAGGTCTTTGACTTGACACGAGGGCATCAAATTTTTTATGACAGATAATCGTCGATACTGCGAGTGACGCGGCACATCCATCCGAATTGAGGATCTCTTGACATTATCGTGATTTTTCACCGTCGATCCCGGCTCCGGGCACAAACCGTCCGATCATGGCCGCATCGTTGTTACTGTTTAAGCCGATCACACACCCATACTTTGAGAAAGGAGCAACCGTAATGAGTCAGACCGAAAAAAACTTGAGGGATGCATTTGCCGGTGAGTCCCAGGCCAACCGAAAATACCTGGCATTTGCCAAAAAAGCAGAAAAGGAGGGCTATGGTCAGGTGGCCAAACTCTTTCGCGCCGCCGCCGAGGCCGAGACGGTGCACGCCCACGCCCACCTGCGGACTCTCAAGGACGTCAAGTCGACCGCGGAGAACCTGAAAACCGCGATTGCCGGTGAAACCCACGAATTCAAGAGCATGTACCCCGAAATGATCGAAACGGCCAAAAAGGAAGGAGACAAGACCGCCGAACGCAGTTTCACCTATGCCAACGAGGTCGAAAAAATTCACGCCTCGCTGTACCAGAAAGCCCTCGACCAAATGGACAAACTCGAGGAGACGGACTATTACATCTGTTCAGTTTGCGGTTACACCTGTGAAGACCAGCCACCGGATGTCTGCCCGGTCTGCGGCGCATTGGCCAAAGCCTTTTTCAAAAGCGAGTAGCCCCTGAAGTCGGTCATTGAAAGCCCCTTCAACAGCTCCGACCGACCGCCTCTTCCCGCCCGCCACCGTCCTTAATCCACGCCGGTGGCGGGTCGTTTTTCCCTCCTGCCGTCCGCTGGACGAGGCTGAGACGCCTCCCTCACCTCTGTTCCTCACACGATCTCCGCGTTCGACCGATAGAAGTAAGAATGCCATGGTCGTAAGGTTCAAGAAAAAATAAGGTCGCAAATTTGGGCTTGAGGAGTCGGACCGGCAAGGCGCAAAAAGAGGAAATATTTGGATATTCCGAGTTTTCGCCATGCGGCCGGACGGGATGCATTGGCGCCGAAAACGTGACGTGAATGTTGAGTGAGCCTTCAGTATAAACCTTGATTCCGGCGGCATCAGTATTTACGTTAAAGTTTTAATATTCATGCCATAAAATGCCACTGGAAAAGTAAAATGCCAAAATCAAAATCCCGTCCAGCCACCACGGTTCAACAGTCGACCCTGATCGGTGTAGCGGTACTTTGTCTTGCCGTGGGGTTTCTCGGCGGAGTCGTCTTCAGCATTTACAAGTCGACCGGAGTCTCTCCGGTCACCGAGCCGACAGCGGCACAGCCGGATATCGGCGACAGGGCGCAGGAGCTCGATCGCCTCACCAAGGAAACCGCTCAGAACCCCGGCAATGCTGCGGCCTGGACCCAGCTGGGCAACCTGTATTTTGACACCAATGTCCCCGATAAGGCCATCTGGGCTTACCAGAAATCCCTCGAAATAGATCCCGCCAACCCGAACGTCTGGACCGACCTGGGTGTCATGTATCGACGCAGCAACCAGCCGCAAGAAGCGCTCAAGGCTTTCGACGAGGCCATCCGGCTCGACCCAAAACACGAGCCGGCACGGTTCAACAAGGGGATCGTCCAACTGCACGACCTCAACGACCCGGCCGCCGGCATCAAAACCTGGGAAGACCTGCTGGCGATCAATCCACTGGCCATGGCCCCCAACGGAAAATCCGTCGATGAACTGGTGGCCATTTACAAGAAAAATATTCAGAAGACGAAGTGACCGGGAAAGGAATTTCAATGCCCGTTCGAATGGGTCAGGCACTTCTGCTGAGTGCGGCGTTGCTGCTGGTCGCCTGCGGCAGCGGCTCGGAGCAATCCGGCGCTGATCATCGGAAGCGAAAACCGCTGGCGGCCATCTCAGACGCTCAGGAGATGACGCAGATCGTCGCGGCCTCAGGCGAGCGGTTGCTCATGTTTGATTTTTACGCCGACTGGTGTCAGCCCTGCAAGGAACTGGAACCGATCCTCGAATCGATTGCCTTGCAGAAGGCGGAAGTGGTCGATGTCTACAGAATCAACTACGATGAAAACCAATCCCTGGCCAACCTCTTCGGTGTGCGCGGCATCCCTTTCGTCGCTTATGTCAAAAACCGGACCCTGGTCTACAGCCTGATGGGCCTTCGCCCCAAGGAGACCTATCTCGAAGCGATTGAGAGCTTCACGCGCCCGGATGCTGCCGTCGCAGAAAAGGGCTCCGGCACACGCCTTGATTTACCCGGGCTGCCAGCCCCTGATCCCATAAAGCAGGGTGGCCAAGCCGATTCCACTGAACAGCGCTGAAGCCATTGCGGTTCCCGCAATGCCACCCGTTATCCACACCGGTCCCCCGATTAGCGCCCCCAGCACCCGGCCGAGTCCGGCCGCTGCCAGAACGGTGGACATCATGGTGGCCCGCTGCGACGGCACGAGTTCGGTGGCCAACGACAGAAAGCAGACCATGGTAAATTCGAACACCAAGAAGACGACAAAGAGTCCAGCCAAGGCCAGTGAAATATGTCGGCCGGCCAGCGGCAAAATCAAGTAAGTCAACATCGACGTGAAAAGACCGCCCGCCACGGCGTGTTTCAAACCGATTCGATCCGCAAGGGCGGCCGTCATCAATTCGCCCAGGAGTTCCGCCAGACCGATCAGTCCGGTCCCCAGCCCCAGCCCCACCACAGTCAATTGAAAAGACTGTTCGAGCCAGGCGCCGTAGACCACGAAAAGAGTGTCGTTGGCCACGCTTACGAAAAAAGCGAAGCTCAGGGCTCCCTGGGCTTCCCGGTGTCGCACGATCCGGCGCCAGGCTTGCCACACGCTCGCGCCGGACGAATGAAGGCGCCGAACACCCTCCTCCCGGCGCACCGTCAGGATCAGGGCCAGAAGCCCGATCAGGCCGGCTGCGGCCAAGGCGAAAAATGGTGACCGCCACCCGTAGCGGTCGATCAACAGACCGATCAGCGGCATCCCGATCAGGGTGCTGCCAGCCCAACTGAATTCCAAAACACCGATGACCAGTCCCCGGCGTTTGAACGAAACGTTTTCACCCGCATAGGCCTGAATCGCCGGGTCGAAAATGTTCTTGCCCAACCCGGCCAGTAACAGGCAGGCCAGTGCAACACCGTAATGCGGCACCAGACCTGCCGTCAGCATACCGGACACCAGCAGGCCCATAGCCGTCATCATCATCAGGCGGTAGCCGAAACGGTCCGCCAGAGGCCCGAACAGCATGCCCAGAACACCGGTAGCCTGGTTGACGGCAATCATCGACGTTACGGCAGCCAACGGAACGCCCAGACCCCGGCTGAGCACCGGCGCGAAAGGATAAGCGAACCGTCGGGCGACATTCAATAGAAAGCGGCAGATCGTAGCGGCGAATATAACACCGATCAAAGGACGACCGGGCGGACTGGACTTGTTTCTTTTGCCGAAACCGTGCATGACGCACTCCTGCAGGTAAAAGCCTTGTAAGCGTTCAACAAGGCACCGCATCTGCTTTATTGTCGGGCACTTTAAGTACGACAGGTCTTCTGTGCGCCCGACGCCTGCATCTGCCTGCCCCGTGAAATGCGACGCCTATTTCACCGGGGCAGCACCCTGTAAACACTCACGACGAGGTCGCTTGAAGCGCATCGGACGTTGCAACCCTGTGAACGGTTACAAAACCGTTGGGTGTTTACCACATGAGGCGGTTTGGGTAAACGACCCGCTCTGCAAACAGACATGGCGATCAACGGCTGTTGTCGTGCAGTTGACTTCATCTGGACCCAGCCTTACTGTTCTTGCTTAATGATTGGCCGTATTTATAAATTCGGCATCTGGCGAAACCGTTTCTGCGTCAAGCACATTGCGCGTTTGCCTGGTCGCAATTGCTTGATTTTCTCGGTCTTGCGACAAAAGGTTTGTTGAGTGTGATGGACAGCTTTTCCCCCGACAATATCTATTCCTTACCTCGTTTACGTGAGTGCCAATCGGTGTTTCGGGACCGGACGCACGCCGGACGTTGCATCGCCGACATGATCAAGGAATCGGATGCCGTTGTGCTGGGCATTCCGGCCGGCGGAATTCCGGTGGCGGCGGTCATCGCCCGGACACTGGGATTGAGCCTCGATGTGGCAGTGGTGAGCAAGATAACCTTGCCATGGAACACCGAGGCCGGTTATGGCGCCGTGGCCTTCGATGGGTCCCTGCAACTGAACGAGAAATTGATCATTCAATCGGGCCTTAGCCGGAAACAGGTCCGGGTCGGTGTCGACAAGACCCGACGCAAAGTGGCCGAAAGGACAAGACGGCTGCGCGGCGAAAAACCCTTGTTTGAACTTTACGATAAAACCGTCATTTTGGTTGACGACGGCTTGGCTTCCGGTTATACCATGCGTGTGGCTGTTGAAGCATTGACTCGCTGTAAGGTAGGGCGAATGATCGTCGCCGTGCCGACCGGACACTCCGCTGCGGTTGAGGAGATCGCCCGGCAGGTTCATACGCTTTACTGCCCGAACATTCGATCCGGCCCCCGGTTCGCCGTGGCCGATGCCTATGAATACTGGGCCGATGTTTCCGAATCTGAAGCCGAAACCATACTAAAGACTTTCGACACCGTTCTTCCGACCGAAAAATCGTCATAGAGTTTTTCCCCATGCCGGCGCTCCATTCAAAAATGAATCAGTCTCGTGACCCATACAGGAAAAATATCGGAAGGGAACCAACGGCTGCCTTTCCCATGAAGGCCGTATATCTGCGTAAATTCATCTTTTGCCATTTAGCGGTGTTATTGCTGCTGCTCCTGCCGGTTTGTAGCCACGCCGCGGAAGGCGGCACCGAAAAGGAGGTCGGCGGATCGCTGCGTGAAGAATTGGCCTATCTGCTTTCCTTTGTGGGATCCGATGCGGCCGGCAGCGAAAGCTTTCGAGTCGACAGGATCTTGACCCTTATGCGCTTTGTGACCGGTGCAAAGGACCTGCACGTGCTCTACCATGCCGGAAGTTTCAAGGGTGCCACCTCAGCCTATCACGAATTCGACATCCACCGCTCATTGTCCCAAATCCTGCAGCTAACTTACAACCCGGATATTCCGGCCGTCGTCACCATGCCTGCGTCCATCCGCCTGTCACACTGGACCGATATCGATACGCCGGTGCAATCGCTCCCAAAACTCTGGGAAACTCTGCCGGTTCTAAAAAGACCCCAATTCATTACGGGCATCGAACATATCGTCAATTCACCCGACCAGCACTCGGGGGCATACTTCGAATACGATCTTTACCGAACCCTGATTCTGCTGAAACATGAGGGCCGCCCGGTTCTCATCAGTTTGTCAAGGCAAAAAGACGTCTCCGATGTCGGCAAAAAGGGAGTCATTATCGGAGCCGACGACAATTGGGATTACCTCTACACCGGTCAAGCCGGTGTGAATTATGCCGGGCTCGGCTGGGTCAAGTCATACATGTACGATTCGTATTCGGTCTCTTTCTACATCGAGACCGATGCCGCCTCTCCAACGGTACGCTTCGGCGTCTTCAAATGGCTGCGCGCCGGCTGGGCCGGCATCAACCTGGCACGTCCACCGCACATCTTCAGAGGCTTGAAACGCTTTGCACATAATTTCAAAACGGTTCTCGAAAATCCACGTTTCAACGATGTATCCGCCGTGAGCCGGGACTTTGCCAATATCAAGAGCCTTTCGATTGAAGAGCAACGGAAAATCATCGAAGGATATCTGACGGAGATCGAGAAAAAGTGCCGGCTCGAAAGACGGCTCTCCGAAGACCAGCTGAACGACCTGTTCAAAGATCGAGACTATCTGAACGGCTTAACAAAAGAGGAGCGACAGTCGCTTATCGCATTGGAGTTCGTGAAAAATCTGCTGGCCGACGCGCCAACCCGGGCACTGACGTACCTGCCGTCTAAGCCGAACATCGACAAATAGCCTGTCATTCTGAATTTGACAATTATCTATGCGGCTTACAGAAGTATGCCTCCGCGCAATTCCCTAATCTCCTTGAGCTCGGAAAAAATTGGACTTTTCTGGATCAGAATCCTATCGGTGTCTTTGATGATATCACGGATGGCAGTGTCAAAAGATTCACCAAGCAACGCCACTTACCCGCTGTAAAACACCTTTAAGGAGTAGATGCCCGATGAAATCCAAACCTGTGGTCATCATCACCGGCGCTTCCCGGGGAATCGGTGCAGCCACTGCCCGCTTGCTGGCAGGAGCCGGGGCTGCCGTCACTCTCATCGCTCGATCGCAAGAAGAGCTGCGCCATGAGGCCGAGGCCGTCGATCGATCCGGTGGTGCCTGTCTCTTCATCACGGGCGATGTATCGGACCCCCATTTCTGCCGCGATGCAGTAGAAAAAACACTCGACCACTTTCACCGGCTTGACGCCCTGGTCAATAATGCCGGTACTGTAAAACCGTTGGCGACGGCAGCCGATGCCCAACCGGCCGACTGGCACTACAACATCGAGGTCAATCTGCTCGGACCGGTCTATATGAGCAGGGCCGCCATCCCTGAACTGCGGGGCCGAAACGGACGTATTGTCAACGTCAGCAGCGGCGCCGCCGACCACGTCATTGCGGCAGCCAGCGCGTATTGTGCCGCCAAAGCGGCTCTGAACCAGTTCAGCCGCGTCCTGGCAGCCGAGGAACCCGATCTGACGGTGATCGCAGTACGACCGGGTGTGGTGGACACCCGAATGCAGAAACTTCTGCGAAGCGAGGGACCTGTAAAGATGCCGCCGGAGCAGGCCGCTTTTTATAGAAACCTCAAAACGGCCGGTCGTCTGGAACCGCCGCAAGTGCCGGCGCGTGCCATTGCCTGGCTGGCACTACACACCCCGCACGAATGGAGCGGCAAGTTTATGAGTTACGACGATCATCAAATCGCCGAACCGGCGCTTGCAGCTTTCGGTACAGGTTAGATAGTGTCCATCCATAAATGGCCCTTTTCCGAAATCTTAGCGTCAATCACGCTAAAGACGTGACAGGTCTGGCGGAATCACTTGTGCGGCGTACACGAGTACGCCTCCGCGTAATTCCTTGATGTCCTTGATCTTGCGAAAAATTGCGCATCTCTGGATCGGAAACTCATCAGTGCCTTAAATGAATCCGTGTGTAAGCACCAGATAATTGAGTGCTCAGAGCGTTTTTCAAATAACACCGAGACTGGAGTCTGAAATGAACGACATTACCCGCAAGGTCATCGACAACCTGGATCGGATCAACGCCATCCCCCGCTGTTCGAAAAAGGAAGAAAAACTCGCCCGTTGGTTTGCCGATTGGGCCGCAGAACGCCGCTATCCGACCCGCCGCGACGAGGCCGGCAACCTGTGCATCAAGGTGCCGGCCACCGCCGGATACGAAGCCGCTCCGACCGTTATCCTCCAGGGTCACATGGACATGGTTTGCGAAAAGACCCCCGACTCACGGCATGACTTCGACCGCGACCCGATCCGTCTGGTCAGGAACGGAGACTGGATATCGGCCGATCGGACCACCCTGGGCGCCGACAACGGCATCGCACTGGCGCTGGCCCGGACCCTGGCAGAGGATACCGCAGTCGTCCACCCGCCCCTGGAGCTGCTGTTCACCGTGGACGAAGAATCGGGCCTGCTCGGCGCCAAAAACCTCGACCCCGGATTGGTGGACGGCCGCATCCTGCTCAACATCGACTCCGAAGAGGAAGGGGTCTTTACGATCGGTTGCGCCGGCGGACAGGAGACCCGTATCCGTCTGAACCTGCAGCGCACAGCCGCACCCTCGGGCCTCTCTTACCTCGACCTGACCGTAAGCGGCCTGAGGGGTGGTCACTCGGGCATCGACATTCACAAACCGCGGGCCAGCGCCAACGTTCTCATGGCCCGCACGCTTCAGGCGATATCACGTGTGACGCCGATCGGCATCGTGTCTATTAAAGGGGGAACCGTCCACAATGCCATCGCCCGCGACGCCGCGGCCCGAATCACCAGCGCTCCGGAACACCTCGAAGGGGTGCGGCAAGTGGTGGCCGAATGCCGGGAAACGTTTTCGATCGAATACGGAGCCGGCGAATCGCAGCTCGCCGTTCGACTGAATGAGGCCGCAACCCAATCAGCCGGCGTCGGCGCCTTGACCGCCGCCGACACGCGCAGGGCAATCGCCCTACTCCTTGCGCTGCCCCATGGCGTGGCCCGCATGTCGACCGATATCGACAGCCTGGTGGAAACGTCCAACAATCTGGCGACGATCGTGCTGTTGTCGGATGATACCTTCGAAATTCTCTCGAGCCAGCGCAGCGCCGTGATGAGCCGGCTGGCGGAAATCACGGCACGCATTCACGCGGTCGCGGATTTGGCCGCTGCTGCGGCCACCGACGAAAACAGCTATCCGGCTTGGGAACCCAGCCTCGACTCTGCGCTGCTCCAGCGGTGCAAAGCCGTCTACCGGGACCAATTCGGAAAAGACCCCGTGGTCCAAACGATCCACGCCGGCCTCGAGTGCGGACTCATCGGGGCCATGAAACCGGGAATGGACATGATTTCATTCGGCCCGACGATTGAAAATCCGCACTCACCGGATGAAAAGCTGTTTGTTCCTTCCGTTGTCCGGGTGTGGGATTTTATCGTGCATCTGCTTGCGTCTTACACCACATAAAATGTCGCAGATTAAAAAAGCCGCAGTTTAAAAATCCTCTTGAATTCTATCCACAATTCCTTTAATTATGAGCCTATGCTCATATTGTCGGGTGCACCCCTATTGGTGGTCGATCCGGCAGCGTTTCGTTACAATCCCTGAATGAAAGGAGGCCCCATGAGCGAAGAAATGGAAGTCGGCTGTGCCCGTCCCACCGGAGGGCCGGTCGGAGAGCCGGTCGAGGAGCAAGAAACCAAAACGACGTTAGCAAAAAAGGAGGCAAAATCAATGATCAAGGTCGGTAAAAAAGCACCGGATTTTTCGGCCCCCGGCTACCACAGGGGCAAGTTCATATCGATGCGGATGTCCGAATATCTCGGGAAATGGGTTCTGCTCTGCTTTTATCCCGGTGATTTTACCTTTGTCTGAGCGACGGAAATTTCGGCAGTTGCCGAAAAATACGGCGAATTCCAAAAATTGGGGGTCGAAATCCTCTCCATGAGCATCGACAGCGTTTTCGTTCACAAGATGTGGAACGACAATGAACTCTCCAAGATGGTCAAAGACGGCGTGCCTTTCCCAATGCTGTCGGACGCCGGCGGCCGTGTCGGAACAGCCTACGGCATCTACGATGAAGACGCCGGGGTCGAAACCCGGGGCCGGTTCATCATCGATCCGGAAGGGGTGGTCCAGGGCTACGAAGTTCTGACACCGCCGGTCGGGCGAAACGTCAATGAGTCCTTGCGGCAGGTGCAGGCGTTTCAGTTGGTCCGTGAAAGCAAGGGCAAAGAAGCCACGCCCTCGGGCTGGAAACCGGGCAAGCTCACCTTGAAGCCCGGTCCGGACCTGGTGGGAAAAGTCTGGGAAGCGTGGAGGACAGAGATGGCATTCGACTGATCCGGCAAAGTCGCGATCTATTGTCCGGCTTAAAGAGCCGGCACCTCGGCCTTGAATCCCGTCTAAATAATTTATTATACCATCAAGGGCTTATATTATAATTTAAGCCCTTTTTTTATTTCCCTTTGAATTTCGAAGCGAAAATTCCAGTGGCGGCAACACCTGAAATTATTGCGATGATTTTCGGTAACATTTCCAATACGCCTTTCAATCCCCTGCTATCTTATAACTAATTGAAATCCCGGACCTACTGGTTGTGTCGATGGTTGTTTTGAAATTGGGCAGAGACTTCACGTAGCCGAGAAATTCCGTGATGCCCCTCATCCCCGTGTTTCTCGCGTTATGCGCCGTAAAGCAACCACCGACTGCGAGTTTCGGTGCAAACGCTGTAAAATAATTCTTGGACCAATCTTTATCCGCATCGACAAAGACAAAATCGAAAGGACCCTCGAGTTTTTCCACCAGTTCATGGGCATTTGCAAGTCTGGCGTCGATATATTCTGACAATCCGGCCTCTTTGAAATTGGCAAGGGCCTGTTTGTATCTATCTTCATCAATTTCAATAGTAATGAGTTTGCCGCCCGTTTTGCTCAGAGCCCAAGCTATCCAGATCGCCGAGAGTCCCGTTGAGGTTCCGACTTCAACTGCTTTTTTGTAATTATTCTTAAGCACGAGATCATACAGGACCTTTCCGTCGGAGTATGGGATATTCCAGTTATGCCAATTGCCTTTATGCGTCTCCAGGAACGTTTCAACTTTGTCGTCAGAGGCCTTTTTATCCGGGATTTCCTGACAAATTCCGCTTCGAATTGAAA
>Ga0316583_10000308_pt1 | contig 13746 bp, 12 predicted proteins | sample J_170502JBrBrA_D_FD_204513 | JGI IMG/M metagenome (GOLD analysis project Ga0316583, IMG submission 204513) | Rhizosphere microbial communities from salt marsh grasses in Alabama, United States - J_170502JBrBrA | ecosystem: Host-associated > Plants > Roots > Rhizosphere | place: USA: Alabama... | reverse complement strand
GCTTGATTCCGGTCGTCAACGCCGAGCTCCTGGTGACGGGTGCCGCGGCGCTGGCGGGTCCCGGGACAGTGCTGGTGGTGGCCGCCGTGAGCACCCTCGGCCAGATGGTCAGCAAGGCGCTCCTCTTTGGCCTCGCCAGATGGTCGCCCTCACGCCTCCCGAAACGCGCCCGTGGGGTGGTCGCACGCGCCGCGGAAAGGCTGAGGGCGCGTGGCGGCGCGGTGGGTGGCACGATCTTCCTCAGCGCGCTGACCGGCTTTCCTCCGTTCTATGGAATCAGCCTCGCCAGCGGAGCGCTGGGCGTCTCGGCAACCCTGTTCGTGGGCCTCGGCACCGCGGGCCGGCTCATCCGCTTCGCCGCGCTCGCGTGGGGAGCGAGCCACCTCGGGCTACATCCGAGCGGCGACCTCACCTACGGCTTCCTGCCTTCCCTGGGAGCGGGAGGCTGAACATGCGCATCGAGCTCCTCGTCGATTCGGACGAGTTCTGGACTCGCTTCCAGGATGATCTCTCCGCGGCCCGGGACACGGCCTACGTCCAAACCTTCTCCTTCGAGGGCGATCGGGTAGGATCGGCGCTGGGTCGGCGCCTGGAGGCCTGTGGTGCGCGGGATCGGCGTCTCCTGGTCGACTCGTACTCGCTCCTCTATCACAACGACCGGCTCATCCAGGGACTCGCCTGGGCCGAGCGCGCATTCCGCCGGGAGGTATTCAGCACGCACCGGTGGGTTCGCCGGCTCCGAGCGAGGGGCGTAGGGATCCGCTTCGGCAATCCTCTCGGGCCTTCACCCGTCAACCTCCTGCGCCGCAGCCACAAGAAGCTGGCGGTCTTCGACGGACGGGTGGCGTACCTCGGAGGCATCAACTTCTGCGAGCACAACTTCGCGTGGCACGACATGATGCTGCGTGTCGAGGACCGGATGCTCGCCCTTCACCTCGAGGCCGACTTCCGCGCGAGCTGGGATGGCCGCCCGACCGCCACGGACGTCCGCTCCGGCCCCCTCCGGGTCGTCTCCCTCAACGGGCGGGGGAACCCGAGGGGGTTCGCTCCCCTCCTCGGGGCACTGGAAGGCGTGCTACGCTCCGTCGACATCGTGAGCGCGTATCTCTCCCCTCCGTTCACCGACGTCCTCGGTCGTGCCGCCGAGCGGGGCGTGCGGGTGCGCCTCCTGACCCCCGCCCGGAACAACAAGCCCAACCTGGCGCGTCATGCCCTGTCCGCGGCACGGCGTCACGCCTTCCAGGTGATGCGCTACCCCGGTCGCATGAATCACATGAAGGCGATGGTCCTGGACGACGAGCTTCTCGTGGCGGGCTCCTCGAACTTCGACTTCATGAGCTATCACATCCTCGAGGAGATCTTCGTGCTGACCCGCGACTGCGACGTTCTCGATGCCTTCCGCAGGCGTGTCTGGAATGTGGACGCGTCATGCTCCCGAGCCGTCGTGCACGCGCCTTCCCTCCGCACGCGGCTCGGCCACGGCGCGGTGGTGCTGGGGGCGGTGCTGGCGCGGTCCCTGGCTCTTCCGCAGGACGTCCGCTGACTTGTGCGCCGTGATCCGCTGGAGATCTCTCGACGGTGCTGTACATTGAACGGCCCGTCGCGGTCCTCCGGCGGCAAGCCCCCGTGATCGAAGGTCCGAAAGCCATGGTGTCGACGTTCGTCCGTGCCCTCGGCGACAACTTCCTGGGGCCGTCTCCCGAGTGGTACAAGCGGACGATTCTGGCATTCCTCATCGTCAATCCGCTGATCTTCGAGCTGGGCGGTGCGCACGCCGGCTTCGTAGCCGGGTGGGTCCTGGTGCTGGAGTTCATCTTCACGCTCGCCATGGCGCTGAAGTGCTATCCCCTCCAGCCGGGGGGGCTGCTCGCCTTCGAGGCCGTCGTGATGGGGATGGCGAGCCCAGAGGCGGTCTACCGGGACGTCGTGACCAACTTCCCGGTGATCCTGCTGCTGATCTTCATGGTGGCCGGCATCTACTTCCTGCGCGACATGCTCCTGTTCGTGTTCACGAAGCTGCTGGTGAAGGTCCGCTCCAAGGTCTGGCTGTCGCTGCTCTTCTGCCTCGTCGCCGCCGTCCTCTCGGCGTTTCTCGATGCCCTGACCGTCACGGCCGTGATCATCACCGTCGCGGTGGGCTTCTACTCCGTGTACCACAGGGTGGCTTCGGGCAAGGGGTTCGACGACGACCACGACCACGAGGACGACACCCTCGTGCACGACCCCCGTCAGGGGGACCTGCACCGTTTCCGCGCATTCCTGCGCAGCCTGATGATGCACGCGGCGGTGGGCACCGCCCTCGGGGGCGTGACCACCCTCGTGGGCGAGCCGCAGAACCTGCTCATCGGGAGTGCCGCCGGTTGGAGCTTCCTGGAGTTCTTCGTGCGCGTGGCACCGGTGTCGATTCCGGTGTTGATCGTGGGGCTGTCGACCTGCGTTCTGCTCGAGAAGCTGAAGTGGTTCGGCTACGGCGAGGAGCTCCCGGATTCGGTCCGCGAGATCATGGAGAGCTACGAGCTGCGGCAGTCCGAAGGGCGCGACTTGCGCGGCAAGCTGCAGATCGTCGTCCAGGGCCTGGTGGCGGCATTCCTGGTGGTGGCCCTCGGCTTCCATCTCGCCGAGGTGGGTCTCATCGGCCTCGCGGTGATCGTCCTATCCACGGCCTTCACGGGCGTCACCCAGGAAAGCCGGCTCGGCCACGCCTTCCACGAGGCGCTCCCCTTCACCGCGCTTCTGGTGGTGTTCTTCGCCATCGTGGCGGTCATCCACGAGCAGGGCCTGTTCAAGCCGGTGCTGGATGCCGTGCTGGCCATGCACGGCCACGCGCAGGCGGGCACCATGTTCGCGGCCAACGGCGTGCTGTCGATGATCAGCGACAACGTCTTCGTGGCCACGGTCTATGTCAGCGGAATCAAGACGGCGCTCCAGTCGGGCCTGATCTCACACGTGCAGTTCAACCACCTTGCAGTGGCCATCAACACGGGCACCAACATCCCCAGCGTCGCGACGCCCAACGGCCAGGCCGCCTTCCTCTTCCTGCTCACGTCCGGGCTCGCGCCGCTCATCCGCCTCGGCTACGGCCGGATGGTCTGGATGGCGCTCCCCTACACGGTGACGCTCTCGCTCACGGGGCTCATCGCGACGTTGTTGGCGGTGTAGGCCTTCCAGGTCGTCCTTTCCCCGGAGGGCCCCCTGGCTGGCGCCCAAGCACGCGGCGCGACAATCTTCCGGTCCATGTGGAAGCTCATCCCCACCCCCGCGATCCAGATCGCCCTCGTCCTCCTCCTGTCGTTCCTCATCGGGTTCGAGCGCGAGGAGCACAAGCAGGCCGAGGGGAAGATGATGTTCGGGGGCGTCCGCACCTTCCCGCTCATCGGGCTCGTCAGCTACGCCCTGGCGCTCCTGTCCGGAACCGAGCTGCTGGGTTGGCTGCTCGGGTTCGCGGTGGTGGGCGGGTTCATGCTGGTGTCGTACCAGCGGAAGCTCGTGGCCAGCGAGGACGCCGGGATCACCACGGAGATGAGCGGCCTCGCAACCTATCTGTTGGCCGGGCTCGTCTATCAGGACCAGTACTGGATGGCCGCGACCATCGCGGTGATCGCGGTGCTCCTCCTCGACCTCAAGAAGGCTCTCGAGGGCCTCACGCGGCACGTCGAGTCCGGAGAGATCGCGACCGTCGCCCGGTTCCTGGTGCTGACGGTCGTCATCCTGCCCATCGTGCCGGACCACGCGTTCACGCGGTTCGCCCTCAATCCGTTCCGCACCTGGGTGGTGGTGGTGGCCGTGAGCGGGGTGTCGTTCGGCAGCTATGTCGTGCAGCGCCTGCTCAAGGGCCGGGGCGGCGTCATGGTCTCGGCGCTGCTGGGCGGCGCTTACTCGTCCACCGTGACGACGGTGGTGCTGGCGCGGGAGGCGCGTCGGGGCCCGCGCCCGAACCTCTTCGCGGGGAGCATTCTGGCCGCATCCGGCGTGATGTACGTCCGGTTCCTGGTCCTCATCGCGTTCTTCAACATCGCCTTGGCCAGGACCTTGTTGCCGGGCTTCGCCATCGGCGCGCTGGTCGGCGCGCTGGGCGGGTGGCTCATCGCGACCCGCGGCGACGGGGCGGACGGAACGAGACCGTCGGCGGGGCCGAAGGCGAACCCGCTGGAGATCAAGGCGGCTCTCCTGTTCGCGGTGGTGTTCGTCGCCCTTCTGGTGATCACGGCGCTGGTGCGTGAGTCCCTGGGCCCCAGGGGGCTCTACACCCTCGCGGGCATCGTGGGCGTCACGGACGTCGATCCGTTCATTCTGGGTGTGACGCAGGAGCACACGACGCTGCTGTCGCTCCACGTCGCCGCCACCGCCATCATCATCGCCGCCTCCAGCAACAACCTGATCAAGGCCGTATACGCGCGCAGCTTCGCCGACCGCGCGACGGGCGGGCGCGCGGCCCTCCTGCTCATCGGGCTCGCCGTGGTGGGCCTGGTGGGACTGTTCTGGGTCTGAGGAGCCGACCTGCGGCTCTTCCGGCCATGGGAGTTGCGGGCGGTCCGGGTGGTCCGGGCAGCCCGGACTCCTGCGCGGGGTAAGACGGCACTTCGGCGGCCGACGGGCACTCCGTGCCCGGCGTGGACATATCAGCGTGGATTGATATAATTGGCCAATGGACAAGACCCTCTCCGTCTCTCCGCCCGCCGCCCTCAAGGCGCTCCAGGCGCTCGCCGACGAGAACCGACTGCGGATCGTGGAGGCGCTGCGTGACGGCGAACGGTGCGTCTGCGAGCTCCAGGCGGACCTGGGGCTGGGACAGTCCCTCCTCTCCCATCACCTGCGGACGCTCCGCGAGTCGGGTCTGGTGCTGGACAGGAAGGAAGGGCGCTGGGTCCACTACTCGCTGTCGGACGGTACCGTCGAGGAGCTCGAGTCCTACCTGCGCGGCCTGCGTGAGGACGCCGCGGTGGCCGAGCCCCGGAGCCGCGGATGCTCCCTGCCGTAGCGTTTTTTTCACCTGACATATCAGTGACGATTGATATGCGGACATCGATCCACCCGTCGCCGCCCTGGAAGCGCGCATGACCTCCACCACGAAGAAGCTCTCCTTCCTCGACCGGTACCTCACGCTGTGGATCTTCCTGGCGATGGCGGCGGGCGTCGGCCTCGGGTCCCTCTGGCCAGATGCGGTGGGGACCCTCACCAGGCGCACGCAAGTGGGCACCACATCGTTGCCCATCGCCGTCGGGCTCATCCTCATGATGTATCCGCCCCTCGCGAAGGTGCGCTACGAGGAGCTGGGCGACGTCTTCCGCAACGTGCGCATCCTCGGCCTCTCGCTCCTCCAGAACTGGGTGATCGGCCCGGTGCTCATGTTCGGCCTCGCGGTCCTCTTCCTGCGCGGCTATCCCGAGTACATGGTCGGCCTGATCCTCATCGGGCTGGCGCGCTGCATCGCCATGGTCATCGTGTGGAACGATCTGGCCGCCGGAGACCCCGAGTACGCCGCGGGCCTGGTCGCGTTCAACTCGATCTTCCAGGTGCTCTTCTACAGCGTCTACGCCTGGCTCTTCATCACAGTGCTGCCGCCGAAGCTCGGACTCTCCGGGGCGGTGGTGGACATCACCATGGGCCAGATCGCCAGGAGCGTGTTCATCTATCTGGGCATCCCGTTCCTGGCGGGTATGCTCACGCGCTTCGCCCTGGTGCGCGCGCGCGGCAAGGCGTGGTACCACGCGTCCTTCGTGCCCCGGATCTCGCCCATCACCCTGGTGGCGCTCCTCTTCACCATCATCGTGATGTTCTCGACGCAGGGTCAGCAGATCCTGGCCCGGCCCGCCGGCGTCCTCCGCATCGCCGTGCCGCTCATGCTGTACTTCCTCATCATGTTCGGGGTGACCTTCTTCATGAGCCGCGCGGCGGGCGCGGACTACGCGAAGACCGCCACCCTCTCGTTCACGGCGGCGTCCAACAACTTCGAGCTGGCCATCGCGGTGGCGGTGGGCGTCTTCGGCATCCACTCGGGAGTGGCGTTCGCCGCGGTCATCGGACCTCTGGTGGAGGTGCCGGTGCTCATCTCTCTGGTGAACCTGTCGCTGGCCTTCCGCCGGCGATTCTTCGGCGGCGACGCACCGGACGGAACGGTGGCGGAGGCCCCCCTTCCATGAGCACACCGGGCGAGTTCGCGGATCACCTGCGGTGGGGCGGAGCGGCCCCCAAGTGATGCCGACGTCGGCGAGAACCTCCACCATCACGTCCGATCTCTGGCCGGACCCGGAGCTGCAGGACTCGGCCCGGGAAGCCCTGAATCTCCTGAGGGACCACCTCCACGTACGCCACTTCCGCAGGGGCGAGCTGCTCTGGCGCGAGGGCGACACCACGGGGATGCTGGTCTCGCTGAGGGCGGGCCGCGTGAAGATCTACCGCCTCCTGCCCAACGCCCGCGAGGTGACCCTCTTCCTGTTCGGCCCGGGCGATCTGTTCGGCTTCCTGCCCTTCCTCGACGGCAAGGGCTATCCGGCGTACGCCCAGGCCATGGAGGACGTGGAGGCGGACGTCATGGCCCGGACCGCGCTGCTCCAGGCGATGCGGGCGGAGCCGGAGCTCGCCATCGCCCTCGTCGCTCTGCTGGGCGGACGCCTGAGGGCGTCGTTCGATCTCATCCGCTCGCTCTCCACGCCCGGGGCTTCCGCGCGCGTCGCGGGGGCGCTCCTCGCCTTGATCCCTCCCGAGGCGTCACTCACCGGGAACCGCGTCGCGGTGCGCCTGCCGGTGTCCGCGCACGAGTTCGCCGGCGCCTTGGGGCTCGTGCCCGAGACCTTCTCCCGGGCCCTGACCGGCCTCGTCCAGGATGGCATCCTCGAGCGCGCGGGGCCGGGCCGGTACCGCGTGCTGGCCGTGGACGCCCTGCGGAAGGCGGCGGACACCGCCGCCACGTAGCGCGCCTGTCGGACCAGGGGGTCGCGACTCCCCCACCCTCCCCCGTTGACCGCGGTCAATGTGGCCCCCGTGACCGGGAGCCACCTTCCCTTCGTGAACGGAGCCGATCCGCGGCTCCACCGATCCGGGAACGAGGGAAGACACCATGGTGGATCCGAAGGCGTTTCTCGAGAGCGGCCTCGAGCTGCACGGCCACAAATGTCCGGCCATGCCGCTGGGGCTCCGGGCCGGAGCCATCGCCATGAACCGACTGGGCGTGGGACGCTCGGGAGCCAAGACGCTCCTCGCCCTGGTGGAGCTCGGCGACGACCACTGCGCCCACTGCTTCGGCGACGGCGTCCAGACGGTCACAGGGTGTACGTTCGGCAAGGGCAACATCAAGCAGCTGGGCTACGGCAAGTTCGGCCTCACGTTGGTGGACAAGCGCACCGGTCGCGCCGTGCGCGTGGTGCCCAAGGGCGAAGCTCAGATGCAGACGAAGAAGACGCCCTTCTTCACCGAGTACCGGATGAAGGGGGTGCCACCCACGGAGGTGCCCGAGGAGGTCGTGGATCCGCTCATCGAGCAGGTCTTCTCGAGCCCGGAGGACGCGATGTTCACGGTGGGCGAGGTCTTCGACTACGACATGGCGACCAAAGAAGAGGACTTCAGCTCGTTCGTGTGCGAGCGGTGCGGCGAGATGGTGGTGGAGCGGTACGGCCGCGTCGTGGGGGATGCCAGGGTCTGCATCCCCTGTCAGGAAACCATGCTCGCGAGCAGGTAGCCGACGATGTTGTACGCGGCGATCGCCATCGGCTTCGTGGGCGTGTCCTTCCTCTTCTCCATGCTGGGGCTCGGCGGCGCGCTCATCTACCTGCCGGTGCTGACGTGGGCCGGCTTCCCGGTCAAGGAGGTCGCCATCCCCCTGGCGCTCCTGCTCAACGGGCTGACGACGCTCATCGCCCTCGTGGCCTACTTCCACGGAAGGCTGGTGGACTGGAAGGGCGGACTCGGCATGACCATCGGCGCGTTCGTGTTCGCGCCGGTGGGCGCGTTCGCCTCCCGGGCGGTGCCCGTGCGGCTCCTGCTCGCCCTCTTCGCCGTCGCCGTGGTGGCGGCGGCGCTCCGGATGCTGCTCACGTCCCGGAAGCCCGAACCCAAGGAGCTCATGCCTCTGAAAGAGAGGCTGATCATCGGAGCCGCGGTGGGGATCTTCGCCGGGTTCATGGCGGGGCTCCTCGGCATCGGAGGCGGGTTCATCATGTCACCGCTTCTGATGTGGATGGGATACGAGACCAAGAAGGCCGTGGCGACGTCGGCCTTCGCCGTGACGTTCTCGTCGTTCTCCGGGTTCGCCGGCCACGTGGCGCAGGGCCACTTGAACGCGAGCCTGACGATGCTGCTGGCCCTCGCCGTGCTGGTCGGCGCGTTCACGGGGAGCCGCTTCATGGTGAAGAAGGCGAAGTCCTCGAGGGTCAAGCAGGTCTTCGCCATCGTCCTCTTCGGCATTGCCGCGAAGCTGTTGGCCGGTGTCCTCTAGGCGCCCTTCCCTTCGGTTCGCCGGGACTCTGACTGCGGTCCTCGCCGGCGCCCTCGTGGGCGCCGGGTCGCTCGCGGCGCAGAACGCCATCCAGTGGCACGGCTACGCCCAGCTGCGCTACGGCAGCGCCGACCCGGCCGACGGGTTCAGCGTGCGGCGCGCGAAGCTGTGGGTGAAAGGGGCGATATTCGGCGTCGACCACCTCGCCTTCAAGGTGCAGGGGATCTTCCGTAACGGTGCCGCGGGAGCCTTGGTCCTCCAGGACGTGTTCGCCGAGTACCGCCGGCGTGCTCTGTCGGTGAGGGTCGGCCAGTTCGTCCCCGCCTTCAGCCTGCAGCGCTCTCAGCCCGACTACCTTGTGCCCCTCGTCGAGCGCGCGGCGGTGGTGGAGACCCTGATTCCCGGAGCCAGGACCATGGGCAGGGACATCGGCGCCCAGGCGCTCTTCGCGTCCCCGTCCGGGTCGGCGCGTCTGGCGGCGGGGCTCTTCAACGGCGCGGGGGCCGACCGGAACGCGGTGGGCGAAGGCGACTTCCTCGCCACCGGCCGCCTGGTCCTGGCGAAGACGCTGGGAGGCGGCACCCGGGGGACTCTGGGCGGGTCCCTGGCGTGGCGCCGGACGAAAGGGATGGACGTGGGCGTGCTCTCCTCCCAGGGGAGGAGCTTCGCGGGAAGAGACGTCCGCTGGGGGGTGGACGCACGCCTCGCCGCCGGAGGCTGGGAGATCCAGGGGGAGTACCTGCACGCCGACCTGGGTGACGAGATCAGCAGCGGATATTACGCGCTCGGGGATCTGGCGTTGACGAGGTGCGACGAGCTGGCCATGTCCGTCGAGCGGCTGGACACGCCCGTGCGGACCGCCACGTCAGGTGGTCTCTGGTATGTCGCCGGGTATACGCGCTTTCTCGGCGACGGGAGTCCGGGCGCATCCTCCGCCAAGCCCGCGAGGGATGCTCCGTTCCCCACCAAGCTCATGACCGATGTCAGGGTGAGCTTCGACCATGGGCGTGCCCGGGCGGGGGCGGCGGTGCAGCTCCAGGTGTTCGTGCACTAAGGGCGGGTCAGCCTCCGCTCGACGAATCCAAGGTGTACACGCGAACCCGTTCCTCGCCATTCTCGCCGATCCATCGGCCAACTACTGAATTCCCTCTCACATCCAGGATCTCGAGCGCCTTCGGCACCTTGACGGACCCGCGGTAGATGAACGGAGGATGCGCTGAGAATACGTCCCACTGATGGACGTCATCCACCGGACTTACATAACGGCGGATCCAGACGTCGCCGCCTGTCCCCACAACAACCCGATCAAAGAATGGGAAATGGTCCGGCATGTGTGCTTCGATCCACGGTTTGAATCTCGTACGGCCGGCGTCGTCCATGCCACCGATTACCTCCCCCACGTATCCGCGGCTGTCCGCCTGAGTCACGCCACGTGGCGGGAGGTCGAGCCCGAAGACGGCCGTGAGCCTTCCGGTCAGCGTAAACACGCCGATCTCGTACCGATCAGAGAAGCCAGCAAAGAGGCGATCTCTCGAAAGCCCATAAAGAAGCTCTCCACCCAACGGAGCCACACTGGCCCTCGTCGAACTCGCCACGTACTCCCGGTACGGGAAGGCTGGGATGATCGTATCCGTCTCTCCCACGCGGTCAGCGAGCATCAACGGCACGGGCGGTACCCACCGCCCCGTTTGCGGAACATTGGACAGGTTCGGCATTCCCCGCACCGCCAACGCTCCGTTCGGTGAGCATCGCGGCGGGTCAACGGGCACACCCCCTTGAGAAACAAGGCGAAAAGCTCGCTCGAACTTCCCGTGGCTCGTGAACACCGACACACGCCCTAAACGGGCATCGTATGCATAAACCGAGTCCGCCGAGCAGGCGCCCACCCAGAATAGCAGCACAAATTCGCCCGGGCCCTCACCCGGTCCGCCAGCGGTAGCCTCGAACCGTCCATCCGTGTCGAAATACAGCAGCGTGCTCGCTTGGACGTCGGCAACCACCACCCCGCCATTTGCCAACATGACCGCGCCTTCGACCGAGCCAAAGATGTGGTCACCGCCGCCATTTGAGACCCCCACCTCGAATCTGGGCTGCGCTCCCAGTGCCCACCGATGTGCTCTGGCAACCTCCGCCGCGGTTCGCGACGAAACTATGTGTCGGTCCACCTTCACCGTGTCCCAGGGACGCACCGGACCATGAATCGCGGCGGGTCGATCACTACACCCACAACAACTCACGATCAGGGACACCGCCAGCGCGACTGTTGGCCTACTCATGCCTGGCGCTCCTGCTGTCTCTGCTCCACAGAGCCAATTGCCGATAACGTTCCTTGAGTTGCGACGCCGGCGCGTCGTCAAGAGTCTTCGTCACCACTACGCTCACATCTTTCATAGCCTGTGTCCCGCGGGCCCACCGCCTTGCGCCGGTGTTCTCCGGAGCGGCCGAAGGCCGCGCAGGCGCAACTCGCTTGTTCTCCGACGTGCGCCCTCTCGTATTCTCCGCCCCTTCTCTTTGAGGCGCCCAGCGGCTTGAGAGCGACCGTCAAGCGCCCCGCTCGCTTTGTGTTCCATCAGGACTCAGGAAGCGCACTGATCGTGACGTAATACCCATCCGGATCTCTGAGTGAGAACTCCCTGGTTCTCGTGTTCGGGTTTACGTGAGGCTCTTCCTCGAGCTTAGCGACGAGAGCGCGCGCGCTCCGTAATGCCGCGTCGAGATCATCTACACGGAAGAACAACAGGAGGCCGTTGCCAGGCTCCGCGCGATCCCGGTCCATCAACGAAGGATGCTCGTGGGCACCCCACTGGTGAACGCAGAGCAAGACCGTCCCATCTGGGTCCACGAGTTGGCCGAAGTAGTCATGAGCCGGAGCCGTCTCCGGGAGGCCAAGCAGAGACTGATACCATTTGAAGCTGCGTGCCACATCACCAACACCGATGATCGTCCACGTGCGCCTCATCCCTGTCCACTTCCGTTCTCATTCACCGTCAACAAGCCCCGATTCTTTCGCATGTCGGCTAACGTTCATTGGTTTCTGACGCCCGCCCTCACCCACGTCCCGGAACGACGCCGCGAATACAATACGGCGCGCGCGCTCGTTCAGCATCCGGAGTGCGCAGGCGGGTGTCCCGCAGGGCCGCGACCGTGCGGAGCACGGGCGCGAGCAGAAACCTCATGTTCTCCGCTTGACGCGCGATCACCATTCTGACTGCCGCGGTCGCAGCGTGCGGCCGAGGTCACTACTAATTCGCAAAGTCGCTTCTCGGCCGCAGGGCCATGATCTCCGGGTAAAGTCCCTCCGACATTTCGATGACCCAGAATACCTGCCCATCCTCGGTGGCCATAGAGCGCGTGTCGACCGGAAGGAGGTACGACCGGCGATAGGCACCAGTCAGACCGTACACGTCGATGAGCAGCGTGGGCTTCGCCGGGTACTCGCGCCTCCGCGGTCGCCCGCCAAACAGGAAGAATACCTCGTCCCCGACGATGGAAGCCGTGATGGCAGCGTACCGCATGCTGTCCGGCCTGCTAGCCGGACGCAACGGGTTGGGCTTCTTCATGAAGTGGACACGGTCGATGTAGGGATGCACCCGAACCGAGTCTCCATTGAGTACCACAAAGGCAGGCCCCAACTCATAGGCCAGCACGACCGGTCCGCGGGCCCCTGCCGAGGCAACATCGAAGTCGAGGCGGTAGCTTGAGTCGAGGGAGTCCGGCCAAGGCAGCGCTTCTACCTGCTCGGGGGTGAGAGAGTCCGGCTCGGCCCAGATGAGGGCTTGGTCCGCCAGTTGGGTTGTTACCAGAGCGCGTCTACCGACGAAGGCGATCCGGTCCCAACCAGACGGAGGGAGCGCACGCGGGTGGATCTCACGGAGAAGGACTCCAGCGGTGTCCAACTCCAGAACCTTCCGGTTCGCGCAGCCGTCCACGACCCACAGCCGCGATGCCGGCGTGATCACGCCATCCGAAATGCACGTGAGCTCTCCAGGCCCTTGCCCCGTGCGTTCGTACTTCCACAGAAGATGACCGGTGGCCCTGGAGAACACCCTTACGCTCTTGTTGGCCCAGTCCAATGCCGCGATCCTGCTCCCCCAGAGAACGATCTGTGACGGATTTAGGAGCATAGTGTCGTTGGCAGAGGGTGCGCCGATCGTGACCAGTGTGTCCCACTTGAGCGTCGGGAACACGCGATGAGGGTATTGGGATAGCTTGACACCGCCCGCTGCTGATGTCTCTCGGCAGCAAGCGACGCCCACCAGGGCAGCACTCGTGACGACCCACAGGGTCCATCGAGTGACAGCGCCGCTCAGGTAGCAATGGCGCCAACTGCGCGGGTTCACCGTAGTTGACCCTCCTCCCTCTGATCGCGCGTCATTGCGGAGGACGTTCCTTGAGTTCCGGACCTGCGCGCTGCACGCTTCCAACATCAAGCTGGCAAATGATTCCCTTGAACTCTCAAGATGCGCAACGTGTACGCGCAGGTTGGGTGGAGCGGCCGAAGGCTGCGCAGGCGGAACTTGTTATGCGTAGGCCCGCTGCCGCTTCAGAACTACCTGGCATTTCCCGCGGTGGCGCCTGCAAATGGCCTCAATGGGCCCTCATCCATCACCCGCGCCATTCAGCTGTTGCTGCATGCTGCTCATGTCTGGCAAAAGCCACTGCTCGGCTATGCGACCATCTCCGATGCGGAATATCGACATCTCGTTGACTTGGACCCTCTTCCCCGTTGGAGGCTTGCCGAGCCACCGACCCTGATTGGTCCCACTCGAGACGTAGTGAATCACCACGAGGTCTCCCTCGGCAACAATGCGCTTGATGTCTTCGCTCCAGTCTGGAAACGCTTCGTGAAGCTCTCGTACGTGTTCTCGCAAGCCGTCGGTGCCTCTTGTCTCAGAGCCGTCAGGCAAGAAGTGAAGAACGAAGTCAGGTGTGAAGAACCCGTCGATGGCATCAACCTTGGCCCTGTTCCAGACTTCCGCGTTCATTTGGCGAACGAGCTCCTTGTTGCGCTCTACGGTGCTGTCGGGCTTCCCTGACCCGCACCCTGCGAGAGCCACCGCGGTCATACCGAGCAACGCAAGTGCCCGTCGAATGACTCGACTGGGGGTTCTCCCACTCATTGTCTGTCCTCCAACTCATGGCTGGCCTCGAATGCCGCGTCACGGGCGCCCTGAACGGCACGCACGTGTCCGCAGTTCAGCTTTGTCACGGACGAAAGGCACTTCGCCTCCGCATCAGAGCGATCAGCACTCTCACACCCCAAGGGCCTTCGCATAACGTTTCCCGGCTTCCGAACCGGCGACGAATCACATCGC
>Ga0316583_10000307_pt1 | contig 13782 bp, 9 predicted proteins | sample J_170502JBrBrA_D_FD_204513 | JGI IMG/M metagenome (GOLD analysis project Ga0316583, IMG submission 204513) | Rhizosphere microbial communities from salt marsh grasses in Alabama, United States - J_170502JBrBrA | ecosystem: Host-associated > Plants > Roots > Rhizosphere | place: USA: Alabama... | reverse complement strand
TTATTGTTACAGAATCGGCCGATATTGACATGGCTGTGCGCGCGATCTTGTTTAGTGCCGTAGGGACTGCGGGCCAACGCTGTACATCGACGCGGCGTCTAATTGCTCATGAATCAATTATTGACAATCTAATCGATCGGTTGACGGCCGCTTATAAAACAGTGCCGTTAGGGAACCCATTGGATCCTTCCACCTTGGTCGGTCCGCTTGTTACAGAGCGTGCTGTGATTAAGATGCAAGCGGCGATCAACCAGGCACAGAAAGAAGGCGGAACGCTTCTGGTCGGTGGCCAACCTCGACCCGATATTGGGCCATTATTTGTAGAACCGGCGATCATTCACATGCCCAATCAGTCCCCTATTGTAAGAGAGGAAACTTTCGCCCCGATTCTATATGTCATGTCTTACAGCGAATTGGATGAAGCGATTGACATACATAATGATGTCACTCAAGGTCTATCCAGTGCTATTTTCACCGACAGCTTTCGTATGGCGGAGCGTTTCCTTTCACACAGCGGCTCGGACTGCGGCATAGCCAATGTCAATATTGGCACGAGTGGTGCAGAGATCGGCGGCGCTTTTGGCGGCGAAAAAGATACCGGTGGAGGACGCGAATCTGGGTCCGATGCCTGGAAAGGTTATATGCGCCGCCAGACCAATACCCTCAACTGGTCCGATGAATTGCCTCTCGCTCAAGGGATAGAGTTTGGTTAAGAAGGAGAATAGACAATGATTAAGAATAAAGTTGCCGTTATAACGGCCGCCGGTCGGGGGATGGGAGCAGCGATTGCCCGCGAGTTGGATAAAGCAGGCTACCAGTTGGCCTTGCTGTCCAATACCGGTGGAGCAGAAGCTTTAGCACAGGAGCTAGGTGGTGTCGGCTTGACTGGTTCGGTAACCAAAGTAAACGATTTAGAGAACTTGGTGGAAAAGACGCTGGAGAGATACGACCGGATCGATGCTGTCGTCAATAACACCGGCCATCCGCCTAAAGGACCGCTGCTGGAGATTTCAGACGCCGATTGGCATTTGGGTTTAGACATAGTCTTTTTAAACGTCGTGCGCATGGCACGGCTTGTGACGCCAATCATGTTAGAACAGGGTGGTGGAACCTTCGTTAATATCTCTACTTTTGCAGCTTTTGAGCCGAGTCGGACCTTCCCAGTCTCAAGCAGCTTGCGCGCAGCATTGGGAGATTTTGCAAAAATGTATGCCGACCAGTATGCGGCGCAAGGTATTCGCATGAATAACGTGCTGCCTGGATACATCGACAATTATCCCGAGTCAGAAGAAAACTTGCGGGAGATTCCATTGGGTCGTTATGGCAAAGTTGAGGAAATCGCTGCTACGGTACGGTTTTTACTATCTGACGAGTCAGGTTACATCACCGGCCAAAACATTCGTGTTGATGGCGGTATCACCCGCTCCGTCTGAAATTGCTACTTTGCGGCTGGTTGATTAATTAATACTATTGCTGAACTTGCCCGGAAACATCGTTCCCTTAGGGTTGAGAGCGAACTATTGCCGGTCAATGGTGATGTGCTATGCTTTCGGTCGTTTGCAGGTGATTGAACAGACGAGGTGACGACGGGATGGAAACGGCCGTTTGTTCATGATCTTAGATTTTAATTTGAGAGAGTTCTTAGTGATGAAGAAAAGTTTTTATATTTTCCTGCTGCCCCTGGCGGCGGTAGTTTTAATGGGATGTGCCGGTCAGGCGGAACAGGTCGAAGTAACCCGCCTTGTGCCGGAACAAATCCCGGTGACGGTTGAAGTGACGCGAGTGTTTGTTCAGGAAGTCGTACAGGAAGTGGCCGTGGAGGTGACACGGATCGTGGAGGTCGCGCCGGTGATTGAAGCAACGGCCGAACCGACTATGGAATCAGCAGCCGAGGCTGAGCCTTCACCTACGCCGGAACCGACAGCGACGACGGCTGAAACCGGCGTTACCTACACCGTCCAACCCGGTGATACCCTGGCGACAATTGCCGATCAGACAGGGACAACGATCGCCGCCTTGCAGGCGGCCAACAATATGGACGGCAGCAGCTTCTTAATCGCCGGGCAGGATATTATTATTCCCGGGCTGGAAGGTGAAGTGCCGGTGATTGAAGCGCCGGCGCCTGCACCTACCGAAGCACCAGTTGAATCGGCGCCGGTTGTTGCTGCTACGTCAGGAACTAACCTGCTGCCGAACCCATCTTTCGAGGGCAACTGGCACTTTTACCTTTACAATGAACTGCAAATTCCGGATGGTTGGCAGTTAGCTACCGATGAAGGAGCTAATAACTTAGAGCAAGGGGCGGGTGGACTGTTCAATCGTCCGGAAGTACGCGTCGTCCCCGCGAAAGACCTGCCCCCGGCTGAGCATAGTCTGTTCATTTTTGACGGCGATAAGACCGTCAAAGCCTTTAAGGGCGGCGCGCCGACGAGCTTCAGCATGTTCACGGACGTAGCCTTGCAGCCGGACAGCTACCGCCTGACAATCAATTTCTTCCCCGATACGGTCACCGGCTATGATGACAACAGGCAGAAAATATATGCCTCGGATCCACTGGCGGCTGAGGCGCGCGTTATCGTCGATGGCGGCGGGACCGGCTGGCAGGGGACGGCAAGCGGGCAGCGTAATACGTTAACCTATGATTTTACGATTGATGAAGCGCGCACCGTCCGCGTAGGTGGGGCATTCCGCAACCGCTATATCATGGCCAATAACGGCTGGTTCCTGGATAACTGGTCGCTGACGCAGTTGGATACCGGGCAGTAACATCCGGACGCGAGCGCCCTATGGGTTATATGCGGTATTGTTTGTTTTTAGCGCTGCGCAATAAGAATTTAAATCGGACCGATACGAGGACTCTTAGGGGTAGATATGAGTCCAATTATTGCCCATTATGGCAGTAAATTACCACTTCCATCTGTATCGCTTTCGATATACTATAGGGTGCAAACTGGACCTTAAATAGAGCAAACCAAGAAAGGAGAAAAACAAATGTCCGCCCCAGTATTACCCGGAATCACGCCCAAGATGATTCAAACCCCACGTATCAATACCCACGTCCTGTTGTACGGTCCGGAAGACGGTATCCCGGTGGTTTTCATTCATGGTAACTTCTCGGCCTCTACTTTTTGGGAAGAAATCATGCTGGCAATGCCTGAAGGCTATTTTGCTGTTGCTCCCGATTTGCGCGGTTATGGTGATACCGAAGATCTGATCATCGATGGCGCACGAGGTGCCCGCGATTGGTCTGACGACTTGAAAGCCCTTTCAGATATCTTTGGTGATAGGCCGGCGCATTTAGTGGGCTGGTCATTAGGTGGGGGCGTGGCCATGCAGTTCTTACTAGACTACCCAGAACTGGTATCTTCCCTGACTTTGGTCAGCCCAATCAGTCCTTATGGATTTGGTGGAACAAAAGGTCTTAATGGCGAACCCTGCTACGATGACTTTGCCGGATCAGGCGGCGGCGTGGTCAATCCGGATTTTATCCAGCGCATAAAAGAGGGCGATCGCAGCGCTGACGACCCCAATTCGCCGCGCAATGTGATCAGTACTTTCTATTATAAAGCGCCTTTCCAGGCATCGCGTGAAGAGGATTTCTTAACCGCCGCATTACTGGAAAAGGTGGGGGAGGATCGCTATCCCGGCGATCTCAACCCCAGCGAAAACTGGCCTAATGTAGCTCCCGGCCAATATGGCCCCATTAACGCCACCAGCCCGAGATTCTATAACACGAGCGCTATTGCCGATTCTGAGCACAAACCGCCTATTCTCTGGATTCGTGGCGACAGCGACCAGATTGTAAGCGATCTCTCGATGTTTGATATGGGAGCACTTGGCCAATTGGGATTCGTTCCAGGATGGCCGGGAGACGAAATCTATCCACCGCAGCCAATGGTTTCGCAAATGAAAGCCGTTTTGGAACAGTATGCAGCGAATGGTGGTACCTATGAGGAAGTCGTTGTTGTTGATGCAGCGCACAGCCCTCATATCGAAAAACCAGAAGTATTTAACCAGGCTTTTCATGCCCTTTTAGAACAGGCCAAGTAGATCCGATCGATCAAATCCAAAAAGAGAGAGGCGATACGTTCAGCATCGGCGAGATTCTTATTTGTTCGAAATGGCGCTTAGCGGCGAGCGCTAGAATTTTGTTAGGTTCCGATAGGCTGCTAAGTCTAATCATCCCTGGATGGAATGTACCAGACCAATTTAATTGTGCGCACTAAGCTTGCACCACCGCGGCTGCAAAAATTCACTTTGATGCGGCCGCGGTTGATGCAGCGTCTCATGGAAGCCCGCTACCATCGCCTGACAATTGTCCAGGCGGGTCCGGGGTATGGTAAAAGCACTGCTCTGGCCTCTCTAACAAACAAACCTGTTACCCTCATCTGGTATCGTCTTGATTCAGAGGATGCCGATCCCCAACGCTTTCTGGTACATCTTCTATACAGTTTTGCCACCGTTCAGCAAGGGGTGTTTGATGCGACGATGGCAATATTAGAAGAGTGGAGCAGCAATCGCAGCACTATTTCATGGTCGGCCGTTATTGACAGCCTGATTAACGATTTTACAAGCGCGTTAGATTCCGAGGATGATCTATTCCTGATTTTGGATGATGCACATCTACTGCACCATGTCCGGGAAACAATAAATATTTTGAACAGGCTCGTTGAATTTGCGCCTGACAATCTTCATATCATCCTGTCCATGCGCCATTCCATCGAAATACCATTGCTGCTTCAACTGCGGGTCAGAGGTGAACTGCTGGAAATCAACCAGGCAGAACTGGCCTTTAACCCCCAGGAGATTGATAACCTTTTTCGCACACGATTTGACCATATTCTAACCCCGGAACAAATCGTTCTGTTAGTGGAGAAGTTAGAAGGCTGGCCGATTGCTTTGCATCTGGTGTGGAAGAACTTGCAGAAAGATGATGGTGCCACCTTTGCCGAAGCGGTTGCGCAGCTATCCGGCTCAACCGGAGACCTGTTCACCTATCTAACGCAGGAGGTGCTGACTCAGCAGCCGGAAGATATCCAGGAATTTTTACGTATCACCTCGGTCCTGCGTCAGTTAACAACCGATCGCTGTGACTATTTACGCGAAGCCGGTAACAGCAAGGAGATTCTGTCCTATCTGTTTGAAAACGGCTTGTTTGTCGTGGATTCCGGGGAAGGGCAGATGCGTTATCACCATTTATTCCGTGAACTGCTTATTCAACAGTTATCGGTTGAGGAAAAACTTGCAGCCCACCGGCGTCTGGCCCAGTATGATCAGGATCGTGGCGAAGATGCAGCGTCAATCTACCACTGGCTGCAAGGTGAGGCGTTTGAAGAAGCAGCCGTGATCCTGGATAGGTTAGGCAGCGAAATGGTGCGCGTGGGTCAACTGGACACTCTGGCCGGTTGGATTGGCGCGATTCCCCCTGATATTCTAGCCCATCATCCTCCTTTACTTACTTGTTTGGGGGATATTGCTCGCTTACACAGTCGGTTTGAAGAGGCAATCGGCTGGTACCAGCAGGCGGAACAACTCAGCCGTACGCTGAATAATTTACCGGCATTGGGACAGGCGCTGCGCGGTCAGGCGCGGCTCTATCTCGACACAGTGAATCCAAATAGAGCCGAGGAGCTCTTACAAGAGGCATTGCGACTCTCTTTTGGTTTGCAAGATCGTGAGATACAGGCACGTCTGCATGAACTGTTGTCAGAAAATCTACTTAATCTTGGCCGGGCGGAGGAAGCAAAACGATATCAGGAGCAGGCTCGTGAACTAAGACAAGAAGGGCCAAGCCAGGTCGAACTGCCGGTCCGTATTTTACTGCGCACGGGACGGCTTGATGAAGCCCGGCAGCTGCTAGAAGACCAGGCTGAAAAGGAACGGCAGGAACCGGTCCTGCGGCCGCGCGCCCACCGCGAAACTTTACTGTTGCTTTCCCTCATTCTGGCATATGAGGGTGAACAGGAGCTAGCGATGCAAACAGCTCTCGAAGGAACAGAGCGCGGCCGCCTACTGCAGTCAGATTATGTCATGGCCGTTGGCTATATGCGGCAGGGACATGCCTGGCTGCTTTTGAAGGATCAGCAAGGTTTTGCAGAAGCGGCTCGCGTTTTCCAAAAAGCGATTGCCGTCAGTAACAATCTACAAACCACGCGCCTCAAAGTAGAGGCTTGTTGGGGGCTCTGCCAGGCTGCCGGATTTGTGGGGCAGTTGGAAGCTGCTCGGGAATATGCCGAGGAAGGGATAGTACTTGCTGACAAAGTTGGAGATGAATGGGTAGCCGCCGGCATTCGTGTCACCATGGGCGCGGCTTATGCCCTGGTTGGCGAAAGTCAGGAAGCAGGCGAATGGTTGAGGCAGGGTGGGTCCTCTTTCCGAGAGTGTAATGATACCTTTGGAACGGTGGTATCCCTGCTCTGGCAATGCTTGATATGGTATGGTTCAGGGGATGAGGCTCGCTTGCAGCGTGATCTTGAAGAACTTCTACGTCTGGTACGCGAGCATGAATATGGGTTTCTTTTTCTGCGCAAAACTCTGTTTGGGCCCCCTGATCCACGCGTTTTGGTTCCCTTGCTCCTGCAGGCTAAGGAATGGTCAATCCATGCTGATTTCGCGAATCAGCTGCTTAACCAACTAGGGCTTGCTCAGGCGCAGAGCCATCCCGGATATCAGCTCCGGGTGCACAGCCTGGGCGCTTTTCAACTCCGGCGTGGTGCCAATTTGGTTGAGCCGAAAGAGTGGCGGCGTAAAAAGGCGCGCCAGCTTTTCCAACTTTTACTAACCTATCGCCGCACCCAGCTTCATCGCGAGCAGATCGTTGAGATGTTATGGCCGGACCTGGATCCACAGAGCGCTCAGCGAGATTTTAAGATCGCCTATAATGCTCTCTGTAATGTTTTGGAACCGAATCGACAACGTAATCATCAATCTTCTTTTATCAGCCGTGAAGGCAGTCGTTATGGTATTAGCCTCGGAGCCGACCTCTGGTTTGATGTGTCCGAGTTCGATCATTTAAGTGCATCCGCAGACCGGTTGCTGCTGACCGACCCAGATGCTGCACGGGAGATGTATCGCCAGGCCCTGGCGTTGTATCAAGGGAACTATCTGCAGGAATATCCCTATGAAGAATGGGCCCAGCAGGAACGTCTGCGCTTATTAAATCGCTTCATACGCACATCCGAGCGACTTGCCCGCTCGCTGATTAAGGAAATGAAGTGGGAAGAAGTTGAAGATGTTTGCCAGAAGCTTTTGCTGCGAGACAGCTATTGGGAACCCGCCTACCAGATGCTGATCGAAACTTATATTCAATTAGGTAATAATTCCCAGGCTCTACGAGCCTACCAGCGATGTGAAGAATTGTTAGCCGGCGGACTCAACATTGCTCCGACAGGGAAAACACGCGAGCTACTGCAGGAAATTTTGGATAATTCCGCCTGATCCTCTCTTCAAAAATTGGATATATAGCCTAAAAAAAACCGAATTGTAACTTTTCTGTTACCGGCTTGTGCTTAAATACAACGATTGGAGGATAAAGCCGATGTATATAGGCGACTACCTGGGAAGACGGAAAATATATTCGCCGGATACGCTTGCGGTTATCGACGCGGGTAAAGAACCCAATCTTCGCCTCACTTATAGGCAGTGGGATGAGCGCGTTAACCGCCTAGCTAACTGGCTGAAGCATGAAGCCGGGGTCAGCAAGGGGGACCGCGTCGCGATTTTAGCCCGTGACGGCATCGAGCATCTAGATTGTCTTTACGCCTGTGGAAAGCTGGGCGCGATCCATACAGCCTTGAACTGGCGGCTTCACTGGCGCGAAACGGCCGCTCTTATCAAAGACACCAGCCCTAAAGTCCTGATTTTCAGCGAACAATTCAATGATGATGTGATAGAGATTGCGCAATTAGGTGCTGGTGAGCCCTGGGCGGCAAAACATCATGTACACCTGGAAGGTTCTGGCATAGCGGGGAGTCTTCTATATGATGATGTGTTGGCTTCCTCACCGCAGACGCCGGTTACTTGTGAATCCCTGGATAAGGAAGATATCGCCTGCTTGATTTTTACCGGCGGCACAACAGGACTGCCTAAAGGGGCACAGATCAGCCATCGCCAGATTAGCTGGAATGTTATGAATACGGTCATTCATGATGTGCAGCATGATGACATCTATCTCAACGTTTTCCCGCTCTTCCATTCCGGTGGCTTGTTTGCTTATACGTCCTCACAGATTGTCTTTGGCAATACAACCATTGTGACCAGGCAGTTTGATCCAGCCCAGGTGCTGGAATTGATCGAACGTGAGCATGTGACAGTTTTTGCGGCCGTGCCTACCATGTACCAGCTGTTGACCCAGGCGCCGAATTGGGAAACGGCCGATCTGAGCAGTCTTCGCTTCTGCACCAGTGGCGGAGCGCCGCTGCCGGTGCCACTGGTGCAGCAGTATGCTCGCGAGAAAGATGTACGCTTCAAGCAGGGATTCGGAATGACGGAATTCGGACCTGGGCTCTTCGCTCTACCCGCCGAGGATGCGATTCGCAAAGCGGGCAGCATCGGCCGTCCTAACTTCTTTGTCGATGTACGCGTCCTCGATGATGATAACAAACCGCTTGGGCCTGATGAGATTGGCGAGCTTGTTCTGAAAGGACCGAGCGGCTGTTCGGGTTACTGGAACAACCCAAAAGACTCAGCTGAATCCATCGATGAGGATGGTTGGTTCCATACCGGAGATCTCGTCTATCACGATCAGGAATGGTACTTCTACGTGGTCGATCGTAAAAAAGATATGTTCATATCCGGTGGTGAGAATGTCTATCCTGCGGAGATCGAGGCAGCACTCTATAAACATCCTGCAGTACATATGTGCGCGGTCGTTGGGGTAGCTGACGATAAGTGGGGCGAGGTCGGTAAGGCATTCATCGTTTGCCGCCCTGATACTTCACCTACTGAAGATGAGATCATTAACTTCTTAAAAGATAATCTGGCAAGTTTCAAAGTGCCTAAGACGGTCGTCTTCGTTTCCGAATTACCAATTTCCGGTGCGGGGAAAATTCTAAAGCGCGAGTTGAGGGAAGGTTCATGATGTCCGATACCGTAGGCATCGTCAGTACGGGCACCTATTCACCTGAAGGTTATATGACGGCCGAAGAAATCGCTGCCCAAAGCGGGCTGCCCGAATGGGTAGTGCGTGACAAATTAGGCATCACCGGGAAACATATCGGCGGCGCGGATGATCATCCCAATGAAATGGGCATTAAGGCTGCTCTGGATTGTCTTTCCCGAACTGATATCAACCCTGAGGAAATTGATGTTGTGCTCTGCACGACTGAAGAGTGGCGCGAATATTTCCTTTGGACATCAGGCATTCACCTGGCTTATGAGATCGGTGCAAAAAATGCTTGGGCTATTGATATTCACAACCGCTGCGCCACGACGGTCAGCGCGATGAAACTGGCCAAAAACATGATGCATTCCGATCCGGAAATAAATACCGTGCTCATAGCCGGCGGTTACCGCATCTCTGACTTCATTAATTTTAAAAACCCGCGCACGACCTTCTTATGGAATATCGGCTCAGGTGGTGGGGCGATGCTGCTGCGTAAGAATTGGTCGCGGAACCGGGTTTTGGGCAGTCACTTGATGAGCGATGGCTTTATGAGCAAACACGTCATTGTGCCTGCCAGCGGGACGGTTCAGTTTCCGACGCCGGAAGCGGTGCAAGCAGACCTGTTTAAATTTGACCTGGTTGAGCCGGAAGCAATGAAAGATCGGCTTAATGCAGTCAGTATGGAGAATTGGGTTCACTGCGTAGACGAGGCCTTACGTAAGAGTGGGCACAAAGCGGATGGCTCACCCTATACAAAAGCGGATATTGACTTCTTAAATATGGTGCTCATTAAGCCCTCCGGGCACCGGGAGATGCTGGCCCGACTAGGGCTGACAGAAGAACAATCGGTTTACCTGGGTGAAATCGGCCATACAGGTGAGCAGGACGCGATGTTCGTTATTCGTGAGGGATTAGAGACCGGCCGTCTGAAAGATGGCGATTTGATGGTTATTGTGGCTGCCGGTATCGGATACGTCTGGGCCGCCGGTGCCGTGAGATGGGGGCCCAGCGACAGTTAATTATACGTTCAAAGTAAATGGAGAAACGAATGCTACTCAAAGATAAAGTGACTTTAATTACCGGCGGCGCTGCGGGCATCGGTAAAGCCACCGCACAACGCTTTGCCGAAGAAGGTGCGACGGTCATTATTTGTGACGTCAACAGCGAGGCCGGAGAAGCCGCGGCAGGAGAACTGGGTGTTGCTTTTTACCAGATTGATATCAGCGACCTGCAGGCGGTGGAAAAATGGATTGATGATGTTGTCGCCGAATACGGCCGGATCGACGTGCTGGTCAATAATGCCGGCGTCCTGCGCGACGGCCAGCTGGTCAAGTGGAAAAATGGTGAAGTGGTAAGCCGGATGTCGGAAGAGGCATTCGATCTGGTGATTTCCGTGAATCTGAAAGGTGTGTTTAACTGCACCCAGGCTGTGGCGCCGGTGATGATCAAGCAGGGAGGGGGCGTTATTCTCAATGCCACCTCGGTTGTGGGACTGGATGGCAACTTCGGCCAGACGAACTATGTGGCTACAAAAGCGGGAGTGATAGGTATGACCAAGGTTTGGGCGCGTGAACTCGGCCGTTACAATATCCGCGTTAATGCTGTGGCACCCGGTTTTACCGCCACGGAAATGGTTGTGCAGATGCCGGAAAAAATATTAGACGGTATGAAGTCGCGCACTCCTCTCGGCCGTCTTGGGGAACCGCGCGATATCGCCAATGCCTATTTATTTCTCGCTTCCGATCAAGCCAGTTTTATTACCGGAGAAATATTGCGTGTAGATGGCGGCATTGTCGTCGGCACTTAAATCAGGAAACCAGGTATGGATGCTTCGAACCTGCTAAGCAAAAGAGCGCACCTGACACCCGATCGCGAAGCCCTGCTCGTGTTGGAGGCGGGTCGCCGCTTCACCTACGCCGATCTCAATCGACGGGCGAACAGGGCAGCGAATTTGCTGCTGTCTTTGGGTGTTGCTGAGGGTGATCGTTTTTCAATCTTAGGTCAAAACAGTATTGCCTTTGTCGATCTTTTATATGCGGCGGGCAAAATTGGGGCCGTCTTTACGCCGCTGAACTGGCGTCTTGCAGCGAATGAACTGCTTTATATCCTCAACGACAGCCGGCCGAAAGTTCTTTTTATTGATGGCGAATTTGCCGGCACACTGGCGGAACTGCAGTCTAAATTTGCTTTTGAACAGGTTATCTGTATCGGTGATGAACAGATAGAAGGGGCACTCGATTATGAAGAAGCTCTGGCTATGGCGGACGAGAGTGAACCGCCTGTACCACCCACGATGAATGGAGAGACCCCTTATTGCATACTCTACACATCGGGAACGACAGGCAAGCCGAAGGGGGCAATTATTCCCCATCGCCAGGTGCTTTGGAACTGCATCAATACGACCATATCCTGGGGGTTAACCGAGAAGGATATAACGCCTGTTTTCACGCCTCTTTTCCACGCTGGTGGGCTCTTTGCCTTCATGGCACCCATTCTCTTTCTGGGGGGCCGGGTAATTATCTCCAAGGGTTTTGATCCCTTCGATGCTCTGCGGGTGATCCAGGAAGAAAAATGTACCGTTATTCTCGGTGTCCCTACACTGTTTCAAATGTGGCTCGGCGCGGAAGACTTTGACCAAATAGATTTCTCGCATGTACGTTTTTTTATCTCCGGCGGCGCACCATGTCCTGTACCCTTGATGAGAGAGTGGCGCAGACGAGCCGGTACGATCTTCCGCCAGGGGTATGGGCTTAGTGAAGTTGGTACGAACTGTTTTAGTATGACTGATGAGGAATCAGAACCTAAATCCGGTTCAGTTGGAAAACCGATATTTTTTAGCCAGATGCGCCTCGTAAATGAAGAGGGGATTGATGTCCCTGTGGGTGAAACCGGTGAACTGCTGATTAAGGGGCCTCATGTCTGTTCCGGATATTTGAATAATCCGCAAGCAACAAGCGAAGCAATTGAAGATGGCTGGTTCCACACCGGTGATATGGCCCGGATGGATGAAGATGGATTCTATACGATTGTAGGCCGCTTCAAGGATATGATCATCAGTGGTGGCGAAAATATCTATGCGGCGGAAGTGGAAACAGTTTTCCACGAACATCCTGCCGTCCAAGATTGCGCTTTGATCGGTATGCCGGATGTGAAATGGGGTGAGGTCGGCCTGATGGTTGTCATCCTGGAATCAGGTCATACTATTAGTGAAAGTGAGCTACGCGAACATTGTTATGGACGCTTGGCACGTTATAAAGTACCTAAGAAAATCGTTTTTACCGACACCATTCCTCATTCAGCCTATGGTAAAGTGGAAAAGATAAAGCTTAAGCAGAAATACCTTCCCCTTTGGGGAGAAATACCCGAGAGTGCAGACACATGACCATAAAGACATTACCTGGTATCGAGGCGGAAATAATTACCAGTGAACGGATTACAACGCGGGTCCTTTTCAGCGGGCCTGAAGAAGGTATTCCAGTATTGTTTTTACACGGTAATCTCTCTTCCGCCACATGGTGGGAAGAGGTTATGGGTACCTTACCCGATGGCTTCCGCGCGATTGCTCCCGATCAGCGTGGCTTTGGCGAGGCCGAATTCTCAAAAAAGATCGATGCTACGCGCGGAATGGGTGATTTAGCGGATGATGCACTGGCTCTACTGGATAATTTGGGTTATGACAAAGCGCATTTTGTAGGAAATTCACTAGGCGGATCAGTGCTCTGGTGGGTGCTTAAAAGCGCGCCGGCCCGCGTCCTGACCGCGACATTGGTTTCTCCCGGCTCTCCCTATGGATTTGGTGGGACCAGAGACATCGACGGCACCCCTTGCTATGATGATTATGCCGGCTGCGGTGCCGGCATAGCCAGTATTCCGGAGGTGGTCCGCCTGGTGCGTGAAGGGTATCGTGGTTCTGAAAATCCGATGGGAACGCGAATGGCATTACGAACGTTGGTATACCGACCACCGTTTGTCCCTGAACGGGAAGAAGACCTGCTCTCGGCCGCTTTAACTATTCATGTCGGCGGCCAGGATTGGCCCGGCGATTTTATATCTTCGCCAAATTGGCCATACTTCGCTCCCGGAGTATGGGGCGCAGCGAACGGTCTTTCATCTGAGTACGCCCTTGACCCCGAGCAGTTGTATTCAATTGAACCTAAACCAGATATTTTCTGGATTCGTGGTGAAGAAGATAAGGCAGTGGCTGATGGTGCGGCCTCCGATCCCGCGGTCTTGGGGTCGCTTGGTCTGATACCAAACTATCCCGGTCCTGACGTGTATCCGCCGCAGCCGATGATCGCCCAAACGCGGGCGGTGTTGGATAGATATGTGAATGCGGGAGGAACGTATAAAGAAATTGTTATTGCTGAAACAGGCCACGTGCCTTTCATTGACAAACTTGATCAATTTAATGAGATATTCCATGCGGTAATTCAGGGTGAGGATTAGTTTGTGAGGTTGTTAATCCAGCTCTTCACCCATTGAACCCTCCAATAGTTAGCTGATTTTGAGGTGAACTATGAGTAGTAAAAAAATCGGCCGTGGCGTGGCCATCGTCGGAACAGGGATGAGTAAGTTTGGCGCTTTTCCCGGCAAGGCCACCCGTGACCTGTTTGTGGAAGCGTTCCAGGATTTACGCACCTCCGTGGATAAGGAATTTGATCCCCGCGATATCGAGGCGC
>Ga0316583_10000306_pt1 | contig 13809 bp, 15 predicted proteins | sample J_170502JBrBrA_D_FD_204513 | JGI IMG/M metagenome (GOLD analysis project Ga0316583, IMG submission 204513) | Rhizosphere microbial communities from salt marsh grasses in Alabama, United States - J_170502JBrBrA | ecosystem: Host-associated > Plants > Roots > Rhizosphere | place: USA: Alabama... | reverse complement strand
TATTCCGCACGCGCCAACCTGGAGCCTGTGCTGGTCACCGGCATGGAACAGGGCGGGCAGCTGATGACCACCACCGAGGTGGACAACTGGCCGGGTGACAACGACGGCGTCCAGGGACCCGACCTGATGGAACGCATGCGTCTGCACGCCGAACGTTTCAACACCGAGATCATCTTCGACCATATCAACAAGGCCGAGCTGGGTGAACGCCCCTTCCGGCTGACCGGCGATCAGGCGGTCTATACCTGCGACGCCCTCATCATCTGCACCGGCGCCTCGGCCAAGTATCTGGGTCTCGATTCCGAGCAGTCCTTCCGCGGGCGCGGCGTCTCCGCCTGCGCCACCTGCGACGGCTTCTTCTACAAGAACCAGAAAGTGGCGGTCATCGGCGGCGGCAACACCGCGGTCGAGGAGGCGCTCTATCTGTCGAACATCGCCTCGGAAGTGGTGGTCGTGCACCGGCGCGACCAGTTCCGTTCGGAAAAGATCCTCTCCGAGCAGCTGAAGAAGAAAGCCGACGAAGGCAACGTCACCATCGAGTGGGATCACGTGCTCGACGAGGTGCTGGGCGACCAGTCCGGCGTCACCGGCATGCGCATCAAGAACGTCAAGACCGGCGCCAGCGAGGACATCCCGCTCATGGGCGTCTTCATCGCCATCGGCCACAAGCCGAACACGGACATGTTCAAGGGCCAGTTGGAGATGGACGGCGGCTACATCATCACCGAGGGCGGCCGCAAGGGCAATGCCACGCAGACCAGCATCCCTGGCGTGTTCGCCGCCGGCGACGTCCAGGACCAGATCTACAAGCAGGCGGTGACCAGCGCCGGCACTGGCTGCATGGCGGCGCTCGACGCCGAGAAGTACCTCGACGCGCTGACGGACTAGCGCGTGGGCAGTAGGTCAATGTGCCCTGCAATAGTCGAGCGTGGCGAGCCGTTCGGTCGCCTCCGCCGCGAGGAGGAGGATGGGAGGGGGCGGCACCACCTGCCGCTCCACGGTACGACGAAAGCCCTTGCTTTGGCAATGCGGGGCGCTTCATCGGAGGCATGAGCGCTCGCATGGCCGGCGGTGCGCCCGCGGACGAAGACGCGCGTGCCCTGTTCCGGGCGGCGGTCGCCGATGCCGAGCCGCTGACCAGCGATCGCGTCCACCACGAACCGCCGGCGCCACCGGCCGTGCCGCGCCAACGACGGCACGACGAGCGCGCGGCATTGGCGGAATCGATGGAAGCGCCCGAACTGCTCGACCTGCATCTGGAAGGCGGCGATGAGGCGGCTTGGCTGCGCCCGGGGCTGGCCGGTCATGTGCTGCGCGATCTGCGCCGCGGCCGCTGGGTGGTTCAGAGTCACGTCGATCTGCACGGCATGAATCGCGACGAGGCCCGCCACCAGGTTTCCCTGTTTCTGGCCGAGTGCCTGGCGCATCGCCAGCGCTGCGTACGCATCGTCCACGGCAAGGGGCTGCGCTCGCCCGGCCGCGAACCGGTATTGAAGAAGCTGGTGCTGGGCTGGCTGGCCCAGCGCAAGGAAGTCCTGGCCTTCTGCCAGGCGCGCGCCGCCGCTGGCGGCGCCGGCGCCGTTATCGTGTTACTGCGTAGCGAGCGCTAGCGAACCGATCAGTCACCCCCGCCCCGGGGCGGGGGCTGGGGGCCTTCAATTTGCCGAAGGCGAGCGAATGAAGCCGCGATCAAATCGCGGCTTCATTGGTTTCGCCCGTGCGGATGCGGACGATCTGCTCGACGGCGGTGACGAAAATCTTGCCGTCGCCGATCTTGCCAGTGCGCGCCGCCTTGATGATGGCCTCGATTGCCGATTCAACGGTGGCTTCCGCCACGACCAGCTCGATCTTGATCTTGGGCAGAAAGTCGACCACGTACTCGGCGCCGCGATAGAGCTCGGTGTGGCCCTTTTGGCGACCGAAACCCTTGACTTCGGCAACCGTTAGACCGGTGACGCCGACTTCGGACAGGGCCTCGCGCACCTCGTCGAGTTTGAACGGCTTGATGATGGCTTCGATCTTTTTCATGCTAGCTCCCTACCACTCGTCGGAATAACGTGATGTTATCGGATATCGCCAATCCTTGCCGAACCCGCGCCGGGTAACTCGGATGCCGATCGGCGCCTGGCGACGCTTGTACTCGTTGCGCTTCAACATGGCCACCACGCGGCGCACGTCGGCCTCGTTGAAACCCATGGCAACGATTTCGCGTGGCGATTGGTCGCGCTCCATGTAGGCCTCGATGATGCCGTCGAGCACCTCATAGGGCGGCAAGGTATCCTGGTCGGTCTGGTCGGGCTTGAGTTCGGCCGACGGCGGTCGGATGATGATGTTTTCCGGAATCGCGGCCGAAATCTCGTTGCGGTAGCGGCTCAGGCGATAGACGAAGGTCTTGAACACGTCCTTGATGACGGCAAAGCCGCCGGCCATGTCGCCATACAGGGTGGCGTAGCCAACCGCCATTTCGCTCTTGTTGCCCGTGGTCAGCACGATGGCCCCAGTCTTGTTCGACAGCGCCATCAGGATCATGCCGCGGATGCGGGCCTGGAGATTCTCCTCGGTGGTGTCGGCTGGCAGGCCAGCGAACTGCGGCGCCAGCATCCCGGCCATCGCCGTCATGGCCGGCTCGATGGCGATTTCGTCGTAGCGCACGCCGAGGCGGCGCACCATCTCGCGCGAATCGTCGAGGCTCATCTGCATCGTGTAGGGCGAGGGCATCATGATGGCGCGTACGCGCTCCGGCCCCAGGGCGTCGACGGCGATGCACAGCGTCAGCGCCGAATCGATGCCGCCCGACAGGCCGATGATGGCGCCGGGAAAGCCGTTCTTGCCCAGGTAGTCGCGCACGCCCAATTTGAGCGCCTCGTAGACTTCGGCCGTCGCCGACAGTGCCGGCGCCGGCACTCCCGGCAGCAGGTGCCCGGCATGGTATTCGACCAATTCCAGCGCCTCAGAGAAGGCCGGCAACTGATGGGTCAGGCGACCGGCGGCGTCAAGCGCGAAGGAGGCGCCGTCGAATACCAGTTCGTCCTGGCCGCCGACCATGTTTACGTAGATCACCGCCATGCCGGTGCCAGCCACGCGCTGGCGCAATACCTCGTGCCGGCGTACCAATTTGTGCATATGGAACGGCGAGGCGTTGAGGGTCAGCAGCAGCTCGGCGCCAGCAGCACGCGCCGCTTCGGCGGCGCCCGGTTGCCAGACGTCCTCACAGATAGCGAGGCCGATGCGCACGCCGTTGAGTTCGACGATGCCCGGCGCATCGCCGGCATCGAAGTAGCGCTCTTCATCAAAGACCTCGGTGTTGGGCAGCCGCTGCTTGCGGTAGGTAGTGGCTATGCCGCCGTCACGCAGCAGCGAGGCGGCGTTGTAGCGCCAGCCGGCATGTTCCTCGGCATGACCGACCACCATCGGCAGCGGCGCCAACGATGCCAGCACCGCCAGTTCGCGCGCGCAGGCGCGATAGAAGTCGGGACGCAACAGCAGGTCTTCGGGCGGGTAACCGCACAGCGCCAATTCCGGCGTCAGCAACAGGTCGGCGCCGGCGTCGCGCGCGCGCATTGCCGCTTCCAGTATGCGTTTGGAATTGCCGGCGAGGTCGCCGACCGTGCAGTTGATCTGGGCGACGGCAATCTTGAGCGATGACATGATGGCGCCGAATATACCGCAGCCGGACTCGCTATGACGCCCGTCTCAACTCAGAACGCCGGCTTCTCCTTGGCTTCGGCGAAGCGCTGGACGCCGGCAACGATTTCCCGCTTGGCATCTTCCCCGTCGACCCAGCCCTGGACCTTGACGAACTTGCCCGGCTCCAGGTCCTTGTAATGCGCAAAGAAGTGGGCGATCTGATCGAGCACGAGTTGCGGCAGGTCGCGCGGCGAGGTGACGCTGCGGTACATGGTGGTCAGCTTGTCGACCGGCACGGCCAGGACCTTAGCGTCCTCGCCGGCTTCATCGGTCATCTTGAGCATGCCGACCGGCCGGCAGCGCACGACGACGCCGGGCGGCAAGGCGAACTGGGAGACCACCAGCACGTCGACCGGATCGCCATCGCCGGCGATGGTGTGCGGGATATAGCCGTAGTTGCAGGGGTAGTGCATCGCCGTCGACATGAAACGGTCGACGAAAATCGCGCCCGATTCCTTGTCGACCTCGTACTTGATCGGCTCGGCATGCATGGGAATTTCGATGATGACGTTGAAGTCGTTCGGCAAGTCCTTGCCGGCCGATACGCGATCGAGGCCCACGGTGATCTCCTATCCTAATGAAAATATTAATTTTATCTGATTTGCTGCAACGCAGCAAATCAGATCAGGACGCCTCGAAACCGGCGTCGTCGATGGCGCCGGCCATCTGCTCGCGCGTGACCTGGCTCGAATCGTAGTCGACCACCGCCTCGCCCTTCTCGAGCGAGACCTCGGCCCGGGATACCCCCGGCAGCGCCGACAGGACGCCCGTCACGCTGTTGACGCAACCGCCGCAGGACATGCCCTTCACTTTCAAGATCGTCGTTTCCATCTCATTTCTCCGCTGTCCATCGCCTCAGAAGCAGGGAGTTGCTGACCACCGAGACGGAACTCATGGCCATGGCCGCTCCGGCCACGACCGGATTGAGCAGGCCGAACGCCGCCGCCGGAATGCCCAGTACATTGTAGATAAAGGCCCAGAACAGGTTCTGCCGGATCTTGTTCAGTGTGGCCCGCGACAGACTGATGGCATCGGCAACGCCGCGCAGGTCGTTGCGCATCAGCGTCACGTCGGCCGTCTCCATAGCCACGCCCGATCCGGCGCCCATGGCAAAGGAAATGTCGGCCGCGGCCAGCGCCGGCGCGTCGTTGATGCCGTCGCCGGCCATGCCGACGCGGCGACCGCTCGCTTTGATATGCGCAACGGCATCGGCCTTGCCCTCGGGCAGCACACCCGCCTCGAAACGGTCGACACCGACCTCGGCGGCAATGGCGGCGGCCGTTTGCGGGTTGTCGCCGGTCAGCATGACCACGTCGACGCCCTGCGCGCGCAGGCGCGCCACCGCCGCCCGTGACGATTCACGCAGCGGATCGGCGATACCGATGAGGCCGAGGCAACGACTATCGGCGGCCACCGCGACGACGCTGCGGCCGGCTGTCTGCAACGCCGAAACGTCGGGCACGGCGATGCCCTGTTCCGCCAGCCATGCCGGAGATCCTGCCTTGAGCTTGTGTCCATCGACCGTCCCGGCGAGCCCCTTGCCCGGCATCGCCACGACATCCCGGGGCATTGCCAGGTCGAGGCCGACCGCTTTCGCCCGGCCCACGATGGCGGCAGCCAGTGGATGCGTCGAACCTTGTTCGAGGCTCGCCGTCAGACGCAACAGTTCGTTGGTACTGGTACTACCCCCCTCGGTCATCACGTCCGTCACCACGGGCCGGCCTTCGGTCAGCGTGCCGGTCTTGTCGACCGCCAGCACCTCGAGCTTCTCGGCCAGTTCGAGCGCCTGGGCGTTGCGAATCAGCACGCCGGCACGGGCGCCGCGGCCGGTGCCGACCATAATGGCGGTCGGGGTCGCCAGGCCCAGCGCGCAGGGACAGGCGATGACCAGAACCGCGACCGCATTGACCAAGGCGATCGTGAAGCTGCCGCCCAGCCACCACCAGGCGCCGAAAGTAACCAACGCGATGGCCGCCACCACCGGCACGAATACTGCCGCCACCTTGTCCACCAGCCGCTGCACCGGGGCCTTCGAACCTTGGGCCTGCTCGACGAGGCGGATGATGCCGGCGAGCAAGGTGTGGCTGCCGACGCCCGTTGCTTTGCAGCGAAGCAGGCCATCGCCGTTGATGGTGGCCGCGAACACCGAGTCGCCGCTACCCTTCGCGACCGGCAGGCTCTCGCCGGTGAGCATCGCCTCGTCGGCGCTCGAACTTCCCTCGACGACCTCGCCGTCGACCGGCACCGCTTCGCCAGGGCGGACGACGAACAGGTCGCCGGGAATCATGGCCGCCACGTCGACCTCGACCAGGCGCCCATCGCGCTCGACATGCGCCGTTTGCGGCTGCAGCTTGACCAGCGACTCGATCGCGGCCGAAGTCTTGGCCTTGGCGCGCGCCTCGAGGATCTTGCCCATCAGCACCAGCGTGATCACCATCGCCGACGCCTCGAAGTAGACATGCTCGTGCAGCCCAAATACCGTCACCACGGCGCTGAACAACCAGGCCACGCTGGTGCCCAGCGCCACCAACACGTCCATGTTGCCGGAGCCGCCGCGGATGGCGTTTAGCCCGCCGACGTAAAAGCGCCAACCGATCCAGAACTGAATCGGCGTCGCCAGCAACAATTGCAGCCAGCGCGGCAGCACTTCGCCATGGCCGCCGACGAACATCAGCAGCATCTGCACGGCCAATGGCAGCGACAGGAGTGCCGAAATCCAGAAACGGCGGACCTCGGCCCGGTAGGCGGCCAGCTTGCGCGCCTTTTCCTCGGCATGCGTGTCGGCAGTCGACACCGACGCCTTGAATCCAGTCTTGACGACGGTAGAAAGGATGTTGTCGACCGACGCCAGGCTCGGGTCGAAACGTACATGCGCACGCTCGGCCGCCAAATTTACCGCCGCTTCGACGCTCGGCAGCTTGTTGAGCTGCTTTTCGATGCGCGCAGCGCAGGCCGCACAAGTCATGCCGCCGACAGCGATTTCGACGGTGGCAGGATTGGCGGTTTCACTCATCTCATCACTCCATCACCGACAAACACGCGAGCGCACTCCGGCATAGCCACCCCCCGGACTCGGCCTCGCGACCGTCACTCGAAGTTGATCGGCTGGGGTTTCTCCGTGGGTCGGCCCTCGTTGTTCCAGGCCTCGAAACCACCTGCCATCGAAATCACGTCGCGGTAGCCGATCTTCTGCAATTGGACGGCCGACAGCGCCGCCCGGCCGCTGGTACGACAGTAGACCACGAAAGCGCCGGTTTTGTTTGCACATTCGGGCACCATGCCGATTTTGAATTCCAGCACGCCGCGCGGAATGTTGATCGCGCCCGGCAGGTGGCCGGCCGAGAACTCGTCATGCTCGCGCACGTCGATGAACACGCGCTTGCCGAGTAGCGTCTGACTGTCGGCGGTAGTAACTTCCTTGATCTGCGATTTCGCCTCGACCACAAGGTCATGGGGGGTAATTGGCATCTTGCGCTCTCCGTGGGGTTATATATTAGTAATCTCTAATTATCGCAAAATGGCCACCCCATCGGCAAGACGACAGGACGCTATCCGAAACCGGCCAGCCCGTGCCAGATCTCTCCGCCGAAATTGGAGGCGTTGACCAAGCCCCAGACGCCAAAGCCGAGTACCAGAAGCCCCGATAGAACGCGTGCTGCCGGCGCCTGAGCGAAGCGCCGAAAACGCGAAAACAGGATGCCGGCGAGCAGCAGGTTGGGCAGCGTACCCAGCCCGAAAACCAGCATGGCGAGCGCCCCGCGTGCCGCCGAACCCGAGACCATGGCGGTAGCGAGGACGCTGTAGACGAGGCCGCAAGGCAGCCAGCCCCAGAGCATGCCAAGCGGCAAGGCCTGGGCCAGACTGCGCGCCGGAATGAAGCGCGTCGTCAGCGGCCGGATGCGATTCCATAGATGCTGACCGATACGTTCGGTGATGGCGAGCGCACGCGTGAAGCCCATCAGGTAGAAGCCCAGGGCCACCAGCATCAGGTTGGCGGCGATGTAGAAGCCCAGTTGCACCGAAGCGACGGGCCCGAATGCCATGCTCAGGCCGCCGATGGCGCCGACCAAGGCGCCAGCCAGCACGTAGCTGAAGATGCGACCGAAGTTGTAGCCCAAGTGCAACGGCCAGGCAATGCGGCCACCGGTATCCTGCGCCGCCAAGGCGCCGACGATGCCGCCGCACATGCCGACGCAGTGCGTCCCGCCGACCAGACCGACGAAGAAGATGGCGAGCAACCCGGTCGCCGTCAAAAACTAGATGACCTTGGAATAGCGCGCCCGTTCCCGGTCGGTGCGCAAGTAGCGGTCGAACACCATAGCGATGGCGCGTACCAGCATGCGCCCGGCCGGCAGCACGCTGATCCAGCGATCCTCGACACGCAGCAGTCCGGCCTGCTCCATCGTCTTCAAGTCGGCGATCTCGGCAGCGAAGTAGGACTTGAAGTCGATCAGGTGAGCGATCTCGATCGACTCAAGCGAGAGTTCGAAATGGCACATCAGGGCCTGGATGATCGAACGCCGGAGTAGATCGTCGGCCGTCAGTTCCAGGCCGCGCATGACCGGTAGCTCGTCGCCGTCAAGCCGCAAGTAGTACTCGTCGAGCGTGCGGTAGTTCTGGCAGTAGGTGGGACCGACCTTGCCTATTGCCGAAACGCCGAAGGCCAACAGGTCCGCCTCGGCATGGGTCGAGTAGCCCTGGAAGTTCCGGTGCAGCCGACCCTGGCGCTGCGCTACGGCCAGTTCGTCTTCCGGCTTGGCGAAATGGTCCATGCCGATGAAAACGTAGCCGGCATCGGTCAGCCGACGGATCGCCGTTTGCAGGATCTGCAGTTTGGCGTCGGCGTTCGGCAGTTCCGCTTCGCGAATGCGCCGCTGCGGCTTGAAGTGGCCCGGCAGGTGCGCGTAGTTATAAACCGACAGCCGGTCAGGCGACAGCTTGATGACCTCGTCCAGCGTGTGGTTGAAGCTGATCACGTTCTGCTTGGGCAAACCGTAGATCAGATCGACCGCCACCGACTTGAAGCCGAACTCGCGCGCCGCATCGATCACCACCTTCGTCTCCTCGAGCGACTGAATGCGGTTCACAGCGACCTGTACCGCCGACTCGAAATCCTGAACGCCGACGCTCATCCGGTTGAAACCGAGTTCGGCCAGCAACTTCACCGTCTCGCGATCGACCTTGCGCGGATCCACCTCGATGGAGTATTCGCCATTGGGTAGCAACCTGAAATGGCGATTGATCAACTCCATCAGCCGCCGCATCTCGTCGTGGGACAGGAAGGTCGGCGTACCGCCCCCCCAATGGAGTTGCACTACGTCGTGGCTGCCTTCGAGGGCCTGTGCCTGCATGGCCAATTCCTTGCCCAAGTAGCGAATGTACTTGGCCGACCGACCATGGTCTTTAGTAATAATCTTGTTGCAGGCGCAGTAATAGCAGATCGTATTGCAGAACGGGATGTGGACGTATAATGAAAGCGCACGGCTGATCCCGCCAATGGTTCGGCGTGCGAGCCATGAGCGGTAGGCTTCGGCATCGAAGGCTTCGACGAACCGGTCGGCGGTCGGATACGAGGTGTAACGTGGTCCGTTGACGTCGAAACGACGGATCAGCTGGGGATCGAAGACGAGTTCTTGAAAATTGCTCAACATTAAGCGAAAAAATAGGTATCGACGCAAATGAGCGGCGAAAGCCAAAGATGCCGGAACCCCGACAAAGCGGTTTTGACGCAGATCAAAGGCCCTTCGGGCCCCGAACGCCATCCCAATGTCATACCGCTCAATTTGACGTCGCTCAAGGCTGCGTGCTCCCAGTGCAACCTTCGCGAGCTTTGCCTACCGTACGGTCTGTCGGAGAAGGAGGTCACTAAGCTTGACAAAATGGTGTCGGCGCGGCGAAAAATCAAGCGCAACCAGCATCTTTACCGTGCCGGCGATCCATTCGAAGCGATTTACGCAATAAAGACAGGGTTTTTCAAGACCGACGTGCTGTTGGAAGACGGCCGCGACCAGGTGACGGGATTCCAGATGGCCGGCGAGATTCTCGGCATGGACGGCATCAGCACCGAAGCCCACAACTGCAACGCGGTTGCTCTCGAGGACAGCGAAGTCTGCGTGATCCCGTTTGGCCAGTTGGAAGGGCTTTCGCGCGAAATCCAGGCCTTGCAGCACCATTTCCACAAAGTGATGAGCCGCGAGATCGTTCGCGACCATGGCGTCATGATGTTGCTGGGCACCATGCGGGCCGAGGAACGCCTCGCCGCCTTCCTGCTCAATCTCTCGCAGCGGTTCACGTCGCGCGGCTACTCACCGCAGGAATTTCACCTGCGCATGACGCGCGAGGAAATCGGCTCCTATCTGGGCCTCAAATTGGAGACGGTCAGCCGTGCCTTCTCCCGCTTCCAGGAAGAAGGACTCATCAGCGTCCAGCAGAAGCACATCCGCATTCTCGACATCGAGCCACTCAAGCAGTTGATCACCCACCACCATTCGAGCTGAGCGCTACCGGCAGGATCAGAAATCCCGCCGGATTCTTGGTCAGCGCTACCGACACCACGTAGCCGAAGACCATCAGGGCAACCAGCCACGCGACCAGTCGGGTTCGCGGGGTCATGCCCTGCCGCAGCGCAATCGAACCTAGACTCACGTACACGACAAGCCCCAGGACTTTGGCGGTAAGCCATGCCACGGCTAGAGGATACTGCCCGGACATCACTACCAGGGCGATCGCGGCCGCCAGCAGCACAGTATCGTTGACGTGGGGGAGCCAGTGACGCCACCCGCGTCGCGGCAACGAGCGTCCGCAGAGAAGCCAGAGCCCTCGCCCAGTGAAGCCGATGAAACTCAGCGCAACGCAAGTCACATGCAAATGCTTGACGGCCGAGTAAGCGTTCATCGACAGCGACCGGCGAGCAAAGCTCCCGGCAGCACCGCCGAGAAAGATCCGTGATATGGTCCAACGTCATGAGTGACGACAAGACGGCCAAGCGCGAGGTGGACCTTCCTGGCCTGTTGGGACGCCTGCCGCTGTTTTCCGCGCTGACGCCAGAGCAAATTGCGCCGCTGGCAACCGCATCGCGCGAACGACGACTGGCCAAGGGCGAATTGCTGTTTCAGAAAGGCGACCCCGCCAAGGGCTTCTATATCGTCGTTTTCGGCCAGATCAAACTCGCCTTCCCGTCGGCGCAAGGCAACGAAAAGGTGGTCGAGATCATCAACCCACAGCAGAGCTTCGGCGAGGCCATGATGTTCATGAACCGGCCGTTTCCCGTGTTCGCCGAAGCCTTGGTCGACACTACGCTGATCCACATCGGCAAGGACGCGGTTTTCAAACTCATTGCCGACGATCCGTCTTTCGCCCGGCGCATGCTGGCCGGCCTGTCGATTCGCCTGCACTCGCTGATCGCGGATGTCGAAACCTACTCGTTGCGCTCGAGCGCCCAACGGGTTGTCGGCTACCTGCTGCAACATTGGCCGGAGGACGACAAAGGCCCGGTCGAGATTACCCTGCCGACGTCCAAACAAGTCATCGCTTCCCGGCTCAACCTGACGCCGGAAACGTTTTCGCGCATCCTTCACGACCTCATCGAGGCTGGTCTGATCAAGGTTAGCGGCCGCCATGTCACGGTACGTGACTTGGCTCGGCTAAGGCAATTCGATCTCTAACGCGGCAGTAGACGCGTGCCGCACGACCGAGGTTGATGCCCAGCCAGATGCACGAAGCCGAAAATGCAAGGCCGGCGGCGGTGACCAGCCAGGGCCAGAACGTCGCCGCCAGCAGCAGTGCGATGGCGATGAAATGCAGGGCCGCTTGCCACCACATGGCTCGTTCGGGAATCATTTCTCTCATGTTCGGTGGCATGCCGCCCAGCCCCATGAGTCGCTGCAAGTGCAGCCAGTTAAGGAAAGGCACGACCTTGTAGGTCATGCCGTTGATCGCTGACACGAAAACGCCCGGCAGCGCGAGAACGCCAAGCCACCACGCCATGCGTGGACTTTCACCAAGCGCGGGAACGACGGCGGAGAACAGCCCCGACACGAAAATCGCGGCTAGGCAGATCATGGCCGTGCGAAAGAACCAATAAGTCGGATCGGCCACCCGGCGCCGGCGGCGCTGCTGAAGCGCCAGCGTAACGCCGCCGTAGGCCGCGCCCAGACCAAGTCCCACCAGCCATATCCAGGTGGCGCGACCGACACCAATCGCCAACAACGACCACGCTGTCACGACGGCCAGTAGCGTCGGCGGCAACACGCGCGCAAACCGCTCGGGATATGGCGGTGTCAGTTGAAACATCGGGACCACGAAATATGAGACCCCTACCAACAGCGTCAGGGCCCAAGCGCCCAAGCCCCAGGCTGCATGCAAGTTGGCGATATCAACCAGAGGCCAGGAATGGCCACCGGCCAAGCCTTCTGCCAGACTCACACCGAGTAGCACGGTCACTGAAAGCCCGGCCAAGGCCAGCCGCAGCGCTCGGATGGTGGCCCCTCGAGCCGGAGTTCGCAACAGCGCGGTACCGACCACCAGGACCAGAACGCCGATCGCCACCAGAAATACCGCTGCGGATAGTCTCAGCAGAACCGGTGTCCCGGTCAGAAGACCGGCGACCAACGTCAAGGCTGCAACCGTAATCGCCGGATGAACGAAACCGGCTACCCAGCGTGGTCGCCAGACATTGCCGCCCGCCGCCACCGGAACGAACTGCAGCAGAGCACCTGTCATCGCCTGAAGCATGAGACCGACCACCAGGAGATGGGTAAGCGCCAGCGCCACCGGCGACCAGCGCGTCACGATCGCCTGCTCGCCCGCATAAGCCGCCAGCAGACCTGCGGCGCCGCCAAACCAGGGGGCGCTCAGCAGAAAACGGAACGGTACTGAAATGGCCGGCGCCTGCTCGAACGAAAGATTGGCTTGCATCGGGCCGGATCCCGGAATCAACTTCTGCGAATATGAATTTCGTGCGTGCCGTCGGCCACGACGCTCTCGTTCCACACGAAGCCGTAGCGACGCAGAATGTCGAACAAAGGATGAGGGCGGCAGTAGAGAAGCAGCACCACTTCCTCGTCGGCCGCCAAGCCGTCCAGTGCCGAGAGAGTCAGCTCCAGCGGCTCGGGCGGCATCAGCGCACGGCCATCGATCAGTCGCGACACGTGCTCGCGACCCTCGCCCGCAATTCTTCGTCGATGTGCAAGTCGTTGCCGGGAAGCGCTCGATCGCACATCGGATACAGGATGTTCTCCTCCTTCATGTTGTGCTGTTGCATCAGCACCAGCAGCGTCTCAGCGGAGCCGGAAAACGCTGTGGCATCCCCGGCGTCGACGCCGTTCGCCATTTCCGTCAGCAGCGCGCGCATCTGCGTGTGTTCGAATCGCATCATGTGCGTCGGCCCACCGGTCATGCCGGTAACCTTCTCAAACGCAGGAAACAACACGTCCTCTTCGGTGGCGAAGTGCGCCAGCATCTCCGCCTGAAGATGGAGGAAATTTCTTTTGCCGTCGGCCCAGCGGCGTTCGTTCACCGCTGCTTCTGCGTCGGCAAAGAGATCGTCACAATGTTTGTGATGTGAGGGAAGCGGGCTAGTGGCGTCCATGGCGGCATCCTTTGGCAAGATGGCCGCATTCTCGTCGCCGCCCCCTTCCTGGCGCCTTGATCGCCGTCAAGAACGACAACCCACTGTTACTCAGGCATGACGCGCGCCGAGACCACCGAGCATGAACTCGATCAGTTCCTTGACCGGCCGGATCGCGGATCCGAACGGCAGACGCTCGGCGCCGCGGAAGAACAGTCCTTTTTCGACGTCGCCGTCGAGTGCCGCCGCGAGTTGGTTGTCGATGCAGAACTGCCCTGCTTTGGGCATGCTGTCACGCAGGCCGCAGGACAACAGGCAGTCCCAAACCAGGGTGCACTTGTGCGCCTTGCCGACTGAAGCAGCGCGCAGCTTCTCTGCACGCTTGAGGTAATTGGACAGCCAGGGCGTGCGCACCGCCCGTGCCGGCAACCCTGCCACACTCATGAAGGTGACGATGTCTTCCAGTTTCGCCTCGGCGAGTACACGCTTGAAATTGGGATGAGCATCGCCTTCCTCGGTGACGGCGAAGGCAGTACCGAGTTGAATCGCTGACG
>Ga0316583_10000304_pt1 | contig 13837 bp, 11 predicted proteins | sample J_170502JBrBrA_D_FD_204513 | JGI IMG/M metagenome (GOLD analysis project Ga0316583, IMG submission 204513) | Rhizosphere microbial communities from salt marsh grasses in Alabama, United States - J_170502JBrBrA | ecosystem: Host-associated > Plants > Roots > Rhizosphere | place: USA: Alabama... | reverse complement strand
AATGAATGGAGGAATTGGACGTCAACCTTTTGGTAACTACTTTTGAGTTCAATCTTTCTTTGCAAATTCTATATCTTTGTTGGAATAAACACTAATAGCATTAAAGTGGAGTTTGGAATCACTTTCATCTTTCTATCCTCCTGGGTGGGATAAGTATGTGGTAGCCGCTTCTGCCGCTTGTAGAACATCATTGCATACGCTTGCCCTCCCTATTTCCTGACTCGAAGCCCCTGACGCTCACTATTTACATAGCCAACTAGTTGGTCTACTTACTCTCCCTCGACACTGAAGATTGCCGACTAGGTTAACCCTTCGAACTGCTGCTGAATTCATGGGCAGGCAAGAGAGAAGCTGGCTTTCTGAGGTTAGATTGTCTTCTTTTGTCAGCCTACCTTACTTTTTGGAAGTTTGATATCTACTTGCTCAGCCAATTTTCACTGTAGTTGACTTAGAAAACTGCTTATTCAAAAAAAAGCCTGATGTTCAGATTGATTGATGCTCTGGAACGCTCACAGGCTTGATCTCTTTCTTCAAAGGATTAATAGCCAGGGAAAAACACGAAAAAAAAAGTTCCAAGGCTTCCCCCGCTTTGTGTTAGTCCCTATTTCCAATACTTCAAAGCCCGGCACTAACTATACGCCCGCCCGGTAGTCAAGTAGGATATCAGGATCCTTAGATCTATGCTTTCTCAGGTCCTACATTTTTTCCCACATCTCATTTCAATAGGAGGAGCGAGCAAGCGTAGGTTTCGCTGTCAAAGCTGAAATCAAGGAAGGAGACCTTTCGTATCCTCGGGAATGAAACTAGTGCCCGGGGAGGAAGGTAATGAAATGAATCTATCAAGATGAGAATACTAAACAAGCCATATCTATAGAAGACTCTCATAGAACATAGAAGAGTTTTGAGAAATGCCTACAGTGCGGGCTCAAAAAAGAAGCATAGAGCACCGCGTCTTGCGGCGCTATTCTATATCTCTCCTTTTTCGCAAATATGTTGTGACTGTGTTGTGACGAAGACTCGGTTTTTTGTCTGAACTAGGTGCGTGCTACACCTCAACAAGCAGCTCCGATCTCAAATGAACTGACTTGGACGGCCCTGGTCCTTCAAGCTTGGGACTCTTCCCGAAAGGTTGTACCGATGGGAGATTCGGTATATTTGAACTGGAGGACCCCGCTTTTGTTCAATACGAGGACGAGTTACTAGAAGTCTATCTCGAAAACAAAAACCTGTTCGAGTTGAACGACATGCGACTGCAGCCGAGTTTGCTCTTAAGGCGGCTGCGATTACGGCCGACCTAGTTGGAGATGTCGCGCTGGCCCCAAAGGCTAGCCAGAAGGCGAGGGCACTCGCAGTCGCTCAGCACCTCACCTCCATCCCTCAACCTGATCCCGTGCCCTTAGAGAAATCTTCCATAGGGACGGAATCTATCGAATAGAAGTTTGCCCAAGATTTGTGGGACCGTGCTCAATATCTTTCTCGAATGGAGTTACCTGTCCAAAACCAAGTTGCTCTTGGAGTACAACCCCCTGATCACCCTATGGATACTGATTTGGACTTGATGAGTGTATTCGACTCGGTCACTGATCGGTTGGCATATAACGCGGTGGCTCCACACGCTCCCCAGACCCGCTGTGAAGTGGAATTTTCTCCTTAAGTGCCCGCCTTCGTGAAAAAAAAGGCGTGGATTGCCTATGACCGCATTCAACAGCGAGTCTCCTGATGGAACGAAGATGATCCTCGCAACATTTCTCTCCCGACCGCTGGGTCTACCATGTGCCTGGTCCAATCCAGCCCGGATGGTTGGGCATGGATAGGACAAGCGGTCTTTCGGAACCGGACGACAGGCCTTCCTAACGCCTCTACTTCACATTTTTCCGTGAACATGGTCGAGGTATCTCCGATCAATACTGTGGATGCTCGCTTCCAGTCCTTAAGACGAGTCCGAAGAAAGTCCAAGGGCAAGCCTGATCATAGACCACAGCCTGACTCTTCGTCCCGGTTGAAAGCCGATTCTCAGGCGGGTCCCTCTCTTAACCAACTTTCACGGACTAGACTTCGCGCTGAGCAAAGGCGTAGGCAATTGGAACGATATAAGGAGGAGTGGGATCAGCTTCACATACGGTACCTGATCCCCATCTCGGATGAACACCCGTTCCACGACATGCCCGACAGGTCTTTCGAGACTGGGTTATTTGAGAATCCGCGTTACCTGTTCTTGAAAGAGAAATTGCCAATTTCGGACGAGAAAGGCACCCCGCAAATCGAAAAAGAGGCATATCCCCGAGGATAACGAGAGCAGTACCGATAGCACCAATAGCATCCCTTGACTAGTCAGGGGAGCCATCACCGGAGCCGAGGATCCAACCCCATACCGAGATGGCCTTATGATGATCGGCGTGATCCATAGCCGATGTTGGCTAAAAGCAGTCTAAGTTTCAGCTAGGGAGCACCCGATCGTCGAGTTCCCCTTATCTTCATCAAGATATGATAACTAGACCATAGCCATTTTCTCGAGAGAAAGTCTAACTATAGCAGATCCAAGTCAAGATCGAAAGCACTAGGCCGACTGTATGATAGGCCGGACCCATTCGAGTAGCAACTTCCCGCCCCAGCCAAGAGGTCTCGTTCTCAAGTTACTTTAGTCAAGATGTGTTCCAATCCTGCGTTTTTTTCTTTCATTTTGTCGTTTTGTTCAATTAGACGAAAACCTGATTGATGGAAAGACTGCGAGTGAGGGTGTACTTGAAAGGTAAGTAATTCGTATTATAGTGATTTATCAATGACTCTTTCCTAGTGTTATATACCGAGAATGTCTCGTCCCTCATTTGCCTTCCCGGGAGTCAACTATCTTTTGAAGTCAACAAAAAGAAGGAAGCGCATGCCAGAAAAAAAAAAACGGAGGTCGAGCTTATTATAGTGTCGAGGAGATGGAGAATTTTGGAAAGAGTCAGACCACACGTCACCAATCAGAAATCTCTACTGAAATTCTGTGTTGGAATGAATTCAGTCACCTGCTGGCGCTTTTGCACGCTATCTAAGCAAATAGAGTCAGTAATAATAAGCGGCCGAGAAAGAGAGAAATGCAGTATTGCACTTTCAAGTAATGGAGTGAAGGTAAGGTGCTTCGCTTCCCCGGCGCCCGCTATTAGGGATTAGGGTCAACATGCCTATAAGTTTCTCAGAGTGAAGAGGTAGTACCCACAAGAGTTCTTGAGTAAGCAGATGGAGAAGAAAGATCTGTTGCTTGACCTTATCTTATGTGTCAGCTCAGAACAGATATCTTTCAAAAGCAGTAACGGAAAGACCTGCGAGAGATGACAGTATAAGAAGGTGAATATGGAGAATCTGCTTGACCGGAAAACCTGAATCAAATCAGTCGACGTCAGGCGCTGGTTCCATAGACTTCTGTTGCTGGTGTCAACTATAGTAGTATCGGCCCCACCTACTGTTCTGGGATCTACCCACTGTTGCTGGAACTTATGTCCCTTCCCTTACTAATCTTCAATTTAGATCCCTCTGTGTAGCAACTCTTTGAGAGGCTTTGAATTTCAAGGTGAATAAAGGAACGAAGCGAAAGGATGCCATGCTCCACCCGAAGCCCTAAGGAGCAGAGTGGAGTGGAAATCCTCTTGCTGGGCAACGAAAAAGAGAGTACGGGATTCAAACTTTCTAATCTAAGCAAGAAGATTGAGGGAACCATGCTTCCTATAGTCAATCTGGATTGACTTCTAGTCTAGAAAAGAACATCGTACTTATAGGGCGTCGGGCGGCCTCACTAATAATATTCCTTATCGTACTACTGTACAAAACGATCAAAGTGGAAATAACTCTGGAAAGTCTCTCAGTATCGTCTCTGCCCTTCCTTGCCCTAACTACTGAAGCATCGAGTTCCAAAGAAAAGGGAATTCATTGTGTGCCTGCGGGAGTACGTGACGGGCTTTCGAGCTGGTAGGCTTGCTTCAAGGCTTGATTTCAGAGAAAGAGACTAAAGCGAAAGCTATAAGTCTCATTTTCTACTCCTATTCCAGAAATCCTTGAATCTAGTAACCAGAAGTGAGTTTCGTATTGTGAAAGCTGCCCTTTCGTTTCATTCTATTTAGTGACGTTTTCTCGTAAATAGAGCCTTTGTTATGGTAAATAGTGTGCTTGCTTTTGTCATTTCTTCTTTCTTGTCTTTGGTGAAGTCAAATAGGTCATTGATTGCTAAGTCAAGTCTCGTAGGTTATTGTGTCTATTGTTATGGGTCAGAGTAGCAATAGATAGGTCAAGTTGGCTTGTTAGGAATAGGTGAAGTATATCAGTCACAGATGGGTCAAAAAGTCTAGATGCACCGAAGTAGTCTAGTTGTTGGGAAGGGATAGCCGGAATTCCCAGTAGTCAACATTCTAGTAGTAGCCAAGGGATAACCGAGATAGAAACAAGTCACCGATAGCCAAGCAAAACAAGTATGTTGACAAGAGGTATGCGTATTGAATAACAAGTAGAGGGTTTTTGTTGCTACTAGAAATATTGACACCGGTGGTAAGCTAATAGGTATAGACCTTTGTGAGTATGTATTTACGAGGTTGCTGGACAGGTAAGTCACAAGGTATGCCTTGAAAAGCAAAGAAATATGGTATATAACTACGCTGGCACTCGAAAAGCTACACTGTCAGTTACCCAGAGCTACTCTCCTTCGTCGGATGAATTGAATCAGCCTACGTAATTGATATGGACTTTCAAACTATACATGCCAGGCCACTTGATTGAATATACGGAGGTGGAGGTGGAACAAAAACTGAAGTGATTCAGAGACAGATTTTCGATCAGGGCTGGGGCCCACTTTGCAGACAAGGTCGACATTCAGCATAGATAGCCTGACTCGACCCTCAGCGCAATGATCTGTTGGTAGAGAACAGAGATTCAATATCTGAGACCCCTCTTCTTCGTTGGAAAATACCGACTCACCGGGTGCGTCAGCTAGGTTTGAAAGGCATGCATCCGATCAGTGCTTCATAGTTCCCAACAACTGATTCTGGGGCCGGATTAGGAAAGATCAGATTTGAGAGCGTCAGAAAAGGACAGAGATATCACCTGGGTGAGCGTCGCATTGGCACGCCCCCGGGGACGAAGCCAACCAAGAGTGAAGTCCCCTACGCATCAAATGGTGTGTCTGCATACGTTTACCCGCGAAGAAGAAGAATGGTCAGCTCCCGAGATGTCATACTCTTCCATCTGGTGAGCCATTGGCGATGACTATTAGTCAGCTTCAGTGCCCAGACCTGTAGTATCAAAAGCTGACTTTCAATACTGACGGCGCATTGGGCATTTCCCACATCTGTTTTCAAAAAGGAAATGGAATTGAGACTGACTGAACTTAGACAGCATTGACTAATACTTAGAATGAAATATCCCGCCCGCCAATCACACACAAAAAAAGTGAAGTGAATGCCTTGCCAGACACCATCGTATTCAAGCTTACGGATACAGATGAAAAGCATGAACTAATTCAGAGGGGCTCACCTTGATTCTTGTGAATCCAGGGCAGATTGACTCATTCATATGTTTGAATATTCATCGTGAACAGGAATAGTGAAAGGCCCAGACTCAGGAGTGGTACGCGTTACCAAGTCGAACGAATAGGTAGTATTGGTACGGAACTCAGAAAGCAAAGGTTGCTTCACGTTAGGCATGCACAAAACCTTCGCCTTGTCGTTGAGCCTCTTACTTGTTGATTTGGTGGCGACTCCTCTCGATTCCTCCTCAAAAGAAAGAGAAAGTGGGAATCCCAATCCTGTATACACAGTCGTCAGACGAAAGCATTGACGAAGCAACAAGTAGTATGCCGATGTTGAGACTGGAAGAGAAAGTCGAGTTCATGGACCGATCATATATGCTTGATTCACTTCTGTATGAGTGGTTTTGCCACCAGCAAGTAATGATGAAAGTCAGAGCCGGAAAAGCAACTTGCCGAAACATCTTTGACCGATTCGCATTCTCGTCAGAAAGCCATAAACTGGGCGGGCAATGATGAATCCAAGACAGAAAATGTGTCACACGATTTCATATTGACTATGGGGAATGACAAAGCTTCAGGTACGGAAACACACGAAAGAAGGGCACGGGATGGATATCTAGTTACGACACTTTTGAAGAGGCAAGGCTTGAGCAGTGGAAGATCCAGTGCGATCATGATCTTTGGAACTCAGTTACCCACGTCAAACAACTGAATATTGGCTCTCCTTCCCGGTAAGACGAAGAATAAGAAAAGAACTTTGGGAATTCTGCGGAGGTAGAATGTATATCTTGTCAAGTGAAGTCCAAAAAGGCTAGATAGATCAGAGTCAGCCAATCAATTCATCTGAGAGGGAGGCATATTCTACTGAGCGAGTCATATACCAACCACTTGGGAAAGGCACCAACTACGTATTAGTCAACGCGACGGACTTTGTTGTAAATAAGACTTTTTTGGGAAAGATCTTCAGAGAGGCTTTGTCAAGTGAACACGCTCGGCACATCATAGGCAGGAGCTGGGGGCAATGGTTCCCCGAATGCGCCAGTAGACATCTGATTGTGAAGATTTTGATCTTGATGTTTCCGACGATAGGAAGAATTCCCAAAAGAGAGAGATTGATAGCTACGGGGAAAGCCTTTTTGGTGTGTGGGGAAGCAGATTTCCCGTAAGTAGGAAGCACATTCCCGTGAGTCGGCGGATGGCTCGGAAGTCACTCTCTTCCCGGACAGATGAAACTGTGGACGATTCGGCACCTCAGTTATTTATATAGGGAAGCATACTTCTTCTTTATAGGGTGGCTTGCTTATATTCAGAAATGCATGGGACTTTCTTGTGAATCAATTCCAAGGTTAGGGCAACCAAGTATTGAAAGGATAATACTACCAAGTCGGGAAATTCCACATCTTCTGCTTCTGAGAAAACCAAGTGAAGGGCAGCTTTTTGAGTCTGATGATGTTTGCAAATCAGGTGATCGTACTTCTTTCGTTAGTTGTTTAATGCAGAAGGAAGTCTGTTCACTTGCCCGCCCTGAAGTACGGGTTTTCCCACTTGCAGGATGGAGCTTGCAAGTATATAAGGGTGCTCGAGATGGTAGGCCATACTGGGGTGGACCAGACAAAGTGGAATTGCTAATGGTCCAAGGGTGAGGTGTGCCAAAGAAATTCTATCTGACCGAGATCAATTTCTTGATATATCAAACCTCCACGAATCTTCTTTTTCTTTCAAAGTGCCTGTGTTGCGAGCCTTCGGCCATTGAGAATATAACTCGCCCAGCCGGCGTGAGCGTCCCAAGCGTAAGTGGGAGAAGCAGCCACCCGACGCGTAGACCTTATACGTGTCACCGATACTAGGGCAGCCGATGAGTAAGACCGACTTCGGGATACCAATTATGAACCTCTTGCAGTCTGACGGAGCACTTGTATCCGTAGACCAAAATCAGGTCCTCGCTCCTCCTCTCTATCTAGGCTAGGGAGGAGGAGCTGAGATTTTGTCCTGACAGAGGAAGGGGACCGGGCTAATCAAGTTAGAGATCCCTAACGTGTTCACTTTCGTCTGAGAATTGGGAATCAGCTTGGTCATCTAGCTTGGACTTTCTTTCTTGACATGCTTGGGTCGTGAAGTTGGTTCTTGATGCTTTGAAAGCAGATGCTATCTTCGTGGGTCAGCTATTTTGGAATTGAATTTCCAAATAGCGGCGATTTATGCCACTGTCCAATCGCATATGGCATATAGTAATCATAGTGACCTGGCGCATTCATTCAATGTGGGAATAAATAGGTAAAGTGGCTGTATTCTATATAGATTTTCCTGAGAAAGGAGGAGTTTTGACTATTAAGGCATACTATGCTACATCGAAGCAGGAAGTAGATTGAATCAAGCTCGCTTTTAGTTATCTCATAATACGCCCGGGTCGGTCATCCTTTCTAGATTGGTGCACGGTTCTATCTACTATATCCAAATCTATTTTCTTTATGTAGCTTCGTATATATCAAAATCGCTACAACTATTTCAGAAAAAGAAGCAGAAAGTCTCGCGTCTCCCTTCCTTCCCCCCGATGACGTAGAGCGACTCTGACCAGTAGGAGGATTATACTTGAAATTACATTCCTTCAGATTCGGAAAGATAGGGATTTCTCCGAGGGGAAGACTTGATGCCGGTACGGGTAGTAGGGGCTGGCTGGAAAGGCTTGCCTGACTGCTGTGCGACCAAGAATCGCAAGGTGGCAATATTAATTGAGCTATTTCGCCAAATTCTCCAAGAACGAAGAGTATGGATGGGTAAGCTAGCCTATCAGTGGATGGAGGAAGCGCCAGTAGGTGAAAGGCCAGCAAAGAACGAGAGTATCCAGAATCAAGTGCAAAAAGAAGGCAGAAATTCCAAAATCAACTAATACATATTTATACGCAGATATTCCTTCCGCACGCTTTCTTGAATCAGGAAGGCCTGCCTCAACCAAGTTCATTTCTTTTTATCCCAAACTCGACTTTGCTCACTCGTTGGGAAATTCCATGTTGTACTTTTCTCGTCGTCGGTAGGGGAACATAACAACGTGAATTGGTTTTGAGAGCAAGGGTCAATGAATTCAATCCAAATTGGCATTGTTAATAAAAACTTGCCAGCTAATTGTTTTCGTCAGCCAGTGCTAGTTCCATACCAGCTAGTTAACGTTCTGTTACATCTCGTAGAGTTTTTCCTCCAATTGGATTGACTCATTCTACTACTCCAACACTTGCATGCGATTGAAATGCCATGGGAAGAAGGGTGGAATGAAGGAAGGACAATTTCACTAGATACGAAATTCTGCACGCACTCTTTCGAGAACTTTTTCACTCATATTCGGCCTTTCTTTCTACCCGCGTCAAATTGGCTGGTTGGGAATCCAAATTGGCATCAATTCAAATCAACTTTGAATGCGTTGGTAAGAAAGAATCCTTTCAATGTGATACGAAGTATGCTTACTCAATAAATGGATCAAACTCGGGAAAATTCAGCAACACATAATAGTGTGTCGCATCTAGTTCTTCAGTGGTCAGATTTCTAACAGGTAGTTTACCTATAGCCCGACCAGGGTAACTAACAATCAAAATCCTATGATCGTTTTTTGTAAATCCTCCATCATTATAACGGTCCTGACGGTTCAATCTTGTGAAAACTTCATCTGCAAAGTACAAACCACAAAATTGGGAGATTTCTTCTAGTACGTATGCCTCAACGATTGAACCCTCCGGTAGTGCTTTGTTACTGACCTTTCTCCTAAGCCGTTGTATACCTCTCAAAAAGAAAGACATGATTATTATTGGAATGCTACTGTAACACTCAAAAGGACAGGAAACAATATGCAATTATGTTCAAAGTTGAACCTTTCAAATGGGTCAATCCAATGGAACGTCACGGGCCCACAGACCCTAGCTTCATAAGCAATATGCACGAAGAAATGATGCTCCATGGAGGCAGGTGGGAATATTTTCGCAAATTTGACTTTGAATTTTGTTCAGTAAAAGCTCTTTCTCAGGAATGCTTGCTTGTCAAGTATGAGATCCACGTTCTGAGTTATGTTCGTTCTGAGTTCTTTTCTACTTTTTCGAATATTCACTCCGAAATTCCTATTGGCAAGGTCTATGGATGATCTCATTGGGTGTAGGGGATTTCGGTATCTCCAATAGAGCGAAGCCTTTCTTTCGATTCCAGTAGTTTTTTCACCTATGAGCTGCAGAAAGAAGCGAAAGCAGCAGATGCGGATTCATTACTAGGGTACTTTCACCTTATTCTTCACGATTTCTTATCCTGGCGGCTATCAAGAAAACCAAACGTTTCTCGATGAACGTAGCCTCACTCTAGCTTTCCCTGCTAACTGCTCATAAAGAAAAGTCAATCGATGCGGAATAAGGAATCTATTGAACTATCGGCTGATGAAAGAAGAGCAATTCTTTGACCACGAGCCATACCAAGGAAAGCATTTGAACCAGAGCTGAAACCAAGAGTGACTTGCCTCGCCTCGGATAGGCTGACTTAAACGGCATATCAGTAGCATTCGAAACGTTAGCACTCGCTTAAAACGTTTGCGGTAAAGAGAAAAAAAGGTCCTTATATAGCTAGAGTAGCGGAGGCATGAACAATCTTTCACAGCTGATTCGAATTCCTCCAAAATGACTAATTCATTAAAGTCAGGGTCCAAGCTTGAGCCAGGTATAAGAGCTAGCTTCTAGGAGCCACCCTTGCTCAAAGAGCTTGCCTGGGACTGAGCCTTTGAAATAATCAGAATTTCATCTATTTCTTTGATCACAAATTTCCACTTATTGCTGCTTTTGGTAAAGACTATCTCTCTAAGTTAGCTAGTGAAGTTAGCTTTATTCTATTTCCTATCTATCGGCACAGGTTGACTACTTCAAAGTCAGAGTCTGGACTTTACCACTGATAGAGGAATAGGATGCTCGACTGAGTTGGAAGAGTCACTTTTTGACCCCCGAAGGGGCACCAAGAGAAGGAAGAAAGTAACTGGAATAGAAAAGGTCTGAGTTCACTATGTCAACGACCGGCCCTATATCTAGAATATTGGAGTTGCTATTGGTTGAGAAAATTGATCTGCTCGGTCTGAGGAAAGTAAATAAGCCATTTCTCTTAGAAGAAGAAATCATCAATCAAAAGACTAGTTGCGATCATCCTTTTTCTGAATTTGGAAATAAAGAACTACTACTATAACAAGACTATGCAAGGGAACGAACATCGACCCATACATATAGAACTCAACTTAGTGAAGAGAGCTCCTGCCAAGGATCGAACGAAGCGTAGCGAGAATCTACCTTGGCTAACTGATTATTGCTTTAGAAACTTCTTTTGAGACTATGCGCCAGACTGAAACTCAACTAAATGTTCAAAATACGGATAGAAGGGAGTAGAAAAAAGCCAATATTTCATATCAAAGTCGGAAAGATCAAGGGGAAGAAGCTCACTTAGGTTAGTAGTGATGTCAGGACATTCTCAAAAGGAAGTAAACAAATCCAATCCAAATAGAAATGAAAACACAGTGATGGCTCGCTCTATTGATGCGCCGGGAATCCGGGTCACCCCAAAACCTGGAAGGAATTGAGACTGATGAAAGCAAGCCATCCTCTGAACGAAGCACGTCGTAGCCACTCTTCTTCTTCTTCCTTCTCCGGCGATTCTTCTTGTTCCTTTTCGGAAACTTCTGCAGTCCATTGTTCTGCTTCCTCATCCGTTGACAACTGAGGCTGTGATTTAGAAAGGTTTTCGCTCAATCAAATGCACCCTTTCCGGTACTACAACTCTTTGTTATACTTGACATGTTAGAAGCCTTCAGAACTCCTCATGGTACCAGGATGACTGTAGCTACAAATTCACTACTTCAGAGGACCTTTCCAAATATGCCACAATTTCATCAAAAAAGTCATCATTCTCGGAAAGTCACAACGTGATAGGAAATGTTATGATCGGCAAATTGAAGAAACTATCCCCACCAAGCAACCGAACCGATGTCTTCTAGAAATGCAAGACTAGAGTTCGCCACCTTCTTAGGGTCAAATTACAAGACGAAATTCTCACGATTCATGCATGCTGGCGCATTTTCTTTGTGCCACATCCTTCTATTATATTTGCCTTTGATGTATATATGACATTCGACGTCGGCTTAAATACATCAAATGAAGCAGAAAGCCTGGTTTACCTTACTATTGAACTTCTACCATAACCAACAAAAGAAAGAAGAAGGCAGAAGAAAATGGAAAGTTTGTTGCCCTCTATGCATATGCAAAATGCTTGCCTGCCTGCTTATTTGATCGCTATGAAATATTGACTTTTTTGATGTCTTTCTTTTCCTCTTTGAAGAATTTTTTCCACATATTTAGCAAGAGTCGATCTACTAACAAACAGATCAGTTCCTGACTGCGGAGCTCAGAAAATCTTCTCTTCTAGTAGTCGCGCTTACACACCAGAACCTTACTTCAAAGATGATGCTGAAAAGTGATCTCGACAAATGGACCTATCGGACTTCATATCCACAACTGGAAAATCAAATCCTACTCCCCCTAATCTCTTGAGAAATCTAGTACTAAACAAAGCAATCGAGTCGCGTCAATTTACGGATTTCCTTCTCTTTTTCTTCTTCCATTTCGTGTTTAGGATCACATAAGCTTGCCGCTGCGAGCTCAACATTTTGCCTTTCTTCTATATCAAAACGAGACTTTCTTCTTTTCCTCGACGTCTGATATAGAATCAAGAATACCACATTCCAGGGCCTCATTTCTCACTGAAGTCAGATCTTCCACTTTAGAATACTTTATTCCAAACTTGCTATCCGGATAAGCCGATTCACTACAAGACCGAGGATCCTACCTATTATAGAAGATATTACACTATCTTGAGATACCACAGATAGAAGACGGCAACTCCAAGCCAGAGGATGAACTAGAAAGCGCCGATTCGACATAACAGATGAACGAAAAAAGAAAGATTTGGACCACTCAGCGATGTTGTTTTCCTTTCGAGACTAGCCAGACCACAAGCCTAGACCCTCCTCGGATGGTGGAGGTGAATCTATCAAGGCCCGGTGGAAATTGATCTAAGTGAGAACGAGCTCCTTCTTCTGGCGCATCACCAGATTTGGCTAAATGCAAGAAATGGAATGGAGAAGTTTTCCCTGGTGTCAATGTCTGGGGTAAGTAGTTTGTTTGATAAGAGCTTTTTTTTTGGTAGTCCTTTGACCTTTTCCACAGTGGAGAATGCAACCAATGGGAATCAAAGTAAACCATCACTGATTTACTCAGATTTGGGGGAAGGGACAGGACAGGAAACTCAAGGGAATTGAGAACAAGACAGACGACTATACGATGTGAAGAAAAGATTCGTTGGTTGAAATAAAGGACTCTCCCCCTATCAGTTGATTGACTCGTGCTAACTCTCTAGTACCTTTTTTGTGGTATGGGTCTAATCTTTTGACTCCCATGCTCTATAGCCTCAGCCCTTCTTTCATTGAATCTTCTTGACTTAGACTTTCTTCACTGAATTCTTCTTCTTTGATGCGGGCTTGATGTTCATCTCTGTTCTTCCTTTACTCTCTTCTGGATGTCAGGAATATAGCTACGTCTCACTATACTCTAACCTAGATTCTCAGCAAACTAGATATGATATGTACTTCTCTCTTGTCGTACTCTACTATCTTCTCACTCCACTTACTAGATTCTCTCTTCTCTGAGAATGTCTCTTCTTTCATATGTCTATGCTTTTCTTGCTAATTCAGGCGCCGGAGAGTATTGATTGGCACTAAGTACAAGATTAGGGAACATAGGTAGAGTAGTGAAGATATGACTAGGGCATTACCTGGTATAGCTTGTACGAGAGGTATATGAGTGGATGTCTGACTTGATGTGAATGGATTGAGAATATGTATGACTTCTGACTGGCTTCTTGTGTCTATCAGTATACGTTCTTGCACTAGGTAGAGTAGGTAACGAAACTCTAATATGTATTAGTTGATGTTGGAACATAGGACTAGGTCTCGTCAATGTCAGAAAATAGGGCATTGGGGAGTGATCTGGTTGGCTAAGCTACCATAACTCTATGTTTTGATGTCTGAGGAAAGAAAGTAAATAAATAGTAGTTCGAAAAGAAAGTCTAGTAGGCACGGTGACTAGTAGTTCTTGCTTAGCTGGGTGGGGTCATTAGTCTACCTCTTCACTCTTTGCTTTGATGGATGGAGTTGTTCCTGGATATGAATACGCCGATCTCAGTGACTTTATTGAGAAAGAAGAATTCGTCTGTTCTCTTGTCTTAGGAAAAGAAAGAGGTATGGCATTCGGCTTTCGTACACATTCTGACTATTAGTCGATA
>Ga0316583_10000303_pt1 | contig 13838 bp, 10 predicted proteins | sample J_170502JBrBrA_D_FD_204513 | JGI IMG/M metagenome (GOLD analysis project Ga0316583, IMG submission 204513) | Rhizosphere microbial communities from salt marsh grasses in Alabama, United States - J_170502JBrBrA | ecosystem: Host-associated > Plants > Roots > Rhizosphere | place: USA: Alabama... | reverse complement strand
GCGCCAGCCCTCCGCCCAGGGGTGGTGGATCCTGCGCGCCACCCTGGACAACAGGAGCCTGTACGCGCTGGTGCGCTCGCTGTCGGTGGGCAGGCTCGGCGACGTCTTCATCGTGAACCGGGAGGGGGTGTACCAGACTCCGCCGAGGTCGGGGGAGGTGCTCACCCAGTCCACCGTGTCCCCGGCGGCGAGCCAGGAGGTGCGGGAGGAGCGGCTTACGACGCGGGAAGGGGCGGTGCGCAGGGTCTCGACGTGGCTCGCCGACGGCCGCTGGCTCCTGGTGGTGCAGCAGCCGGAGTCGGAGATCCTCACGCCGGTGACACGCGCGGTGGGCAACGGGGCCCTCATCGCGCTGTTGGCCCTCCTCCTGGTCTTCGTGGCCACCCTGTACGTCACGTCTCGGCTCATCCACCAGATCGAAGTCGCCGACCGGCAGCGCGATCTCATGTATGGCGACGTCATCCGCTCGGCGAGGCTGGCGTCTCTGGGAGAGATGGCCTCGGGTCTCGCCCACGAGATCAACAACCCACTGGCCATCATGAGCGCCGAGCACACCAATGTCGACGACCAGTTGGCGGACGCGCTCCTCACCGATCCGGTCCGGACCATGCTGAACCAGTCGTTGACGCGGTTGCGGAGGCAAGTGGAGCGGTGCCGCGACATCACCTCGAAGATGCTGCAGTTCGGACGCGGCGCGGAGACGAGCCTCGGCGCGACGGACGTGGCTCCGGTGCTGCGGGAGGTCGTGGGGCTCCTGCGCCGGAGGGCGGACGAGAAGGAAGTCGCCCTCCGGACGGAAGGGGCGCAGGCCGTGCCGCCGGCGCGCCTCGACGCGAACGAGCTGGAGCAGGTGTTGCTGAACCTGGTGAACAACGCCCTGGACGCCACGCGTCCCGGCGGAGTCGTCCGCCTTTCGGCGACCGCCGCCGACGACGAGGTGTTGATCCGGGTCACGGACAACGGGTGCGGCATCCCTCCGGAGGACCTGGACCGGATCTTCCAGCCTTTCTTCACCACCAAGCCGCCGGGGGAGGGGACCGGGCTGGGCCTGGCGGTGGCCTATGGTCTGGTGAACGGGTGGGGCGGGCGCCTCGAGGTGGAGAGCGAGGTGGACGGGGGGACCACCGTCTCGATCCTCGTGCCCGTCGCTGCCGAGGTCCCCGCGATGGAGAGCGACGGGGCCGCTCCGGAGCGGCCGGTGGACGACCATGCCGGGCTGAAGGAGGTGCTCAAGTGAGCGACGGCAGGCAGGAGACGGTGAGGCTCCTCCTGGTGGACGACGAGAGGGACTTCCTGGAGGCCGTGTCCCCCGGCCTGGAGCGGAGGGGGTTCGAGGTGACCCGAGCCGAGACCGGCGTCCGCGCGCTGGAGCTGCTCGAGCGCGGAGCTTTCGACGTGGTGGTCCTCGACGTGAAGATGCCCGGCCTGGACGGTCTCAGCGTGTTCCGGCGGATGCAGGAGCTGGCACCCGCGCTCCCCGTGATTCTGCTCACCGGGCACGGCAGCTTGTGCCAGGCGTTCGAGACCTCCCGGGAGGGGGTCTTCGACTACCTCATGAAGCCGTGCGACGTGGACGCGCTGGCCGAGGTGGCGCACAGGGCCGCGGAGAAGGGGGTGGAGGCCCGTGAGGAGGAGCCGGCGCACGCCGACGCCGACGGGCGCATCGAGTTGCTCATGGTGGACGACGACGTGGACTTCTGCGACGCGCTGACATCCGCCCTCGTCCGCCGGGGCATGAGCGTGACGGTGGCCCACAGCGGCGACGAGGCCCTGGCGCTGTCGAAGGTCAGGCGGTTCCACGTGGCCCTGGTGGACGTCCTCATGCCCGGGATGCACGGGCTCACGCTCATGGAACGCCTCAAGGTGGAGGATCCGCTCCTCGAAGTCTTGATCCTCACGGGAAACCCGACGGTGGCGGATGCGCGCACGGCGCTCAGGTCGGGTGCCTTCGACTACCTCGTGAAGCCGCAGCCCGTGGAAGATCTCGCGGACAGCCTCGTCAGAGCGTGGAGGAGGCGCAGGGCGTTGGAGGAGGAGAGTGCCCGCCAGATGGCCGAGCGGGTGTACGCGGGGAGGCCGCGTTAGCAGGTCGCCGGAGAAGGGGGAGCGAACCGCGTCGCCGCTGGATCGGTCCGACATCCCGGTCGAGCGCCTTCGTCAGGCTCCGGCCAGCCCTCCTTCCACATCTCCCTCTCCCTCGGGCGTCGGCTTCGCCACCGTCGGCTCCGGCGCGTCCGGGACCGCTTCGATCTCGCCCTTGGCGAGGAGCTCCTCGTACTCGAGCTCGTGCTCGTGCTTGAGCCGCTCCACGCTCATCTTCCCGGTGAAGATGGAGGTGTCGAGGGGGAACACCTCGGGCTTGAGGATGACGCCGTAGGAGTGCCAGAGGACCACCACCGAGACCGCGAAGGTCGCCTCGAACCCGTGGATCACGCGGGCACCGGCCACCACCACGCCGGGGAGCAGATGCGACGCGAGCGCCGGGAAGAGCAGCAGGAGCCCGGTGACGCTCATCACCACCCCGCCCAGGAAGAGACCCCAGTACTCGAACTTCTCGGCGAAGTCGAACTTTCCGACCTTCGGCCGCGGCTCGCCGAACAGGTAGTGGCGGAAGTTCTGCACCACGTCCAGGAAGTCCTGCCTGGTGGGCACCATCACCGGCAGCCGGTGACGCCTCACCGAGCGGACCACGATGCGCAGGACGTGGGTGAGCATGAGGGCCACGAAGGTGAAGCCGATGGTACGGTGGATGATCCGGGTCGTGTGGATGCCACCGAGGAAGTCGATGAGGGCACGGGCGATGCCCAGATCCGGCTTGGTCTGGGGGAGGCCGGTCACCACCAGCAGGATGAAGGTGAGGGCCGAGCCCGCGTGCTCCACCCGCTCGAGGAGCGGGAAGCGCTTCACGGTCTTCGGCTTCGGTGCCTTCTCCCGCTTCTCCCGCTTGAGCCACGCCACCAGCTGCTTGACCCACGGGGTCTTCATGACCCGGGCTCCTTCACGGCGCTGGTCCACCAGGTGGAAGACGATGTTCAGGAGGAGCCCGGTGAGCATGAAGGGGATGAGGATGAAGTAGCTGATCCGGATCAGCCAGATGAAGGGCTGGTTGTCCGGGCTCAGCGGCTTGTGCCCGAGCCAGGCTCCGGCCAAGCGGGCGTCGCCCTCCTGGTGGCACCGCAGGCACACGCTGGCCACGGACTTCTGATCAAGCATGCCGGCCTCGTGTGGGCCGTGGCAGTCCGTGCATCCCATCACGGCGGGGTACTTGTCGCTGGCGGGCTGGCCTGCCAGGAACCGCATGGTGGCGCCGTGGAAGTCGTCGGTGTAGGACTGCCCCAGGCTCGCGATGCCTCCCTCCTTGTGGCACTGCATGCACCGCTCGGTCGCGGCCACCTTCAGGGGCGGCGGCGGCGATGCCGGGTCGGGATGCTGCGTGTGGCACTTCAGGCAGTTGGACACGTCGCTGTCGGGATCGTCGCTGTCCACGTCGGGGTGCTTGCTCGCCTTGAACGCTGCCATGGCATCGGGGTGGCACGCCGCGCACCTCTTGGACATCATCGGACCCGCTTGGGAGAGCGGGACGTCCATGCCGAAGTCGTGGCACGCCAGGCATGTCAGGGTGTCACCATTGGCGTCCACGTGGGTCGGGTGGACGTTGGTGTGGCACGTCTCGCACACCTCCGGCGTCCGTGGATCCGCCGCGGCCATCCCCGGCTGATCGTTCTCGTTGTGGCAGCGCGTGCACTCCATGCGCTCGCCCGTCGCCTCGTGCGTGGGATGGGCTCCGCTGTGGCACCTGGAGCAGCCGCTCACCACCGAACGGTCCGTGGGGCTGAACGGGTGACCGGTATGCGCCTTATGGCAATCGGTGCACACCGGTCCGTCGGGACCGGCGTCCGCGTGCAGCGGGTGCACCATGGTATGGCACTTCTCGCACCGCTTGGAGATCTCCGGTCCGGCCTCCGCGATGACGGTGTCGCCGTGGATGGAGTGGCAGTCGGTGCACGTCGGCGCCCCCTCGGTGACGCCCACATGGGTCGCCGGCAGATCCGAGTGGCAGGTCGCGCACGCCTGCAGGCGTCGCTGAGCCGCCACCTTCGGGTCGTTGGTGAAGCCGATGTGGTGGCAGGTCAGGCAGGAGACGCCGTTACCGTGATCGAGGGCCTTGAGCTTCCCCAGGTCCACGTCGGTGTGGCACTGCACGCACATCGACGGGATGCGGCCGAGCTTCTGCGATTGTCCTTGAGCCGATATCGCGCTGGGCCGCACTACTCCCAGCAGGGCGAGGAGGACCAGGACGCGCGTAGCCATGACACATATCCGATCTCCGGCGGCCTCAGGCCTCAGCCGGCTTGAAGGCATTCCACACCGACTCCCCCAGCATCCAGAACAGCGCACCGAAACCGATCACCGGCAGGAACATCACGAAGGCGAGTCCGATCAGTGGGGCGGCGACGAGGCCCACCAGAATCTCGAGCGCCTTCCTCAGCCGGCTCTTGTGGACCACCTCGGGCTGCGGCGCGGCCTGCGGTGTGTCCTCGATGGCGGCAACCGCCGGCGCTTCCGTCACGACCGTCGCTACTTCGGGTGCGGCGGCGACGGGCGCGGCCTTCGGCGTCGGATCCAGCTTGAGATGCATCGCGGCGGTAACCACGGCAGCGAGCGTCTCGGGGCTGATGGGCTTGTTCAGGTACTCGAACGCTCCGAGCTCCCGCACCCGCCGCTCCACCACCTCGTTGCCGTAGCCGGTCAGCAGGATGAAACGGGTCTCGGGGTGACGGTCGTGGAGCCACTCCAGAAGCTGGATGCCGTCGAGACCCGGCATCTTGAGGTCGGAGACGACCACGTCCACTGGAGTCCTGTTGAGCTCATCGATGGCCTTGCTGCCGTCCTCCGCCGTGGTAACGTCGAAGCCGTGCTCGGAGAGGAGTCGGTCCCAGCTCATCCGGACTCCCTCTTCGTCGTCAACGAACAACACCTTGTTGTACGGGCTCATATCACACCTCCTCGGGCATTCACCCGCGGGTTCTCACCTATCGAGGTCACGAGGCGATCCATTGGGTTCGCTCCGTCAGCCGATCCACCGTCGAGGCCAGCCGATCTCCCGTATCCGGAGATCCGTTCCAGAGCAGGTCCACACCGCAGGAAGTGAGGTACTCGGCGATGAGCAGGGGCAGCTGGTCGTCGAGGACCGCCACCTTCTGCATGCACGGATACTCGACGCTCATGCGTCCCAGCACCGCCAGGAGCACCCCCTTCGGGTGCGAACAGAAGTTGACGACCAGGACCGCGACGGAAGAGAGCGGGCGCTCCCGAACCAGCTCGGCGACGCTGGCATAGCACGCCGCCTTGTCCGATCCGTGGCACATCTTCGCGGCCAGGGAATCCGCCGCCTCTTTGGGGTCGGAGACCACGACCGTCGCTCCTTCGTGCCGTGTCCTCACCGTCGTACCTCCTGCGGCCTCCGGGGCCGCCGCTCGGGTGCGCTGGCCTCGCCAGCGTCCGACTCTGGTAGAAGGCAAGGGGCGTGCCGTATTTGTGCCAAAAGGTGCAATTCGTATAATCTATTGTACGACAACGAGTTACCGCGTACTATCACACTCGTGGTCATGGCACGCGGAGGGCCCGACTGTATAACGACCGCATACACCCGGGATACTCCGGAGCGGCGTGGCCCGCGGTGATGAGGGCCCCGATGCCGCGCCCGGCAAGGGGATCGGGCTGTTGGAGGGTGAAACGAGGGGGGTGTATGCGTCACGCATACGTTTTTGGGAGGCTCAGGACCCCGCGCCGTCGCCCCCGCCGTCCTCGTCGTCCCCTTCGCCACGGCCGGGGGTGGTGATGCCGTGCTTGCGCATGAGCGCGTGGAGGTTCGGGCGGGCCATGCCCACGTCGCGGGCCGCCTGTGAGACGTTCCATCCCGAGCGGCGCAGGGCCTTGAGCACGAAGAGCCGCTCGATGCGATCCACGGATTCGGCCCGCAGCTCCTGTTTCCGCTGGGCAAGCGTGGCGGCGTCGTCGGGGACGTCGCTCCACTCCGCCGACGGGCTCTCGGGCCCGGCGGGGATGGCGCCCAGGTCGATGTTCGGACCGTCGGCGAGGAGCACCGCACGCTCCATGGCGTGCTCGAGCTCGCGCACGTTGCCGGGCCAATCGTGGGCCTCGAGGACGGACATGGCACGGGGCGTGATGGTGTCGATCCGCTTTCCGAACTCCTCCGCGTAGCGCTGCACGAAATGGTGGGCGAGGAGCGGGATCTCCTCCGGTCGCTCCCGCAGCGGGGGCAGCCGGATCGTGAAGACGCTCAGGCGATAGAAGAGGTCCTCGCGGAACGTTCCCTCGTCCACCAGCTCCTGGAGGTTCCGGTTGGTGGCGGCGACGAGGCGCACGTCCACGGGAACGGCCTTGTCGGAGCCCACCGGACGTACCTCCCGCTCCTGGATCAGGCGTAGAAGGCTCCCCTGCACCTGGGGCGAGATCGTGCTGATCTCGTCCAGGAAGAGCGTTCCCCCCCGGGCGGTCTCCGCCAGGCCCTTGCGGTCCTTCACCGCGCCGGTGAAGGCGCCGCGCACGTGGCCGAAGAGCTCGGACTCGAGGAGCGACTCGGAAAGCGACGCGCAGTCGGCCACCACGAAGGGCCCGTCCTTGCGAGCGCTGTTGTAGTGGATGGCGCGAGCGATGACGTCCTTGCCGGTCCCGGTCTCGCCCGTGATGAGCACCGTGCTGTTCGTGGGCGCCACCCGCCCCACGAGCTGCATGACCTTGCGCATGGGGGCGGAGGAGCAGATCACGTTGCCGATGCTGTGCCGCGTCTCCAGCTCGGAGCGCAGGCGGCGGGTGAGATCGACGAGCTGCTTGCGCTCGAGCGCGCGCGCGGTGGCCACCAGGAGCTGGGGTGGGCTCACCGGCTTCTCGAGGTAGTCGAAGGCGCCGAGCTTGATGGCCTCCACCGCGGTCTCGATGGTGGCGTACCCCGTGACGATGAGGACCTCCGTCTCCGGCGAGACGTCCCGTGCCGCCCTGAGCAGCTCGATGCCGTCCATCTCGGGCATCTTGATGTCGAGGAGGAGGAGGTCGAAGGCCTCCTTGCGCAGGAGGTCGAGCGCCGCGTGCGGGGAGGTGGACGTGGAGACCTCGTACCCTTCGTCGGTGAGCACTCTCCGGATGCTCTCGCAGACGACCTCCTCGTCGTCCACGGCCAGCACGCGTGGTGGCTCGAGCCAGGTCCGGTCGTCGTCGCTCATGTCTTTCTTCTTTCTGTATGTGCCGTGCCGCTGGATGCCGCGGAATCCGTGGAAGCCTCCGTGCCCGGCTCCGAGACGGGGAGCAGGATGGTGAACTCCGTCCAGCTTCGGCCGTCGCTCTCCACGAGAATAGTGCCGCGGTAGCTGCGCACGAGCCCCAGGGAGACCGACAGACCGAGCCCCGAGCCCTTGCCCACGGGCTTCGTGGTGAAGAACGGGTCGAAGACCCTTGTCAGGGCCTCCGGGGGGATCCCCGTTCCGGTGTCGCGCACCACGGTACGCACGAGCTTCGCTCCCGCGTGCGGTGGTAGCGACGCAAGATTCGCGTATGCCCTCCGCTCCACCACGTCGGCGGTGACGGACAGCGCGCCCCCTTCCGGCATCGCCTGCACCGCGTTCATGACCAGGTTGACGAACACCTGCATGAGCTGGACAGGGTTGGCCTCCACCGTGGGAAGGTCGTCGGGGATGGATGTGTCCGCCTCGATGAACCCGTTCTGGATCTCCACCTTCACCAGGTCGAGGGCGCCGGCCACGGCTTTCGCGATGTGACAGGGCTCGACGGTGGGCTCCTGGGACTGCTTCCGGGAGTAATCCAGGAGTTGGCGGATGATGGCGGCGCAGCGATTCGCCTCCCGCTCGATCATGCGCAGGTCGTCCTGGGCGGGGGAATCCTCCGGGATGGCCTTCTTCACCAGGTGCGTGAAGGTGATGATGGCCATGAGCGGGCTGTTCAGCTCGTGGGCGATGCCGGCCGCCACGAGCCCCACCGAGGAGAGCTTCTCCGCCTGCACCACCTGGAACTGGGCGTCCTGCAGCTCCATGGCCTTCTGCGAGACCTTCTCCTCCAGGGAGCTGGCCCACCGCTCCAGATGGCTGCGGGAGCTGTTGAGGCTCTCCACCATCTCGTTGAAGGACGTGGCCAGGATGCCGATCTCCCGTGCCGTGCCCCGGGGCACCTCAAGGCCGGGATCGCCGACGGCCATGCGGCGCGTGGCCGCCACGATGGTGTTCACCGGCCGGCGTACGCTGGCCCACACGATGAGGAAGAGAATGCCCGTGATCAGAGCCACGGCGACCAGAGAGACGCTGAAGGCGTTCCAGCTCGCACGGGAGATGCGAGCCTCGGCGGGCTGCAGCGACATGGCCACGTCGAGGACGCCGAGGACGGGCTTGTCCTTGGGGGAGGCGTGGCAGTGGGCGCCCTGGCACCCCACCTGGTTGGGGATGGCCCGCATGGTGGCCAGCACCTGATGCCCGTTCGCATCCGTGTAGATGCGCCTGCGATGCAGGGAGTCCGGCACGGCGTGTCCGGTGTGGCAGGTCTGGCACTCCCGGTCGTTCATGTCCAGGGTCTGTCCCACCTCGTTGGGGTGGGACGAGAAGGAGATGTGCCCCTGCTTGTTGAAGATACGGATGTCCTCGATGCCCTGCTGGCGGCCCACCGAGGTCACCATCTCACGGATGGCGTCCCGGGCGTTGACCCGCATCTCCTGCTCCATGGCGAGCTGGATGGTCTCCGCCAGGTTCTCCGAGCCCCGGATCGTCTCCTGGAACGCGTTCTCGCGCTGTGTACGGATCAGCTGCCAGGAGAGCGCGGCCACGCTGATGAGGGCGAAGAAGCCCGCGGGGAGCGCGATGCGCGTACTCAGCGACCGCAGGGGCACGATTCCTCCCGATAGTGGCGGGGGAGGGTCATTCTACCACAATTGGAGCGTCGCCCCGGCCGGAGGGAAGGTCAAGCCGGGAAATCCCCTACGTGGAGGTCGGGCTTCGCTTTCGGCGGCGATTCACGCCCCCGGGGGCACCTCGCTCAGGATCCGCCGATAGGCCGCCAGGTGTCCCAGCGCCTCGGTCTCGCGTCCGCGGGCCTCACACAGGCGTGACGCGTTGAAGTGCGCCACGCCCAGCTCCGGATCCAGGCGGAGCGCGAGCTCGTACGCCTCCAGGGCATCCGCCTCCCGGCCACGATCCTCCAGCACGACGCCCAGGTTGAACGACGCGCGCGCGCTGCCCGGATCGGCCTCGAGGGCGGCGCGGTAGTGGGCCTCTGCCTTGTCCAGGTCGCCGGCCTCGTGGAGGAGGCGCCCGAGGTTCAGGTGCGCCTCGGCGTGCCGGGGGTCCAGCTCCAGGGCTCGCCCGTAGGCCTCCCGGGCGCGCCGGGGGTCGGATCCCTCCAGGTCGACGCCGGCGTCGTACCACTCCTCCGCGGTGGGGGAGGGGGGCGCGTCGGGGGCGGGGGCGGGCGCCAAGGGCTCGGCGGAGGGCGCGGCCGCCGAGGGCTCCGGGCCGCCTTCCGCCGCCTCCAGGTCCATCAGCATCTGCCCCGAGCCGGGGTCCCACACCCGCCCTTCGTCACGCACCAGGATACGGCTTCCCGACGCGCTCAGGTGCACCGCGCTCAGAGCGCGGCCGTTGGGCAGCTGTTCGCGCAGCTTCTCCAGTGTCTGCCTGACCCGCCGCGCCGGCACGTCCGCCCTCAGGAGCTCGCGGGCCGAGCGCAACACCGCGACGTCCGTGAAGGAGAAGTAGTACGCACCCCGGGGGCCGCGTGCGGGGGTGAGGAGCCCGGCACGGGTCCAGGAGAGGATCGTGGAGGTCGGCAGGCCCAGGACCTCCGACACCTCGTGGGTGGTGTAGCCTGTCACGCGCGGGACGGGCGGCGGCTCAGCCGGATGCGGCCTTCCCCCGCGACGACTTTCCCGAGGACTTCTTGGTGGTTCGCTTTCCGGCACGGGTCGCTGGCTTGCGGGCCGCGTCGCTGTCGGCCAGGGAGGCCTTGAGGGCGGCCATGAGGTCGATGATCTGCGTCTTCGACTCCTCGGCGGGCGCGGCGGTGATCTCCTGCCCGGCGATCTTCTTCTCGATGAGCTCGAGGGTCTTCTCGTACACGTCGTCCTTGTATGTCAGGGGGTCGAACTCGTCGGAGGCCGCCTGGTCGATGAGCTGGGTGGCGAGCTTCAGCTCGGCCTCGTCGACCTCGCCGTCCTCCAGCGGGACCTCGTCGAAGCTCCGGATCTCGTCGGCGTAGTAGAGCTGCTCCAGGAGCAGCCCGTCCTGGTGGGGACGGATCATCACCAGGTACTCCTTGCCGCGGGTGGCATGCTTGGCGATGGCCACCCGCTCCGTCGCGCGGAGCGCCGCGGAGAGCAGCCTGTACGCCCGCGCCCCGCCTTTGTCTGGACCCAGATAGTAGGCCTTGTTGAAGTAGAGGCGGTCCACACGGTCGGCGGGAACGAAGCTGACGATGTCGATGGAGTCGGACTTGGGCGCCTCCACGACCTTGAGCTCCTCGTCGTCGAAGAGCACGTACTGGCCCTTGGCGAACTCGTACCCCTTCACGATGTCCTCCCGGGGCACCACCACGTCGTCCGTGGGGCAGATGTACTGCTGGCGCACGCGGGTGCCGCACTCCTTGTGGATCATGTTGAAGGAGATGCGGCGCGCGGACTCGCCGGTGGAGTAGAGCTTGACCGGCAGAGAGACGAGCCCGAAGGCGATGGTGGACGTACCGATGGCGCGGGAGGGCATAGTGAAGTGAACATATGTTCACGCCTGCCGGGGATGCAATGAGGACGGCGGAGAACCCAGGTAGTGGGGTCGGAGCGGTGGCGGGGCCGGCGCGAGCCGGCGCGGGGTAGGAACGCCCGCCGCAGCCGACTTGCATCCCGGCACTCCGGCTTCCTTCTTGTCCTGGTGACCTGGGATCCCTTGAAGTCCAGACGGTCGTACTGGATCGTCTTCGTCGCGGCCCTCGCCGCCAACCTGACGAGCCTCTTCAACGGCTTCGCCGCCGACGACCCCCTCGTCATTCCGCTGAACTCCGTGGTCACGCACGGCCGGTGGGGAGCGGCGCTTCTCGGACCGTACTGGCATGTGGCCGGGGCGAGCGCCCGTCTCTACCGGCCGGTGACCATCGGCTCGTTCACGCTGGAGTGGCGCCTCTGGGGCGGAAGCCCCCTGGGCTACCACGCCGTCAACCTGCTCCTCCACGGCGTCGTGGCGCTCCTCGTCCTGGCGCTGCTCCGGCGCATGGTGCCCGCGCTGCCCGCGTTGGCGGGCGCCCTCTGGTTCGCCCTCCAGCCGGTCCACGTCGAGGCGGTGGCCAACGTGGTGGGGCGCTCCGAGCTGTATGCGGCGGCGTTCTTCCTGGGAGCCTGCCTGCTGTACCTGGACGGCATCACGTGGGAGGGCTATGCCCGTGCGTTGCGGCTGGCCGGGCTGTGCGTCCTCTACCTGTTGGCGGTGGGATCGAAGGAGATCGCCGCGACGCTTCCGGCGGTCCTGGTGCTGCTGGAGCTCGGCCGTGCATCCGGAACGGCTCCGCCGGAACGCTCCCTCGGTGAGCGCCTCCGCCGTGAGGTGCCGCTCTACGTGTCGCTCCTGGCCATGCTGGGCGCCTACCTCTTCGTCCGGTGGTCGGTGTTGGGCACGATCCTGGGTGGGGTGCCCGCCCCCTGGTTCCGGGGTGCCGGCACGGGTACGCGCGTGCTCACCGCGCTCACCCTGTGGATCCAGTATCTGCGTCTCATGGCGTTCCCCATGGCTCTGTCGTCCGATTACGCGCCGGGGGTGCTCTCCATTCCCGGCGGCGTCAACCCGCGGGTCGTGCTGGGGGCGGCCATCCTCGTGGGCTGGGTGCTTCTGGCGGTCTGGTCGTGGCGGCGCCAGACGGCCGTCGCCACGGGCCTCGGGTGGTTCCTGGTGACCGTCCTCCCGGTCTCGAACCTCCTCTTTCCCACGGGCCTGCTGGTGGCCGAGCGGGTGCTCTACCTCCCATCCGTGGGTGGTGCTCTGGTGGTGGGAGGCCTCGTGATGGTCGCGCTGGATCGGGCCACCCAGCGCACGCTCGTGCTTCTCGCGGCCGCCGGCTTCATTCTGAGCGGGCTCTTCCTCTGGCGCTCGGAGACGCGGGGGCCGATCTGGGCCAGCAACCACACGGTGGTGGCGACCCTGATCCGGGAGCACCCCGAGTCGTACGTGTCGGTGCGGGCCCGGGCGGAGGCGCTGGCACGGGCCGGGGACACGGCCCGTGCCGACCGCGCATACGAGAGCGCCGTCCGACTGGCTCCGGACCTCTACAGCCTTCTGGTGGAGGCCGGGGACTTCGACCTTCGCGCCCACCGGGAAGCGCGGGGGGAGGAGTTGTTGAAGGAAGCCATCGCGCGGCGTCCGGATGGGGCGGCCGCGTATTGGCTCCTCGGGGAGCAGAGGCTCCGCCTGGGAGACGGTCGCGCGGCCCGGCGCATCGCTCTGGAGGGGCTGGCCCGAGCCGGGCCCGACCGCGATCTGTGGGCCCTGGTCTCCGAGTCCTACATCGCGACGGGCGACCTCGAAGCGGCGGTGCGCGCGCGCCGGGCGGCGCTGGCCCAGGATCCAACCTCGAAGCGGGACTGGAGCAGGCTGGCGGACCTCCTCGCCGCGTTGGGACGAAAGGAGGAGGCAGCCGCGGCGCGGGGGAGGGCGGGGGGCTGAGGCTCCCGCCCCCCTATCAGGTGCCCGCCATCGTCGCCGCCGGCAGGACCACGAGCTGGCCGGACATCATGGGCAGGTGCGACGGCACCGAGCACACGATGGGAAAGATCCCGGCGTGGCGCGCCACGTAGGTGACGTGCTTCGTCGTTCCGCCGGGCATGGGCACCGCCAGGTCCGGCAGCACGAAGGAGTGCTCGTCGTCCTCGGGGTTGATGAGGTGGAAGTCGATGGTGTCGCCCTCCACCACGGTGAAGGTGCTCGGCGAGAACGCGTAGACCTCCTTCCCGTAGAGCACCCCTCCCTCGGCGAACGCGTCCTTCAGGAACGGAAAGAGGGATTGCTGCTCCTTCACCAGAAGGGGAACCATGGTCACGGTGAGGTCGCGGGTGCGCGGCTTGTACGCCGCCGCGCTCGGGACGGGAGCGGGCGGGGCGCACGCTGCCGATGCGAGGAGCGCAGCCAGCGCCAGGACCCGCGTTGTGGACGGGTTCACGGGTTCAACACCTCCGCGATGCCGACGTCGATGTATTGGCCTCCTCTCGTGTTCGTGACGTGCACGGCCAGCGTGTGGGGGCCTGGAGTGAGGAGGAGGCGGGCGGCCGCGTCCAGGGGGAGCACCGAGTACGCCTGGTCGAATCCGGAGAGCGTGGCGACGCGAACCCCGTCGATGTAGACCTCCGCGTCTTCATCGTGGCGGATGACGAGGTGGGGATTCACCAGGGGGCGCGCCGGCAGGATGAAGCTCCGGCGCAGCCAGAGGTCCGGTGTGGTCCACGGCGTGCGCACCCGCGTTCCGGAGTCCCGGGTGCGCCCGAAGCCCCCGACGCCCTCCTTCCACGAGGTGTCGTCGAAGGTGGGTGCGGCCCAGTCGGCCGCGGGCCGGGTGGTGCTGTAGCGCCAGCCCTGTCCGTCGCCTCGTGACGTGGAGACCACGGCGCGGAGCGTGGGGGTCGGGCCATACAGCGCCCTGGCGGCCGCCTGCGCGGCGTCACCGAGCTTCACCACCGCCCGGTCGTACGTCATCACCCCGTTGACCTCCACTTCCACGTCGGTGGTCTGGGTGTAGATGGCCGCGGCCAGACCCTCGCCTTCCAGGAAGCGGAGCTGCGTGAGCAGGCC
>Ga0316583_10000300_pt1 | contig 13878 bp, 14 predicted proteins | sample J_170502JBrBrA_D_FD_204513 | JGI IMG/M metagenome (GOLD analysis project Ga0316583, IMG submission 204513) | Rhizosphere microbial communities from salt marsh grasses in Alabama, United States - J_170502JBrBrA | ecosystem: Host-associated > Plants > Roots > Rhizosphere | place: USA: Alabama... | reverse complement strand
CATCCTGGCCAAGGCCGCCTCGGTCGAATGGCAGGGCACCCGCATCAACATCGTCGACACCCCCGGCCACGCCGACTTCGGTGGCGAGGTCGAGCGCATCCTCAACATGGTGGACGGCGCCCTGGTGCTGGTCGACGCCGCCGAGGGTCCACTGCCGCAGACCAAGTTCGTGGTGTCGAAGGCGCTGAAGATGGGCCTCAAACCCATCGTCGTCATCAACAAGGTGGACCGTTCCGACGCCCGCCCTAACGAGGTGGTGAACGAGGTGTTCGACCTGTTCGCTGCGCTTGACGCCACCGACGAGCAGCTCGACTTCCCGATCCTCTATGGCTCGGCCAAGCAGGGTTGGATGGCGACCTCGCTGGAAGGCTCGCAGGAAGACGGCATGACGCCGCTGTTCGACCTGGTGCTCAATCACGTGCCGGCGCCGCAGGTCGAGGAAGGCCCGTTCCGCCTGCTTGGCACCATCATCGAAGCCAACAACTATCTCGGCCGCATCATCACCGGTCGGATCACGTCGGGCAGCGTGAAGCCGAACCAGGCGGTGAAGGTGCTCGACCGCGAAGGCAATCTGGTCGAGAACGGTCGCATCACCAAGGTGCTGGCGTTCCGCGGCCTCGAGCGCATCGCGGTCGATGAAGCAAGCGCCGGCGACATCGTCGCGCTGGCTGGCCTGCCCAACGCCACGGTGGCGCACACGATCTGCGATCCGTCAGTCGACATGCCGATGCCGGCACAGCCGATCGATCCGCCAACGCTGTCGATGACTTTCCGCGTCAATGATTCGCCGCTCGCCGGGACCGAAGGCACCAAAGTGACCGGCCGCATGATCCGCGACCGCCTGCTGCGCGAAGCGGAAGGTAACGTGGCGCTGCGCGTGCGTGAAAGCGACGACAAGGACGCCATGGAAGTGGCAGGCCGCGGCGAACTGCAGCTCGGCATTCTCATCGAAACCATGCGTCGCGAAGGCTACGAGCTGTCGGTGTCGCGGCCGAAGGTGCTGCTCCGCCGCAACGAGGCCGGTCAATTGGAAGAGCCGATCGAAGAGGTCGTTATCGACGTCGACGAGGAGCACTCCGGCGTCGTGGTGCAGAAGATGTCCGAGCGCAAGGCCGAGCTGATGGAAATGAAACCGTCCGGCGGCGACCGCGTGCGGCTCATGTTCTATGCGCCGACGCGCGGGCTCATCGGCTACCAGGGCGAACTGCTCACCGACACCCGCGGCACCGCTATCATGAACCGGCTGTTCCACGGCTACGCGCCGCACAAAGGCCCGATCCAGGGCCGCCGGAACGGCGTGCTGATCTCCAACGAAAAGGGTGAAGCGGTCGCTTACGCGCTGTGGAACTTGGAGGATCGCGGGCCGATGATGATCGAGCCCGGCTGGAAGGTTTACACCGGCATGATCGTCGGCGAGCATACCCGCGACAACGACCTCATCGTCAACGTGATCAAGGGCAAGCAGCTCACCAACATCCGCACCACCTCGAAGGACGAGGCCGTCAAGCTCACGCCGCCGATTAAGATGCCTCTGGAAAAAGCGCTCGCCTATATCGACGACGACGAACTGGTCGAGGTGACTCCGAAGTCGATCCGCCTGCGCAAGAAACTCTTGGACGAAAATGATCGCAAGCGGGCCGAGCGGGCGAAAGAAGCCGAGACGGTCTGATGTTTCTTACCTCTCCCCCGCACGCGGGGGAGAGTTTTAGGCGCGACCGTGTCCAATTATGACACAACGGCGCGCAACATCGCGCGGCGCGTGACTGTACCGCGCCACCGGTTTCGGCCGATTAGGGCCGTATTGTTACCGATCTGTGACCAGTAATCCACACCGTTTACCGAAGCTTAATCATAGGGCTTGAAGGCCGCCGGGTTCGTTGCTTCAATTCTTCCATGAACACGACCCTGATAGAGATTCGCCGCGCCAAAGCCTCCGACGCTTCGGAGGTGGCCGAGACCCATGACGAGGCGTGGCGCACAGCCTACCAGGGCATCATCCCCGGCAACGAACTCGACAAGCTGATCAATCGGCGCGGCCCGGATTGGTGGGACTCGGCGATCCGCAAGGGCAGCCGCATCACCATCCTGCAGTTCGGCGAGCGTGTCGCCGGCTACGCCAATTACGGCCGCAACCGCGCGCGCAGCCTGTTCTACGACGGCGAGGTCTACGAGCTTTACCTGCGCCCCGAGTTCCAGGGTCTCGGCTTCGGTCGCCGGCTGTTCAACGCCGCGCGTAAGGACCTGATCCAGAGCGGGCTGAAGAGCCTGGTGGTGTGGGCGCTCTCCGACAACGACCCAGCGGTGGAGTTCTATCGCGCGCTCGGCGGCCGTGCCGTTGCCCGCTCCTCGGAACGCTTCGGGGCGAAGACCCTCGATAAGGTCGCCTACGCCTGGCAGGGCTGAGGCTCCCAACACAATTCGTCGACCGTCGTCGCCGGGCTTGTCCCGGCGATTTCGTTTTGCAGCAGGTTACGCGCTGAGAGGCGACTCACAGCTCCGGCAGCGGCAGGCCTTTCTGCCGACAGCTGGCGCGCAAGGTGTTGAGCAACAGGCACGCGATGGTCATCGGCCCGACGCCGCTCGGCACCGGCGTCAGTGCACCGGCGACCGCGCGCGCGCCGGCCGCTACGTCACCGACGATGCGCGGCTTGCCGCCATCCGCGGCCGGCACGCGGTTGATGCCGACGTCGATCACAGTAGCGCCCGGCTTGATCCAATCCGCCTGCACGAATTCGGGCTTGCCGATGGCCGCGACCAGCAGGTCCGCGCGCCGGCACACCGCCGGCAAATCGCGCGTCTTGGAATGGGCAATAGTGACGGTCGCGTTCTCGCTCAACAGCAGGTTCGCCACCGGCTTGCCGACGATGTTGGAGCGCCCCACCACCACCGCCTCCATGCCGGCGAGCGAAGCGTGCACCGACTTTGCCAGCCGCACGCAACCGAGCGGCGTGCACGGCACCAGCGCGAACAGACCGCTCACCAGCCGTCCCACATTGATCGGATGGAAGCCGTCCACGTCCTTGGCCGGATCGATGGCGTCGATGATCTTGTACTGGTCGATCTGCGGCGGCAGCGGCAGCTGCACCAGGATGCCGTTGACGTTGTCGTCGGCGTTGAGCTTACCGATGAGCGCGAGCAATTCGGCTTCGGTCGTCTCCGCCGGCAGCTTGTGGTCGAAGGCGCGCATGCCAGCTTCGTTCACCGCTTTGGTCTTGCTGCGCACGTAGACGCTGCTCGCCGGATCTTCGCCGACCAGCACCACCGCGATGCCCGGGACGTGCCCATGCGCCTTCGTGACGCGCGCGACGTCGGCGGCGATCTTGCTGCGCAAATCTGCCGCGATGGCCTTGCCGTCGATAATCGTTGCGCTCATGTCGCCCCTTGTTTGTTTCCTGTGGGACTATTTTCTTGAATTTTCACGATGCGGGAGAACGAACAGAGACAGAAAATCGGTCAGTCAGCAAGCTTTTCGAGCTTCGCCGCCAAGGCCGCGCCGTCGCCGGAAATGAAGAGCCGTTTGATACGGGAAGTGGCGCCGGCGGTGAGCGCGACATCGCGCCGCGGCACGCCCAAGGCCTTGGCGATCAGCCGGATCAATGCCTCGTTGGCCTCGCCCTCACTGGGCGCCGCGCGCACCCGCACCTTCAATACGCTTCGGCTATCGGCCAATCGCTCAACGCCATCGATGGCGTCACGGCCGCCCTTGGGCGTCAGCCGCACGGCAAGCGTAACGCCGCCGGCTTCGGGGACCCAAGGACGCTCGGCCATCGCGCGTTAGACAGCCATCCTCAGATAGATCCAGAAGATGAAGCGCTCCAGGAACAGCAGCCCGAGGATCAGGATCACCGGGGAGATGTCGAGGCCACCGAGATTGGGCAGCAACGCGCGGATCGGCCTCAGCAGCGGCTCGGTCACGCGGTACAGGAAATCGCCGATTGTGTGGACGATCGGGTTACGGACGTTCACGACATTGAAAGCCACCAGCCACGACAGCACCGCCGAGGCGATCAGCAGCCAAATGTAGATCTGGATGATCGTATCGACCAGCCATAGAAAAGGATTCATTGTCTGCTCCGTAACCTATCGGCGGTGCCAAAGCGCGACGACTTTCACCATCCCGCTTTAGATTTTTGTCTTAGCATGATCTTTTCTGAAAACTGGTACCCACTTTTCGGAATCATGCTCTGGCTGGGCGACGAATAACCGCTCGCACGGCGCAGGAAAAGGGCTCTGTTCCGCTCGAGTCAAGCGCAAGACCCGGGCGGACCGGGGTTATCCTTGACAGGCCCCGACCCTGGCCCTAAATGGCGGCCACTCGCCCGGATTTTCGGCGCAGCGGGGGTTTTTTGCCGTTGTGCCCCAAGGCGGGGCCGTAGCTCAGCTGGGAGAGCGCCTCGTTCGCAATGAGGAGGTCAGGGGTTCGATCCCCCTCGGCTCCACCAATACTTAGCACACATGCAGAAGTCCGCTGGCACACCCTGGTCACACGGGCGGGTTCTGCATGGCTACTTTGAGGAAGCGCGGGGGGCGTTGGCAGGTTCAGGTCCGGCGCAAGGGTCGCCCCACCGTCAGCCGGTCCTTTTTGACGAAATCAGATGCCGAGGCATGGGGACGCCAGCAGGAGTTGGAGGCTGACCGCTTTGGGCTCCCTACGGCCGACAAGGGCCTACGCAGGCTCACCGTGGCTGATGTGGTCATTCGCTATCGCGATGAGGTGGTCCCGAGGAAGCGCGCCGGGGACCGGGAAACGGTGTTGCTGAATGCCTTCCTACGGCATCCCCTAGCAAAAATGGCGCTGAGCGAGGTCACCACCGGGGCCGTTAGTGCCTAACCGCAACGACCCCACTCTTGGGGCTCAGTGCCGTGAGCCATGTGTGAAGTCCATTTCGATGTTGAACGCGAGCAGACGATCAAACAGAGGCGCCTTGCGGTAGTAGTGCTGAGCTGCAAACGCAGTACCGGGGTCTTCTTCGGAGCGATGTTCAAGTAGTCCGAACCAGAACAGCGGAAGCAGGATACGCGCCTCCATCGCATAGGGCGTTCGGTCCCAAGTCCCCGACAACATGGCCGCCTCCGGGATCGTGCACAGACGGGTCAACTTCTCACTGGTCTGCCAGCCGGTCGCGGCAACCGACAGTGACCACAGCACGACCCCGACGTCCCTCTGGGGCCACGAGCCCAGGAGGCCGCGACCGAAATACTCCAGGTCCATGCGCCAGAACGCCAGGTGAAAAAGGATCGCAAGCAGACTGCCCTGCCGCGCGTCCTCCAGCGTCGACTTTCCTAAGGGCGTCGTTGTCAGCCTGCCCTTCCGCGGGCCCACCAGCTTCGCCGCCTCCGCGAGCAGGCGAACGATGTGTAGTGGCAGGAAATCCGGCTCGTTGATCACCTTGTTCAAACGAAACGCCTCGGCCTGGTCGTAGTCCGGCCATTCGATGAGTTCGCGCATTTCGGCGACCACTGCCCGTGTCAGGTTGCCGGTCGCGGTCAGCGGAAGCCCGCTGCGCTCGATTGCCTGCCGCAGCAGGATGAGCGTGTTTCGTGCCACGGCCGAGCCGGCGATTTCGTCGGCGCTGAGGGAATTGGAAATTCGGATCGCGGCGTTATCAGCCGATGGCTCCTCGCGCAGGGCCATGAGACTGTCGAAGGCAAGCAGCGTCCAGGCTGGTTCGACCCCAGCAAGCCACTCCTGCACGCGCTCGTCCTGCAGAAAATCTGCCGCCACCATGGATCAGCCCGTGAGCCCAATCGGCGCAGAGATGGGCACGTCGGACCGCAGCCACTCGCCCAGCTTCGACCAGCGCCGCCTGCCAGAGACGTTACGCACCGCGATGGCAACAGCCTTCTTCTGTCCGACCAGCACGACCAGGCGCTTCCCGCGTGTGACCCCGGTGTACAGCAGGTTCCGCTGCAGCATGGCGTAATGCTGGGTCAGGACCGGAATGATCACCGCGGGGTATTCCGAACCCTGGCTCTTGTGGATGGTTGCAGCATAGGCCGGCACCAGCGTGTCGAGTTCCCCAAACTCGTAACTGACGGATCGCCCGTCGAAGCGGGCAACTATTTCGCCCGCTTGGGGATCGACGTCGTCGATATAGCCGATGTCGCCGTTGTAGACCTCCTTGTCGTAGTCGTTCTCGATCTGCATGACCTTGTCGCCGGGGGCGAAGGTCCATCCGAACCGCTCGACCTTGCGATCGCCGGCAGGATTGAGCGCGGCTTGCAGCTCGATGTTCAGCGACCGCGCCCCTACGCCGCCGCGGTTCATCGGGCACAGCACCTGGATGTCGCGTATAGGATCGAGCCCGAACCGCCGCGGGATGCGGGTCTTCACCAGCTCGATGATGCGCGACACGGCGGTTTCGGGATCGTCTGCTTGGACGAAGTAGAAGTCGCTCTCGGTTTCAGGTGGGCTGAGATCGGGGATCGAGCCCTGGTTGATGCGGTGCGCGCTGATGATGATGCGGCTCTGCGCTGCCTGCCGGAAGACTTCGGTAAGCCGGACCACCGGCACGGCCCCCGATGAAATGAGATCAGCCAGCACCTGGCCCGGTCCGACCGACGGCAACTGGTCGATATCGCCCACGATCAGGATCGCAGCCCGACCCGGCACGGCCTTCAAGAGCGCCTGCATCAGCATGACGTCAACCATGGAGGTCTCGTCGACCACCAGGAGGTCGCAGTCGAGCGGGTTGTCCTCGCCGCGCTTGAAGCCACCGCTTTTGGGGTCGACCTCCAATAGCCGGTGGATGGTCTTGGCCTCGAAACCCGTTGCTTCGGTCATGCGTTTGGCAGCACGGCCGGTCGGCGCGCAGAGGAGGAGCTTCACGTTCTTGGCTGACAGGATGCGCAGAATGGCTCTGACGATCGTGGTCTTGCCGACACCAGGCCCTCCGGTCATGACCATGGCCTTGGACATCAGAGCGAGCCGAATGGCCGCGATCTGGCTTTCCGCCAGCGCAAGTCCGATCCTCTCTGCGACCCAGGGCAAGGCCTTGTCCGGGTCGATCCAGCCCCAAGGCAACGTGCCGTTCGCAAGCCGTATCAGCCGTTCGGCGATGGTTTGCTCGGCCCGATATAGGCCAGCCAGAAACACACAAGGCGTCTCGCCGACCTGATCGGCGACAACCGTACCCTCCTGCAATTCAAGGTCGAGCGCGGTGCGGACAAGCTCCTGGGGGACCTCAAGCAGCTTCTCGGAAAGCGGCATCAGCTCTTGCGTCGGCAAACCGCAGTGGCCTTCGTTCATGGCCTCGGCCAGCGCATAGGAAATCCCCGCCCGCACCCGCACCATCGCGGTCTTTTCGATGCCGAGCTTCATTGCGATGGCGTCAGCAGTCTTGAAGCCGATGCCGCGAATATCGCGCGCCAGCCGATACGGGTTCTGGGTCATGACCTCGATGGCGTCGGCCCCGTAGGTCTTGAATATCCGCACCGCTCGCGCTGTGCCGACCCCGTGGCTATGCAAGAAGACCATGATCTCCCTGACCGCCTTCTGCTCGGCCCAGGCGGCCAGAATGCTGGCAGCCCGGACCTTTCCGATGCCGTCGACCTCGCGCAGCCGCTCCGGTGTCGCCTCGATGATGTCAAAGACCTTTTCGCCGAACGCACGCACGAGCTTTTTGGCGTAGACCGGCCCGACGCCCCGGATCATGCCGGACGAGAGGTACTTCTCAATGCCGTCGGCTGATGTCGGGGGCGAAGAGCGCAGGAACTGCGCCTTGAACTGTTGGCCATGGGTCCGGTCGTTGACCCACTCGCCAGTGGCGGTGATCCACTCGCCAGCCGCAATGGCAGCGGCGTGACCGACCACGGTCACAACATCACGATGCCCGCGTGCCTTAATGCGCAGAACGCAGAAGCCATTCTCGGCATTGTGGTAGGTGACCCGCTCGACGAGACCGACCAAGACTTCCCGGGCTGATGGTTCCGGCTGTGGTTTCACTTCACTACCGTTTCGGCGGCTGCCTTCGTCAGCAATGTCGCATCAGGTGCGATGGCTGTACCAGCGTATTTTGCCGCCCTTGAGACGCCTCAACCAGCGCCATTGATCATGCCGATGGGTGTGGTGCATGTCCGGCATGTGCGAATGTGTGTGCCACATCGGCGCATGCTCGTGAAGATGGGTGTGAGGCTCGCCCGGCGGGTCGTGCGGGCCATGTGCGTGACGGTGATGCTCATCATGCACGTGAGGATGGGTATGTGACATCGCTTCGTGCAGGTGTTCGTGCTCGTGATGTTCGGTGAGGTGCAGCCACACGCCAACCGCCATGAGCATTCCAGCGGCGGCGAGTTGGAGTGTCACCGGATCGCCGAGCGCAACGACTGCAGCGGCGCTGCCGAGAAACGGTGCAGTGGAAAAATACGCACCGGTTCGCGCCGCTCCGAGATGGCGCAGCGCAACGACGAACAGAGCTAAGCTGACGCCATAGCCGAGAAAGCCGACGACACCAGCAAAAAACGCCGGCGTAATGCCCGGCAATGCCGCGCCTGCCGCAAGGCCTAGCACCAGATTGAACGGACCGGCAAGAAGGCCCTTCAATTCGACGATCTGCAATGGATCGGCAAGCGAGACTTTGCGGGTCAGATTGTTATCCAGGCCCCAGGCGACGCAAGCGCCAACGATGGCCAGCGGACCGAGGATATCGGCCAAGGTCGGCGTACCGGTCCAAGCGAGCACCATTGCGCCAGTGACGATAAAGACCATGCCGATAGCAATGCGGCGGTCGAAGTTCTCGCGGAAAATGAACCAGGCCATCAGCGCGGTCGTCGCGCCTTCGAGTGTCAGCAACAACGATGCGCTGGCGGCATCCGTGCGCGCCAAGCCGATCATGAGCAACAAAGGTCCGACCGCGCCGCCAGCGGCGATGGCCCCGGCGAGCCACGGCAGTTCTTTGCGCGTCAGTCCCGCTTCCGGCGCGTGCGACACGATATGCGGCAACACCCGGCGCAGCACAGCAACGCCAATCCCGGCACCACAGTAAAGCAGACCAGCCAGCACAATCGGATCGACAGCACCGACCAGCACTTTGGCGGCGGGCGTCGAAACGCCGAACAAGGCGGCGGAAATCAAGGCGTATAGAACGGCGGCGCGGTTCATGGCCGAAAGGACATCCCAAACGACGGTAGTGGGTTAGTAGCGGATTATATCAATTGAAGTAGACAGCGACGCAAAATCAACCCCGCGACACCTACCTGCGGAACTCCTCGTGACTGATGGAAAATATCCAGCCATCACCATAACGGCGCGCGTGGCGCATTTTCATTGACCCGATCGGTCCCTAAGTTAGCGTAGTTGGTGGGACCGGCTGCGATCCTCCCCTTGAACCTCAAGGAGGAGGAGAACTTGAACGGCACCGAAATCACGCGCGGCTACCAGGATCAGCTCGCGCAGCAAATTCTCGAACAACCCGGCCCCCAACCGAGCTACAGCCCACTGCCGATTTCCCGACCGCTGGCGAAGGCGCTGTTGCAGAAGGCAATCCGCCGCGGCGAGGAGCAACTGGCACAGCGAGCGGCGGCGACCCTGCTTGCGATCGCTCCCGACGGCTTCTGGCGGCGAGCCGTCATCATCGCAGCCGAAGACATCGGCGTAGCGGATGTCGAAGTCGTAGGGCTCGTCACCGCCGCGGCCAGAGCCGGAAAACGTTGGCGAGCCCAGCTCGGCGGCGAGCACGTTGTCGGCCACTTCATCGTCTCGCTCATGGTGGCGTCGGATAGAAGGAGGTGCACCTGAGTTCGTCGCTATGTCCTATCCGGAACTTTGGAGGCTGTGGGAAGCGCATCCAGAGCCTGACTGGCTTCCGATCCATATTGCCCGGCTGAAGGCGCGTTATGGGGTCTCGGTGTAGAGCGCTGTGAGGTCGCGACGCCGATCTAGGAGCGGCCTGACGCTCGACTTTGGCACCCGCAGGTGATACACATGCCCCTGCCGAAGGGTACATAAGCTGCTGATTTTACTGGTGTTCGCATGGGGATTTCGATCACCCCCCTCGGCTCCACCAATCTTCGCTCCGCGGAGGTTGCCCGGCGCAGCCCGGCAAGGCCAAAACGGGCGAAGCCCCTTAATCCTCGCCCTCTGTCCCGCGCCCGTCGGCGATCGTGGTAGCGCACGGGATCGCGATCTCGCAGCGCAGGCCCTCGGGAGCGTAGGTGAGCTGCGCAGCTCCGCTGAGCTCGGCAGCCATACCTTCCTCGATCAGCCGGGAGCCAAATCCGCGCCGTTCGGGCATCCTCACAGCCGGCCCGCCCTGTTCCCGCCAGTCGATACCGAGCAGCGCCCGTCCGGTCTCGTCCTGCGTCAGGTGCCAGCGGATTTCCACGCGCCCGACCGGCAACGAAAGCGCGCCGTACTTCGCGGCATTGGTGATCAGCTCATGGAACGCCATCGCCAGCGTCAGCACCGCGCGCGGGCGCAGGCGCACGTCCTCGCCACGCAGCACCATACGCTCGGGCCCGGCACCGTGTGGCGCAAAGGCTTCCAACAACAGATTACGCAGGTCGGCGCTCTCCCAATGATGCACGGTGAGCTGGTCATGCGCCTTCGACAGCGCGATCAGCCGACCTTCGAAGGCCTCGCTGAACGCGCGCGGTCTGCGCGGCGAGCGACTGCACCGTCGCCAGCGTATTCTTGACACGGTGATTGAGCTCGTCGATCAATAATTTTTGGCGCTGCTCGACGAGTTTCGCCTCGGTGATGTCCTGCATCACGCGTACGACGTAGAGCAGCCGGTCCGCGGCATCGCGCACCGACGACGAGCGCACCGATATCCAGATAGTGCGGCCGTCCTTGCGCACGAACCGCTTCTCCACCGAGTAGAAATCCAGATCGCCGGCGACCTGCTTGCGGAAGGCTTCGCGATCCGAGTCCGTGTCATCGGGATGACTGTAGCGGAACAGCATGCTCTGCTGGATTTCCTCGCGGCTGTAGCCGCTGATACTGCAGATCGCCTCGTTGACGCGCAGGATGCGGCCGGTGGGATCGATCTCCGAGATGCCGATGGCGGCGTGCTCGTAGGTCACCGCCAGCCGCTGCTCCTGCTCCAGCAAGTGCTGGCGTGAGGCTGCGAGAGCATCGACGGCGCGCTTGCGCTCGGTAATATCCTGCACGCAATGCACGGCGCCAATCACATCGCCGGCCGCGTTGAACAGCGGATCGATGCTGACGGAGACGGCAACGTGGACGCCGTGGCGCTCGACGATGCGCTCGATGTCGCGCACCGGCGTGCCGTTCGCCAGCACGTCGCGGAGCAACGAGCGCGTTACCGGCGTGCCATCGGACTCCCAGAACTGGCCGTTCTCGACGAATTCGAAATGACTCTGTCCTGGTCGCGGTGCGCGGCCCCACAGCTCGACCGCGTAGCGATTGTATTTCAGGATGACACCTTGTGCGTCGCAAATAAAAGTCGCGACCGGCAGCAAATCGAGAATGCCGTCGGAAGCGCGCAGCATCTCGTTCAAGGCCGGAAGCATCGGTGCCTTCCGGGATTTTTGATTCGCGTCGCGCATCGGCACGCCTCCGCGCGTCCGTGGCTCTCCCTCGCCCGTCCCCGCTGCAAGTCGACGGGAGGCCGGTTAATTTGTCAATGCGCAGAATTTGAGACGCCGCAGCGCGTCAGGAAGCGACAGCGGCCTCCGACATACCGGTCGCTTTATCGCCGATCCAGCGGTCGAGGAAGCAGGCGAGCCAGTTGCGCACGGCGTAGTCGTGCACGGCACGGTCGGCAACGTGCTCGTGGCGCTGCTTGGCACCGGGCGTGTCCATCCGGTGGGCCCCGCGCACCAGCCAGCGATGCATCATCGCGTGGGTGACTTCCGGGTGAAATTGGATGCCGTAGCCGCTGCCATAGCGAAACGCCTGCGCTTTGAAGCCATCCTCGCCCTCGGCCAAGAGTTCGGCGCCCTTCGGCAATTCGAAGCCTTCATGGTGCCATTGGTAGACGTGGTCGGGCCATTCCGGGCAGACCTTGAGGCCGGCGGCGGTCGGGCGGATCGGGTAATAGCCGACCTCGGCGCGTCCTTGCGGATGCGGGAAGACGCCGGCGCCGAGTTGGCGCGCCATCATCTGGGCGCCGAGGCAAATGCCGAGGAAGGGCTTATTGTCGCGCAAGGGCACGCCGATCCAGTCGGTTTCCTGGCGAATGAAATCGTCTTCATCGTTAGCGCTCTGCGGACCGCCGAAGATCACCGCGCCGGCATGCTCGGCCATGGTGTCGGGCAGCGGATCGCCGAAACGTGGGCGGCGAATGTCGAGCGGATAGCCGCGCTGGCTCAGCGCCTGGCCGACCCGGCCGGGCGAGGAGTGTTCCTGGTGGAGGATGATGAGGACGGGCTTCAGCATGGCGTCCGACCTTAAGTAATCGCTTCACCGAGCTTTGAGAACCGCGGGAGGTGCCGGGGCCGCTATGCCTGCTGCGCGGACCTGCGTTTGGTTTGGCGCTGATCGATCTTGCGCAGCAGCACCCGGCGCGGGGCGAACCGGATGGCGAAAATAACCAGCTTGTTGACCAGCCCCGGCACCACCGTGCGCTTGTTGGCCATCAGCCCGCGATAGCCTTCGGCCGCGACCTGTTCGGCCGTGCGGGTGAGCGGGCCGAGCGGCCGTTCTTTAGTGACGCCAGCACGAGCGGCGAATTCGGTTGGCACTGGGCCGGGGCAGAGCACCGATACCTTGATGCCGCGGCGGGCGAACTCGCTGTGCAGCGCTTCGGAGAACGACAGCACGAAGGCCTTGGTGGCGTAATAGACCGCCGAGCCTGGCCCCGGAAGGAAGCCGGCGATGGAGCCGACGTTGAGCAGGCCGCCCTTATGGCGCTCGAGACTGTCGACGAAGGCGAGCGACAGCTCGGTGAGCGCGCGCACATTGAGGTCGATCATCGCGAGTTGCTCGCCGCGGTCGCGGCTGGCGGCGGTGCCGACGAGGCCGAAGCCGGCGTTATTGACCACGTATTGCGGCTCGGCGCTCTGCGCGGCTAGCGCCTCCCCGATTTGCTGGGCGGCGCCGCTGCGCGCAAGATCAGCGGTGATGACGATCGGGCGCGGCGCGCCGATTGCCGCGATCTCGTCGGCGAGTGCGTTGAGCCGGTCGCCGCGCCGCGCAACAAGCGCTACCTCGTGGCCGTGCCGCACAAACTCGCGCGCCAACGCCACGCCGATGCCAGCGGAGGCGCCGGTGATGACGGTGACGGGGCGCAACTTAGCCATCGGTTAATTACCCTGCTGGCGGCTTTCGGCCACCCGGTTGCGCAACGCGATGCGCTCGCGCTGGGAAATGCCGAGCAGGTCGGCGGCGCGCCAGATCAGGTTGTCCTCGAATTCGCTGATGACGCCGTCAGCGTAAGCAACCTGCCACATCATCTCCACCATGCGAGCCCGGCCCTTCTCGTCGAGCGAGCGATTGAGCTGGGAGGTGAAGTGATAAAGGTCGATAGCCTCGCGCTCGAGCTCGGTGGCTTCGGTGATCAATTCGGCCGTCGTGGTCTCGTCGAGGTCGAAGCGGTTCTTGATGATGGCACTGAGCTTAGCACGCTCGCTGTCGGCGAACTGACCGTCGATGCGCGCCGCATGCACCAGCAGCGCCGTGGCAGCAAGCCGATAGTCGCTATCGTCGAAATGGTGGGCGGGCTTGGCGCCTTCGCCGACCTCGGTAATCAATCTGCGAAATGCTTCGAACATGGGCGCGTTTCGTTCCTTAATTCAATAATGGTCCCGGATGGTCCCGGCGTCGCCCCCGGCGAGCATGCCCCCTATTTATGGACGAAATTAGCCGGTTGGAAGGGCCGCTCCGCCGCCGTGGTTCGGACATAGGCGTGCGAAGCACGCCGTCCGTTGGACGGCTATGGCCGGGCGTCACAGAGGAAAGTCAGGCGCCGCCTACTC
>Ga0316583_10000299_pt1 | contig 13887 bp, 13 predicted proteins | sample J_170502JBrBrA_D_FD_204513 | JGI IMG/M metagenome (GOLD analysis project Ga0316583, IMG submission 204513) | Rhizosphere microbial communities from salt marsh grasses in Alabama, United States - J_170502JBrBrA | ecosystem: Host-associated > Plants > Roots > Rhizosphere | place: USA: Alabama... | reverse complement strand
CGACGGTTTCCCCGGTCGCCGGGTTCTTGTCGATCACCGTGAGCCGGCCGGCGACCGATCCGCCGTGGGTCTCGGGATAGAAGCGCAACTGCTCCCGTGTTAGACCCTGCACCGAGGCCATCGCTTCGATGTCGTCCATGACGGCGTCGGATTCCGCCTGTTCGTCGAAGCGGCAGTCGCCCCAGTTCTTGCTGATGTAGTAGACCTCGCGCTTGGTGGCGAAGTCGTCCTTCTCCACCATGTCTCGCGAGGTCGCCATCATGCGCAACGTCTGCGCAAATGAGCGAGCGGTGCCGACCGTGAGCGTGCGGGTCTTGTACTCGCCGCCGAGCTCGAAATAGCCCTTGGCCTTGTCGTAGGTGACGTTGCTGAGGTTGCGCACCGGCATGTCGATCGAGGGCAGGGCGCCCTTTTCGATGCTGGCACGGACCTCGCCCGCCACACCATCGATTAGCGCGATGGTTCTCTTGTCGAGTTCGTCGAGATCATGCTTAGGCATGGTGGCGGCCTCAGGTCTGCCGGCTATGATGGAGGATGTCGTCGAGGTGCTTCATATCGGCTTCGCGCTCCTTGTCGCTCAGCGACAAAATGTCCTGCAGCGCGATGCCGATATGCGGCAGGAACTTTTCGATATAACTGCGCCGGTCGTATTCCTCATGCAGGCGTTGTTCGCGGTTGAGATAGTGCGCCAGCGCCCGGCCGCACTGCTGCAAGCCCAGTTTGATTTCTTTCAGAATCTCCGGGTAGGGCTCGATCGCTTCCTTGGACTCCGAGGTGTACGGCACCCACACGGAAGCGACGTGCACCATGATTGCCATCGGCGCGACCGGCAGCGAACCCTTGGACTGGCTGAGGCCGTACTGGCGCCAGTTGGTCTGCGTCACCGCCTTGGTGATGGCGCAGCTTGATTGCTGATAGAGCAGCGGCACCCGGTTGGCAAAGCGCAACAGCCTTGCCGGCTCGTTCCTGTGCGCCACCATGTGCTCGGCCGCGTCTTCCGTCGCGGCCTTCTTGCTGAGATGGCCTTGTTTGTCGACTTCGATGGCGTCTTTGTCCGTGCGGCCATAGGCCAGCGCCACCTCGACCTGGAACGGATTGCCGCGATAGGTGGCGGCCGGCCGCGTGGCGGCGGTGAAGAAACTGGCGTCGAGCTCCTTGCGTAATCCCTTCAACAGGTTCGCTTCGCCGATCGGCACGATGCAGTCGGTGCGCGGCGCACTGACTTTGGTATGCCGGATCGCTCGATGCAGGGCCGAAGCCTGCGCGCGCGCAATGTGTTTCGGGTAGGAGCGGGCGCTCAGGTGCTCGCCGGCTTCCTTGATGATGGCGAGCGCGGTCGTCTTGCCGACGCGCGAGAACTCGGCGGTCAGGAACTGCAACAAGGTGTGCTTCTCGGTGTCGTTCAGCATCTGGATGAGCCGGCCGAGTTCGATGCCATAGGGATGTGGCTTGATCTCGACCGGCCGCTTGGGCAACTTGCGCACCGCGCGCTCGAAGCGCATTTCGCCGTCCGGCCCCTGATAGATGATGGTGACATGCGGATTGGCGATCGCCGTCTGCTTCAGATAGACCTCGATCGAGTGCGGGCCCTTCTGATAGTGGCCTTCCATCTCCATCTCGACGCGGGTGCCGTGCGGCCGGTCCCATTCGATCTGCTTCTTGCGATGGATGTCGGGCTTGTTGCGCGCGACGTCGATCGAAATATGAAGCTCGGAGGCGAGCTTGTCGCCCTTGATGCGGCTGATGATGTGCAGGGGCTTGGCGAGCGTGAGCTGGGCGTACATGCCGGCGGCCGAAATTCCCATGCCCTGCTGGCCGCGCGACTGGCTGAGCTTGTGGAACTTGGAGCCGTAAAGCAGCTTGCCGAAGATGCGGGCGATCTGGTTCTCGACGATGCCAGGACCGTTGTCCTCCACGATCACCCGGCATTTGCCGTAGCGGTCGCGCACCTGAATGTTGATTTCGGGCAGGATGCGCGCTTCCTCGCAGGCATCGAGCGCGTTGTCGACCGCCTCCTTGACGGCGGTGACCAGCGCCTTGGCCGGCGTGTCGAAGCCGAGCAGGTGGCGGTTCTTGAGGAAGAACTCGGAGACCGAGATATCGCGCTGGCGCGCACCCAGTTCGAGAGCGGTGGGCGGGTGCCTGTCAGACATGGCCGTTCCGGCCCATCGCGGCCGGCTCATAAGAGGGCATCGAATGCCCTTGTAACCGTTCGGCGTCGGCGCCGATTGATCGAGGTCAAGACGGCGTTACGCCGGGCTTTTGCGCTCACGCCCGCTTTACCGCGACGGCGCGGACCGGCATGATCGGGGCTTGTCAGTCCGTCGAGTCCATCATCCATGCCGGTGCCGTCGCCCAATCTCTACCCGCCCTTCAACATCGTCCGTCTCAGCCATATCGAGCTGGTGGTCACCGATCTCGCCAGGAGCCGCGCCTTTTACGTCGATACCCTCGGCCTGCAGGTGACTTACGAAAACGATGAGGAAATCTGCCTGCGCGCGCTGGAAGAGCGCGGCCACCACTGCGTGGTGCTGCGCAAGGGACCCGAAGCTTGCGTTGGGCCGCTTGGCTTCAAGGTATATAGCGATGCGGATCTCGACCAGGCGGAAGACTTCTTCAGGTCGCGGCAACTACCGACCGAATGGGTAGACCGGCCGTTCCAGTCGCGCACCTTGCGCACCCGCGACACCCAGGGCGTGCCGCTCGAGCTCTACACCCGCATGGACCGGCTGCCGCCGATCCATCAGCAATATGCGCTTTACAAGGGCGTCAAGCCTTTGCGCATCGACCATTTCAACTGCTTCTCGCCGGACGTCGATGAGGCGGTGACGTTCTATAATGAGATCGGCTTCCGCGTCACCGAGTATACGGAAGACGAGGTGACCCATCGGCTGTGGGCGGCCTGGACCCACCGTAAGGGCGGGGTGCACGACATTGCCTTCACCAATGGGCGAGGGCCCCGCCTGCATCATCTTGCCTTCTGGGTGCCGCACCCGATCGCGATCATTGATCTGCTCGATGTGATGTCGACCACCGGCTACGTCGCGAACATCGAGCGCGGGCCGGGCCGCCACGGCATCTCCAACGCCTTCTTTCTTTACGTGCGCGACCCGGACGGCCATCGCGTCGAGCTCTATTGCTCGGACTATCAAACCGTCGATCCCGATCTGGAGCCGATCAAATGGGACCTGAAGGACCCGCAGCGGCAGACGCTATGGGGCGCGCCGGCGCCGAAGTCGTGGTTCGAGGAAGGCAGCGTGTTCGCCGATACGCCGGTGGTGGCCGCGCACCTCGACGCGCAACCGATCGTCGCGCCTTGAGTGAATGCGTATCGGCCCCGTCGCGCGGTCGCGATACGTCGCAGCTCAGGCCTTGAGCGCGTTCATGGTGAGTAGCTCGTAGGTCGCCACCGGCTCGTCCTTGTCGGTGTCGATCTCCACGTCCCAGCGCACCTCGCCGTACTGCGCGTTGCGCGGGCTCTTCTCCTTCACCGTCAGCCGCACCTTGATGGTTTCACCCGGCTGCACCGGCTTCAGGAAGCGCAGGTTGTCGAGCCCGTAATTGGCAAGCACAGGCCCCGGCGCTGGATCGACGAATAGCCCGGCGGCGAACGACAGCAGCAGATAGCCGTGCGCCACGCGGCCGGGGAAGAACGGGTGGCCCTTGGTTGCCTCCTCGTCCATGTGGGCATAGAAGGTATCGCCAGTAAAATTGGCGAAGTGCTCGATGTCGTCGAGCGTGATGGTGCGGGTCTTGGAGTGGAAGCTCTGGCCGATTTCGAGATCGTTGAAACCGTAGCGGAACGAATGCTTCGGCTTTTCGATTTCCGGCGCGCCCTTGATCCAGCGTTGCGTGATAGCGGAGATCATCGTCGGCGAGCCCTGCAGTGCGGTGCGCTGCATGTAGTGCTCGACGCCGCGCATGCCGCCGAGCTCCTCGCCGCCGCCGGCGCGGCCGGGGCCGCCGTGCACCAAGTGGGGAAGGGGCGAGCCGTGTCCGGTCTGCTCCTTGGCGCACTCGCGGTTGATGACGATGATGCGGCCGTGGAATGAGCCGATGCCGAACACGATGTCGCGCGTGAGCGACGTGTCGTTGCTGTAGAGCGAGGCGACCAGGCTGCCTTCGCCGCGGTTGGCGAGCGCAACCGCCTGATCCAGCCCGTCGTAACCCATGACGGTCGAAACCGGACCGAAGGCCTCGATGCTGTGCACGCTCACCGCGTTGATCGGGTCGGTGCAGTGCAGGAGCGTCGGCGGCAGGAAGGCGCCGCGCTCGCGGTCGGCGCCTTCGACCGTTAGGGCGGCCAGATCGCCGATGACGATTTCGGACTCGGCTTTCAGCTTGTCGATCTGTGCCATGATGTCGCGGCGCTGGTCGAGCCCAACCACCGGGCCCATGCGCACGCCCTCGAGCGCGGGATCGCCGACTTTCACTTTGGCAAGTCGCTCGCGCAGCGCTTCGATGACCGCGCCCGTTAGCGCGTTCGGCACCAGCGCCCGGCGGATGGCGGTGCATTTCTGCCCGGCCTTCACCGTCATTTCCTTGGCGACTTCCTTGACGAACAGGTCGAACTCCGGCGTGCCGGGTTGTGCGTCCGGCGCCAGGATGGCGGCGTTCAGGCTGTCGCGCTCGGCGGTGAAGCGCACCGAATGATGCGCGATGGAAGGATGACGCTGCAGTTTCTCGGCGGTGCTGGCCGAGCCGGTGAAGGCGACAAGGTCCTGGCCGGTCAGGTGATCGAACAGATCTCCGGTCGAGCCGATAATGCATTGCAGAGCACCGGGCGGCAGGATGTTCGATTCAACGATCATCCGTATCATCGCGGCCGTCAGATAAGAGGTGACGGTCGCCGGCTTGGTCACTACCGGCACGCCAGCGATAAGGGCAGGGGCGAGCTTTTCCAGCGTGCCCCAGCAAGGGAAGTTGAAGGCGTTGATGTGAACTGCGGCGCCCTGCAATGACGTGACGATGTGCTGGCCGACGAAATTACCGGCTTTCGAAAGCTGCTCGACATCGCCGTCGATCAGGTAAGTGGAATTCGGCAGTTCGCGCCGGCCCTTCGAGGCATAGACGAACATGGTGCCGATGCCGCCCTCGATATCGATGGCGCCGTCGGAGCGGGTGGCGCCGGTCTGGAAGGAGAGCTTGTAGAGCTCTTCCTTGCGCTCGGTCAGCATCTGCGCCAGCTTCTTGATCATCTCGGCGCGCTGATGGAAGGTCAGCTTGCGCAAATTGGGACCGCCGACATTGCGGGCGTGGCTAAGAATCTCGCCCATATCGAGACCGCCGCTTGCCACCTGCGCCACCACGTCCCCGGTGACCGCGCTGCGCACGTCGATCAGGTCGCGGCCGGGTGCGGCCCAGGCATCACGCACATAGCTTTCAAGCTTCATCGAAGGATTCCTTGCGGGGCTTTAAGGTCCATGCACGGACTGGCGATTAGTCTATGGCAAATTGTCGCCGCTGGCATTATCGACAGCAGGCGAATTATGTTTCGGCGGGGAGAGGCCTGGGTGGCTGCGAAGATAGAGAAAGTGAGGCCGGCGTCCGCCGCGGTCGCCGCGTTGGTCGAGCGGTTCCACCGCAAGCCGCCGGTGCGCGCCTGGTCGCTGATCGTCTCGCTCTATGGCGACGCCATCGTGCCGCGCGGCGGCAGCCTCTGGCTCGGCTCGCTCACCGATATCATGGCGCTGTTCCGCATCGACGCCGGCCACGTGCGCACCGCCATGTCGCGGCTGACCGCCGATGGCTGGCTGGAGCGGGTGAAGGTCGGGCGCAACAGCTATTACCGGCTGTCGCGGCGCGGGCAGGGCAGCTTCTCGGAAGCGACCCGCCGCATCTATTTCGCGCATGAGGCAGAGTTTGACGGCAAATTGCGCATAGCTTTGCTGGGGCCGGCGGTGACCGACCGCGCGCGCGTGCGCAAGCGTCTGGAAGAAGCGGGCTTCGTCGCGCTCAGCCCGACCAGCTTTGTGTCTTGGGCCGCGCCGGTGGAGATACCGAAATCCGTGGGCGTTTTTCTGTTGACCGCAAATGCCGATAAGGAGGCCATTGCGCTGGCCGATGCCGCCTGGAAGCTCGGCCCGATTGCGCAAGGCTACCGCGCCTTCATCGACCGCTTCACCCCGCTGGCGAAAGCGCTCGACAAGGGCGAAACGCTGATGGACGCCGATGCCCTGGTGGCGCGCACGCTGTTGATCCACGAGTTCCGCCGCATTGTGCTGCGCGATCCCGGGCTGCCGGCGGCGCTGCTGCCGGCGGACTGGCCGGGGCGCGACGCACGTGCGCTCACAGGCCGCATCTATGGGCAGGTCGTCGGCCGGGCGGAGGCTTATCTCGATACCAACGCCAGCGGGCAGGACGGCTCCTTGCCGCCGCCTGGGCCGGATTTCGTCGACCGTTTCGCCACTTAGTGTTGCGCTGAAAAGCCCGGAAAACAGGGCGTTTCTCCCCTTGTTATGTTACAAGAAAACTTGACGTTTTCGATTTTCGTAACATATAACACGCAATAAGTTGCGGGTCCAACCGCTCGTCTGGAGGACGCCACTCGATGTATACCCAGGGCCTCACCCCGGAAGCCGCCACGTCCGCCGCCGATCCCGCGCAAGAGGCGCGCTTTCAGGCACGCGTCGACGACGAGCAGAAGATCGAGCCCAACGACTGGATGCCGGCGGCCTATCGTCGCACTTTGGTGCGCCAGATCGGCCAGCACGCGCATTCGGAAATCGTCGGCATGCTGCCGGAGGGCAACTGGATCACCCGCGCGCCGTCGTTGAAGAGAAAAGCCGCGCTGCTTGCCAAGGTGCAGGACGAGGGCGGCCACGGCGCTTATCTATATGCCGCTGCCGAGACGCTCGGCGTGTCGCGCGAGGAGATGGTCGACCAGCTTCTCAGTGGCAAGGCGAAGTATTCCTCTATCTTCAATTACCCGACCCTGAGCTGGGCCGACATCGGCATCATCGGCTGGCTGGTCGACGGCGCGGCGATCATGAATCAGATCCCGCTCTGCCGTTGCAGCTACGGCCCTTACGCCCGCGCCATGATCCGCGTCTGCAAGGAAGAGAGTTTTCACCAGCGCCAGGGCTACGAGATCATGCTGGCACTCTGCCGCGGCACCGCCGAGCAGAAGGCGATGGCGCAGGAAGCGTTGAACCGCTGGTGGTGGCCGGTGCTGATGATGTTCGGCCCGCCCGACAAAGAAAGCCAGCACACCGACGTCACCATGCGCTGGAAGATCAAGCGCTTCACCAACGACGAACTGCGCCAGAAATTCGTCGACGCCACCGTGCCTCAGGCTCAGTTCCTCGGGCTCACGTTCGCGGACCCGGACCTGAAGTTCAACGAGGCGACCGGGCATTGGGACTACGGCGAGATCGACTGGACCGAGTTCAAGCAGGTGATTGCCGGCAACGGCCCCTGCAACAAGCAGCGCATGAAGCAGCGCCGCACGGCGCACGAGAATGGTGCCTGGGTGCGTGAGGCGGCAAGCGCCTACGCCGAGAAGCGCCGCAAGCGAACTGAGGCCGCCATGCAGGTCGCGGCGGAATAATTTTCAGAGGAACCAACGACCATGACCGAGAAGAACTGGCCGCTATGGGAAGTCTTTATCCGCACGCGTAACGGGCTGTCGCATCGTCACGTTGGTAGCGTGCATGCGGTCGACGCCACCATGGCGCTGCATGCCGCGCGCGACACCTACACCCGGCGCGGCGAGGGGTTGTCGGTATGGGTGGTGCCGTCGTCGGCGATCACCGCCTCCGATCCGGCCGACAAGGACATGATGTTCGAGCCGACAGCGTCGAAGATCTATCGGCACCCGACCTTCTACGAGATCCCCGACGAAGTCGGGCACATGTGAGCAGGCCGATGACCGATACGCCCCTGTTCCAATACACGCTGCGGCTCGCCGACAACGCGCTGGTGCTCGGGCATCGGCTGTCGGAATGGGTCGGCCATGCGGCGGTGATCGAGGAAGACCTCGCCTTCGGCAACATGGGCCTCGACCTGATCGGGCAGGCGCGGGCGCTTTATACCTACGCCGGCGAAGTCGAAGGCCAGGGCCGCGACCAAGACGCGCTCGCTTATCTGCGCGACGCCAACGACTACCGCAACATCCTGCTGGTCGAGCAGCCGAACGGCGATTTCGCCGTCACCATGGTGCGGCAGTTGTTCTACGCCGCCTTCGCCTATCCCTATTTCGAGGCGCTGACGCGCTCGAAGGACGCGACGCTCTCGGCCATCGCCGCCAAGGCGGCCAAGGAGATGGCCTATCATCTGCGCCACAGCGCTGAATGGGTGATCCGCATGGGCGACGGCACCGACGAAAGCCACGCCCGCGCCCAAGCCGCTCTCGAGGAATTGTGGCCGTACGTCGGCGAAATGTTCGAGATCGATCAGATCGAGCGTGCGCTGATCGAGGCGGGCGTCGCTGTTGATCCCGCAAGCGTTCGCGCCATTTGGGACAAGACCATCGACGATGTGCTCGCCGAGGCGACGCTCACGCGTCCGCAGGACGGCTACATGCAGAGTGGTGGCCGCGTCGGCCGCCACAGCGAACACCTCGGCTATATCCTCGCCGATCTGCAATTCCTGCAGCGGGCCTATCCCGGCGCGACCTGGTGAAGGCCGTGGCTGCCGTCCGCATTGCCGCCGCCAACGCTGCCGAGCGCGGGCGCGCCTGGGCGGCTGCGGCGAGCGTGGCCGATCCGGAAATCCCGGTGCTGAGCATTGCCGATCTGGGTGTGCTGCGCAGCGTCGATATCGATGAGCATGGCGCTGTCGAAGCCACCATCACGCCGACGTATTCCGGCTGTCCGGCCATGAACATGATCGCGGTCGAGATCGAAATGGCGCTGGAAAAGGCCGGTTTCAAATCGCCCAAGGTGACCACCGTGCTGTCGCCGGCCTGGACCACCGACTGGATGACCGACGAGGGCAAGGCCAAGCTCAAGGCCTACGGCATCGCTCCGCCGGAGAAGAAGGCCGGCCGGCGCGCGCTGTTCGGCGAGGAGCACGTCACCTGTCCGCATTGCGGTTCGACCGACACGGTCGTGATCTCCGAATTCGGCTCGACCGCCTGCAAGTCGCTGTGGCGTTGCAAGGCCTGCGCCGAGCCGTTCGACTATTTCAAGTGCATCTGAAACAAGCACAAGCCGGGTAGGGACAATGGCCGTCGAATTCCATCGCTTGACCGTCAGTGACGTGCGGCGTGAGACGCCGGAGGCGGTGTCGATCGCCTTTGCGGTGCCGCCGGATCTCGCCGGCGCCTACCGATTCACGCCCGGCCAACACATTACCTTGCGCACGCAAGTGGACGGCAACGAGGTGCGGCGCTCCTATTCGATCTGCACCACGCCCGACGACCACGAACTGCGCATCGCTGTCAAGAAAGTGGAGGGCGGGCTGTTCTCGACGCTCGCCAATGAGAAGATCAAGGCGGGCGATGCCATCGACGTGATGACGCCGCAGGGCCGCTTCGGCGTCGCGCTCGATCCCGCAGCCGAGCGCCACTATCTGGCTGTCGCCGCCGGCTCCGGCATCACGCCGGTGATGTCGATCATTCGCGCCGTGCTGACCCACGAACCGAAGTCGCGGGTCACGCTCATCTACGGTAACCGCTCGACCCAGAACATCATCTTTCGCGGGCAACTCGAGGACCTGAAAGACCGCTTCCTCAGCCGATTCACCGTGCACCACATCCTGTCGCGCGAGGCGCAGGAGATCGCGCTGCTCGACGGCCGCATCGACGCTGGCAAGCTCGCGGCCTTGCTGCGCACGCTGCCGACGGACGACATCGACCAGGCCTTCCTGTGCGGGCCGGGCGGCTTGATCGAGGAGGGTCGGGCGGCGCTCACCGAGTATGGCGTGCCGGCCGAGCGCATCCACGTCGAATACTTCTCCACCGACGGCACGCCGGTAGCGGCGCGCGCCGTCGCGGGCCCCACCGAGGCGGCCACCGCGCAGGAGGCGGTCGCCCGCATCACCCTGAATGGCGCCCGCCACGAAGTGCCGGTGCATGCCGGCGAGACTATCGTCGATGCCGGCCTCCGCGCGGGCCTCGAGATGCCATACTCGTGCCGCGGCGGCATGTGCTGCACCTGCCGTGCCAAGGTCACCGAGGGCGAAGTGGTGATGGACACCAATTATTCGCTGGAACCGTGGGAACTGGAAGCCGGTTATGTGCTGACCTGCCAGTCGCATCCGACCACACCGGTGGTGGCACTGGATTACGACGAGGTTTAGCTACTCCGCCGCGTCGATACGCCTGAACGGCGCGTTCTTGCCGTCGGTCAGCGCCGCGGCGCCTTCGATCAACAGCGTCGTCACCAGTTCGGCATAATCTTCGCGCGACAGAGCCTTGCCCTCGCGGAACCACATGTAGTGCCAGTTCAGCATGCCGAACAGTGACATGGTCACCGGCTTCAAGAGCATCTTGTCGGCGCCGATCGTCGGATTAACCGCGGCGATCGCCTCGGCGAAATCGCGCACCAGCCGCCGTTCCATGTCGATCAAAACTTTACGCTTTGACGCCGGCAGCTTGGTGAGTTCGTAAATCTGAATCTTGTGCTCGTCGTCGGCATCGCGGTAGGCGTCGAGCAGCGCACTCACCAGCGCATGGATACGTTCGCGCGGCTTCAAGTCACGCGGCACCGCGGCGATCGCGTCGAGTAATTCTTGCAGATGGTCGTGCAGGATATCGAATAGCAGCGCTTCCTTGCTGTCGTAATAGTGATAGAGCAGCGCCTTCGAGGCGCCGCAGGCTTTTGCGATGACGGCCATCGATGCGCGGTCATAGCCGTGCTCGGCGAACAGTCCCGCCGAACGGTGCAGGATTGCCTTGCGTTTGCCGTCGTAGTCTGCCGCTCGCGCCCGCGCCATTGCTTACTCTTTCGGCCGCTTGTCGACGATGCGCCGCGCCTTGCCCATGGAACGCTCGATGCCGCCGGGATCGGCGACCTCGACGGTAACGCCGATGCCGACCACGCTGCGGATGTGCGACTTGAGCAACGCGGCCTGTGCGGCGCGCGAGGCGTCGTCCGCATGCTCCGGCCGCGCCTCCACGTGCAGCCTGACGGCGTCGAGCCGCTGTTCGCGGTAGAGCTCGATATAAAAGTGCGGCGCCAGCCCATCGCAGCGCAGGAGCTGCTCTTCGAACTGGGTCGGGAACACGTTGACGCCGCGCACGATCATCATGTCGTCGGAGCGGCCCGTCACCTTCTCCATGCGCCGCATGGTGCGCGCGGTGCCCGGCATCAGCCGGGTGAGGTCGCGCGTGCGATAGCGCACCACCGGCATGGCTTCCTTGGTCAGCGTCGTGAACACCAGCTCGCCGGTTTCGCCGTCGGGCAGCACCTTGCCGCTGACGGGATCGATGATCTCGGGATAGAAGTGGTCTTCCCAGATGTGCAGCCCGTCCTTGGTCTCCACGCATTCGTTGGACACGCCCGGGCCGACCACTTCCGACAGGCCGTAGATGTCGACCGCGTCCATGTCGAAAGCCTCTTCGATTTCCTGGCGCATGGAGTTGGTCCACGGCTCGGCGCCGAAGATGCCGATCTGCAGCGAGGATTTGCGTGGGTCGAGGCCCTTGGCGCGGAACTCGTCGAGGATCGCGAGCATGTAGGACGGCGTCACCATGATGATTTCGGGCTTGAAGTCGCAGATGAGCTGAACCTGACGTTCAGTCATGCCGCCCGAGACGGGGATCACCGCGCAGCCGAGCCGTTCGGCGCCGTAGTGCGCGCCGAGGCCGCCGGTGAACAGGCCGTAGCCATACGAAACGTGCACCTTCATTTCCGGCCGGCCGCCGGCGGCGCGGATCGAACGCGCCATCACGTCGGCCCAGGTGTCGATATCGTTCTTGGTGTAGCCGACGACGGTCGGTTTGCCGGTGGTGCCGGAGGAGGCATGGATGCGCGCCAGCTTGTCGTGCGGCACCGCGAACATGCCGAAGGGATAGTTGTCGCGCAGGTCCTGCTTGCTGGTGAAGGGGAACTTGGCGAGGTCCGCCAGCGTCTTGCAGTCCTGCGATTTCACGCCCGCGGCATCGAACTTGGCGCGGTAGGTCGGCACGTTGTCATAAGCGTGCTGGAGCGACCATTGCAGCCGCTTGAGCTGCAACGCGGCGATCTCGTCGCGCGAAGCGGTTTCGATCGGTTCGAGCCCGTAGGGCTGGTAGGACGACTTATCGAGCATGGGCTGTCCTTCCCTCAGCGCGGCGCCTTGGCGGCGTCCTTGTTCAAGCCGGGCAGCATTTCGCCCTCGATGGTGCGGGAATGGCCGCGGAATTCGGCGATGACCGTGCCGTCCTGGCGCGTCACCGTGATGTCGTAGATACCGGAACGGCCGCGCCGATGGCGCTCGACCGCGCGCGCGGTCAGCCGGTCGCCGAGCTTGGCGGAAACGATGAAGGTCACCGCGCAGTGCTGCGCCACCGTGCGCTGGTTATAGGTGTTGCAGGAAAAAGCGAAGGCGGAATCGGCCAGCGTGAAGATGAAGCCGCCGTGACACATGTTGTGGCCGTTGACCATGGTCTTCGTCACTGTCATGGCGAGCTCGGCTTGTCCGGGTCCGATCGACACGATCTCCATGCCGAGGCCGCGGGTGGCGGCGTCTTCCTCCCACATGGCGTCGGCGCAGGCCTGGGCGAGTTCTTGCGCGTTCATTGAAACGTCCATCGTCCTTGATCAGCCTTTGCGGCCGGTAAAGTTGGGCGCGCGCTTTTCCATGAAAGCGCGCACGCCCTCGGCGTAGTCGGGCGTGTTGCCGGCCTCGCGCTGCAGATCGCGCTCGAGATCGAGCTGCTGATCGACGGTATTGGTCTCCGAAGCATCGAGCGCGCGCTTGATCAGTGCCAGCCCCGCGGTCGGGGCGGTGGCGAATTGGGCGCACAGTTTTTCCGCTTCGCCCATCAGGTCGGCATCGTCGACGGCCTTCCAGATCAGGCCCCAGCTTTCGGCTTTGTCCGCCGGCAGCGGCTCGGCCAGCATGGCGAGGCCGCGTGCGCGGGCGGCGCCGACCAGACGCGGCAGCACCCACGTGCCGCCGGAGTCGGGTACCAGCCCGATCTTGGCGAAGGCCTGCACGAATTTGGCCGAGCGGGCGGCGAGCACGATGTCACAGTTGAGTGCGATATTGGCGCCAGCGCCGGCGGCGACGCCGTTGACCGCGGTGACGACCGGGAAGGGCAGGGCGCGCAGCTTGCGGATCAGGGGGTTGTAGTAGGCCGAAATTGTCGCCCCCAGATCCGGCTTCTTATCCCCGCTTGCGAGACGATCACTTAGGTCCTGGCCGGCGCAGAAGCCCCGCCCGGCGCCGGTCAGCAGCAGCGCACGGCAGGAACCGTCCGATTCCGCCTCATCCAGGGCAGCCTTCAGCGCCTGGTGCATCGCCTCGTTGAACGAATTAAGCCGTTGCGGCCGATTGAGTGTGACGAGGCGATAGCCGTCGCGTTTCTCGACCAGAATAGGGGGCTCGTCCATGCCTTCCTCCCGGGCCGGCGCTTCTTGAACGTCCCCAAATGGGCGGGCTGCGACGTTGGCGCCGTACGAAATTACTTGACTGACCGACCGGTCGGATAATTAATATTGCAGCCAAGAAAAAGTGTCAACGCGACACCGCTCGTTCGGTGCGCGGTTGACATAGATACCCGGGGGAGACGACGTTGAAGGGCTTTGTGGTCCGCAAGGTGCAATCGCATGCACAAGGTTTGCCGGTTTGCGGACGGCACAATCCAGCGACGGTCATGCCAGGTGATCCCGTAGCGCAAGCGTTGCGCAACGGGAGCGTTCACCTGTGCCGTCCCTCCCGGGGCAACACCGCAACAAGATCGTAGCACTCATCCACCGGGAGGAAATCGCATGAAACCTTACGTGCCGAAACTCATGG
>Ga0316583_10000298_pt1 | contig 13918 bp, 11 predicted proteins | sample J_170502JBrBrA_D_FD_204513 | JGI IMG/M metagenome (GOLD analysis project Ga0316583, IMG submission 204513) | Rhizosphere microbial communities from salt marsh grasses in Alabama, United States - J_170502JBrBrA | ecosystem: Host-associated > Plants > Roots > Rhizosphere | place: USA: Alabama... | reverse complement strand
GAGAATCGCACCCACCGCATCATCGTGAGTAAGGATCGTGGCGTCGATCATGGGCTCCGCGACAGTCTCGATCCGCCCAGCCTCCGGGAGGTCCTTCGGGTTCTCGACCCACACCTCTTCGCCGGAAGTCGTGACGACGCGGTACCGCACGCTGGGCGCCGTGGTGATCAGGTCGAGCCCGAACTCGCGCTCGAGGCGCTGCTGGACGATCTCCATGTGCAACAGCCCCAGGTAGCCGCAGCGAAAGCCAAAGCCCAGAGCCTGCGAGGTGTCGGGCTCGAAGGTGAACGAGGCATCGTTGAGACGCAGCTTATCGAGCGCATCACGCAGGTCCTGGTAGTCGCCGGAGTCCACCGGGTACAGGCCCGCGAACACGACCGGCTTGATCTCCTTGAAGCCCGGCAGGGCCGCCTGAGCCGGCCGGCGATCGTCGGTGATGGTGTCACCGACACGGGTCTGGTCGAGCTCCTTGATGGTCGCGAACATATAGCCTACCGCGCCGGGGCGGAGCTCGTCGGTCGGCGTCGGTTTGGGCGCGAACCGGCCCAGCTCCTCGATCTCGAAGGCGGTGCCGGTCGACATGAACCGGATACGCTGCTTGCGCCGAATCGTCCCCTCTTTGACCCGGATCAGGCAGCACACCCCGCGGTATGGGTCGTACCAGGCGTCGAAGAGCATCGCACGCAGGGGCGCATCGTCGCCGCCGGCCGGGGCCGGGACCCGGGCCACCAGCGCCTCCAAGAGCTCCGGCACGCCCTCGCCCGTCTTGGCCGACACCAGCAGAGCCTCCTCGGCCGGCAGCCCCACCACCTGTTCGATCTGCTCGGCAACCCGCTCTGGGTCCGCCGAGGGGAGGTCGATCTTGTTGATAACCGGGATGATCTCGAGGTCGTTTTCGAGCGCGACATAGGCGTTGGCCAGAGTCTGCGCCTCGACACCCTGGGTCGCGTCCACCACCAGCAGCGCCCCCTCGCAAGCCGCCAGCGAGCGCGAGACCTCGTACGAGAAGTCGACGTGGCCAGGCGTGTCGATCAGGTTGAGCGTGTAGGTCTCCCCGTCGCGTGCCCGATAGGTGAGGGAAACCGCATGCGCTTTGATCGTGATCCCCCGCTCGCGTTCCAGGTCCATGTCGTCGAGCAGCTGTGCTTTCATGTCGCGCGCGGACACCGCTCCGGTCAGCTCCAGAATGCGATCGGCCAACGTCGACTTACCGTGGTCGATGTGGGCGATGATCGAAAAGTTGCGGACCTTGGCGGTGTTCATGATGCCCTGCGCATGCCCGGCGGCTGCCACTTGCGGCTGGCGCGGGCATCCAGCCGCCGCGGATCGTCACGCTCGCCCCTGTGAAACGCGAGCTGGCCCGCCCGCGCGATCATCGCCGCGTTGTCCGTCGTCAAGGGCCGCGGCGCCAACAACACCTCCACGCCGAGCTCCTCGCCGGCTCGCTCGAGGCGGCGCCGCAGGAGCGTGTTCGCCGCTACGCCGCCGGAAGCGGTCAGCAGCTCCGGCCGGTGCCGGACCGCCAACTCCTCGAGTGGCTGCAGCAGGTGGTCGACGACCGCCGTCTCGAAGGAGGCGAGCAGGTCGCAGACCTCCGGCGAGGGCTCGCCGTCACCACCGGCCTGCAGGGCCTCCGCTCGGATGTGCCGGATCGTTGCCGACTTCAGCCCCGAAAAGGAGAAGTCGAGCGGGCTGTCCTTGAGACGCGGGCGCGGCAGCGCCACCGCCCTCGGATCGCCGTTTCGCGCCAGCCGGTCGACCACCGGGCCGCCGGGGTAGGGCAAACCCAGCGCCTGCGCCACCTTGTCGAACGCCTCCCCCGCGGCGTCGTCCCGGGTCCGGCAGCAGCGCTCGGCCTGGCCATCCCGCAGCAGGTACCAGTTGGAGTGGCCGCCGGAGGCGACGAGGGCCAGGACCCGAGCCGGCATCTCACGCGCCGGCCCGCCTCCGAGGTCGAGAAACGACGATGCCAGGTGTCCTTCCAGATGATCGACGGCGACCAGGGGTAGGCCCCGGCCCCAGGCAAACGCCGATGCGAAGCGTACGCCGACGAGCAGGGCACCGATCAAGCCCGGTCCTCCGGTTACCGCCACCAGCTCGGTCGGCCCTCCGGCCCGGTTGAGCGCAGCGGCTGCGAGCGTCGGCAGGACCCTCAGGTGCTCCCGCGACGCCAGCTCCGGTACCACACCGCCGAAGGGCGCGTGCGCCGCCACCTGGCTCGAAAGCAGGTTGACCTCGATCCGACCCTCGCCGTCGAGAACCGCAACCGACGTCTCGTCGCACGAGGTCTCGATACCCAGCGTACGGCCGGCCCTCACGGCTCACACCTTCCCGCACAGGGCGCGCAGCCCGTCCGCCAACGGCGCACGGGCGACGCCACCCTCGGTGATGATGGCGGTGACAAGGTCCGGTGGAGTCACGTCGAAGGCCGGGTTGAATACCTCGATCGTAGGCGGTGCCACCTGCAGGCCACGCACCCGCCGGACCTCGTCGGCGTCTCGCTCCTCGATCGGGATCGACGACCCGTCGGGGAGATCGAGGTCGACGGTCGAGGTCGGCGCGACAACGTAGAACGGAACACCGTGTCGGGCGGCGAGCACGGCCAGTTGGTAGGTCCCAACCTTGTTGGCCGTGCTCCCATCTGCTGCGATCCGATCGGCGCCCACGATGACCGCCGCGATCGGCCGCTGCGAGAGCACGACGCCGGCGGCCGTGTCACAGATCAGGGTCGCCGGCAGGCCTTCTCTCTCGGCCTCCCAGGCGGTCAGCCTGGCACCCTGCTGTACCGGCCGCGCCTCACACATCCATAGGCGGGCCAGGCGTCCTCGGGAGAAAACCTCTCGGACAACGCCGAGTGCGGTCCCGATCCCGGCAGTGGCCAGAGCGCCCGTGTTGCAGTGAGTCAGGATCTCGACCCGGTCCTCCCCAAAGAGGCCGGCCCCGTTCCTGGCCATCCGCAGGCAAGCGTCCTCATCCTCGGCTTGAACGGCGCGCGCCTCGGCGAGGGCCGCTTCCGCTCTCTCCTCTGCAGGTAGATCACGCACGCGGGTCAGCAACCGGCGCACGGCCCACGCCAGGTTGACCGCGGTCGGTCGTGCCGCCACAAGGTCGGCAGCAGCCCTTTCGATCCCCGCGAGCTCTGGGTTTCCCCGGGCCGCGAGGGCCAGGCCATACGCAGCAGCGACCCCGATGGCGGGGGCTCCGCGCACCACCAGCTGGGAGATGGCGGCTGCCACATCGTCGGCGGTCAAGCAGCGAATCCACGCCGTGCGCACCGGCAGCTGCCGCTGGTCGAGCAACAACAGCGCGTCGTCGTCCCAGTCGAGGGCCTTCACAGCCATCATCGGCTTATCTTACCGAATACTCCATCTGCACCGCTTCTTCGCCACCCGCTGCACCCGCTCATGGACGCCGGGCCTGAAAAGAGCACTGCGGCAGGATCCCCGAGAGGACCCCGCCGCACCGTCGCCGGCAGCCTATCTCGACCGCCCGGGCTCGCAGCTCACTTGAGGTTGGCCGCCACCGGCACCTGCATGTCCTTGAACTGGGCGTCGTCAGTGTGGATGTGAAGCGTCGTCTTGTGGAGACCGGCCGGCGCTTCGGGCTTGACGGTGATCGTGACCTGATAGCGCTTGCCCGCCTCGATCGGAAGCACCTCGACCGAGAACGCATCATCGTCGATCTTGGCGCCCGTCACGTGGACCGGCTTGGCCTGGTTGTTGACGACGATCACATTGCGGCCCGGCTTGACCTTGCTCTCGACCGTCCCGAACTGGATGTTGCCGGGTGTAACGTGGACCAGCGAGCGCACGACCCCGAACACCCTGACCTTGACCTCCGGCGCCTGCGGGTAGTCGGTATGAACCGTGACCATCCCATTGACCGGTCCGACCGGAGCATCGGGGTTGAGCTTGATGTTGATGTCGTACTGAGTCTCGCCCTTGTCTGGCACGAGCTCGTTCTTCTCGAGCTTCTTCACCGAGGCCGCGATGAAGGGGACACTCGCCTCCACCTTCGTGACCTTGAAGTCCCGATTTTCGTCGGCAACCAGCGTGACGTCGTTGTTGACGGCCTCCCCCTGCACTGCATAGACATGCACCAAGGGCCGCGGCAGGACCTCCAAGTAAGGCCGTACCGTCGCCTTGACGACCAGTGTCGTTGTTGGGTCGTTGGGGTCATTGGTCATCACGAGCATTGACTTCGTGATCGGACCGGTGAACTCGGAGGTGTCCACCTTGGCCTTGATGACGCCCTTCTTTCCCGGTTCCACCTTGCGGTCGAAGTCAACGACCGTGCAGCCGCAGGTCGGGCGCACGGCCTTGATCTCGAGGACATCGGTGCCTTCGTTGGCGAGCTCGAAGTTCGCCTCGATGACCTTCCCCTGGGGAACGGTCCCGAAGTCCTTAACCTTCTGCGGAACATCGAGCTTGGCACCCGAAGCGCGACCCACCTGGGCGACCGCCGTCAACGACGGCACCATCAGCACGCCGGCAAGCGCCAGGTAGCGAAGAACCTTCAACATCTCGCATCCTCCTTCGTGGTATCCTCCGCACGAACGCGGATCATCTTAGGGGTTCACGGCGGCCGCCGCAACCCCAGCGTGGAGACAGTTTTGCAAGAGCCGTTCCAGGGAGGGCAGCGCCTCTACATGCTCCCCATCGGGGGCACGGCCATGGCCTCCCTCGCGGGTCTACTCCATCTCGCTGGCCACCGGGTCGAAGGCGTCGACTCCCACCTCTACCCACCGATGAGCACGATCCTCGAGGAGCTCGGGTTGCCCGTCCGGGTGGGCTTCGATCCGGCCGCCATCCCGGCGTCGATCGATCGGGTCGTCATCGGCAACGCGGTCGGACGCGACAACCCGGAGGTGCGCGAGGTCCTGCGGCGCGGGGTGCCCTACCTGGCACAGGCCGAGGCCGTCGCCCACTACCTACTGGCAGAGGGACGGGAAGCCATCGTCGTCGCCGGGACCCACGGCAAGACCACCACCTCGGCCCTGCTGGCGTGGGTGCTCGAAACCGTCCAGATGGATCCGACCTACCTCGTGGGCGGCATGCTGAGCTGGAGCCAGAGGTCGTTCCGGCTCGGGCACGGGCCGTGGATGGTGATAGAGGGTGACGAGTACAACACCGCGTTCTTCGACCGCGGGCCGAAGTTTCTCCACTACCGTCCGCAGCTGTTCCTGCTCGGGCCAGTCGAGTTCGACCACGCCGACATCTATCCGACGTTGGATGCCGTTCTGACCGGCTTTCGCGCCGGAACGGCGCAGGTGCCGCCACACGGCCGGGTAGTCGTCAACGCCTCCTCGCAGACCACGCTGGACGCCGTTCGGGACGCCACCGCTCCACTCGTCCGAGTGGGGCCGGAGGACGATCACGAGGTCCGGCTCTCCGACGAGAGGTCAGGACCGGATGGCTCAAGCGCCTGCTTGCGTTGGCGCGGTGAGGACCTGACGCTGCACGTACCTCTGGTCGGCCGTCACAATCTCCACAACGCGGCTATGGCCTTTACCGGCGCTGTCTTGGCCGGCGTTGCGGCCGGCGATGCTCTGGCCGCCCTGGCCCGCTTCCCGGGTGTCAAGCGGCGGCTGGAGGTGGTTGGAACGGTCCGCAGCATTACCGTTGTCGACGACTTTGCCCACCACCCGACGGCAGTCGCCGCAACGGTTGCAGCGGCACGGGAGCGTTGGCCCGGCCGGCGGCTGATCATCGCCTACGAACCGCGCTCGTTGACCGCTGGACGAACGCTCTTCCACGAGGCCTACGTCAGAGCGTTCAGCGGTGCCGACGTGGTCCTGATGGCACCGGTCTACCACCATGACCGTCTGCAGCCCGAGGACCGGCTGGACCTGCCGCGCCTCGCCCGCGATCTCGAGGGGATCGGCCTCGCCGTCTGCCTGCCCGCGCGAGGCGAGGATCCGGTGAACACCATCCTGCCGCTCCTCGAGTCAGGTGACGTCGTCGTTGCCTGCTCGTCGGGTAGCTTTGAAGGCTTCTGCCGTCGCCTGGTGGAGCAGCTCACCCGGTAGCCACGCTAACGCGACACGGGGCGCGCCTCGAACTCCGTCTTGCCGGTCTTGTTCCGCTCGCCGACGAGAGCGCGGGCCAGGACTACTGGGCCCCCTCGACCGCCTTGTCGACGTCGCTGACGAACTTCGGGTTCGCCTTCACACCGGCAGCCACGGCGGCGTCGAGGTGTCCTTTGGCCTCTTTGGCATGGCCCGCCATGAACTCGGCAACCGCCAGGTTGTAGTGGGCCAAACCGTAGTTCGGATCGATCAGCAGGCACTGCCGCAGGGCGCGCACTCCCGCTGCTCTGTCACCGCTACGAAGGTAGGCGACGCCCTCGAAGTAGAACACCTGCGCCGGAATCGCTGACAGCTCTTCGACGCTCCACTTCTTGGGCTTGAGGGTCGGGTCGGCCGCCAGCCTCTCCTGGATCAAATCGACCATGGACCGGTGCGTGCCCTGGGCCGAGTAGTCCGCCCCCGGATGTGTGGTCTCGACGTGGCTGATGCCTACACTTTCCCGGTTGCCCGCCCACTGCTGACTCTGCATCTGGGCCGATTGCAGGTTGCGTTCGAAGCCGACGAACTTCTCCTCCGCCTCCTTCAGCAGAGGAATCGCCTCGGCAAACTTCTTCTGACCGACCAGTGCGGCACCGACGCCGACGTACGAGCCGGGCACATCGGGGCGCAGCTTCATCGCCTCACGAAACGCCTCCTCGGCCCCGGCGAAGCTCCCTTTCGTCAGCAATCTCTGGCCCTTAGCGATTCTGGCCTGAGCGCGCTTGAGCTTGGCGTCGAGCGGAGCCCGGCCCTGGGCAGATGCCAGTACAGGCACAACCAGTAGCAGCAGGGCCGACAGCAACGTTGTGACTGTTCGAGTCTTCATACTCCAGCTTCTACCACCCGGCCAGCCAACAGTCAACGCCTTCCGGAACCCCGGGGTGGCCGTGCGGCGAAGAAAAGGGGTGCCGCCTGACGGGAGGTGGATCGGCAGGCAGCACCCGAATCACGAAACGGTTCCCCCCGACCGCTGGATCAGACCATCTGTCCCCCGCTCTTCCGAGTCGTCTTCATTGCCTCAGTCCATCTGCTTGCGCAGGATCGCCGGGATCTCATACTCGTCCTTGTCGCCGAGGTTGATCCCGTACTGCGGGTTGGGGCCGCCGGGAATGAAAAAGCGGCTGCCCCGTCGTTGCGCCGCCTCGAGCTCGTCGCGGTGGGTCCCGAGGTCCGGCTGTTGGGCGGGAATCTGCGCTGACTCCTGCTCCGACCGGAAGCCCGTGGCGATCACCGTCACCTGAATCTTCTCCTCGAGCTCCGGATCGATCACGGCACCGAACAGGATCTGCGCCTGCGGATCGGTTCCCTCGGTGATGATCTCGGCAGCTTCGTTGATCTCGTTGAGGGTCAGATCATCGCCGCCGGAGATGTTGATCAGCACGCCGCGCGCGCCCTCGATAGACGTTTCCTCGAGCAGCGGCGAGGCAATCGCCTGCTGCGCCGCTTCGACGGCGCGGTGCTCGCCCGACGCGAGCCCGATGCCCATGATTGCGTGGCCCATGCCCTTCATCACCGTGCGCACGTCGGCGAAGTCGCGGTTGATGAGGCCGGGCACGGTGATGATGTCGGCAATGCCCTGCACGGCCTGGCGCAGGACGTCATCGGCGATCCGCATCGCCTCGGTGAAGTTCGTCGTCCGCTCGACGAACTTGAGGAGGCGGTCATTGGGGATCGTGATGAGGGTGTCGACATTCTCCGCCAGCGAGGCGATCCCCTCCTCAGCCACCTTCCGGCGCCTCGATCCTTCGAAGCTGAACGGCTTGGTCACCACCGCCACCGTCAAGGCGCCGGCATCGGCCGCCATCTGAGCGATGATCGGAGTCGCCCCGGTACCGGTGCCACCACCCATCCCGCAGGTAATGAAGACCATGTCCGCGCCGTCGATGAGGTCGAAGATGCGCTCCGTCTCCTCGAGGGCGGCGTTGCGGCCCACCTCCGGGTTGGCGCCGGCGCCGAGACCCCGGGTCAGCTCCTGGCCGAGCTGGAGCTTGACCGCGGCCTGCGAATGGCCGAGGGCCTGTACATCGGTGTTGGCCGCGATGAACTCGACCCCGCCCAGGCCGGCCTCGATCATCCGGTTCACCGAGTTGCAGCCACCGCCTCCGACGCCGATGACCTTGATCTTGGCTGGCGAGATGCCGTCATCGAGCAGGATCATTGCCTCATCCTGCCTCTCCGTCGACCCGCGCCGCCGACCCTCCTTCGCCGTGCCGTTGTCAAACTCGATCACGTTCCACCTCCTAGCTCAAAAAACTCTCCCAGGGCGTGACGGATCCAGGCGAGAACCCCCGCCTGGCCGCCCTGGCGAAGTGCCGTCTGATCGTGGCGCCTCCGGTGCTCCGACAATACCAGGCCGCACGCCACGGACCACTCGGGACCGGATACAGGCTCAGTCAGCCCGGCGAGGCTCCTCGGAGCACCGGCACGCACCCGAACACCAAAAATCTCCTGGGCCAGCTCTACCATACCCTCGAGCAGGGAGCCTCCGCCAGTGAGCACGAGGCCCGCCCTCGGCAACGCCTCGAGGCCGTCCTCCACGAGCGCCCGGTGAACCCGCACGAGCAGGTCCCGCAACCGCTCGTGAACGATCTCGGCGGCAAACCGTCCGGGGTAGACCAGCACTCCCTCACCGCCGAGCGATGGTACCTCGAGCGCCTCGCCGTCGATCTTCTCGTTCTCGGGCGCTCCACCGAAACGGCGCTTGACATCCTCCGCGGCCACTGTCGTTGTCTTGAGAACGACCGCAATGTCATTGGTGAACACGCGCCCAGCGACCGGCGTCGCTCCGATTGCGACCACGCCACCCTCGGAGAACAGGGCCCACTCGGAGGAGCCATAGCCTACGTCGAGCAGCAGACAACCGAGGTCTCGCTCGTCCGGCAAGAGCACCGCATCGCCGGCGGCCAGCGCCTCATGAACGAGGCGGCTGACCGCAACGCCGGCGTGGTTCACTGCCTGCTCGACGGTGTCGGCATGGGTCTTGTGCGTGTACAGCACGTAAGCGGAGCCGTCGAGCCGACGGCCCGGCATGCCGAGGGGGCGCGCCAGCCCCCCCTGGCCATCGAGCGCGAAGCCGCAGGGAACGATGTCGAGCACCCGGTAGTCGGGAGGGATCGAGACACGAGCACAAGCGGCCAGGGCCCGGTGCTGATCCTCCTCGGACACCGTGTGATTGCGGCCCGTGACCGGCACCGACGCTGTCGCCCGCGCCCCCTGGATCGGCGTCCCGCCAATCCCCACGACCGCCTGCTCGACCGGCAGCGAGGACATGGCCTCGGCCTCCTCGGCGGCGGCTCGCACTGCGGCGGCAACCTCTTCGAGATCGGAGATGATCCCCTTGCGTGCAGCATCGTGCCGGGCCTGGCCGCACCCCTGGATGACCACCTCGTCACCTTCATCCACAGCCACCACGACCGAGACGCCGCTCGACCCAACATCGATACCGACCAGGGGCTCGAGCTCATTCATCGAACACCCCCGATCACCATTCGCATGTCTCCGCGCAGGTCGGCCCAGGGGCCGGCACCGCCGCCCCGCAGCATCCGGCACCACGCGAGCTCCGCGGCGCTGCCGCCGGGCACGACGTGAACTCGATAGCTTGCACCACCGGCGCTGTCGGACAGCTGAGCCTCGAGATCGTCGGGGAGGATGCGGCGCAGCCGCCGGACCACGAGCCCGGTCTCCCTCCTGAGGCGACGACCAACTTCGAGCGCCGGGCCAAGCTCTCCGGCATCCGCGCCGAAGCCTGCCAAGACAGGCGACTGGGGCTCCGACAGCGCGGCCCCGATGCGGCCATCCGCGCACACTGCGCGCCAGCCGCTGCCTGCGCGGACCGAGCCCGCGACCTCGGCGGCATGCGCCGTCACCTGCACCGTGCCCGGTACCTCGAGGCGGACCTCGACCGCCTTGACTCCCGGCCATGCCCGAATGCTGTCTCGGACACGGCCGAGATCCAGCAGCACAACGGGCGTGCCCACCAGCTGCCGCAGGGAGCTACACGCCGAGGCTGGGAGTGCGGGACAGGCCTGAATCTGGACCGCCTGCACCCGCCACATCAGGGTCAGCGGCAGCACGACTGCCGCCCCCAGCGGCAGCCACCTCAACCACGCTCGAACCCTCTTCTGGCGCGGCCGGCGCAAGACGACCGGGAACGGCGGCGGCAAGGTGCTCACGCTTCACCTCCGAGCCACGCCACGCCGACTCGGTCAACGTCGCCGGCACCCACCGTCAGCAGCACGTCACCACGCTCCAGCTCGCTCTCGAGCTCCCGCAGCGCATCCTCGAGCGACGAAGCCGACCGGGCCACGCCACCACAGTCCTTCACCGCCTCGACCACGAGCTCCGCGTCAACTCCCGGCAACGGCCGTTCGCGCGCAGGGTAGATTGGCAGCACGACGGTGGAGTCGGCGGCGGCAAGCGCAGCGCCGAGCTCCGACGCGAAACGCTGCGTGCGGCTGTATAGGTGCGGCTGGAAGGCCACCACGAGGCGGCGTCCCGGGAACTTTCCGCGGGCCGCAGCCACCAGCGCACGGATCTCGGTCGGATGGTGCGCGTAGTCGTCCACGACCGTGATCCCGGCACGGTCTCCGAGCAACTGGAACCGACGCTCGACGCCTCCGAATTCGGCCAGTGCCGGCACCATGTCGTCGATCGCCAGACCAACCTCGAGGCCGACCGCGATGGCGGCCAGCGCGTTGCGGACGTTGTGTGCCCCGGGGAGCCCGAGCTCGATCTCTCCCAGGAGTGAGCCTTCGCGATGGACCGTGAACCGGCTCCCACCGGTCGTCACGCGCAGATCCTCCGCGCGCAGCCGCGCCGCTGCCGAGGTGCCATAGGTCACGACCCGCCCCCGATGAGCTGCGGCCACACGGGCAGCGCCCGGGTCGTCGAGGCAGGCGATCAGCGCACCGTAGAACGGCACCCGGGCGGCGAGCTCTGCGAATGCACCCTCGAGCGCCTCCACGGTGCCGTAGGTGTCGAGGTGCTCTGCTTCGATGTTGGTAATGACCACCCATGCGGGCGCCAGCTCGAGGAACGAGCGGTCGTACTCGTCCGCCTCGCACACCATCAGCTCGCCGTGGCCGTGACGGCTGTGACCGCCGAGGTCGGGGGCGTGGCCTCCGATGGCGACCGTCGGATCGCAGCCTGCCTGGGTGAGGACGAAGCCTGTCATGGCGGAGGTCGTGGTCTTACCGTGGGTCCCCGCCACCGCCACACCCAGATGGCCACGCATGGCCTCGGCGAGGAGCGTGGCCCGGCGTACGACGGCCACGCCCAGTCGATGCGCCTCGTTGACCTCGGGGTGACCCGCGGCAACGGCCGAGGTCACCACGAGGATGTCGGCGTCGTCTACATGACGTGGATCGTGGCCGACCGTAACCCGCGCACCCAGCTTCTCGAGCGCCCGCGTCCGCCCTGTGGCCTGAAGGTCGCAGCCGCTGACCGTCAGCCCTTCGCTCAGGGCCAGCTCGGCCAGGGCGCTCATCCCGGCGCCACCGATACCCATGAAGTGCAGGTGCCGCACGCCGCCGAGCCTCATGCGCCACCTCCAACGGCGATCACCTTTTCGGCGATCCGCCGCGCCGCATCCGGCAGCGCGAACGACCGCGTGTTCTCCGCCATCGCGCCGATCCGGTTGGGCTCGGCCATCAGCTCTCCGAGCACGGCCGCAACCCGGGCCGGGGTCGCGTCGTGCTCGTGCAGCACGACGGCGCCGCCAGCGCGCTCCAGCGAGCGAGCGTTGTGCTCCTGGTGGTTGCCGGCTGCCGCTGCAAAGGGTATCAACAGCGCTGCGCGACCGGCAGCGGCCAGCTCTGCCACCGTGAGAGCGCCGGAGCGGGCAACGATCAGGTCCGCACGGGCAAGCGAGGTCCACGGCTCGGCCAGGAATGCCCGCACTTCGGCCTCGAGGTGTAGGTCGGCGTAGGCCGTACGTACGACCTCTGCCCACCGCACACCCGCCTGGTGCAGCACTTTCGGCCTGACGCCGGTCGCCGCCAACTCGGCGAGCGCCCGTGGCAGCACCCGGTTGATGAACAACGACCCCTGGCTGCCGCCGAGGATCAGGAGATGCGGCGGTTCGTGAAGGGCCGGGCCGGCAATGTCGAAGAACTGGGAACGCACCGGGTTGCCAGTCCACTCCGCGTCCAAGGATGGAAACTCCGCGACCGCGTCGGCAAAACCGCAGCAGATGAGGTCGGCCCACGGCGCCAGCAGCCGGTTCGTCCACCCCGGGATCGCGTTCTGCTCCTGCAGCACCCACGGTAGACCGAGCATACCCCCGCCAAGGACGCCTGCGGCCGATGCATAGCCTCCGACCCCGAGAATCGCCATCGGCTGGACTCTGAGGAGGGCGCGCAGAGCTCCTGCGATGGCGGACGGCAGAGCCAGCAACGCACGTACGGCGGCCGCCGGCTCCCGTGCGTGAATGCCCTCGATCTCGACCAGCGTCAGCGGCAGCCCGCGCTGGCCAACCAGCTCCGCCTCGAGGCCGCGCCGTGCTCCGAGCCAGTGCACCGCGACACCCACCGCCTGCAACTGCTCCGCCACCGCGAGCCCCGGGAAGATATGCCCTCCCGTGCCACCGCCCGCGATCACCACCGTGCGGCTCACGACGTCACCTCGCGCGAGAGGTTCAGCAACAAACCCAGCGAGCCGAGGGAGACGACGAGGTCGGTCTTGCCGTAGCTCACCAGAGGCAACGGAATCCCCTTGGGCGGCGCCAGCCCCAGGCAAACCGACATGTGGAGCAGGCTCTGCAGGGCGAAGGCGAAGGTCAAGCCGAAGGCGAGCAACGCAAGGTGCGGCTGTGTCTGCCGCCGCGCGATCCGCAGCCCCCGCCATGCGATCACTGCGACCAGCAGCAGGAATGTCAGCGCGCCGATCAGGCCCAGCTCCTCGCTGATGATGGCGAAGATGAAGTCGGTGTGGGGCTCGGGCAGAAAGAACAGCTTCTGCAGGCCGGCACCGTACCCTCTCCCGAGCACGCCACCGCTGCCGATGGCTATCAGGCTCTGCCGAGTTTGCCACGCGGCCGCGCTGGCCGCTTGAGGATCGAAGAAGGCACGAACTCGCGCCAGCCGGTACGGCGACGTGGCCACCGCGGCGACGACCGCCACCAGGCCGGCAACGGCCGGTGCCGCCATCAGCCTTGCCGGAATCCCGGCAACTACCGCCATCGCAGCGACGATGGCCAACAACAACACCGACGAGCCGAGATCTGGCTCGAGCAGGATCAGGCCTGCGGTTGCTGCAACCGCGCCGCCGACGAGCACCAGCCGCCTCGACTGCCAACCCTCGTCGGCAAGCCGGCGTAGCTGGACGGACGCCAGCACGATGACCGCCACTCTTGCCAACACTGAGGGCTGGACCGACAAACCTCCGACTCCAACCCACCGGTGAGTGTGAGCCACCGGCGCTTGGGCCAGCGCGCCGACGAGCAGCACGGCCGACACAGCGAGCATCACCCAGCCCAGACGTTCATCAGCGAACAACTCGACTCGAACGTGCATCGCTGCCACCAGCACCGCCATGCCGACCATCGCCGCTGCCGCCTGCCAGCTCAGGAAGTACGTTCCAGGCCGGTGGTAGCGCTCTACCGCGATGAGCCACGATGCCGACGCGACAACGGCCAGGCCGAGCACGGTCTCGACCACGGCAGCCGTCAGCAGGAGGCGGTCGAAGCGCTGCTTTAGCGGCATCCGGCCTCCTTCCCGCGAACGAGCTCGGCAAACGCATCACCGCGGGCCGCATAGCTCGCGAACTGATCGAACGAGGCGCAAGCCGGCGCCAACAGAACGGTCTCTCCCGCGCGGGCCGCCCGGCGCGCCCGCGTCACCGCTTCGGCAAGCG
>Ga0316583_10000297_pt1 | contig 13926 bp, 8 predicted proteins | sample J_170502JBrBrA_D_FD_204513 | JGI IMG/M metagenome (GOLD analysis project Ga0316583, IMG submission 204513) | Rhizosphere microbial communities from salt marsh grasses in Alabama, United States - J_170502JBrBrA | ecosystem: Host-associated > Plants > Roots > Rhizosphere | place: USA: Alabama... | reverse complement strand
ATCCGTCAGAAAACCGAGAACGTCGCGAATTTGTTCGCGTAGAAGCTCTTTAGATGCCGCGTCCCCCGGTTCCAGCACGCTCTCGTCAGGAAGGAAATCGCCGAGTTCCGTCGAGTCATCCTGATTGCCGACCGGTGTTTCCAGCGACATGGGGTCCATGGCGATACGCAAGATGTCACGAATCTTGCTTACGGCCGAACGCCATTTGCGGTTTAGCGCCGGGTCCACCGGCAGATCGTTTTCCAACGCGCGCTTGATCTCCGCTGATTCTTCAGGCGTAAGGAAATCTAGTTCGAGCGCCAATTCTTCTACGCTGGGTTCGTGGCTCAGTTTCTGTACCAGATCGCGCTGCACTTTGACGATCTTATTGATAGTTTCATACATATGGACCGGGATACGAATGGTCCGTGCCTGATCGGCAATAGCACGGCTTACCGCCTGCCGGATCCACCAGGTTGCATAGGTGCTGAATTTATAACCTTTTGTATGGTCAAATTTCTCTACAGCGCGCAGCAGCCCGACATTTCCCTCCTGGACAAGATCCAATAGCTGGATTCCGCGGTTCATGTAACGTTTAGCGACACTAACCACTAAACGCAGGTTAGCGCGAGTCAGGTTGGCCTTGGCTTCTTCGGCCAGGTGGTAGACCATGAAGGCGTTATATTCCAGGGCGATTTCATTTTCATCCATCCATTCCTGGAAGATCTTTGGATCAGGCAGGCTGTCTTCAGCCGCGTAATATTCTGATAGGCGTTGGGCCAGCTCGTTGGGTAGTAAATAGATGCTGGTGAACATGTTGAAAACACATTCTGCCAGGTCCGTCCAAATTTCATCCTGGCCCCAATTTCCTTCATTTAAGTACTGCCGCACATAGGACTCGCTGCTGCCGCGCCAATCCTGTCGCAAGAGACGCGCTTCATCAATCATGGCCGTCAGCTGCGGTGGATCGACGCCGATGACGCGGCTGGCTTCCTTCGCGCAGGTCCAATTCTCAAGGAAATTGGCGTAATTCGTGGCCATAGTACGGGCACGTAGTTGATCCTGATCCTCTGCACCAAGATCGGCGGCCGCATCACGGCTTAGGCGATCCATTACGTGCGCCGCCGACATTTGGGTCGCCAGCCAGATTTCCTGTTCGGCCGATAAGAGGGGCACCTGACCAATTTCTTTCAGGTAGGTATGAACCGGATCGTCTTCGACAATGACGCCCTCGAAATCAGAATCATCGTCATCGACGTCCAGGTCATCGTCCACTATGGCCATCAATCCCGTCGATTCACCTGGATCATCCAAAGTCTCGCCGTTTTCAGCCACAATGCGAATATTTAATTGTTGTAAGCGCTCATAAAGCAGTTCTGCTTCGTCATCGCTGGCTGTAGCCAGGATCGCCTGCACATCGGACTCGTCTATTTTCCGCGAACGACGGGCACGTTTTACGAGCGCTTCAAAATCGAGGTTTTCAGAATCCATATCCGACTGTCTACTCTCCTGCTTTCTCAGCTCGTCTTTGGCCGCTTCCTGTCATTGCGTCCTTAGCCTTGCTCATGCTTTGTCTGGATGTCTGTAATTCATTTATTCGACGAAAAAGTTGTGTGCGGCGTTCAGTATTTTCCGGTTGGTCCGGTAGTTCAATCCAAAGCTGTTGTAATTCAGAGATCTGCCGGTGCACTTTCTCGGTTCGCCAATCGAGAATCGATTTTGCCAACTGTTCTGGCAGACGCGGCATTTCTGATTCCGGCGCCGGCGGTAAAATCATGATTTGTTCAATCCGCTCGGCAAGAACATCGTCAAGACTATCGCACAAATCCTCTATCGTGACAAACGGTACTTGATCCGTGCGTTCGTAGATTAAAGAAATGATTTGTCTATCCTCAACAGCTTCAAAGTCTTCCATATTCACTGCCGGCTGATTGTGCCGAATCAGCTGGTGATTCACCTGTAAGATCAGGTGAGAATATTGAAAACATTGGCGCAGTAAATTGGCCTCGCGCTTTGTTAACCCTGAACGCCTGCGAGAAACCGGACTTCCCTTGCGGGTTGTCCCATTGTCAGGTTCGGTCTTTGCCGGTTCGCGCACGGCCGTCCTTCCGGCAGGTCCGGATTCGGCCGGTAAGGCCACCATCCTGAGCGTTCGTTCGTCGATACGCAGGGCGCGGGCCAGCTGCTGGCGATAATGCTCTCTTTCTACGGGATCGACAACATCTTTAATGAGCGGCAGCACCTGCCGGGCGACGGCCGATTTGCCTTTGGCGTCATTCATGTCCAGATCGCGCGTGGCAATGTCGATCACATAGGCGACGATGGGCTGCGCGGCGGCCAGTAATTTCGGCCACGCTTGCGGGTCCTGCCGGATGATCTGATCGGGATCATTGCCTTCCGGCAGGGTGACGATTCGAATATCGGCCTGTAAGCGTCCTTCATGCTGCACCAGCCCCCGGGCGTCGAAGTGCGTTTCGTAGTCACGGTCCAAGGTGTCACGTGCCACTTGCAGGCTGCGCATCGTTGCATTTTGCCCCGCCGCATCGGCATCCAGAGCCAGGATAAAGCGCTTGGTTGAGCGTTTGAGCAGCCGCAGCTGGTCGCCGGTCAGGGCGGTTCCCATTTGGGCGACCATATTTTTATAGCCCGCCTGCCAGCCTTGCATCACGTCCATGTACCCTTCAACAATCACCGCCTCGCGCGCTTCGCGAATATGGCGCCGGGCGAGATCGAGGCCGAACAAGAGATGCCCCTTATCAAACACTTCTGTTTGCGGCGAGTTCAGATATTTGGGTATGCCGTCTTTGTCCAGCGTACGCGCGCCGAAACCGACAACACGGCCGTCGATATCGCGAATAGGGATCATCAGACGATTGCGGAAGCGATCGTAGCGCGTTCCTTTTTCCGGGTTCTCGGTTAACAAACCCGCGGCCAGTAATTCCTGATCAGCATAACCCTGATCTGTGAAATGCGAACGGCAGGCTTCCCAGGAATTAAGCGCATAGCCGATATGATAGGTCGCAATCGTTTCCTCATTCAGCTGTCGTTTAGCAATATATTCGCGTGCAAAATTAGCCTGAGGGGCGTAGAGAAAAAGCTGGTGAAAATACTCGGCGGCCATGGTCAGCAAATCGACCATCTTGTTTTGCGCCTGGCGATGTTTTTTGCTTTGCGGGTCCGGCTCTTCCAGAGATACGCCGGCCCGTTCGGCCAGCACTTTGAGGGCTTCCTTGAAGTCGTAACCCTCTTTTTTCATGACGTAATCAAAGAGATCTCCGCCGGTGGCGCACTCACCAAAGCAGCGCCAGGTTTGCGTGTCCGGAAAGACGACAAAGGCCGGAGTGCGTGTGTTGCTGTGGAAGGGACAAAAGCCGGTATAGTTGCGCCCCGATCGGCGGAGAGCCACCTGCTCGGAGACGATATCTACGAGATCGAGCCTGCTTTTAATGTCGTCCGTAACGCTCATAGCTAATCAAATTTACCTGTTAACAGCCTAAAATCAGGAAGGATTGCGGGCTGACAAAAAACATGCCTCCTACGACGCGGCGATTATACTGCATCAGAATATTACTTTCTATTGAAAAGAGTGGATATTCACAAAGTCATAGGTAACGGAACAACACCCTGTCAAAAACCATTAAAAAACCGAGTTTTTTGAACAAAACTCGGTTTTCGAAAATCAGCCTACAGCTAATGGTTTTAAAACCCTTCCAACTGCGAAAAATCAGCCATGTCCTTTGTCAGGCCGGCGACGTTCTGCAAGAGAGCCAGGCGGTTCTGGCGCACAGCAGGATCATCGTCCATGACCAGGATATCTTCAAAGAAGCGGCTGATCGCCGGAACCATGCCGCGCAAGGACTCAATCAACGTGGGCATCGTACCATCGGCCGTCGCTGCTGCTTCCTCATAAGCTGACCACAACGCCTTTTCCGCCGGTTCATTCAAAGCCGCGGGATTAAGGTCGTATTCTTCATTCAGATTGCGCGTGATGCGCACGCAGCGCGCGTAGGCGTTGAGTACATCTTGCCAATCCTCAGCTTCAATCGCCTGGCTGAGCTCGAACGCATTACGCCAGGCTAGATAGGGATCGTGTCCTGCTTCAGCTACCACGGCCTTGATCACCGATGAGGCAACCCCATTTTCACGCAGCACGACGCCTAAACGGCCGTCGATAAACTCAAGCACATCCGCGATCTCCGCCTCGCCGGCTTGTACCGGCAGCAGAGGCGCGGCGGCAGCGAGTCCGGCATTTAGGTCAAAGAATTGTTCATTGGCGACCAGGTTATCAATGATCTGGATCGCCGCTCGCCGAAGGGCGAAGGGGTCATTGGAACCTTTTGGCGCCAATCCGGCGGCAAAGAGCCCCAATAAACTATCAAAGCGATCGGCCAGGGCCAGGGCCAAACCGGGCTTTGTCTGGCTGACTGCATTATATTGTTCGGCAATCGCCTTGATCGCTGCTTCTTCCTCGCCGCTCAGGCCGGCGTAGTGGCCGCCCATAATACCTTGCAGCGCGGTCATTTCCACGACCATGCTCGTCGCCAGGTCAGCTTTAGCCAATGCCGCCGCGCGCGCCGCCGCATCGAGATCTTTCCCGTCCAGACCGAGCATTACCGCAACCTCAGGCACCAGGTTTTCCAGGCGCCTTGTTTTGGCCAGTATTGATCCCAGGTCTGCCTGGAAAGTGAGTTTGTCAAGTTCCGGCAGGAAGTCCGCCAGTTTCTTCTTCACATCATTGGTGTAGAAAAACTCGGCATCCGCGAAGCGGGCACGAATGACATGTTCATTCCCTTCACGCACGATATCCAGATGTTCACCATCCCCATTGCGCACGGCGATGAAGTAGGGCAGCAGACGGCCGTTATTCCCATATACGGGGAAGTACCGCTGGTGTTTACGCATGACAGCAACCAGCACTTCTTCGGGGAGCGAAAGGAAGCGCTTTTCAAATTCACCCAAAAGGGGCGTCGGATATTCAACAAGATTGGTAACTTCTCCAAGTAAACCCTGATCATCAGGAATGGTGCCTGACTTTTCCGCTGCCAGCGCAGTGACGCCCTCTAAGATGGTTTGGCTCCTTACATCAGAATTGAGAATGATTTTGTTATCGCGCATAAGCGCCGCGTAGGAAGCGGCATCGTCCACTTCGATAGATGGCGAGTCGTAGGGGCGCAGCCCGCGGCTGGTGCGACCCGAAGCCACTCCAGCATAGCTGAAGGGTACGATATCCACCCCGTAAAGGGCGAGCAGCCAGCGCAGTGGCCGGCTGTAGCTGACATTGCTGTCATTCCAGCGCATGCTTTTCTCGAATTTGATGCTCGCGACAAGTTCGGCCAGATTTTCAGACAGAATTTCGCCGGCCGGGCGACCTTCTTCGTGTACGACGGCCATGACATAGCGCCGTCCCTTCTCTTCCAATACTTCCAGGTCCTCAACGCTCACCCCGCGGCTGCGGGCGAAACCTTCGGCAGCCTTCGTTGGTTTGCCGTCGGCGTCGAAGGCGCGGTCGGCCGGAGGACCTGTAACCACGGTCTCCAGGTCTTCCTGCCGCGGTTGTAAGGCGTCGACAATAACGGACAGGCGGCGCGGCGTGCCTTCGACCGTGATGCGCTCGTAGTCCAGGCGCAGATTTTCTAAAAATTCGGGTACGGTTACGCGCAGCTGGCGAACGGCCGAGGTTAAATCATCGGGGGGCAGCTCTTCACTGCCGATTTCCAGTACAAATGTCTGCGGCCTTTCGTAGGGCGTTCGGGTTGGCTTGAGCGCTGTTGTGCCCTCAGTCTTTTTTTGCCAACCGGGGACATCAAAGAATGGGTATTCCAGTCTTTGCCGCTGCTCGACATAAGCTTCTGATACCTGACGGGCGATTCGACGCATGCGTTGGAAGTAATTGGCGCGTTCGGTTACACCGACGGCGCCGCGCGTATCCAGCACATTAAAGAGGTGAGAGCACTTTAGGTTGTAATCGTGGGCAGGGACTATGAGGCCCGCATCGAGGCAGCGCTCCGCCTCTTTTTCATAAGTATCATAGATGGTGGTCAAGGCGTCTACGTCGGCGACATTGAAGTAGTATTCACAATGTTCGATCTCCGCCGGTAGGAGGACATCTCCGTAGCCGACCCCGGCGCCGAAATCGATGTCCCAAACAGCTTCCTTCCCTTGCAGGGCCAGAGCGATGCGATCCAGACCGTAGGTGATCTCCACGGAGTTGGGCTCCAGTTCCAGGCCGCCGGCCTGCTGGAAATAGGTGAACTGGGTGATCTCCTGGCCGTCAAGCCATACTTCCCAACCCAGACCCCATGCGCCCAGGGCCGGGCTTTCCCAGTTGTCTTCGACAAAGCGGATATCGTGCTCGCGTTGATTGAAGCCAATCGCCTCCAGGCTCTTGATGTAAATTTCCTGTGGGTTGCCGGGATCCGGTTTGAGGATGACCTGCAGCTGGAAATGCATTTGCATGCGGTTGGGATTATCGCCAAAACGGCCGTCGTCAGGCCGGATACTGGGCTCGACATAGACGACATTCCAGGGCTCCGGCCCCAGCACGCGTAAGGAAGTGGCTGGGTTCATCGTCCCCGCGCCGACTTGTACATTATAAGGTTGTTGGATCAGGCAGCCCTGCTCCTCCCAAAAGCTGAGCAGGCGCATAATCATTTGTTGAAAGCTCAAAGGTTTACTCATAAAAATATCTGTCTCGTATTAAAGGTCTGCAAACTGTAGATTCTGAAGGGTCCTAGCGGATTTGTCAATGATTCCACGAATCATAATTTGTTGTTCTGCACCTGGTGCAAAAAATCAACCGACTTTAACTCGCGCTCCAGCATGTGCAGAATATATCTATGCATGGTTTGTTCCAACTCGTCCTGGGTCTCTTTACGCAAGTGTAAATGCTTCACTGCATCCCAGTGGCGGGTTTGTAAATAGCGCATCACTTTGACGGCTGTTGCGCTCACGGCGACCGCCCGGGGATCCGCGTGGCGGCAGTCGGGACATAGGATACCCCCTAGATCGGAGCTGAAAAACTGGTCCTGCTCCTGGATTTCTTCCCCACAGGTAACGCAGTGATACAGGCGCGGTTGAAAACCAGTTAAAGATAGAAGGCGTAGTTCGTAATATCTCGTCACCAGGTTCAACTCATCTGTTTCGGAATAGCGGCTGAGCGTGTCATCCAATAAATCATAAATTTGCGGATGCGGATCTTCTTCTACAGTGAAGCGGTTGAGAAGCTCAACGGCATAAGATGCGTGGCTGACGCGGATCAGGTCCTCGCGCAGTGGGGCGTGGGGATCGATCATCTCCGCCTGGGTGATGATGTCTAAATTACGGCCCTTGGCGATAAAAAACTTGCTGCGCATGAATAGTTCCACATGCCCGGTCTTGCGGCTCTGAGGCTTACGCGCCCCTTTGGCGATGGCTGAAATCTTGCCCAAATCCTTGGAGAACAGAGTCAGCAAACGATCCGCCTCGCCAAAATCAGTGCGTTTCAGAACAATCGCCTCTGTACGATAGGTGCGCTCTCTAGCCATGATCTAAGTGTAGCATGAACAACAGCATTGAGTAATCCGCTCTTAGCTCTCAACCATCCACGGCCCGGATTATTCTCTCCTCAAGAACTATCAATCTTGGGCATATAAATTTGGTATAGGTTTTGAGATCTTCGAGATGATTTTCAAGCATCTGTTGGCTAATGCCGGCGGGCGCATAGGTGGTAAACAGAACGCGGCTTGTCGTGGGCGACATGCTGGTTCGCTGGTCGGGGCCATAAACGATGCTGGATAGAATCCCCACGGCATCGGTGATCATCATATCGCCGGCCTTAGTTCCCAATTCACGGCCGTTTATGCCCTCATAGGTTTCATTTCCCCGAGCCACGATAATGCTTACTGGAGCTTGCACCCTATCGAGATCGTGGCCGGCGGTTAGCAACTGGTTTTTCAGTTCGGCCATGAACATCACCTCAACAAGCGCGGCCGTCCGTGGAATAGCCTTCCCTTTTAGGGCAACGGATTCCAACTGCTGCAAGACATGGTAAGTCTTTTTGAACTGTTTGTAGTAAGTCACATACGGGGCTATTGAGGGCAGGCTGCGTAATTCCTGGCGGTCCGATGCGCCATACTGCGCGCGTAGTGCGGTTTCCAGCGCCTCCTTTTGCCGATCCAGCTCTTCATGGGCTGCGGGATTGGCTACATTTTCCATTGCCAGGATGCCCACCGCCGCTTGAGGATAGGTTGATTTCCAACTGCTTGATGCTTTGAGAATAGCCATGATTACCTCCGGATAAGCTGCTGCTGAGCAGCGTGTAGTGGTACTAAGGATACGCCGGGATACTCTCCTTAGCCAGTTGCTCCTAAAGCGGTGATAATAGTGAGGAAATCATCAGCAAGGATTAAGAAGTTATGGCCAGACGCTATCCTATCCCCGCCCAGGAGACGCGCGAAGAGATTCGTGTGTCTAATTCGCGTTTTATTGCCACGGCCGCTCCGGTTTTCAGCGTGGATGAGGCGAAAGAGTTTATCAAGAAGATCAAGGCTGAATTTAGTGATGCCTCACATAATGTACCTGCTTTCCTGGTCGGCTATGGGCCCTCGGTCACGGCGCACTGCAGCGATGATGGCGAACCTTCAGGTACGGCGGGACGGCCGATGCTGGCCGTGCTGCAAGGCAGCGGATTGGGCGATATTGCCGTAGTCGTCACTCGTTATTTTGGCGGTACAAAACTGGGCACCGGCGGTCTGGTCCGCGCCTATGGGGATGCGGTGAAAGTCATCCTGGAGAATCTGCCGCTGGCGGAAAAGGTACCCACACACACGGTAATGATGGCCGTCCCCTACACGCTCTTTGAACAGGTCAGGCTGCTGATAGAGGCCCATAACGGCCGAATCCTGGATGAAGAATTCGCCGCCGATGTAACTGTTACGGCCCAATTTACACCGCGGCAGTTCGATGATTTCCAGGATGCGCTGCGTGAGCTGTCACACGGCCGTCTGGAGGCGCAGATTTTGGAAACCAACCCGGAAACAATCATGCCCCTGGGATCATTTGCCGGTGAGGACGATCAGGAGCGTTGAGATTTATAACGCAGCCTTTTGTTGTTTGAGACTACCCGATGTGCGATGGCGATGATTCGCTACAAGACACGTCCCAGCGCATCGAGCAGCAGCATCGCGTTTTCGCGGCGGCTGTTGAAACCCATCAAGCCCACACGCCAGACTTTACCGGCCAACTGGCTAAAGCCGCCGGCGATTTCGATGTTGTAGTCGAGCAGCAGCGTGCGCGCCACGGCGGCGGCATCAACTCCTTCCGGTACTTTGACGGTTGTCAGCGCCGGTAGGCGTAGTTCTCGCGGCGCATGGCAGGAAAGCCCCAAGTCGGCTAACCCATCCCAGAAGAACTCGGCAATTTCCACATGCCTATCCCAGCGCGCCTCCAAGCCCTCTTCCGCGACCAGGCGCAGCCCTTCACGGAGGGCGTAATTCATATTGATCGGCGCCGTATGGTGGTAGCGACGTGTATCCCCATCCCAATAATTAAGCAGCAGGTTGATGTCCAGATACCAGCTTCTCACCGTGCTGGTACGGTTGCGGATTTTTTCCAGCGCGCGCGGGCCAACGGCCAGGGGACCAAGCCCGGGCGGGCAGCTTAAACCCTTCTGCGAGCAGCTATAAGCGATGTCGATTTTCCACTCGTCAAAGAAAAGAGGCGCCGTGGCCAGGCTGGTCACTGCATCAACAAGGAGTAAGCAGTCAAATTCACGGCACATTTCGCCGATACCTTCCAACGGCTGTTTGACACCCGTGGATGTTTCACCGTGAACGAGCCCTAAGACGGCCGGTCTATATTCTTGAACAGTACTGCGCAGTTCGGAAACTGTAAATGCTTCGCCCCATGGTTTCTCGATAATGTGCACCTCAGCGCCATAGCGCCTGGCCATCTCCACCAGCCGCTCGCCAAAGTAGCCGATGACGGCGATAAGCACGACGTCACCCAGCTCGACGATATTGGCGATGGAGGCTTCCATCGCCGCGCTGCCCGTACCGCTGATCCCCAGGGTAAAACCATCAGAAATTTGCCAGGTGTAGCGCAAAAGATCCTGCACATCATCCATGACTTGAATAAAGGCCGGATCCAGGTGTCCAACCTGGCGCATACTGATTGCTTGCAGTACACGGGGATGCGCATTTGACGGCCCTGGTCCTAGAAGCAGGCGTGGCGGCATATCTAACTGCCCTACATCCACTTTGAGATTATTATTAACGAATGCGCTCGTGCTGCTTATCATAGCCGTATTCCTCTTTTTAATTGATGGTAAAGTTTATCACCGTGGGAAATCATAAAGCCGGTTTGGAAATTATTCAAGTTCCTACGTTCATAATCCTTGTAGGAAGGTCATGATCGCCTCAAAGAGAGACTGCGGGGTCCAGGGAAGCTCCCCATTTATAAATCTGACGGTCAGGATGCTCATGGCCAAAATCAGCATCAAAATAAACAGAATAAGCCAGATGGAGATGACGGGTTTTACTTTTACGTTGCCGGTCAGGACTGCCCATTCGCGTTTGTCTGTGCTGATGTGCATCGTGAAGGGGTAAGCGTGGCGACGGCCGATAAATGGACGGTGCCCTTCAAGATAAAAATCGACGATGCCTTTCTGGTCAGAACCAATCGTGACCTGTTTGGTAGGGGTATCAACCATGAGACGGCTGCTGGGATCGCCGACGGCTACCGTCACCGGGGTTGAGGCATGCCCATCATTGATGATCATGACGCGGCAGATACCCATCTGCTTTAGTTCTTTAGGTCGCAAATCGGCCGTTATGATTTCCGGAGGCGGTGCGAGAGGTATGCCTGGCGGTGGGATGGTCTCCATGTAAGCGTCATTCATGAAGTCCGGATCCGATTCCGGCAGGACCCTTTCTCGTGACCCTGTTCCGGGTTGTAGATGAAGATCGAAAGGACCGATATGCGCCACCTGTCCCCAGCGCCAGGGATAAGCTTTTTCCGTCTCTAACCTCGTTCGATCCAGGTACGTACCGTTTGTGCTTCCCGTATCGATGATATACCAGGCGGCGTTTATGTATTCCAATCGCGCGTGCCAGCGGGAGACATTGCCGCCCACGAGAACGATATCGTTTCCTTCGCTGCGACCGAGGGTAAAACTCCTCTTTTGCAGGCCATACCATTCCGGTTCCTGCCCCTCTTGCGCAACCCGCAGCACATCATAAATTGGAGGCAGAGCCTGATCGCTGCCAATCCACCGTGATGTATCCGCCAGATTCGGATCTTCATCCAATGCGAGAACCATGCTGGCCACACTGTTTTGGTCAAGCTCCCCCGTCGGGTCGGTTCCTGTTTCAGTGACCTCCTCGGCTATCGGGCGTAAAGCTTGAGCCATTTCTTCACCACTTTGATAACGATCGTCGGGCTGCTTTGCCATTGCTTTCAGAATCACCGGACTTAAGGAAGCCGGCATTCCCGGATAGACTTCCAGGGGGATGGGTGGCGGCTCGTGGACGTGGTCCTGAATGGCATCGGCCAGAGTTTCGATCTGGAATGGCAGCTTGCCGGTTGCCAGCTGGAACAGCACGACGCCCAGCGAATACAGGTCTGAACGGCCGTCCACCGGCTGCCCCAGAAGTTGTTCGGGAGACATGTAATCCAATGTGCCTACAACTTCGCCATCGTTAAGAACGATATCCCCCCGTTTTAATTTAGCCAGGCCGAAATCAGTCAGCACGGCACGCAGCAGCGGCTCGTCCGGCCGTTCGCCCTGATCGGATTCCTTAACCAGGATGTTATCCGGTTTAATATCTAAATGAAGCACACCCTTACGATGTGCATAGCCCAGCGCCTCGGCGACTTGAGTGGTCAAGAGAAGTGTTTCATCCAGGCGTATGACCTTGGCGCTTGCCGCCAGCTGGTTGATATAAGTGCCCAGGCTGAGGCCGGGAACCAGTTCCATAACGATGTAAGGAGATTGCTGATCAAGGCCGGAATCGTAAATGTGCACAATCGAAGGATGATCGAGGCGCGCCGCCGTTTGTGCTTCCTGCTGAAGTTGCTCCTGAAAGTCAGGCCTGGCGGAGAGTTCCTCATCCATCACCTTCAAGGCAACCGGCCGGGCAAGGTTTAAATCCAGCGCGCGATAGACAGAGCCCATTCCTCCCCGGCCGATGAGTTCCTCGAGACGGTAATGTCCAAGTACATGATCCGTCAAATCTTCTGCCATTTGATAGTTTAATCCTCGAAAGCTGCTATGCCCCGTATGTACTTCAATATGGATCCAAATCTCTATGCAAGCATAGCCCGATACTTTGATTTTTCCAATGAAGTGTGGGTAAAAAATAGCCTGGTAAGTGTGAAACCATCGGAAAAGAGTTTTTCCCTTTTTAATTGGGTAGCGGATGATTGGCGGTCATAACCAGGTTCCGCAAGCACGGCGAGGATAATTTGTTTATTTCCCGATGATTGTTTCGAATTCCGGAAACAATCATCGGGATCGACAATTTGAGATTATGCTTTATGAATTTCCATGGCGGCAGATCGTGTTAGAATAAATGTGGTATAATATGTCCTGTTCCTGAAGTTAGAGAACTTTTGCCACACTAATTTAATTCTACCTGCCGAATATTTACGGGCTAATTCCGGCGAAATTTCTAGTTGAGTAAGATGGGGATATAGTATGAATGAAAAAAAGAATGAGGATTCAAAAGTGCTGAGTCAGGAGATGATCGACGAAAACAGCTCGGCCAATTTCTATGCTCGAATTATCAGTGAGCTAAACGAAACTTTCCACCATAATTACAGCCAGGCGATTTCCAAAAGCTACCAGAGCCTGGGACACCGCCACACCCCGGCCATCATTGTTTCCGGCGACCATCTGACTCTTTATCATGACGGGAAGGTCGAACAGGAATTGATTATTCCTGCGCTTTACCAAAAGGTGAAGTCCATCAGTCATATTTCTTTCGGCATCTACGTTACATTGACAAACAATGGTTATGGGCCGCTGGCGGAAGAGGTGCGAACGGACTTGGCCTGCCAGTTAGAGCTTATTGACCAGGGGACGGCCGTCCTGGATCATTTAGACATCCCTCCCGAATTCGTCGCTTTGCAGCGCGCCACTTTAAAATCCGCCGCAGATATCCTGCAGGATATTTTGGAATGTGGCGTCATAGAAGAAGAGCGGGTTCAAGAATTCGGACGGATCAGCGCCCCGCTTTATCTCGAAAACGCCGCCCTTGCCGCCCGTCTTGAATTAAGCGAATTACATCGTGTGATCGGCCGTTGGAAGGCACAGGTTGGTTCAGAAGATTGGCACAAGATCCATGTAGTCATTTGCGCCGCTCATCAAGCTCGTTACCGGGAAACAACCAAGCAGTATTTCCAACGCATATTTCATGAGATTGAAAGTTTAGATGCCAACTATGAAAATCGCGTTATCTATGCTGAGCATATTTATGATAATGAAGCTGCTTTACAGTTGTTGGCCAGGCACCTGGTCGATCAGAAAACCTCCATCGCTTTGTTTGGCGACCGCAGCCGGCTGCAAGAAGATCTGATGGCGGACGGCGCTTCTGCATATTTAGAGGTTCTGTTCTCCGACTAAGACGGGGATAACCTTTAATCCCTTACCAGCGGGAGATAACTGTGCTTGCCGTTCAGGACCAGGCTCACTGAGGACTGCTGGACAATCGTCCCCGCGCTGGCTTTGATCGGGATTGTGAAAATCGCCGCATCTGTTGACGAAGGGGCATGTTTGGATTTGATTGTCAGGGTCGCAGTTCCACCGGGTGGGGCAATATTTGTCGGCGAAATAGAAACATCCAACATACTGGATGGGCTGGTCGCTTCTAGAATCACGTTTTGATTTAATGATTGCCCGTGCTGAATCGTGATCGCGTAAGAGGTGGTATTACTGGAGCTGATGGCCTGGCTTTGGGGGTTGATATTAAT